>WNGG01013484.1_pt1 | contig 10571 bp, 10 predicted proteins | sample 5400661 | NCBI WGS metagenome assembly WNGG01 (sample SAMN13153372, study PRJNA577476) | soil metagenome | isolation source: 100 cm soil or saprolite under Garry oak tree replicate 1 | place: USA:California | collected 2016-06-15
GTGAAAGCATCCAAGCGGCGCAGCAAGAGAAAGCCGGGAATGAAAACGGGCCCCAAGCCTGAGATGTTGAAGATCGAAGGCGACTGGAAAGAGGCAATCAAACGCTCGTTCCTAAAGCGGATGCCAGTGACCGGCTGGCCGAAGGGATAAAAAGGGCGGGGTTGTCAGATTTCGGGCTTTCCTCACTTCGTTTGCGTTAAGTACATACTCCCGACTTATTTTGCTGGTCTGCTGTGAAGGTGCGAAAGCCCCTGGCGTGTTTGGCTTAAAGTCGGCGAAGTTAACGCCCGGTGGCCAGTTGCCATACGCGTAAAAGGGGGGATGCATTTCACCAACAACTTGGACGTCGCTGCGTTATGGTCGTAAATCGGTGAACGGTTTTGCTTGCATCCATGTTCACAAGAATTATTTTTCAATTATGAAAACCTCAAAACCTGGGATTCGTTTCCTCTTTTTATCGGCCTTCGGCCTCGCTGTTTTGTCTAGTTTCGCTGGGACTCCAACTGCCCCTCCCGCCCCGCGATCCGCCGTTTCTGTCGGCCAAAAGGCTCTTTCGTTTCATGCCAAAACCGTTGACGGTAAAATGATCAATTTTCCCGATGATTACAAGGGCAAGGTCGTGTTGCTGGATTTCTGGGCAACCTGGTGTGGGCCGTGCCGCGCGGAACTGCCCAAGGTTGTTGCCGCCTATAATCAATATCACGACAAGGGCTTTGAAGTGTTGAGCGTGAGTCTTGACCGGTCAAAGCAAGGTCCTGCGCTTTTGCAGTTCGTGAAGGACAACAGTATGACATGGCCGCAAATTTACGATGGCCAGTATTGGAAAGCGGCGGTCGCTGTGCAATATGGTGTCCATGGCATTCCCTGTCCCGTGCTGGTGGACGGAGATACGGGAACCATTATTGCCGCCGACACGGGTGCGCTGGGGCATAAACTGACCAGGGCATTGCAGTCCGCTCTCGACGCAAAGGCCAAGAAGTAGCGCGCCACTCCCCACCGCCAATGACCATGATGGTTCGAGGTCGCATAAGATGATTGAAAAAGTTTCACCTGATTCTTCACCGGAGGCTTCACCAAAGGAGTATTGGAAGGGCAGTAAAGAGGCATTGGCGAGCGGTGAGCGAGTTGTTGAAAAAACGGCTTGGACCCGCGGAAAATAAGGCTGCATTAAGCCTTGAAACAGAGCGTGCCAGGCTCGAAACGGTAAAGTTTCCTCGGTTCGATTCCGACCCTCGCCTCCAAGATGTTTCTATCCAATGACTTACGAGATTTCTCGCTTTGGTTCTTTGTTCCTTGGCACCGTGCGGCAATGGATGAAAACCGACCCTCGCCTCCGACAAATGTGCACCGATGAGCAGCAATATTTGTCTTTGCAACTTCCCTTAATTCCAAAGCAAGGGATCTACCGCGCAGGATTTACAAGGACCCTCCCAGTGCTTGCAGTATGCAGCGTGGCGCGTGCCAGCAGCCGGAATTGGCGGAGCGGCCGTTGTCGTGTTTTGCATGTAGATTGGCGTGTTCTGCTAGTGACGTTTGTTTGATCGAGCGTAGCTTTGAGCCATGAGTGCAACTCAGGGTGCGATGACATGGCGTGAGCCGAAATCAAAACTGTCTAACTCACTTGATCAATTCGAAGTGATCCATCACAAACAAGGGAACTCGTTCTTCCACCACATGAATCCACCACTCGTTGCTGGTCTTATCGCAGTGACGCTCTTCGCAAATCGAGGTTTGTGTGCGGGCAACTTTGATTGGCCTCAATGGCAAGGCCCGGATCGCACGGCCCATTCCAAAGAGACCGGCCTGCTTAAGGAATGGCCAAAAGATGGCCCGCCGCTCGCTTGGAAGACCAAAGGACTTGGTGGCGGTGACAGCACACCGTCCGTGGCTGCCGGGCGGATTTACGGCATGAGCCATCGCGGTGCCGATGAGGTGGTCTGGGCTCTTTCGGAGAAGGACGGCAAGGAAATGTGGGCGGTGCGAATCGCGCCGGCTTACTCGCAAAACTGGCCGCAATCGAAAGAAGGTCCGAGTTGCACTCCGACAATCGATGGGGATCGGCTTTATGTCATGGGTCTGGCGGGCAATATGGCTTGCCTGCAGGTCGCCGACGGCAAAGTGGTTTGGCAGCGAAACCTGATGGCGGATTTCGGCGGCAAAATCCCAATGTGGAGTTATCGGGAGTCGCCCCTTGTTGACGGCGACAAAGTTATCTGCACACCCGGTGGAGACGAAACGACAATGGTCGCGCTGAACAAGGTCAACGGCGAGACGATCTGGAAAAGCCATGTGCCCGACCGTGCAGGCGGCGAGCCGCAAAACTTCGGCAGTGCGGCGAATCGCCCAAGCGTGATGCAGACCGATCCCGTGCTCTCAACTCTCGACGCCGATCACAACAAAGAAATTTCGGCCGATGAACTCGCAGCCGCGCCGACCGCTCTCCTCAAATTGGACAAGAATCATGACGGGAAACTTTCCGAGGATGAGGTAAGTCCCCAAATGGGAGAACGCGATGGGCAAGGCGGCCAGCAGCGTCGTCGGAGGGGCCCCGGCATCATGCGTATGATGAAGGCCCTCTCCGCCCTGGATGCCGACGAAAATGGCGTGATTGACGAGGCCGAGATCAAGAACGCTGCGGTGGCTCTGCAAAAGCTGGATGAAAATCACGACGGCAAATTGACGGAAGATGAAGTCGGCATGAAGTACATGGGCCCGCAAAACACCGGCGCCGCGTACTCGTCAGCCATCGCAATCGACTTTGGCGGCCAGCGCCAATACGTGCAGCTCTTGGCTACGACCGTCGCTGGAGTTGCCGCTTCCGATGGCAAGTTACTCTGGCGGTATGACAAGCCCGCCAATTCGATGCGGCTCAATATCTCCACACCCATTTATCACGATGGCCATGTGTTCGCCACTTCGGCATATGCGGCGGGCGGTGGACTGGCGCGCCTGATCAAGAAACCAACCGGCGAGTTTGCCGCGGAGGAAGTCTGGTTCTCGAAATCTATGGAGAATCATCACGGCGGCGTGATCCTCCACGATGGCGCGTTGTTTGGCGCGAACGGCGGCAATGGCGGCGGATATCTCGCCTGTCTTGATTTCAAAACGGGTGAGGTCCTGTGGAACGAACGGGATTCGGACAAGCGCCGCGTGACCAAAGGCTCAGTGGCGTTTGCAGATGGCCGGATTTATTACCGGACCGAGGAAGGGCCGATTGTTCTGATAGAACCCAGCCGTAAGGAATACCTGGAGCGCGGGCGGTTCGATCAGCCCGAACGCACGGACAAACCGGCCTGGGCGCATCCAGTCATTGCGAACGGCAAGCTCTACATTCGGGATCAGGACACGCTGTTCTGTTACGACGTCAAGGCGAAGTAAGTAACTTCAGCCCATAAACCGATGAGCGATCGATTACGAATCTCCCGCACTTGGGCACAGCGGTTCGCCGAGCAGAAGATAGCGGTGCCGATGTTATTGCGAAGGGCAGGATTACCCCCGGGGCTTTTCCAACAGGAAAAAGTTTACGTCACGACGGCTGAACTGTTCGCTCTTTGGAGGGCCGTTGGCGAAATGGCTTCAGATCCAGTGATCGGCCTAAGGTTGGGCGCAGAGACACGATTCGAGCGTTCCCACCCTGCTGCCATTGCGGTTATGTGCAGCCGCACATTCGCCGACGCTCTGGAACGACTCGGCCGATATAAAAAACTGACGTGCCCGGAAGAAATTCGCGTGCACAAAAAAGACAAGGAAGTTGGGGTGGAGTTCTTCTACGTCGAAGCTGCCGAACCTCAACCCGATGTGCTCGTTGATATGGTCCTGTCATGGATTCTCACCGTCGGACAGCGCGGCACTGATGGCCAAGTCGCGCCGCTTCGGTTGGAGTTGACCCGGCACCCCAAGCATCGCGAATTGCTTGAAGGGCACTTCGGTTGCCGGGTGCGTTTCAAGGCCGACCGCAATGCGCTGGTGTTTCGGAGTTCTGACCTTGACCGTCCGTTCGTCACTCATAACGAGGAATTGCTAACGGTGATCGGAACGCAGTTGGAATCCGAACTTGAAGCCCGGAATACGAGTCAGAATATCGGCGAACAGGTGAAGGACGCACTCCGGCGATCATTGGCCGGCAAGCGTCCCACGCTGCAAGATGTCGCTCAAGAACTTGGCCTGGGCGCTCGCACGCTTCAGCGTCGGCTTACGGACGGAGGCATATCTTTTCAGCAACTCGTTGAAGATATCCGCCGCGAACTTGCGCGCCATTATCTGAAACAAAGCGCCGTGGAACTGAACGAAGCTGCCTTCTTGTTGGGCTTTGAGGACGCCAATTCGTTCTTTCGTGCCTTTCAAGTGTGGGAAGGAACTTCGCCGGGCGAATGGCGGACTCGACATCTTGCGGGCAGTCGAACGGGAAATTTGCAATAGCTGAATCAAGGAGAACAGCATGAGGCAACGAAAACTCGGGAACAGCGCTTTGGAAGTATCAGCTATTGGTCTCGGCTGCATGGGCCTTAGCTATGGCTACGGGCCAGCGACTGCGAAGCAGCAAGCCATAGCTGTGATCCAAACAGCAGTCGAACGTGGCGTGACATTCTTCGATACGGCGGAATCTTACGGCCCATTCACGAATGAAGAGCTCTTAGGCGAGGCACTCGCTCCACATCGCGAGCGGGTAGTGATTGCCACGAAGTTCGGCTTCGACATCTCTCCCGACGGGCAACGCACCGGTGGACTCAACAGCCGGGCAGAGCATATCAAACAGGTTGCTGAAGCGGCACTCAAACGCCTCAAGACCGACGTTATCGATCTCTTCTACCAGCACCGTGTTGATCCGGATGTGCCGATCCAGGATGTCACGGGCGCAGTGAAAGATCTGATTCAGGCCGGCAAGGTCAAGCACTTCGGCCTTTCTGAGGCCGGAGCAAAAACCATTCGTCGCGCACACGCGGTCCAGCCGATCTCCGCAGTCCAAAGCGAGTACTCGATATGGACGAGAGACCCCGAACCAGAGGTGCTTCCAATCTGCGAAGAATTGGGGATCGGTTTTGTTCCTTGGAGCCCCCTCGGACAAGGGTTCTTGACGGGGAAGATTGATGCCTCAACGAAATTCGAAAGCACGGACTTCCGAGTAGCATTTCCTCGATTCACCGAAGAAGCTCGTAACGCAAACCTGGAAGTGGTGGATCTACTGAAGCAGATTGCCCAACGAAAGAATGCCACCCCCGCACAAATCGCACTTGCGTGGCTGCTGGCCCAGAAGCCCTGGATCGTTCCGATTCCAGGAACGACGAAGATAAATCGGCTGGAGGAGAATATCGACTCCGCTTCGGTTGCACTGGCGTCGGAGGATCTTGACAAAATCAATAAGCTAGCTTCGAACATCCCAATTCGGGGCCAGCGCCTTCCGGAATCAATCCTGAAAATGTCTTACCGCTAACGGGCAAATTTCGTGAACAAAAATATTCGGAAATCTTTCCTCCCACTGTGGCTGGCCGCAGCTCTCCTTATGCCTTCAGCAGGCGCACAGGAAACCAACAAGAGCAAGCCCGAGCAGGTTCCCACGTCCGCGACGACGAAAATGGTTACCAATACTGCCCCAACTGCGGCACCAACGGTTGCTACCGCCTCCGGATTCGTGCGTGGCGTGACCGAAGGGGACGTCTCCAGCTTCAAGGGGATTCCCTATGCTGCTGCGCCGGTCCGTGCCAATCGCTGGCGCCCGCCGCAACCCGTGGCCGCGTGGCAGGGAGAGCGTGATGCGAGCAGGTTCGGCGCGGATTGTGCGCAGGCCGGCTTTCCACGCAGCTCGGCGTCAATCTCGACGACCTCGTCGGAAGATTGCCTGTTTGTCAATGTGTGGCGACCTGCCGGGGCTGCGCCGGGCGCGAAGCTGCCGGTCATGGTGTGGATCCACGGCGGCGCCTTTGTGATGGGCAGCGGCTCCTGGGCAGGCACTTCGGGGGTCCAGTTCGCCAGGCAAGGCGTCATCCTGGTCACTTTCAACTACCGTCTGGGACGCCTCGGTTTCTTCGCCTTCCCCGCTCTGAGCCAAGAGCATCCGGAAGAACTCAAGGGCAACTACGCCTATATGGATCAGATCGCCGCCCTCCAGTGGGTGCAGCGGAACATCGCCGCGTTCGGCGGCGACCCGAAGAACGTCACCATTTTCGGAGAGTCCGCGGGCGGCGTCTCCGTGCATACGCACCTGACCTCACCGCTTTCGCGTGGCCTGTTCCAAAAGGCGATCATTGAGTCCGGCGGCGGCCGGGACGGCGTCCTCACCGGGCGGCCGATGCGCGAGGATCGTTCCAATGAGCCGTCGGCGGAGACAATCGGCGTGAACTTCGCGCGCACGCGCGGGATCGAGGGGGTGGACGCGGCCGCTCTGGCCAAACTGCGCGCCCTAACCGTCGCCGAGATCGTCGACGGAGGCCAGGAAAGCGCGGGGCCCGGCGGTCCGGTCACCTACTCGGGTCCGATTCTCGACGGCCGGCTGATGGCGGAGACGTGCCAGAGTGCCTACGAGGGTGGGCGTCAGACGCTGGTTCCGCTGATCATCGGAGCCAACAGCGCCGATTTCGTCGGCTTCATCAGCGCGGAGACAAAGGAGGTGTTGTTCTCCCAGTTCGGGGAGCGGAAAGCCGCCGCGATCGCGGCCTATGACCCCAACGGAACCGCCGACCTCAGAACTCTGCTCGTGATGGCCGGCACCGATAGGGTCCAGGCCGAGCCAGCCCGCTTCACCGCGAACGCTTTCGCGACGAAAGGTGCGCCCGCCTACGTATATCGCTTCTCCTACATACCCGCTTCGATGCGGGAGCAGTTGCGGAACGGAGTGCCGCACGGCTCCGAAATCCCTTATGTCTTCGACACGCTGGGCGCTGGCTCGAGAGCCACCCCAGCGGCCGAAGACGAGGTGGTTGCTCGGATGGTCAACGCATACTGGGCAAACTTCGCCAAGAGTGGAGACCCTAACGGACCGGGGTTACCAAAATGGCCGCGTCACGACCCCAAGAAGGACCAGGTATTTGAGATCCGGCTAGATGGTTCTGCGGTCGCCGAACCCGATCCTCGAAAAGCGCGGTTGGACGTGACCGAGCAAACCGCCAAAGAGGCGAAGCCACGCCAGGCGCGGTAAACCTGCTCGTATTTATCTGAAACAACGCACCGTGAAACCGATCGAAGCCACTTTCTTGCTGAGCTTTAAAAACGCCAATCATTTCTTTCGTACCTTTCACTTTGAGAAAGGAAACTGCGCCGGGCGCTAACGTTTACGAGAATCCGGCTCATTTCTTGAAACAGTTGGATGGCGTCCGGTGGGAGCGGGTGTGCACCTGGAAGGGAAGACATTGGACATTGGAGGGCTCTTTCGTTTCGCGCCAAAACCGTTGACGGTAAAATGATCAATTTTCCCGATGATTACAAGGGCAAGGTCGTGTTGCTGGATTTCTGGGCAACCTGGTGTGGGCCGTGAAGGGCGGAACTGCCCAAGGTAGTTGCCGCCTATAATCAATATCACGACAAGGGCTTTGAAGTGTTGGGTGTGAGTCTTGACCGGCCAAAGCAAGGTCCTGCGCTTTTGCAGTTCGCGAAGGACAACAGTATGACATGGCCGCAAATTTACGATGGCCAGTATTGGAAAGCGGCGGTCGCAGTGCAATATGGTGTCCATGCCATTCCCTGTCCCGTGCTGGTGGACGGAGATACGGGAACCATTATTGCCGCCGACACGGGCGCGCTGGGGCATAAACTGACCAAAGCATTGCAGTCCGCTCTCGACGCAAAGGCCAAGAAGTAGCACGCCACCCCCCGCCGCCACTGACCATGATTGTTCGAGGTCTCTAGGTCGGCAGGAACTTCACGAACACAGTGAAGCGTCCGCTTCAGCCTGAGCCCGTTTTTGAATCAAGCTGCTCGTTCGTGCCTCGCATTCTCGCAACTTTCCTTCCGCCATGACACTCATCTCGTTTAAGTTTTGCGGCCCGCTCCGCAACTCAATTTCTAGCGAACGGCGCAGGTCAGTCATGCGAAGATTCAATTCATGCAATTCCTTTTGAGGAAGTGGGCCAACGGGGTTGTAGCGAAACCGTCCTTCGCATTGCCGTCGCCAGTTCAAAAGCACGGAAACAAGGTGCCGGCCGAATCCAGGAACGCTCATGGAATAGGAGACGTCGAATGCTGACTCAATCCCGTATGCTTGAAGTGTTTGCTTCCGCTTGGCCTTGATTTCGGGGATGTCGTAGTCACGGATGAGAATTTTGTCCAAGAATTCGTTTAGTTGCAGCTCTCGCTTCTTTGCTTCTAGTTTTTGCAAATGCTCCCGCTTTTCATGGTCAAGGCGCAGATAGCGATTGTAAGCTGCTTGGAGCTCCGCCTTTTTCTTTCCGAATTGCTGCTGATAATCGGCGACGATTTTCTTTGCATCCGTCAGGAACTTTTGAATTTCGGCTTTTGCCTGTTCGGCTGCCTGACGCCTGCGGTTTGCTTCGGTTGAGTATTCGCTGCTTCGCGAGCCTTCAGCAACAAGTCCCCAACCGATGAAGATTCCGATGGCCGCAAAACAGCCGACCACCCAAAACAACGGGATGGACGCGGCGATAATCAACCAGCCCACATAAAACCCTGGGCGTGTTTTCGACATTCGAGACGGCAATGGCGATCCCATGACTCTCGGGACAGCAAACGAAGTCAATTCTTTCGCTGCCAGCGGGCGGGGCGAGAGTTGCTGAATTGCTGCACAGTAAGCGCCGACACTTGGCTAAGTGCGAGGGGTATTTGTGGCCGGGATCGCGGGCGCACCCCCGGAGATTCTTGGATAGAAAATCCAAACCCTGAAACCAATCCCGTCCAGACGGACGTGCGGAATCTCTTTCCGAACCGCGCAAGAAGGCGCGCTCGAAAAGTTGGGTGAGATTGTCCGGCAGGACGGACAGCGGGAGCGCGTGAGGTGGCGGACGAATCCCAAGCGAGCGGGTTCTTAGAGTGAACGCGAAAAGAAACTGGCCGATTGCCTTCTCGATTTCAAATTGCTCCGGGCGGTCAGGGACGCCTGCAAACGGATGCCGCCCCATGAACAGCAATTGAAACATGAGCACGGCCAGCCCAAAGCGGTCGTGGTTTTTCGTGCGCACCAGCCCTCGGAAATCTCGCGCCTGCAACTCAGGCGGCGTCCATAGCGGAACGCCTACGTCACAGTGGAAAACAACGGAGGCGTGAGAGAACTGGTAGGAGTCGCAGTCAATCAGCCGCACGTAGCCGTTCGACGTAACCAGCAAGTTTTTTTCGTTCACGTCCGCCATGACAACGTCGTGCTCGTGGAGCGTTTCAAAAGCAGCGGCGCTGTTTTTCGCAACGTGAATCAAGAAGTCCCACGAGGCTGATGGAAACTCGACGTATCGGTCGTGTGGCCCATATAAACGATGAATCTCCTTGCCCTTCACGAGAGACATGATGAAGCCGCGCGCCACTTGCCGATGGTTCACGTCGAACAGGAGACTCGTTGGCCAAGCTGCGATTTCGAGGAGGCTTTTGGATGCGAGGCTGCGGAGATGTTTGAGCTTTGTGACTTTCTGCGACTGCGGGGCTTGGTGATAAATCTTCGCGACCCTGGTTGGGTCGTTTGCCAGCTCATAAATAACTCCTTCGCCACCGGGCGTCGTAAGCCTCGCGCCGAGACGTATCAGATTTCCACTTTCATCAAGCCAACTCATCGCGATTCTGCGTAGCATCCACGCGACGGGCGAGCACGAGCGTCTTGTCGTCGTCCGTTCGCTCATTCACACGATCGGAAGATAAGAAACTTATGAGCGGAGAGAGCAGACTGGTTTCATCTTCGCACCCTTCCAATGCCGCAAACATCGGCTTAAAGAATGGACCGTGGACGCTCTTGGCTGCGAGGTTCAGGGCTAGGGCCTGAATGCCGTCGGTGAATCCCGCTGCGGCGGTCAGCGGGTTGAGACATCTCTGAAATTGCATCGAATCGAGCGCATCCGGCGAGGTGATGAACTTTGTCTCGTTCGCGAATTCGCCGTTCTGCGGCCAAGTTACTGCACCCAAAACCCCACTCGTTTCGGCGATCCATGCACCGTCACCAATCTGTGCGAACACGGCGTTCCGTTCACCCAAGACTGCAACGAGAACCGTGCAAGCCAAATCCTTCGTCTCAATTTTTTCTCGCTCCGCAACTGATTTCAAATGGGTCAGAGCGTTTGCGAACCAACCTTGAACGTCCTCTCGGCTGATGTCGGCAATAGAGCGTTCACAGGACGCAGCCTGGTGTAGCAAAGCGCCAACCGCTTCTTGCGAACCAAGATGAGAAAAGGCAGCGCTACCAGCGCCATCGCTGATTCCAACCACCACGGCGGGTTCGCCGCAAATTTGGCAGTGCAAGTAATCTGAATAATCCTGACAAGGCAGTTGCCCTTTCAGGTGAGACGTTCCAACGACGCTTTTGCCAATGGCCCTCCACATCAAAAGGCGAGTTACACAGTTGCCCAGCCGTCCGGAGCGGCGGGATTTTTAAGCGGAACGGAGTCGCCAGGGGTTGAGCGAGAAACCGACTGCTGCGAGTTGGACAA
>WNGG01017815.1_pt1 | contig 10570 bp, 11 predicted proteins | sample 5400661 | NCBI WGS metagenome assembly WNGG01 (sample SAMN13153372, study PRJNA577476) | soil metagenome | isolation source: 100 cm soil or saprolite under Garry oak tree replicate 1 | place: USA:California | collected 2016-06-15
CCCCTACAAGGGCGGACGGGACTTTGCCAGAAACGCCTTGATCAGGCGGCCGGCGATGCTGATCCGGCCAGGGATGGACGGCAGCGAGTCGGCGCGAAACCACCCGGCTTCTGCGATTTCGGTCGGATCGAGCGCAAGCTCCCCCACTACGTACTCCGCCGTAAAGCCTAACATGAGCGAATTCGGAAAGGGCCAGGGCTGACTGCCAAAATAGCGGATATTGCCCACCGTAATGCCGACCTCTTCCTTGACCTCGCGCACGACACATTCTTCTATGGTCTCCCCAGGTTCCACAAATCCGGCTAAGACGCTGAACATCCCCTGGGGAAAATGAGCGGAGCGGGCTAATAAAATCTCCTCGCCGCGTGTGACCGCCACAATGATCGCCGGCGAGAGACGCGGAAAGTGGTGCAGTCCACACTGGGGGCAGACTTTTGCTCGCTCCTTCTCCTTGGTATGTGTCCGGCTGCCACACCGGCCACAATATTGGTGGGTCCGATCCCATTCGATAATCTGTACGGCTCGGCCACCGAGGACAAACAAATCTTCCTCGAGCAGCCCGTAGACCTGCCGGAGGTCCTTGAAGTCCATCCCGTCGGGCAGGGACTCATCCGCCAGCTCCACCGCATGACATGGCACTCCATCGTACCGGCCCAAATAGTGCCGTTGGACGACCGTCACCCCCAACTCTTCAAAACGCTCTCGGCAGGGGACCCGCAACGCATCCTCCCCCACCTCAACCAGCAGACGATTACGATGAAAGGCAAACCACCAGGCTGGTCCCGCGTGTTCCTGGGGAAGAGCGACCTCGGAGATAAACGTTTTCCGCATGCCAAACAGTGGCAGCCCGCGTGTGTCTGACGCATCGTGTATCGCCATAGGGAGTATCCTCCAGAGTGTCCGCTGCGCCGCGGCAGCATAGCAAACCGGTTCTGGTGCAGGAAGGGGAAAGACTGCTAAGCCTCATGAACCATGTCGTTAACGAGCCGACCGGCCTATTCCAGCGCTGTCCCTTTGACAGCACCGTCATTATCTTGTGCATCAGGTGGGACATCACGTACAAGCGAAGCTACCGTGACGTGGTGGCAATTATGGCAGAGCGGAACGTAGATGTTGTCTATACCACGATCGTGCGCTAGGTGCAGTGCTCTGTCCCAGGATTCGAGACGCGCTAGCAGCGATCCACTCACCCAGTCGGGGCTTCGTGGAGAGTCGATGAAAGGTATCTAACAGTGAAGGGGAAATGGATCTCTTTGTATCGCACTGTTGACCGAGCAGGACAAACCGTCGACTTCCTCTTGAGCCGACACCGCGATAGTGCTGCCGCGCAGCGCTTCTTTCGGCAAGCGGTCGAGAAGCGGGGAGTACCAGAGAAAGTGACTCTCGATGGGGACACGACCTCGCACGAAGCCGCCGCCCAATTGCACGAGGAAGACATACTGCCCGTTCAACTCATCGTGCGGACGAACCGTTACTTAAACACTGTGATCGAGCAGGATCACCGCCGGCTGCCATTGCCAGATGCACGTTAGGCTGATTCCTGACAGAATGCCTGCGGCCATCACCTGCCAGTCGATCGCGAGCCCTTCTCAGACGCGCTCGATCAAGGTGCCCGTCCCGAGGCCTCCCCCGCAGCACATCGTGATCAGCCCGTAGCGGCCCTGCGACCGCTTGAGCTCGTGGGCGGCTTTGGTGATGAGAAAACACCCGGTCGCGCCGAGCGGATGACCCAGCGCAATGGCGCCGCCGTTGGGATTGACACGCGCCATGTCGGGTCCGATCTCCTTGGCCCAGGCCAGTACGACTGAGGCAAAGGCCTCGTTGATTTCCACGACGTCGATGTCGTAGATTGAGAGCCCAGCGCGCTTGAGCAGCCGGCGTGTGGCTGGGATCGGCCCTTCGAGCATCAGCACCGGGTCGCAGCCGACAAGCGCCGTCTCGACAATCCGCGCCATCGGCTTGAGGCCGAGCGCGCGGGCTCGCTCACCGCTCATCAGCAGCACCGCGGCAGCGCCATCGGCAATCTGGGAAGAGGACCCCGCGGTGTGGACGCCGTCTGCGCGCGCGACGGGCTTGAGCCCGGCGAGGGCCTCCAGACTCGTCTTGCGCGGGATCTCGTCGGCGGTGACGGTCCTCGTCTTGTCGGTGCGCTTCCCGTCTGCATCGAGGACCGGTGCCTCGACGGGGATGATCTGCGCGGCGAAGCGGCCCTCGGCGATGGCGCGCGCCGCGCGGAGCTGGGATTCGAGCCCGAGGGCGTCGGTATCCATCCGCGAGATGCCGTACTTCTCGGCGATGCGCTCGGCCCCCTCAAACTGGCTGGTGAATTCGTAGTGCTCGAAGTAGCTGCGCGCGATGGGCTTGCCGTACCCGGCTTTCGCGCCGGCGACGGCGTCGGAGCCGATCGGCAGTAGGCTCATGTTCTCGACCCCGCAGGCGAGCACGATGTCTTCCACCCCGGAGGCGATCAGGCTGTAGGCCAGGTTGGTGGCTTCCTGCGAAGAGCCGCACTGGGAATCGACGGTGATGCAGGGCACCTCCGCGGCACCGCTGTGGGCGAGCCAGGCGGTGCGTGTGACGTTCATCGCCTGGGCGCCGACCTTGTTGATACAGCCGCCGATAATCTGTCCCACGTCGGAGGCGTTAATCCCGGCGCGCCCGAGCACGCCGTTCAGGACTTGACCCAGCACATCGGTCGGGTGAGCCCCGGCCAGAGATCCGTTGCGCCGACCCACCGGCGAACGGCCGGCCTCAACGATGACGACTTCGTTCATATCTTTCCTCCTAAGGGGCGTCCTGGATCCGCCTTGTTGAACGCCCTGTTCGATCGGTACTGAAGGGGACTTTGTTCTAATATAGGAAAAATGATTTGGCAAGGCGGAAAAGCGTCGGGCACCAAGGAACAGCGCGGAGAAGATGTGGCCGAGAAGCGTATGCGGCTCTTTGCACAGGAAGTCATGCCAGCACTGGATGAGATCTTGCCACAACCTCTGCAAACTGCTACCTCAACGGGCAAGCGTTGTGTACAAACTATAGGGAAGAAGGAGGAAGTTATGAGTACAACGAATGAACAAATCGTGGTTGAGTTTTTTAGCGCCTTCGATCGCTTGGACCTAGAGGGGGCGTTGAGCTATCTGACTGAGGATTGTGTCCATGATGATAAGCCGGTGGGGATTCACCGAGGGAAAGAAGAGATCCGCCGGTTTTTTGCTCCTCAGATGAAGGAACTGAAAAGTTTCCGGGCCGAGCTGAAAGAGACCTTGTCGGTCGGCAATATGGTCATGAATGAACGGGTGGACTGGATAGAGTTACAAGGGGGAAAGAAAGCGGCGTTGCCGGTCATGGGGGCGTTTGAGATCCAGGCCGGGAAGATCGCTGTGTGGCGAGATTACTATGATATGGGACGAGGAAGTGCACGCGCAAATCAAGGATGGACTCTCAGTATTGGAGAGCAGACGAACCGTTATGGAACTGATTCCATAACGGTTCGGATCCGACTCAACACCGAAAATCGCCAGCTTGTTCCTCCAGAGAACTTATGGTGTCAAGGAGGACGTTATCGCCTTTCCTCCCGTCCTGTCACTCGCCCGTGAGAAGAAAGAGTCAGAGTCGGGGGTGCACGAGGACCTCACCCTCTCGGCGAGTAGGCAGTGGGCCGCAGGATTCTGTTGTAGGTCTTCGCCACCAAGGTGCCATTCTTCTCCGACTCCGCCCGCGCCTGCTGCCAGTCGGGGTCTGCCTGGAACGCCGCCCAGCTCTTTTCCCGCTCTCCCAGGTTGGGGTAGCCCAGCATGTACACCAGCCGATTGCTGGTGCCGAAGACTTCGGTCCAGTAGCCGATGTTCTCCATCCCGTGCTTCTCAAAGAGACGGAGGGTATGGTTGGCGAAGCGGGCGTGGAGGTCGGGCAGTCTCCCCGGCATCGCCTCGTAAACGCGCCACTCCTGGACGTTCGTCTTGATCCGGGGTTCGGGCGAGTAGGGAGTCAGTTGCAGCATGGTGTTATGGATTCTGGCGACAATGACCCCTTCCTTCTCCGTCTCCTCCGCCACCTGCTGCTTCCAGGCCGCGTCCGCCGCGAAAGCTGCCACCTTCTTCTGCCGGTCCTCCAGGTCCGCGTACGTCCACATGTAGGTGATCTGGCCGCCGGTGCCGATCTCATCGGTCCAGAATCCCAGCACGCCGAGGCCATGTTTCTTGAATAAGTCTGCGGCGACTTTGAGATGGGTATTGAGTGCCAACAACTTGCCCGGCATCGCTTCATACGTCCGCCACTCGTAGATCATCTGGACACCTCCTTGAGGTGCATGCCGAGCAGCTCATGCGCGATGTGGAACCCCAGATCCTCTACCAGCCGCCGCTTCCACTGCCGCCGCAGCACCGCACTGGTCAAGCGCCGGATGGCGCGCGGCTTCTGCATAATCTTCTCGGCTATCTCCCTCGCCCGTGGCAGCAGCCGGTCGAGCGGCAGCACCTCGTTGACCAGTCCCATCTCCTTGGCCATCTGTGCGTTGATCTTCTCACTGGTATACAGGTAGTACGCGGCGCGCTTGAGCCCCATCAGTTCCTGGAATGTCAGCCCCTGGCCGTCACCGGGCACCAGGTGAAACTGGAAGTGCGGGTCGAACAGCTCGGCGTGCTCCGCGCACAGCGTAATGTCGCATAACAGGGCGAATTCCGTGTGCAAGCCCGGGCCGTTAATACAGGCAATGGTGGGAATGTCGATATTGAAGATGAACGCCTCCAGGAGCTTGGTCGCGTCCGAGTAGATCTGATCGTAGAACGCGTCCGCGGGCATCTCGTGTAACGACTGCGCGGCGAATTGCGGGTCAAACCCGCCGATCCACTTGTCCCCCGTGCCGCTGAAGATCAGCACCTCGTTGTCAGGATCGTTGCCGATGTCGAGCCAGAGCTGGGACCAGGCATTATGAATGGGGAGGCCGTACATGACGGGCCCCCCCTTGGTGTGCATCTGCACCTGGAGGATGCCGTTTTGGCGCTCCAGCTTGAAGTATGTGGCGTATTTCTCACGGTAGTCCTCGAACCGGGGCCGGCTCACGAAACCCATGCGCTGTGCGCCCGCTCGTGCGTTCGGCCGTTCGTCAGTGTGCGTGCTCATGCGTGTATCCTCCTTTGAACATGAGTTTCTTGACCTAACGAGAACCCTCCTAAAAACTCGGCTTGGTCGCAAAGGGCGTCAATTGGAGTTCGTGCGTCCAACAGGATTTGTCTTGGGTGTGGAGGTAATAGAACGCCTCTGCGATCTTCACGGGATTCATCACCACCTCTGGCCGTTGCTGGGCTATCGGCAGGGCGCGGGTGCCGGGCGAGTCGATGAGGCCGTCGATCACGACGTTAGCCACGTGTACGCCGTGCTCGGAATATTCCTCCGTCAGCACCTGCGCCAGCGTGCGCATCATCACCCGCGGATAGTAAAGCGACTGGCCGGTCAGGCGCTTGCGCCCGCGCAGGGACGCCGCGTTATTCGAAATGAGGAATGTCCCGGCTCCGCGCGCGCGCATGGCGGGTAACACCTCCTTGGCGACCAAGAACGGACCTCGGCTGGAGATGTGTTGCGCGGTGTCGAACAGCTCGAGGGGGATGTGTTCCAGCAATTCTTTCTCGGGCGGCAGCTCACGCCCCTCCAGATAGCCCGCGTTGTAGATCACGACATCCGGATCCCCCACGTGCGCGCGAATCGTGGCGAACGCTTGTGAGATGGAGGCGGGCGACACCAGGTCCAGCTCGACAATCATGCTGTCGCCGCCTTGCGCGCGGATGGCCCGCTCCAGCGCCGCCGCATTGGCGCTGTTCCGGGTCGTCAGCACCACGAAGAAGCCCTCCTGGGCAAACTTTTGGGCGAGGGCACCGCCGACGCCCCAGCGGATGCCGACGGGGAGGTCGCTGTCGTCGAGCACCTTCCCATGCGCCAGTTTGGTATTGCGGCCATCGGCCTGCCACTTGGAGGTCGCCCCAATCACGACGGCGACCTGTTGACGGGTTGCGTTCATAACCGATTCCTTTCTGCATGAGGTCGAGGACTTCCCCTGGCCGCACGGAACGCGCGCGTGCCTCGGCCCTGCCCTCCACGCCATGCGCCTGAGAGGGCAGACACCGGCAGTGCACCGAGCAACCACCTAGCGTCCCGATCCTGTGTCTGCGTATGAGTTGTCTCCATGCCGTTTGGTCCCGGCGAACGTAACGGGGCGTGAGGTCCAAGGAAGGCTGGCCCGCTCCTCTGAGGGGAGGGTGAATTCCCCAACACTGACCATCCCCTAGAGGTCCACACCAACCATGCGCATCCCAGACGTCTGCCCACGTTCCATGTTCCTGAAGTCTACGGAAATACGGCCACCTTCACAATGGCAAACAGCCGTATTCGTGCAAGGCCTTCGGAATCCCGTATGTCTAGCCACGGCAGTAATAGAGATAGAGTCGGTTTTAACGGAAAGAGGTATGACATTCCCTCAATCTACCCATCCATGTCAGGCGACCAGTTGTAAATCTTCGCGAGGGTCCCGCCCATGAGTGCGGCACGCTCTGCCTCCGAGAGCTGGTCCGTGACCCGGAACGCCTCAACGCCTTGCTCGTAGGTCAACAAACCCACGGCCCGGGTCCAGTCGGTGCCCCACAGGCAGCGGTCGAAACCGAACGCCTCGAAGATCTGGCCCAGCGGCTCCCAGATGTCCGGGTACGGGAAGGGCTGATGGGACAGGGTACAGGCGCCGGAAATCTTGATGGCCACGTTGTCGTAGGCCGCAAGCGAAACCACAGTGGCTAACTCGGCGAACGGGTCTGGCGGCACCGGGGGCGCGAAGGGTTGGATCAGCCCCACATGATCGACCACCACCTGGGTGTTGGGATTGCGGCGGGCCAGGTCCCGTAAGAGAGCCAGCTTGCCCCAGCACAACACATTCACCGGAATACCCGCTTTGGCGCCGGCGGCGAGGATGCGATTGAGACCCGGATCGTCCGCTGCGCGTGACCGGGGCATGAGCATGAGGCGGGCTCCGACCACCCCCGGTGTCCTTGCCCACTCTGCGATCTCCTCAGCGACCGCTTCCGACCGAGGATCGAAGGGCTTGATCAAGCCGAACCGGCCTGGATGGTTCGCGTAGACCTCGAGGGCATAGCTGGCATCGTAGCGATACAGAGTGAAGGGCGACACCAGCAACGCCCCATCGACGCCGACCGCGTCCATCGCTGCCACCATGTCGTCGCCAGTGACCTCAGCCGGCCCCGGCAGGAATCCGCTCCACGGACGCTCAGGACGATCCCGCTCGTAGGCATGGACTTGGGAGTCAATCGTGGGAGTCTGCGTTGCCATCGTACTTGCCCCTTTCCGAGACCATCTGAGTATAGGAAATCCCGGGAGGAAGCGAGGCTCTCGCCCTGCCCCCTCCAGACAGAACGGCTCGTGGACGGGCGGTCAGCCTTACGAAGAGTTGGAGTGCGTCAACAGGTCGGGGAGGAAAAACGACCGCGCTGGAAAAACCACAACATAATGGGTGCCAAATGGCTGCAAAATCAGCTGCTCCCCCGGATCGTTGCCGCTCGCCTACGACCGGAGAGCGGGCAAGATCGGGGGCTAGTGAAAATGTCAATGAAGTCAGGATTGTGGCGTATCGCTGAGAGAAGACACTGAGTTAAGGATGCATGGGGTTCCTCCAACGCTTCAAAATGTTGCGTTTCCTTTGTTTTTCTCCCTGCTCCTCAGCCCCCACTTTTGCCCGCTCTCGTCTGCGCTTGGTTATTACCATCCTCCGCTTGATCTACAGCGAGTCGGCGAACCCCTTGATATCGCGGAGGGTAGCCGCGTACACATCTGGGATTGCCTTGCGGAACACGACGTCGCCCGCGTGGCAGGTGCCGTTAACGGTGCGGCTGTACCCGCTCACCCCAGCCGCCAGAAGCTTCTGATAATATTTCAAGCCTTCGTCCCGCAGGGGGTCTAACTCGTTGACCGAAATAACATGCGGGGGTAGTCCTTGCAGATCCTCGCGCGTGGCCCAGTAGGGCCAGCACAGCGGATTGGTGGCGTTTTTGTTCTCAGGGTCATAGACGCTCGCAAACACCTCCATCAGGCTGCAGTTGATCAAGTAGTCGTTGTTTTCGTACAGGGAAGGGAGATCCGTACTCTTCTGCGCCCAGGCGCCATAAATGTACGGGCATAAGGCGTAGACCCCGTTAATTTGCGCGAGGCAGTTGTCCTTCTTGGCCTGTAAACACACGGCTAGAGAGAGATTGCCGCCGCCAGACTCACCAGACGTGATAATCTTCGAGATCCCCAACGTGGCCTTGTGGTCAAACGTCCACTGTAAGCCACTCCTACAGTCGTTGAGACCAGCCGGGAATGGATGGTTGCCCAGCTTGCCCGCGCCATTCCGGAACTCGACACCCACTACGACCAGGCCTTGGGCAGCTAACTCGTCACGCCAGCGGACATAGGTCGGGCCAGCGGCCGTTAGCACGACCATGCCACCGCCGTGCAGATGATATACACAGGGCAACGGGCCAGAAACATTCTTGGGCGTATGGATATACAGCGTGATGTCGTTGCCATCGACGCCCTTGATGACCTCGGTCCGCCGCGCCACATTCGTAATCGATGGGAGGTCAGCCAACAAGGCAGTAAACACAGCGTCCATGCCCGCCTCGGTGGCCGCGCTGTAGGCGAGCTTGTCTTGCAAGGACGAGTCCGCCGTAACCGGGACAGGTGGAGGAGCAACGTCGAGGGCAAAGGGGGCGCAGGCAGCGACCAAGCGAGGATCGGCGCGAGGATCGGTCTTCAAGGTTCTGTGGGGATCGCCGAGACGGCCTGGTAAGAGAGGCAGCTCGTTGATGTTGTGCGTGGAGGTCGTCATGAGTCTTACTCCTTTCTGATTTCACTGGCACAGCTGATACAAGGCGAAAACGGACACGCTAGACCGGACGAGCGAGGATGTCGTTCAACGATTGGCCGCCTACGTCAGTGGCTTCCAGCCGGGCCCGATACCGAATCGAAATACGCAAGAAGCGAAACCGCCAGCGATCGGCTTCGCGACGGAATCGATGCTGATACGTTCCGATCAGCACCCGATCGTTCGCGACGATCTCGAAAAAGTACGCCAGCGTGGTGGCCTCGTCGCCCTCAAGCTCGATCTGCATGTTGGTGCTGATATGACCGGTGACGAACATGGGCTTGGCGCCGTGTGGAAGCCCTGCTCCGGTCTGCCGATAAAAGTCATTGATGATCGCGTGTCGGCCGCGATACTGCCCATCCCGTCCCTTCACAAGATGGTCCAGTCCATCCATCTCGAGTACTGCATCCTCGGTGAACACATCGCCGAGCGCGGCCCAATCCGCGGAATCCAGTCGAATGCAGTAATCCCGCCAGGTATGCCGAATGGCTTCGAGATCTTCCAGACGTGCAATACGCGCCACCAAATCGTCGATCTTGTCGCTCATATGATCTGCCTTACCTTTCCGAGCATCCCTCAGTCAAATGCTCATTTCGCAGAAGACATTGACCCAAGGGGCTAACGGGTGCGTTTACCGCTGCCTCACCAGCAGTATATCCCGATAGTGAAATTCCCAGTATCTCAAAGAATCTGGTGTAATATCTTTCGTTTCACCAATTTTGTCAAGTCTTTTCTCAACATTCACACTGCGAGTTTGGTGGCGTCGCACTCAAATGCGCCAAAACGCTGGCACGGGGGCGCTCGGCGGCGCCTGTGCTCGGACAATATGATAAGGAGCCCTATTGATTGAGAAGAGAGGAGGGAACACAGATGGCATATACCACGTTGCAATTGACACAGGACGAAGCAGTGTTGACGATCACCGCCAATCGGCCCGAGGTGTGCAACGTCCAGAGTCGGCTGAAATCTGACAGAACCGATTCGCAGGGTCGTGAAACTGCGGTTCATGGCCGGTCTCGCCTGCCACGTGGCCGAGGCGATCGGACGCACGGCGGCACCTCATGTGCAGGCGCAGTTAGGGGAGTTCATTGCGAAGGTTGAATTAGCCAATGGGCTGTTGCGGGCTTCAGCCCAGGATGTCGTGGCAGGGCGCCGTGACGGCACGTCGCTGCGCGCTCTGGCCGCCACGCTCTGGGTCTTCATTCCCGAGGCGCAGATGCGCGCCGCGGAGGTGATCCGGCATCTCTTTGTCGTGGCGACCTACAAGGCCGCGGGGGAGATTGTGGGGTGTAAGCAGTTCTGCGGCGACCTCTGGAACAGGGAGCAGGACAGAAAAACGATTGAGCAAAGCCTGACGCTTCAGCGTGCGATCGAGGAGGAAGGCAAACGGCTTGGCCTCACAGTCAGAGCCGGCATGTACCAGGAGGCCGGCGCTGCTTCCTAACGGCCAATGCCCCAGCTGCGGCCCGGTAGCGTACTCCCGCTGCCAGCAGTGCCAGAAGAGTGTCTGAGGTGCTGATCGTAGACGCCGATCCGCCAGGCCCGGCGACCCGCCAGGCGTGAACTGCGGAGAGGTCGTACTGGCTATGAACAATACAAACGAATGCGGGCGAGTCCTTACTGCACGTTCCCCATAAACATAGGAATCCCTAAGCGCTTGCGCTTGGTTTC
>WNGG01009585.1_pt1 | contig 10569 bp, 10 predicted proteins | sample 5400661 | NCBI WGS metagenome assembly WNGG01 (sample SAMN13153372, study PRJNA577476) | soil metagenome | isolation source: 100 cm soil or saprolite under Garry oak tree replicate 1 | place: USA:California | collected 2016-06-15
CCAGAATCTCCGTCTGCACATCTTCGTGCAGCCCGTCGAACTCCGGCTCAAACTCATCGGCCATCTCAACGGCCCATCGCACCCTGATAATATGACATACAGTCCATATGATGTCAACCCCATATTTGTGGCGCGCTGTTGTAGAGAAGGAAGGCCGCCAGCCGGAGGTCTATTAGTAGGCGTGTGTCCAAGCGCGGGGAAAAAGAGGCTCAACGCCTCCCATAGTTGCAAATGTCCCGTAGCGAAGCCACAGTCAAGGGCGACTATCAGGAGCCGCGTCAGCGGGCCTGCCCCTTGACTGCGGCGAGAGCGAAGGGAATCAGATGTTATCTGGTGTTGGTGTGACCTTCTGCCTGCGTGTGCTCTTGCGCCTGACTTCGTGCGGAAGGCGGCTCGATCTTGTGGGCTAGCGATGCAGATTCACGGCTCGGTTCCATAGCAGATCGGTGCGACACGTCGCGCGCGAGACCTTCGACGAGTTGGGACATGTCGTTCGTATAGATTTGCGCGTCGTAGCGGCCACGCGAGATTGCAACATACGCCAGGCGTTGGTTGACGAGTTTCTCTCCTGCCTGTCCAGTGTCCACATGGACCAACACACGGTCGGCGGTCTGCCCCTGACTGCTGTGGCTCGTTACTGCGTAGCCGTGATCCAGATGAGGATTGTCTCGGATGTTGAACGCAACCGCGCGGCCTGAATCGAGGCGGATTTGCAGATTGCCGCCCGCGTTGATCTTCTCGATGGTGCCTAGCTCACGGTTAGCAATATGCCGATCTCGATCCGGTGCCGTGAACTGCACGCGGTCGCCTTTACTGAACGCTCGTTCCGCCTCGCGGTAAAGCGTCACTCCTTGCAAACGGCGCGGATCGTAACTCACCTCGTCGCCATTCCTGCGTTTTACCGTCACCAGATTTTCTGCCTTGTTTACGTGTTCAACGCGGGCATACTCTCCGCTTGGATGCCATGCGCCTTGCTTCCCTTGGCGTAACGAACGACATCACCGGGCGCATATTGCTCAGCCCACTGCCGGTCCGCGCCGGTAATCTCTTGGCGGGCTACTAGAACTCCCACACGCTGCTCCCCGTAGTCCACTTTCCCTCGCGTCTGCATTTCCCGGTGGATGATCTGGTTGATCTCCATGCGCGATTGATTGTCGGGTGAGACGACTAACGTCCCTTCCGGCTGCTTCGCGTATTCCCTGGCGATTTTCTTGAGTCGCTCGTCCCGATCCAGGATTACATGCACACGGCCCTGCGTGTCGAGTCGCTCGATTGCTTCTCGCACATTGCCACGCGAGAGCTGCTCCACTACTTCTTTGAGTGCCGGGTCTTTCTGCCGCACAATCTCATCAAGCCATCGGCCACTCGCCCGCGTGTTTGTTTCGACCCCATTCTTGGCTCATGACCGCCCCCCTGCAACTGCTGCCGCAAGGCGCTCCTGCGCCCTCTGGAATCTCTCTCGGTCGGCCAGTTCGGCCAGCTCCTGCAAATCGTGCTCGCTCAGCTCCACCTTCTGTCCAAGTTTGCTGAGGGCATTGAGCAGGATCATCCGAAGCGCTACAAACTCCGCAAGCAGGGTCTGCTCAGTGACACTTGGCTGTTTTCTTGCATTGGTGTCGGCTCGTTCCAAGAGCACCTCGCGGCACCACTCGCCCAGCGTCAAACCATCACGCTCGGCTACGGCCACGAGCTGCTCGTACTCGCTCGCGCTCATCTTCGAACCAACCGTTCGATTGCGCAGTTGATCGGCAGGCATAACCAGCACCTCCAGCAGAGAACTTCGAAGAAAACCATTCGCTCAAAAATAAGCTAACAAACAAAGAAGTTAACGAAGAGCGCCGGAGGCTAAGCGGTAGCGCTCGGGATTCGCTAACTCACGCCGCGTGAGCAGGTTAACCAAAAGCGCCGCGCGGCGCTTTGCAGCACCCATTTTGGGGTGGCGTGTCAGTCCAACTCCCGGTGCCAAAGGCACCGCACTTTTCTTGGTCGTCCAAAAACCGATAGGCGGCGCTCGGCGCGGCGCATCCGGCTAGGATGACGAGGCTGAAGACCATCACAGGTCACCGCGCTCCACAGTCTGAATGTCGAAAGCAATGCGGGTTTCGGGAAGGTCCCCGGGCCGGGAAGTCAACTTTTGGACCGACTTTCACTCCTGCTCGGACAGACCAAACGGGATGCCATTCTGGCGTGTGCGGAACCAATAATTCTATTCTCCGGGCGACCCTTCACTCTCGCCCACATCCCAGACTTCTGCACCAAGTTCAATGAGGGTTACACCCTTCACAGATCGCCGTTTTTCTGGATCGCGAGGTCGCCCAACCATCCCAACTTCCCCCAATGGAATTCAAGGTGTACAGGTTGCACGTCGTGTGGGCGAGTGGCCTGACGGTATGCTGTTCCCAAGAAACCACCAGCTTGAAATGACGCCGCACTTGGCGTATTTGTTGAGAGCAACTCCTAACCTTGAATTTTCTGGAGCGCAACAATGGGAACCTTCTTGCAGAGCCTGCGCTACACCGTCCGGGTTCTGGCCAAGAGTCCCGTCTTCACAATAGTCGCCATTCTCTCTCTAGCCCTCGGCATCGGCGCAAACACCGCCATCTTCACCCTGATCAACGCCCTAATCCTTCGCGACGTCCCCGTGCGCCAACCGGAGCGCCTCGTCTATCTTTCTGCTGTCCGCCAAGGGAACAAGATTACTCTTTCCTATCCTATGTTCCGCGAAGTCGAACGCGGCCAACGCGTTTTCTCCGGCATGATCGGATGGGGCGGCAACTGGATGCCTAATGTGGAAGTGAACGGAGTACTTTCAAAGGATCGGGTACTCTCCGTTACAGCCAACTGCTATTCCGAACTCGGTGCATCTCCTTTCCTGGGCCGATTGCTCACTTCCGAAGATGAAAATCTCAGCGGCGGCGCAAACTCGCAAGTCGCCGTTATCGGCTATGAATTCTGGCAGCGACGGTTCGGTGCCGCACCCGATGTTGTCGGAAAGCAGATTCGCATCGAAGGCCATCCGTTCACCATTATCGGGGTCACTCGGAAGTGGTTCACGGGGCTGACGACGGGCGAGCCACCAGATATTACTGTTCCGCTCACGACCACGCCCCTCATTCAGAGTGGAGCATTTGATCTCGAGAGCCGCTCGCTTCTCTGGCTCCATCCCGTCGGCCGCCTCAAGGACGGGGTTACCACTGAGCAAGCTCGCGCGCAACTCCAATCCTTCTGGCCAGATGTTCTTCTCGCGACGGCCTCCACGCAAATTCCCGGACTGCGTCGGCAGACGTTTCTGTCGATGGGCCTGGAAGTCTCCTCGGCCTCAAGAGGCATGTCCACGGACTTGCGTGACAGATTCACACGTCCGCTTTACGTTCTCGCTGGCATAGTCGGATTGATCCTGCTCGTGGCTTGCGTGAACCTCGCCAACCTCATGCTCGCCCGCGCCGCCGTGCGCAGCCATGAAATGAGTGTCCGCGTTGCCATCGGTGCGAGCCGCTGGCCGCTGGTTCGCCAAGTCTTGACCGAGAGCCTAGCGCTCTCTCTCACCGGAGCGATCCTAGGACTCACCTTCGCCTATTGGGGAAGCCGTCTTCTGGTTCTTCTCATGACGGAAGGAAACACAGTGCCCGTCTGGCTTAATCTAAGTCCCGATCTGCGCGTCCTCTCAGTCACAATCTCGGCGGGAATCCTAACTGGAATTCTCTTCGGTCTCGCCCCCGCTTGGCGCTCCTCCCGCGAAGACCCCGCCTCTATGCTGCAGCAAAATGCGCGCAGCGTAAGCACCGGCACCGGCAAATTAAGTAAGGCGCTCATCATCACGCAAGTCGCGCTCTCCTTGATCTTGCTGCTCGGAGCAGGCCCAGGCGGAACTGCTCATCGGCGTTCACGGTTTGATCGATGCAGTGTACTGGCGCGAACTTGGACAAAAAACGCATCGAGGAATGCAAGGGCTTGCCCTTCGCGGACTCCACACGGGAGGCAGGTGCTTCGGCTATACGTCAGTCAAGAACGGGGACGGGAGTGCGAAGCTGGAAGTGAATAGGGAACAAGCGGAAATTGTACAGCGCATCTTCCGGCTATGCGCTGAATCTGGCTAGGCGTCTTGGCTCCGCAACCACAGAAGGGCCGCTTCAGTCGCTCATGGTGCCTTTCCTCTGTCCGTCATGTCCTGTTGAATCGTAAATATGTCGGCAAGACGATCTGGAATACAAAACGCAAATTGCGCGTACCTGGCACAAGCAAGCGAGTCTACAGGCCGCGCCCTGAATCATGGACAACGCTCGACACACCTCATCTCCGGATCGTCTCCGATGAACTGTTTGCGGCAGCGGGGCGAAGATTTGAGAAGGTCAAGCGGACACTTGGCAGGCCAGGCCAGGAGAGTTCCGGACTGATTGTTGGCCCAAGGCGTTATCTGTTTTCTGGTTTGCTGAAGTGCGCCGAGTGTGGCGGTAGCATCACTCTCGTCAGTGGGCGCGGTCGCAATGGTGCGGATCGCTACGGCTGCTCGCTCCATCATCAACGCGGGGTCACCGTTTGCTCAAATTCGCTACTCGTTCGCCGGGATGAACTCGAAGAGAGCTTGCTGAAAGGCTTGTCTGAATCCGTCCTCGAGACTGAGGTGGTCGATTATGCCGTCGCGAAGATGGAAGAAGCCCTGAGCGAGCAGTATGCCGGGCTGGACGCAGAGCTTGCGCGAATGCGTCAGCGGAAACAGGAACTCGATTTGGAACTCAAGCGCCTTACGGATTCGATAGCGCAAGGCCAGCAGTCTCAGAGCATCATGAACGCGATTGGAGAGCGGGAAAAAGAATTGCGCGCCATCACAGACAAGCTTCTCGAACCCACACCGGGATCGTTGCGCGCAAAGCTGGAGGAGTTGAGGGAATTTGCTGTGTCCCGACTATCAAAGATTCGGGAGCTGCTCGCGCGCCCTGAAAACATCCAGGAGGCGCATGAGGCGCTTGCCGAGCGCATTGGCCAACTGACCCTAGAAGCAACGAACGAAAACGGGAAAAACGTATGCAGGCAAGATGAGCGGGATTACCGTCGAGACCGCCCGCCCAGGAGGCGCACCGAAACTGGTTTGAGAGGCTATGCCAGACTATACCCAACACAAAGTTGGACATCTGCTCAGATTCTGACGTTTTGGTGTGCTAACGCTCGCAGGATAGCGTCCAGGACTTGATCTAGACATTTGCCGACGTCTTCCGCCAGGAAGCGGAGTACCCGATAACCGTTCTCCTGCAGCAATGTATCCTTGCGACGATCTCGCCGGTAGGCTTCAGCGTCGCCCAGGTGCTGTCTGCCGTCAAGCTCGATGGCGATGTGCGACGGCTCGCAAAGCAGGTCGACTTCCATGCGGCCCCAGCCATCGAAGGGAATCGGCAACTCTGCATTCAAGCGAAACCTCCCGGCCGTCTCGGCTAGTGTTTCCAATCGGCGAAAGAGAAATGCCTCCGTTGCACTTCGCGCTCGAGCGGGCCTATCGGCATCTGACGGCGGGACTACGGCAGCATGGACAAATAGCATTGCCAAAGGGGAATCTACGCCATCGCGCACCAAACGGCGCACGCTGGTGGCATATTGGCTTTTCCAGTCAGGATCGACGGGGAGGAGCACTTCTGCGGGCCAGCCCGGCACTGCGCTTCCCGGAAGCTGAATCGTGTAGCCGATACCTTCGTAGCGGCGACAGCGACGGTCGAACATTCGCGCCAGCATCGGCACGTTGAGATCCGCGTAGTCGTACACGCGCACCTCCCGCTTGTTGTGAAAGAGGCGGTGCAACCGACCGACGTACTGCGTGATCGTCCCTTGCCACGAGACGGGCAGCGTCAGGAATAAGGTGTCAAGTCGAGCGTCATCAAAACCCTCCCCCACATAGCGGCCGGTTGCCAAGAGCAGCCGAGCCTCGTCAGTAGGAATCGCGGCCAAGCGAGCTTGAGTAGCGTCAAGCTCCCTTTTGCGCATCCCTCCTCTGAGTACAATCAGGTGCGGCACCTCAGAGGTCAATTGCTTCGTCAACGAGTCAAGATGCTCATTTCGTTCGGTCAACACCAGCGGCGACCGCCCCTCTCGAAGGGCATGGATGACATCCTGACAGATAAGCTGATTGCGCGCCTCATCGGCAATTAGTTCTTCATAGAGCGTGTGGAATTGCACCCGCACATCAGGATCCGCTGGTCGTAGTGGACGAAAACCCGTCGCACGAACCACTACCTTATGCTCAAAGGGGTGAGTTGCAACAGCATGCCGGACATTGTCCCGGTAGCGTACGGCACCACACTCCATGAAGATGATCGGATGCTGGCCATCCTTCCGGGTGACGGTCGCAGACAGCCCGGTCACAAACTTCGCCCTAGCCTGGCGGGCAACCTGCTCAAAGCTTTGGGCAGAGAGATGGTGACACTCATCCACAATCAGGTGGCCATAATTGCTCACGAGATCGTCGACGAGACCGCTTCGGACCAAGCTTTGCATCACGGCCACATCAAGCAAGCCGGTCGCCTTTGTGCGGCCGCCGCCGATCCGGCCAATAGTGCGCGCCGGTATTCCGAGGAAGGTGGAAAGGCGCTCAATCCATTGAAGTTGCAACTGCCGCCGATGCACCAATACGAGTGTATTTACTCCCCGTTGCGCAATCAGCCACGCGGCCACCACGGTCTTTCCGAAGGCGGTGGTGGCTGCCAACACGCCCGTATCATGAGCGAGCATGGCAATCGCGGCAACGGTTTGCTCGGGGCGCAACTCACCTTGGAATGTTGCTTTCAGCGGCAGGCCGGGGTTGCGCTCGTCCCGGACCAGCGCCTTGATGTTCAGATCCGACAAAGTTTGACGGACTTCATCAAGGCAACCGCGCGGCAGTCCTATGTGCTTGGCGTGATCCTCGGCACAGGCAATAATTCGAGGCCTGTCGTAAGTCGGAAGCCGCAGGCCCTGCAATCTGTAAAACTCGGGATTCTGAAACGCCGCCAACCGGATCAGCCGGTTGCGGAGGGCAGGCGGCAACACATCTTTAGGAACGTATATTTGATTACCGAGGATGAGTTCCAAGCTCTCCGGTAATGGGCCGATGATTGAAACTTTTGTCCGACTCCGTGACGGTTTCTTCCACGGCGTATCTTCATCTTCCTCACTCTCAGGCGCCAGACGTACGCCAATTATTTGGCCCTTTATATCGGCACGGTGGACTATCTCTTCAACTTCTTGCCGCCTGATTCTGCGGATCAAGGATAAAAACTTCCATTGGTCGGAATGGGGAACGAATCGCTCGTCGAGGAAAACGCTATTACCTAATTCTCGGAACCGTTTTTGGAGAGGCAACGCGATCAGGTTGCCGAAGCCGCCCACCGGTAGTGTGTCTTGACTCGGGAAGAGCCGATCGTACGAATCCAGACCGACTTCGGGGCGGCATTCCATGGTTTTCGTCAGTATGTGTGTACCCAGCTTGCGCGCCAATGCGGCGGGAACAGCTTCATTGAAAAAGAACCAAACGTGCCCGCCGTTGCCCGACCGGGACCGTTCCAGGGCAGCGGGCACGCTCATTTGGCGGCATGTCTCCAAGAATGCGCCTGCATCTTGCTGCCACGTTGCTTTGTCAAAATCGGCGGCCAGAAAGAAACAGGTCTCATCCCTAAGCATCGGATAGACGCCCATGACGAATTCCCGACCCTTGTCGTCCTGGCCGCACAGATGCCAACGAATTACGTCGTCGGTAACGGGAAGGAAGTGCTGGTGCGGACATTCGGAGCACTTGATTCTAGGTTTCTCGCAGATTCCCCGGACCCACTCATTGCCGCAAGCCGGCGAATAGCCAGCTCTGCCTGTCTTACGGCTTTCGAATCGTTGCGGATAAACATCCTCTCGTCCACGAAAGAGAGAGCGAAAGAGAGCAACTTTGGCCTGGGCGGGCGAACGCTGATTCACGCCACCTTGTTCGAAAATAGGCAAACTGACAGGTGTAGCCACGAGCGTATTCTACACTTTGCATCCCGGCGACGCTGCGAGCATCCTCGAGCAGGCAAAGGGCTGAGGTGGACCGGCCGTGGACGAGTTCGGTCAAGCCCACGGCGGAGAGCGCCGCGTCCTGGTCCCCGGCCATACTCACGACTCGCTCGATCAATCTTTCGACAGTATCTCCCCGGCGTTCGGCGGCGATAACCACGCTGGAGTCAAGGATCAGTCCCATGCGGGCGGGCTGAGAGGTTCGCGATGGCTGTTGATGGTCTCTTCGAGATCACGCCCGAAGTCTCCATCGAGTGTCACGGTTGAGCAATGCGCGCGCGAGAGACGAAGGGATTCCGAGAGCAGACGAGCGTAAGGTTCTGCAACGGGCCGAACGACGGCAACAGGTCGCGAGTTGTCTTCGATGACCACCTCGGTGCCAGAGCGCACGCGGGCCATCAGCGAGGCGAAGTCGCTTCTGAGACGCGGATTACATCCTTAGCCATAACGTGACTATACACCGCGATTCCTCATCTTTGCTCACGCCGGAAGGCCGGATATACATCGCGTCAGGGACGTGGGATTTGCTCGGGAGTGTGGCTGTTACACTGGTGCCGGGGGCCCGGCATGGACCGAACGTCTGCCGGTTCGTTTCGAGTGGTTGGCCGCGGCATGAGTCTGAAGCGAACCTGTCTGGACTGGATCTCGGGACGTTTGGCAGACGCCTAGCCATGGGCGGGTGTAGAGTCGTGCGGCTAGCCGGGATTGAGGATTGGGAGGAGTGCGTTTACGGGGACGATCAGGCGAATTGAAGGCGTTTGAGTTTGATGTGGGTGGTGCGGAGGTGGGCAAGGTCGTAGTGGGCCTGCTGGGTGAGCCAGGATTCGGGGCTGCCGCCGAAAACCTTGGAGAGGCGGACGGCCATTTCAGGAGAGATGCCGCGTTTTCCGTTGACGAGCTCGGAGAGAGTGGTGCGAGTGACACCAAGGGCAGCGGCGGCTTGAGTGATGGTCAAGCCTAGCGGTTCGATACACTGGCGCAGGACAAAGCCGCCTGGATGGGGTGGATTCTTCATCGGCATGGTTGGTTCTCCTTCAGCGGCAATACTTCCAAGGCAATCCTTCCGTGGCAATGCCTCAATGATAGTCGAGATAATCTACGTCGAACGCATGGCCGTCAGCGAAACGAAAGATCACTCGCCAGTTAGCCCGGACAGTGACCGCCCAAGAGCCTTTCATTTCACCCTTGAGAGGATGTAGCCGGAAACCAGGTAGATCCATGTCGGCGACGGTAGCCGACGCGTCCAAGCGAACGAGAATATCGCGGAGCCTGTCGGCGTGCTGGCTCACAACGCCGCGATGGTCGTCGTCTTCGTAAAGGCGTTTGAGGCCTTTGTGGCGGATCGACCGGATCACATCTTAGCGTAATGCGTTACGTAACGCATGTCAAGAAGTCAAACCGAAACAGATTCACTTCTCTGGAATCTTAAGGGGCGTGCAGTATCGGCGGAGAGAGAATTGGATCGAACATCTGCCAATCCATTTTTGACGGTTGGCTGCCGCGTAACTGCCAAGTCGGAGGAGCGGGGAAGGATCTTCGTCTGTGGCCTTAGCTACCGTCTTCGAATGAAGACATCAGCAGGAAGTTTGAATCGTGAACTTAATTTGCGAACCTGCTCGATCGTGAGCTTCCGTTGCCCGGCAAGAAACATGGAAACGGCACTTTCCGATCCGAATTCCGGCGTTAAATCACGTTGCGTAAGGCCTTGCTGTTCGATGAGAAACCGTACGACGGATACTGCATCCGCGTCGGGAATTGCGTAGTGCGCTTGTTCGTAGCGTTCCACGAGTAAGGTCAGAAGTTCGATTGCTTCCACTTCTGCGGAAGAGGGGTCCTCCAGAGCTGTCAATTGGAAGAGGGCGTTTGTATACACCTCCAGTTCCTTGTCATTGTGTATGACGTGGGGAGCACCCTTCGCAATCATTTTCGCCGGGTCTGCGAGAACTGTATTCATTTTGCACCAAATCTCCGATCCCATTTCCGGGGATCGTTGTACTCCTTGTGTGTCAGGAAGGACCGAATGTAGACGTGTCCTTCCGTCCGCTTCTCATCTGTTGTCTTCGCAAAGTGAATAACAGTGATGAGCCGGTAGCGGTTTCGCCGGATGTTAAATACCACATATCCGTTGATGTAATCGGCATCCCGAAACATGAGCCGAACTTCAGCAAAATTGTGCCATCGGACGCCTTCGACTATAACGACCCATGCCTTGATCTCATTCGCAGCATCTGGATACTCCTGCATGGCCTCGCTCAGATGCTTGCGCGTCACAATGTGCACTGGACCAATGGTACTTCACAATATGTGAAGTAGTCAAGCGCGATCGCACGCCACGAATTGAAGCGGCTCGGGAAAGCGATAGTCGTAGCGAAAAGAAAAAGCAAATCTGGTGCCGGGTGTCGATGGCGGTGGAAAAAGGGGCCAACACAGCGGTGGTCTGGTTACTTTTCACTCTGCCCCTTTCCCTCTTGGAAGGGGTGTTCTCTCAGAACGGCCCGCAGCGGTCAAGGGCGCGCCGGTGTTGCGCGGCGAAGCGAACCCTTCACGGCGAGGACCGTTCTGAGA
>WNGG01045139.1_pt1 | contig 10569 bp, 12 predicted proteins | sample 5400661 | NCBI WGS metagenome assembly WNGG01 (sample SAMN13153372, study PRJNA577476) | soil metagenome | isolation source: 100 cm soil or saprolite under Garry oak tree replicate 1 | place: USA:California | collected 2016-06-15
AGATGTCAAGGAAGGATTGCAGGTCGCTGAAGACGTAGGCGCGGCGAACGTCGTCCACCGAGGCATAGGGCAAGGGGACACCGTTGCGTCGCGCCAGCTCGAACATGAGTTCCGGCTCGAGCGTCCCTTCGATGTGCAGATGGAGCTCCGCCTTTGGGAGCGTCCTCAGGGACAAATCTGCATCGGCCATACCTTCGGATGATAGGTCGGTGATGCTATCGTCCGGTTATGGTCGCAAGCACCGCGACGAGACGCGACGCTGTCCCGATCGAGGGCCTTGGCTGGGGCATCCGGGCGACTAGTGCTCTTCGCACCGCAGGGATAACGGACATCGGCAAACTTCGCGACCTGCTCAGCGGGAACGATAAGGGACTTCGAATCCTCGCCGCGGCCGACGGCGATAGGAGAGTCCACTTTCTACGGTCCCTGGATGTTCAGGAGGACTTAAAGGCAAGGCTCGCCGTGTTTGACAAGTCGGGACCGGTCCCTTTCGCTACCCTGACCCGCCTCGAAACCGAAGTCCGCGACTTGGTCTGTGAGGGACGGACCGACGAAGACATCGCCATCCAGCTCGGCATTAACCAAAAGATGGTCCAGGCGCGGCTGAAGAACATCTTCCGGAAAATGAAAGGTCGCTGCGCACCGTACACTGCCTAAAGCCCATCCAGCTGGCATAGGTCGGCGCGACCGGCCGCGAGGATGGTGTTGACATCGTCGGAAGTCGTGATGTTTCCGGTGGCGATCGTTGGGATGCCCGCCTCATTACGGATGCGGTCGCTGGCGGGGACGCCGAACAGACGACGGTAGTCGGGTCGACTCTCCCAAACCGTCTGGCCCATCACCGCGTGGGCCAGGTCGCAGCCATGCGCCTTCAGCAAGCTGGCGATGCCGATCGATTCATCGAGGTCGATGCCGCCGTCGACCCAATCGCCCGCAGAGATCCGTACAACAAGTGGCCGGTCCCAGGTCGCCCGCACCGCGTCGAGCACCTCCAGGGGAAAGCGCATACGGTTCTCCAGCGAGCCGCCGTACTCGTCGGTGCGTCGATTGGTCAGCGGCGAGATGAAGCCGGCAACCAAATATCCGTGCGCAAAGTTGAGCTCGAGGGCATCGAACCAGCCGCCCACCGCTGCCTGCGCCGCCGCGGCAAAAACCTTGACGGCGTGTGAGATGTCGCGCGTCGTCATCTCTTTCGGCAGGGCCGAGTGCGGCGTGTAGGCGATCGGCGACGCCGCCATGAGTCGCCACCCACCCTCTCTGAGCGGTCGGTCGACACCTCGCGAGCGCGGCTGCATCGATCCCCGGCGGCCGGCGTGACCGAGTTGCAACGCCACGCGACTGCCGGTCTGATGGATCCGCTCCACGGCCTGCCTCAGCATTTCCTGCCGTGCTCGATCGATAACCGGCGTCTCGGGCGTGATGCGCCCCTCGTCGGTCACGCTGACGAACTCGGTGATTACCAGGCCCGCCCCCTGGCGAGCGGCGGCGTCGAGGTCCGGCCCGGCCGTCACGACGGCCCGGTTGGGAATGGTCAGATCCCCGATTCGCAACGGCGTGAACATCGGTGGCGGACTGAGACGCACGGCCCCGTCCGGTGATCCCGACGCCGCGGCGGCGAACCAGGAGTCGATGGTGCGGACGAGCTCGGGATCGCGCTGCGTCAGGTTGATGTAGGTGATCCGCCGGCTGCGTGTCAGCAGATTGAAGGCGAACTGGCGTGGATCGAACTTGGCGTAGCGCGACACCTGTTCGAAGTAGCTCGAGCTCTCCAGCGCGGCCTCCTGGAATCGCTCGACGATGGGTTGCCGTTCCATCTCGTAGTCGTTAAGAGCCGCGCCCAGGTCCTGATGCCGTCGCAAGGCATCGACGAGCGCGATGCTGTCTTCCATCGCCAGCTTGGTTCCCGACCCGATGGAAAAGTGCGCGGTGTGCGCCGCGTCGCCCAGCAGGACGACGCTGCCGTGGTGCCAGCTTTCCTGGCGCAGCGTCAGGAAGTTGACCCAGAGCGAGCGATTCGACATCACCAGGCGTCCTCGGGGCACTCGACGATGAAGGTGCAGGTGCGCGCATCGAAAGGGTAGGCATGAACCTGGAAGAGGCCGTCGTCGTTGCGGCGGAAGATGAAGGTGAAGGCGTCGAGCGGCAGGTCGCTCCCAAACCACACATATTTCGTCGGATGCACGGCCACCTGTGGCCTGAAGAACTCATCGTATGTTCGTCGAACCAGGCCATTGATGCCGTCCGCGCCGACGATCAGGTCGGCGCCCTCGAACTCCGCGACGTCGCGCACCTCGCGCTCAAACTCCAAGCGAACTCCGAGCGCCCGGCAGCGCCGTTGCAGGATGTTGAGCAACACCTTGCGCGAGATCCCGGTAAAAACGTGGCCGCGGGAGCGGACCATGGTGTCGCGGTAATAGATGTCGATCGCGTTCCAGCGAGCGAAGCTCTCGCCGATCTCGGTGTAGGTTTCGTAGTCGGCATCCCGAAGCGCACCCAGCGTCTCTTCAGAGAAGACGACACCCCAACCGAACGTGGCGTCGGGTGGATTACGCTCCACCACGAGGACCTCGTCAGGTCGCAACCCGCATCTTCGTAGCCGCGGATGAAGTCGGTGATCGCGCCTGGCGAGGTCAGATTTCCGGCCGCGATTTTCTCGGCGAACGGTCCTGTGAACGCGTAGTAATGCCTCAGGTACTCGGCCCCGGCGTCCGCGTTCCCATCGCCGAGCGCGAAATACCCCATCCCCCACGTGATCGGCCGTCCGGGCCGGCCCAGGTCCGACCAGGCGGCGGCGGCTTTGGCGGCAGCGCCGGCAAATGCGCGCGCCGGTCCACCGCCGTGCATGTAGCCATCGCTATAACGGGCCATCCGGGCGAGGGCTTCGCCGCTCGAGCCGCCCACCAGCAACTGCGGCCCGGGCGTCGCCGGGGTCGGGCCGATCGTCCCCCCTTCCCAGATGTCGCGGATGGCTTCGAGCTGCTCGCCAAAACGCCGGCCGCGTCCGCGGCTGTCGACGCCGGACACCGCGTAATCTTCGCCGCGGGCGCCGACTGCGAGCCCAAGGGTGACGCGGCCGTCGGAGAGTGCGTGGACCGAGGCGGCCTGCTTTGCCAGGATGGCCGTATTGCGCAGGGGGGCGATCACGACCATGGTGGCCAGCCGCACCCGCTGGGTCACCGCCGCGGCGGCGGCCAGCGCCGTAAAGGGCTCGTAATTCTGGTAGGCGACGCGGTCCACCACTCCCAGGCTGCTGAAGGGACCGGCGTCCGCGCGCTTCGCCCAGTCCACCAGGAGCTGCCCGCTGATACCCGACGTGGAGGTCGGCAAGCCGACCCCGATGTTCATCTATCCGTCGCTCCTTCGGAGGAGATGATAAGTTTTTGCGGATGACGGCGTTCCGCGGCTCGGCTTCGCCGACGCAATCGTGGAATCACTTCCGCTTCGTGGTTGAAGACGGGGTGGCGACCATCACCTTCGACCGCCCGAAGAAACTGAACGCACTGACCTTCCAGGTGTACGCCGACCTCCGCGACCTGTTGACCGATCTGCCACTGCGCGACGACGTCCGGGTCGTGGTCATCACCGGGACCGGGCGCGGCTTCAGTTCCGGCGGCGACGTCACCGAGATCATCGGCGAGCTCCAGCAGATGGACCCGCGCGACCTGCTGGCCTTCACCCGGATGACAGGATCAGTCACCCAGCGGATGCGTGACTGCCCCTTCCCCATCATCGCCTCGGTAAACGGGGTCGCGGCCGGCGCGGGCGCGGTGATTGCGCTGGCGGCCGACCTGCGCATCCTGTCGGCGTCGGCGACGTTCTCGTTCCTCTTCACCAAGGTCGCGCTCTCGGGCGGCGATATGGGCGCCGCCTATTTGTTGCCCCGCTTGATCGGGCTGGGCCGCGCCAGCGAGCTGCTCCTCCTCGGCGAAACGGTCACCGCGCCGCGGGCTCTGGCGATCGGCCTCGCCAACGCTGTCGTCGAGGACAGCGAGCTCAGCGCGCAAACGAGCGGCGTGGCCCGCAGGCTGGCGGAGGGCCCGACCCTCGCCTACGCTGCCACCAAGATGCTGATCTCGAAAGAGACGGATATGAGTCTCGGCGCCGCGCTCGAGCTGGACAGCATGACGCAGGCGCTGCTGATGAAGAGCGCGGACCATGCGGAGTTTTACGCGGCATTCCGAGAAGGACGGGAACCGAACTGGACCGGCCGCTAGCGAGCCCGCACGACATCCGAAACCCGGAAACCCTCCCGCGGCCGTCGGGTTTCTCCCACGCCGTGATCGCGCAGGTGGGTCGCACCGTTTACCTGGCGGGTCAAACGGCACAGCGGGCCGACGGAACCATCGTCCCCGGCTCGATGGCGGAGCAATTCGACGTGGCGGCCGGCAACCTGGCACTGGCCTTGCACGCGGCAGGCGCCCAGCCCCAGCACCTGGTGAGCCTGCAGATCTTCGTCACCGACATCGCGGAGTATCAGCGCCTATCCAAGGAGATCGGCGTTGCGTACCGGCGGCATTTCGGCCACCACTACCCCGCGATGGCTCTGCTCGAAGTCAGCCGCCTCTACGACCCCGCGGCCACGGTCGAACTGATGGGTATCGCCGTGACCGCCTGACCGCAGATTCCTGGCCAAATCTTAACTTGCCTTATCCGCCTGCTTATGGGACTGTAAAAGCAGTCTAGGGAGGTGACCTGATGAGAAAACTGTTCGTTGTCGTGTTCCTGGTCGTCGCGGCGTCGCTGATTCCTGCCGGGGTGGCAGCCGAGCGACTCCCCACCTCGAATCATGGAGGTGATCCATTTTCAGCCGTCCTGAGTGGCCACGGAAGTGGTTCGGCCCTGGTCACGCTGAATCCAGGGCAAAACGAGGTGTGCTGGCAGGTCACCGTCGCGGGATTGACCGCTCCGGTGTTTGCGTCCCACATTCACAAGGGCGGCCCAGACGTCAATGGCCCGATCGTTGTCCCCTTCTTCAACACGGGGCCTAGCACTCCCTCGAGTGCCACCTCGTTCAGCGGATGCACGGAGAACGTTGACCGAGCACTGATCGAGGACATCAAAGACAACCCGGCCGGGTACTACGTCAACGTCCATACGTCGTGCGGTGGTCAGCCGGCAAGCTGCGGTCCGTTCTTTCCCGGGAGCGCCGTCCGCGGTCAGCTGACGCATCCGTAGTCGAAATCATGAGAGGGTAGAGCCTGGGGCTCTTCCCTCTCAATCCCGCGGGCGGAAGAGGTCGCGGGCGATGATTTCGCGCTGGATCTCCGACGTCCCTTCGTAGATGCGCGGTGCGCGCACCTCGCGGTACAGATGCTCCAACAAATGTCCCCGCTCCAGCGCAACCGCCCCGTGCACCTGGATCGCGGCATCGATGACTTGCTGCGCGACCTCGGTCGCGAACAACTTCGCCATCGCTGAGCGACGCGCGACCCGCCGGTCGCCGCGATCGTACGCCTCCGCGGCCGCATAGACCAGCGCGCGCGCCGCCTCGAGTCGGGTCGCCATTTCGGCCAGCTGATGCGACACCGCCTGGAATTCTTTGATGGGCCGGCCGAATGCCTGCCGGGTCGACGCGTGCGTGACGGCGGCGTCCAGCGCCCCCTGCGCCATGCCGACAACGGAGGCGCCGACACTCGGGCGGAAGAGGTCGAGCGTCCGCATCGCGAGGCGGAATCCACCGTCGACCTCACCCATGATTCGATCCTCGGAAACAAAGACACCATCCAACTCCAATCGACCGATCGGATGCGGCGAGAGGAGGTGCTGCGCGGATCCACTGAGCCCTTTCGCATCGCCGTTGACGATGAAGGCGGTGATGCCTTTCGTTCCGGCCCCGGGCGTCGTCCTGGCAAAGATCGTATAGACGTCTGCATCCGGCGCGTTCGAGATAAAGACCTTGGTCCCGGTCAGCCGGAACCCCTTGCCATCGGCCTCTGCGCGCAGGGCAAGGGCGCCAGCATCCGTGCCCGCGCCTGGCTCGGTCAGCGCGAATCCCGCGACGGCCTCACCGCGTGCCACCGGTCCTGCGAAGCGTCCGGCTTGCTCATCGGAACCGGCCAGGACGATCGGATAGGCGCCGAGAGCCTGGATCGCAATCGCGTTCTCGGCCAGGGTTGATGCCCGCCCGAGGCTTTCTCGCACAACACACAGGTCGACCGCCGATACCCCGGCCTCGCGCGTCCCACCGGCCCGCCCCGGAAACAGACCGGGAAGCAACCCCTCGTCGGCGAGAGCCCGGATGAGGCGGCGGTTGACCCTACCTTCATCCCCCGCCGCTGCGATCGGCACGACCTTGCCGGCGACGGCGGTGGCGAACCCAGCCAGTTGGTCGCGGTCCGTCATGACTGGAGGGCGCCGCCGTCGATGACGATGCCCTGGCCGTTGATGCCGCGGGCGACTTCGGAACAGAGGTAGGTCGTCATGGCCGCCACCTCCGGGGTGGTCATCAAACGTCCCTGCGGGCTGAAACCCTCGAGGATTTTTCGCGCATCCTCGTCAGTGCGTCCAGTCCGTTTCACGATGTTGGCCGCCGAGGCATCGGTCATCTCGGTGTCGACATAGCCGGGGCAGACCGCATTCACCGTGATGCCGCGGCCTGCAACTTCCGCGGCGACCGCGCGGGTCAGGCCGAGAAGCGCGTGCTTCGACGCGGTATAGGCCGCGATGTAGGGATGCCGGCGTTGTTCACGAGGATCAGCGGGTCACCCAGCGCCGTCCTGACGCGCGCGATCATCGCATCGACCTGGATCCGTTCAGAGACGTCGCAGACGATCGCCTCGGCGCGACGACCAAGCGCTCTGATCGCCGCCGCGGTTTCGTCCAACTCCTTGGAGGACCGGGCCGTGACGGCGACGTCCGCGCCCGCGGACGCCAGAGACAGCGCGATGGCGCGGCCGATGCCGCGTCCGGCCCCGGTAACCAGAGCGCTCCTGCCGCTGAGCTCGGGCACGCTCAGTGCTCGCCCAGGATCTTGGTCAGCTTCGTCAGGTCGATGTTGCCGCCCGACACGATGCAGGCGATACGCCCGGCGCCAGCTTTCCCCGAGAGCGCCACCGCGAGGGCGACGGCGCCGGCTCCTTCGGCGATCACGCGATTGCGTTCCGCCATCAGCCGCAGCGCCGCCGCGATCTCATCGAGGCTCGCGGTCAACGACCCATCGAGGAGCTCCTGCGCCATGACCAGCATGTTGGGGAACACCGTCTTGCTGCCGATGCCGTCGACAAACGAGGGCTCGTAATCGACCACCTGCGGTGAGCCGGCCTTCATCGACGCGTAAAGAGGGGCGCCGGTCTCCGCTTCGACGGCGTAGATGCGGACCGCAGGCTTGAGCGCGCGAAGCGCGGCGGCGATGCCGCCGGCCAGGCCACCGCCGCCCCAGGGAATCAAGACGGTGTCGACCTCCGGCAGATCCTCCAGCAGCTCGAGACCGATGGTGCCGTTGCCTGCCATCACACGATCGTCGTCGAAGGAGTGAATGAACACCGCGTCGACACCCGGATAGCTTCGATCGCTGAAGGTCTGCCACCAGCGGTCGAACGGCACCTTGATGACGCGGCCCCCCAGGCGCTCAATCGCCCGCACCTTGGTGTCGGGCGCATGATCGGGCGCGATCACGGTGCAGGGAACGCCGAGCCGGCGCGCGTTCCAGGCGGCGCCCTGCGCCATGTTGCCGGCGCTGGCCACGAGGACGCCTTTGGCCAGTTCCGACCTCGACACACCGCTCATCGCATTGACGGCACCACGGATCTTGAACGATCCGATGGGTTGCAGGTTCTCCAGCTTGAGATAGATCTCGGCGGGGGCATCCCAGACGTTGAGCCGCACCAGCGGCGTGCGAATGGCCGCCTTCGCAACGATGGGCTGCGCTCCCCGAATGTCCTCGATGCTGAGTCCGGTTGCCTTCACATCGGCACCGTGTGGCCGCTGCCGGTTTCGCGCGCCCGGCGAACGAGGTAGGCGGCGGAGGCGACATCTTCGACCGCCAGCCCCAGCGATTTGAACAGCGTCAGCTCGCCGGGCGAGCGCCGGCCTGCGTCCTTGCCGATGATGACCTCACCCAGCTCGGCCTGTACGTGGTCGCCTTTGACGGCCCCCTCTCCCATGGCGATCAGCAGGTCACCGGCTTCTGCGAGGGCGGACTCCCGCCGGTCGACGAAGAGGCGCGCCGCCACCATGGTGGCCGTGTCGATCTCGCGACTCGTCGGGATCGATGACCCGACGGCGTTGATGTGCACGCCCTCTTTCAGCCAGCGGTGCTCCAAAATTGGTTCCGGGCTGGCGGTGACAGTGGCGATGATGTCGGCTGATCGCACCGCGGCCTCGGGGCTCGCCGCGGCCTCGATCGGGACCTGGAAGCGCGAGCGCAGTTCCGAGGACAGGGCGGCGGCGTGCTCCGCGTTGCGGCTCCAGATTCGCACCTTGCGTAGTGGCCGCACGGCGGCGATCGCCTCGAGGTGGGTGCGCGCCTGCACACCGGCGCCCAGGATGGCGAGCTCGCCGGCGTCAGGCCGGGCGAGCAGGTCGGTCGCGACGCCCGACACCGCCGCCGTCCGAATCGCCGTGATGGCGGCGCCGTCCATGAGGGCGCTAAGGCGCCCGGTATCCGCTTCAAAGAGCAGCACTGCCCCCTGGTGGGTATCGATGCCTCGTTTGGCATTGCCGGGGAAGACCGACACCGCCTTCATGCCGAGCGCACCGTCCTGTCCCCTCGCGGGCGCGATGTAGCCCGGCATCAAGCCGAGGAAGCCACCCACGCCCGGGACCCGCATGATGGTGCGCAGCGGGACCAGCGCCTCTCCCCTGGCGAGCGCCGCCAGGGCGTCGCGCATCACCTTGATGCATTCCGGCATGGGCAGGAGTCGCGTCACCTCCTCGGCATTGAGGACCAGGACGTCCATCAGGCGGCCGCTGCCTCCATCCGTGAGGCCAGGGCCTCGCGCTCATCGTTCGTCAGATGAACGTCCACCGCATCCAGCCACGGCTTGAACTGTTCGACCGTGCGCGGTCCGATCAGCGCCGACGTCACCGCCGGGTGACCGAGGACCCAGGCGAGAGCCAGCGTGCCGGTGTCTAGGCCGCGATCGGCAGCGGCGGCGCGCAGGGCGTCGATCGCCTCGAAGGTCCGCTTGTTCATCAGGTGCTGGTAGGGCTTTGGACGCAGGTCGACGCGCGACCCCGCCGGTGGCTTCTCACCGAACCGGTACTTCCCGGTCAGCATGCCTCCTGACGTTGGACTGAAGGGTGTGACGGCCATCCGCTCCTGCGCCGCAAGCGGCAAGACCTCGTCCTCGATGGCCCGATCCAGCAGGCTGTAGGCGTTTTGCACCGATTGATAGCGGTGCACGCCCAGGCGGTCGCTGGCGGTCAGCGAGTCGCGCAGCTGCGACGCCGTCATGTTGCTGGCGCCGATGTGCCGGACCTTTCCGACATGCATCAGGTCGTTCATCGCCTCCAGCGTCTCCTCGACGGGGGTTGACGGATCAGGCTCCATGATGACGTAGAGGTCGAGATAGTCGGTCTGCAGGCGGCGGAGACTCCCGTCAACGGCCTGCATGATGTGGCGACGCGACAGACTTCGGTCGTTTGGCCCTTCGGCGAGCGCGTAGAAGACTTTGGTCGACAGCACCAGCCGGTCCCGAACCTTGCGCTCCTTCATCCAGGCGCCGATGACCGACTCCGAGACGCCACCCCCGTAGCTGTCGGCGGTGTCGAAATAGTTGATGCCGGCATCCCAGGCGCGGTCCATCAGGGCAAAGGCGGTCGCCCTGTCCTCCCCCTTGCCAAACAGCTCGGGCGCCGAGCCGACACCGCCGAATCCCCCGCAGCCCAGCCCCAGCACCGAGACTCGCATCCCGGTGCGTCCGAACGCGCGGTAGTCCATCCCTTCGTCGAGATGGTAAGCGTTCGGGCCATTGCTATCATCGGCGCACCAGAATGTCCGTGCAGCAACGGGCGCGCCTGCGCCATCAAAGTGAGATCAGCGGCCTTCCCCTGGAGGGCGGCACGCTGCAGTGGCTGGTCGATCGTGATCTGGGAGCCCTGCACGTGATGGCCTACCGCCTGACGCTCGATCCCGGCTCCGCCATCAGCCATGTTCACGGCGCCGAGGAGGTCCTGTATGTGCTGGAGGGGAGTGGCGAGGCCCGGGTCGAGGGGGTGACGCACCGAGTCGGTCCGGGGCAAGCGATCTTCATTCCCGAGGGTGCCGAGCACACCTGCGTCAACACCAGCGCACAGCTGTTGACGCTGGTTGGCGCGATGGCGCCGCCCATCGATCTGGATGAGATTCATCCGGCGATGCCGCGCCTGGACCTGTCCGGGTTGACATCCGCCAGCGTCAGCGAGAGCGGCGTCGCGCCCAGAATGATGGATGAGCGAGAGGTGACGCCGACGCTGATGGGCGAGCGCAGCTTTCGCGTGCTGGTCAGCCCCGACGTCGGCAGCCGCCAGATGACCCAGTTTACCGGCGTGATCCCCACCGGACGGGCGCCCCTTCACGCCCATCCACACGAAGAGGCGGTCTACATCCTGGCGGGGACCGGCCGGCTCTGGATCGAAGATGAACCGGTC
>WNGG01011312.1_pt1 | contig 10568 bp, 11 predicted proteins | sample 5400661 | NCBI WGS metagenome assembly WNGG01 (sample SAMN13153372, study PRJNA577476) | soil metagenome | isolation source: 100 cm soil or saprolite under Garry oak tree replicate 1 | place: USA:California | collected 2016-06-15
AGGCGCGCCGTCGTCCCGGTCGGCGCCGCGCGCAGCGCCTCGGCCGCCGCGCGCGTGAGCGCGCCGGACGCGATGTCCACCGGCGCGGCCGTCGCGTCGAGCGTGGGGAGTGGATCGGCGACGAGCAGCAGCGCGGCGGCGCCGCGCTGGCGGGCGAGAATCAGCGTCTCGAGTCGCGAGCCGCGCGCTGTCGCGACGACGATCTTGTCCCGCAGATCGCCGCTCCAATCGTCGTCGGCGAAGGCGAGCGCCCCCGTCACCTCGCCGCGCCGCGAGCCGCCGTGAGGCGTCCAGTCGACGCCGGCCTTCACGGTGTGGCCACCCACCTCGAGCGCGCTGCCCGCGCCGAGACGGCGGCCCGGCGCCACGGTGAACGATTGTAAAAACGTCCCCGAGTCGCCGCCGGGCCGCAAGCCGGCGGCGCCCAGCCACGCGGCGAGGCGCTCGGTGGCGCGGTCGCCGCCAGGCGTACCCGCGCGGCGCCCGTCCATCTCGCGGGTCGTGAGCGTTTCTACAATCGCGCGGAGGTCCGAGGCGGTCGGGGGGACGACGGGCGCGCGGCCGAGCGCCGCGGTGGACGTCAGCAGCAGCGCGCACACGATCGGCAGCGTCGCTGGCCGGCGCATCATCCCGCGTATTCTATCGCCGGTTCGCGCACCGCGCCCGCAGACGAAACGCATTGCGTTATCGCGACGGGCTGGGCCCCACCGTCCGAGGCGAGCCTGAGAAAAAGTCAAGAAACGGCGACGATGCGGCCGCCGGCGATGCGGACGAGCTCGTCCGGCGTGAGACGGAACACCGTGTGGGGATGCCCGCCCGCCGCCCAGATCGCCTCCCACTTGAGCAGGGCTTCGTCGATGAGCGTGGTGAGCGGCGCGGGATGCGCGAGAGGCGCCACGCCGCCGATCGCGAAGCCGGTGTGCGCGCGCTTCGCCTCGTCCACGCGGTTGGCGCCGCTGGTGAGCACGAGCAGCGGCCGGCCGCTCTCGCGCAGCCGGAACACGAGGGACTTCACGATCTGCCCGACGTCGCAGCCGACGGCGGCGGCCGCCTCGGCGGACGTGCGCGCCGCGTGCTCGAGCACGACGATCGTCGTTCTCACGCCGGCCGCCGCCAGCGCGTCGGCGACGCGGCGCGCGCTCGCCGGCAGCTCACGCCCAGGTTCGATCATTTCACCGCTCGCTTCGCCGGAGGCACCGGCTCAGCTCGCCCTGCCATGCGCGGTGACGACCGCGCGGCAGGCGCGCATCTGGGCGAGGTGCTCGAGGTCGTGGTCGGCCATGTGCGTCGCGTAGTGCGCGAGGGTGAGCGGACCGAAGTGGCCGGAGAGGCCCGGGCGCTCGCCGGCGCCGGGCGGCAGCGTGGCGAGGTAGGCCAGCGTCTCGGCGCGGGCGCGGCGAAAGGTCGCGAGGTCGTCCTCGAAGCGGCCCTGGCGCCGATCGCGCTCGCGGCCCCACGCGATCGGATCGAACGCCTCGAAGCGCGGGCGCTCTTCGGTCGCCAGGAGCCTGAAGCGCGGCAGGAAGAGCCGGCTGTCCAGCTCCATGAGGTGCGCGAGGACTTCCTTCATGGACCACTCGCCGGGCTCCGGGCGCGCGACGAGCGTCGTCGCGTCGAGCCCGGCGGCCTGCTCGGCCACGCGGTCGGGCGTGGTGGCCAGGGCTGCGAGCAGCTGCGAGATCGTGAGCGCCACGCGCGCCTCGCAGCGCTTCGGTGTCAGCCCGAGCGTCGCGCGCGCGTCCTGGATCTGCCGCAGGTGCTCGGTGTCGTGCGCGTCCATCGTCGCCGCGTACGTCGCCACCGTGAGCGGGCCGCGGCTCGGGCTCACGCCCTCGCGGCGCCAGCCGGCGTCGTCCAGCCCGCCGAGCAGCGCCACCGCCTGCCGCCGCGCGGCGGCGAACGCGTCGAGCAGTGTCGCGAGGTCGGCGCGATCGCCGTCGGTACGCCGCCCCTTGTCGAAGACGGGACGCGACTCCGCCAGCATGCGGCGCAGGCGCGGCACGAAGGTGTCGCGGTCGCCCTCGACGAGGTGACGCACGACCTCGCCGATCGACCACTCGCCGGGCTTGGGCGGCGTCCACGCCTCGCCCGAGCCGTCGCGCGCCATCTCGCGCAGCAGCGTCGGCGTGGCGGCGAGTCGCGCGACCGTCAGCTCACGCTCGGTCATCGCGACCGCTTCGGCGCCGGCTCGAACAGCTCGACGAGGTTGCCGGCGGGATCCTCTATCAGGATTTGCTTACCGCCGTTGCCCACGACGATCTCGTTGCGGAATCGAGCGCCCGCCGTCCGCAGTCGCTCGACCTCGCGCCCCAGGTCCACGACCTCGAGCTGGACGCGGTTCCAGCCGCCCGGCTCGGGCTTGCGGCCGTCGGGCATCGCCTGGCCCGCTCCGCCGCCGCCGCCCGGCGTGCTCAGGAGCAGGCGCAGGCCGCCGCGCGAGAGCATCGCGAAGCCGGGACCCGGGTGGAACTCGACGCGAAATCCGAGCTGGCCGGAATAGAACGCGATCGCGGCCTCGACGTCACTGACGATATAGCGCACGCTGACGCTCGCCACTCTGAAGCCTCCGCGGGCCTAGAGCGCCCGCACCGCACGGAGCACGTCGTTGGGATCGGGCCGCACCTGGAAGTTGTCGCTCACCCAGAGCCAGCGCACGACGCCGTCGCGGTCGAGCACGACCGTCGTGGGCCGCGGCACGTCCTCGCCCTGCTGCCCGCCCCGCGCGTGCACCAGCCCGTAGCGCCGGGTCACGGCGAGATCGGGATCCGCGACGAAGCGGTAGCCGAGGCGCAGGCGCTGCGCCATCTCGTGGCTGCGCTCGTTGGGATCGGGCGAGACGGCGACGATCTCGACGCCGGCCTTCTCGGCTTCCGACAACGCGGCTCCAAGCCCTTGGAGCTCCGCCACGCAGAAGGGTCACCAGTAGCCGCGGTAGAAGACCAGCACCACCGGCTTCGTGCCACGATAGTCGGCGAGCGACACGGGACGACCGCCGGCGTCGGGCAGCGTGAAGTCGGGCGGGCGCTCGCCCAGGCGCAGATTGGTCTGCGCGTCCGGGATGCGCGCGAGCACAAAGTTGAACGCGGCGCCGCCGGCGAAGAGCACGAGCGCGAGGGCCAGCGCCGCCCACGCGTACCAGCGCCGCCCCAGCGCGACGGCGAGCCCGGCGATGGTGGCGGCGATCGCGAACACCGCGACGTACCCCTCGGGATGGTTGCGGATCGCGGGCACGCGCAGCAGCAGCGCGTAGACAGCGATCGCGGTGCCGCAGAGCACCATGCTGAGCGCGGTGAGCCAGCCGGGTTTCATCGCGCGGAACGCTCAGGCCATGACGATGCGGTCGAACGCCTCGGCGTACGCATAGCCCGCCGGCTTGCCCAGCTCGGCCCCGCGCTGGCGCACGCGCTTTTCCACCGCCGCGAAGTCCTTGAACTGGCTCGCGTGGCAGGCGAGCGCCTTGATCTTGAGGTCCATGACCTCGCTGATGTCCACCATCACGTGCGGGTCCTGCCACTGCATGACGTAGACCTCCCGTACCTTGTGCGGCTCGAACTCCGGCATCAGCTCGGGGAAGGCGAGGTGATCGCGCGAGAGCGGATAGATGCAGTCCAGCGCGACGCCGCCGACGATGCGGTGGTCGCGGTGCGAGGCGCCGAGGTTGTACGTCCGCCGTGGGTTCTGGCAGACGACCATGTCGGGCCGGTAGCGTCGGATCTCGCGCGACACCTCGAGCCGCAGCTGGCGCGTGTCCTCGACCTCGCCGTCGGGATAGCCGAGGAACGTGACCTGCTCGACGCCGAGCGTGCGCGAGGCGTTGCGCTGCTCCTCGGCCCGGATCTCGGCCAGCCTCGGCGAGGTCATCGTGCGGTCGCTCGAGCCCTTGTCGCCGTTGGTGACGACGACGAGGGCGACGTCCTTGCCCTCTTTGACGAACTTCGCCACCGTGCCGCCCGCGCCGAACTCGCAGTCGTCGGGGTGGGCGGTGATCATCAGCACGCGCCGGATCGGATCGGTCATGCGCTCCGTCGTCTCCCGTCGAGAGTTAATCGTTGAGATGCCATCGACCAGCATACCGATTCACCCGCGACGCCGTGCGATAATCCACCGCAGATGTCCGCGAACCGCGGCCGGCGAATCGCGGTGGTCGTGCTGATCCTCCTGCTCCTCCTCCCGCCGCTCGCGAGCGTGCTGCCGGGCTCGCCGGGCGCCCTGCGCGTCGCCGGCATCACGCTGCTCTGGTGGTACGCGGCGCTCGTGGGCCCGCTCGCCGCCGCCGTCACCGTCGCCCTGTCGCGCGCGCCTCGATGACCGCCTGGCGCGCGCTCGCGGCGTGGCCGGGCCCCGCGCTCGTGGCGGCCGTCGTCGCTGCCGTCGCCGCGGGCGCCGCCGCCGCCCCGCTCCTCGTGCTCGCCGCCGCCGTGGCGCCGCTGCTGGCCCTGCTGCAGGCGCGGCGCGCGGCCACGCCAGCACATCCGGTGACGCTCCTCATCACCGCCGCCGTCTCCGCGCTCCTGCTCTGGGCGCACCTCGCCGTGCTCGCCGACGTCGCGACGCTGCTCGGCGCACGCCGCTGGCAGGGCTCGGTGCTCGCGGCGGCGCTGGCGCTGCTCGTCACGCAGATGCCCGGCGCCGAGCGCTGGCGCGGCCTCGCGCTGGCGGCGGGCGGGGGCGCGCTGCTGCTCGTGCTCGTCGCCGCCGGCACGGCGATGGGGATCACGCCATGGGCCGCCTGGCGTGAGGCCGCGGGGCGGCCGGCGCTCGTGTTCAGCGGCCGCAGCGCGTGGGTGACGGACGGCCAGCGCTTCGTGCGGCACGCGACGCTCGCCTTCGACGAGGCCCATCGCGTCGTCGCCGTCACACCGGGCACGTTTCGCGTGGTCGAACGGGACGGCGCCCGCCGCGTGGTGCGCGACTGGGGGCTGGCGGCGGGCGACGCCCTCAGCGTGCGGCCGGGCGACACGCTCACGGCAGAGCCCGGCAGCCGGCTGCGCTTCGAGCCGGGCAAGCGTGTGCCGGGCGCGGCGGCGTCCGGATCCGCGTGGGCCGCCGCCGCGACGCGCGTGTCGCCGACTCCCGCGCTCGGCGTGCTGGCGACGCTGGCGCTCGGCGCCTGCGCGCTCGTCCCCGCCGGCGAGCGGCGCATGGCCGCGGCGCCGGCGCTGCCGCTCGCGCTCTCGCTCGGCGCCGCGTCGTGGGGCGTCTACGCGACGCTCGCCGCGCCCGAGGCCGGCCTGGCGGGCTCGCCGGCCGGGGCCCTGCTCTCGCTGCCGCGCGCCACGTCGCAGCCCGCGCACGGTCTGTGGCCCGCCGCGCTCGCTGCCCTCGTGGCGCTCGGGCTGCTCGCGCTGTTCGTCGCGGCCGCGGCCGGGCTGTGCGAGCGAGTCGGCGCGGCGGCAGGCGCGCACCGGCCGACCCTGTGGACGCTGACGCTGGTGACCGCCGCGATCGCTGCCACGGTGCCGGCGGTGGACCCGTGGACACCGCTGGCTGCGGGACTCGGCCTGGCCGGCGCGGCCGTCGCGGCGCCCCGCCTCGCGGGGGCCGAGGGCGCCCGGATCGGGCCGTGGCCGGCGTCGGTCGTCGGCGGAGTCGCGGGGGCGGCTGTTTTCGCGGGGCTCGTGGCGCTCGGGGCGCGCCTGCCGGGCCCGGCGGCCTCGCTGCGAGAGGTCCCGGTCCTGGCGGCGGCGCCGGCGGCGTGGCTGGTCGTGAAGGTGTTACGACGCGCGGCGGCCGGGGCCTCCTGAGAGTTGGCAAGGAGCCCGCCGGACCACCATAATGGTGGTCCATGGCCAGCGATCGGATCGTGGTGCGTGGTGCTCGCGAGCACAACCTCAAGAACATCGACGTGGAGCTCCCCCGGGACCAGCTCGTCGTCCTGACGGGGCTCTCGGGCTCGGGCAAGTCCTCGCTCGCCTTCGACACCATCTACGCCGAGGGCCAGCGCCGCTACGTCGAGTCGCTCTCCGCGTACGCGCGGCAGTTCCTCGAGCAGATGGAGAAGCCCGAGGTCGACTCGATCGAGGGGCTCTCGCCCGCGATCTCGATCGAGCAGAAGACGACCAGCAAGAATCCGCGCTCCACCGTCGGCACCGTCACCGAGATCTACGACTACCTGCGCGTGCTCTTCGCGCGCGTCGGCGTGCCGCACTGCCCGTCGTGCGGCAAGGTGATCTCGGCGCAGACCGTGCAGCAGATGGTGGACCGCGTGCTGCTGCAGCCGGCGGGCACGCGGCTGCTCGTGCTGGCGCCGGTCGTGCGCGGGCGCAAGGGCGAGTACAAGAAGCTCTTCTTCGACCTCCAGCGCCAGGGGTTCTCGCGCGTGCGCGTCAACGGCGTCGTGCGCGAGCTGGGCGAGGAGATCGAGCTCGACAAGAAGCGCAAGCACACGATCGACGTCGTCGTCGATCGCCTCGTCGTCAAGGATGGGCTGGGCGCGCGTCTCGCCGACTCGCTGGAGACGGCCCTCCGCCTCGCCGACGGCATCGTGCAAGTCGAGACGGTGACCGCGGGCGACGCCGCCGACCCCGCGCCCATGGTCTTCAGCGAGCGCCTCGCCTGCGCGGACTGCGGCATCTCGTTCCCCGAGGTGTCGCCGCGCATGTTCTCGTTCAACAACCCGTACGGCGCCTGCCCGGAGTGCGGCGGCATCGGCACGCGCTTCGAGATCGACCCCGAGCGACTGGTCCCGAACGCCAACCGCTCGCTCAAGGCCGGCGCGCTGGCGCCGTGGGCGGGCCGCGAGAACGCCTACTTCAAGCAGACGCTCGCCGCGCTGGCCAAGACCTATAGATTTTCGCTCGACGAGCCGTGGGCCAAGCTCAAGAAGCCGGTGCGCGACGTGATCCTGGGCGGCGACCGCGACGGCGGCTTCGAGGGCGTGGTCAAGCTGCTGGAGCGCCGCTATCGCGAGACCGAGTCGGAGGACGCCCGGCGCGAGATCGAGGCGTTCATGGCCGAGCGGCCGTGCCCGGTGTGCGAGGGCTCGCGGCTGCGGCGCGAGTCGCTCGGGCTCAGGATCGCGGGCAAGTCGATCGCCGACGTCGTGCGGCTCACCATCAAGGACGCCGCGACCTTCTTCAACACGCTCAAGCTCGGCGAGCGCGAGGCGGCCATCGCGCGGCGCGTGCTGAAGGAGATCCGCGAGCGCCTCGGCTTCCTGGCCAACGTGGGCCTGGACTACCTCACGCTCGACCGCCCGGCGGGCACGCTGTCGGGAGGTGAAGGACAGCGAATACGTCTCGCCACGCAGATCGGATCGAGCCTGGTCGGCGTCCTCTATATCCTCGACGAGCCGTCCATCGGACTCCATCAGCGTGACAATCGACGGCTGCTCGACACGCTCAGGCGGCTGCGCGACCTCGGCAACACGGTGCTGGTGGTCGAGCACGACGAGGAGACGATCCGCTCCGCCGACTACGTCGTCGACCTCGGTCCCGGCGCCGGCGAGCTCGGAGGCCACGTGGTGGCCATCGGCACCCCCGACGAGATCGTGGCCAACGAGCACTCGCTGACCGGACAGTTCCTCTCGGGCGCGCGCGCCATCCACGTGCCGGCGACCCGCCGCAAGGGCACGGGGCACGCGCTCACCATCCACGAGCCGCGCGAGCACAACCTCAAGGGCCAGTCGGTGACGATCCCGCTCGGCACCTTCACGTGCGTGACGGGCGTGTCGGGCTCGGGCAAGTCCACGCTCGTCAACGACATCCTCTACCGCGCGCTCGCGCAGATGCTGCACCGCGCCCAGGACCGGCCCGGCGCGCACACGCGCATCGAGGGCGCCCAGCACATCGACAAGGTCGTCGACATCGACCAGTCGCCGATCGGGCGCACGCCGCGCAGCAACCCGGCCACCTACACCGGCGTCTTCACGTTCATCCGCGCGCTGTTCGCCCGGACGCAGGAGGCGCGGATGCGCGGCTACCAGCCCGGGCGCTTCTCGTTCAACGTCAAGGGCGGGCGCTGCGAGGCGTGCCAGGGCGACGGCCTCGTGAAGATCGAGATGCACTTCCTGCCCGACGTCTACGTCACCTGCGACGTGTGCAAGGGCAAGCGCTACAACCGCGAGACGCTCGACGTCCACTACAAAGGCAAGAACATCGCCGAAGTCCTCGACATGACCGTCCACCAGGCCCTCGAGTTCTTCGAGGCCGTGCCCGTCATCAAGTCGAAGCTGCAGACCCTGCACGACGTCGGCCTCGACTACATCCGTCTCGGGCAGTCGGCCACCACGCTCTCGGGCGGGGAAGCCCAGCGCGTGAAGCTGGCGACCGAGCTCTCTCGACGCGCGACGGGCAGGACGCTCTACATCCTCGACGAGCCGACGACCGGACTGCACTTCGCCGACATCGAGAAATTGCTGGAAGTGCTCAACCGGCTCGTGGAGCAGGGCAACACCGTCGTGATCATCGAGCACAACCTGGACGTCATCAAGACCGCCGACTGGGTGATCGACCTCGGCCCCGAGGGGGGCGACGACGGCGGGCGCGTGGTGGCCACCGGCACGCCGGAGGCCCTCGCGCGGCAGGGCGAAAAGTCCTCTACGGGACGGTTCCTGAGCGCGGCGCTCGCGGGCACGCGCGCCGGGTAGACGGGCATGCGGCGCACGAAGATCGTGTGCACGATCGGGCCGGCGTCCTCGACGGTCGAGCAGCTCGACCGCCTCGCCGCCGCCGGCATGGACGTCGCGCGCCTGAACTTTTCGCACGGCACGCACGCCGAGCACGCCGAGGTCATCCAGCGCATCCGCGAGGCGGAGGCGCGGTGGAACCGGCCGGTCGCCATCCTGCAAGACCTGCAGGGTCCGAAGATCCGGCTCGGGACCTTCGGCAAGGGCGGCGGCGGGCGGGTAGATCTAGAATCCGGGCGCCCGTTCGCCCTCTGCCGCACGCCGTGCGTCGGCTCCGCCGAGCGCGTGTTCGTCTCGCCGCCCGAGTACCTCGGACGTGTCAGGGCCGGCGACGAGATCTGGATGGACGACGGCATGATCCAGCTCCGCGTGGAGGCGACGACGCCGCAGGAGGTTCGCTGCGTCGTCGTCGCGGGCGGCCGGATCAGCGACCACAAGGGCATCTCGCTGCCGCACGTGGATCTGCCCGCGTCGTGTCTCACCGAGAAGGACGTGGACGATCTCAGGTTCGGCATCGAGCAGCGCGTGGACTTCGTGGCCGTCTCGTTCGTGCGCACCGCCGACGACATCCGCGAGGTGCGCCGGTTCCTCGAGGCCCAGGGCGCCGACATCCCGCTCGTCGCCAAGCTCGAGCGTCACGAGGTGCTCGACAACCTGCCCGCCGTGGTCGGCGCCGTCGACGCGGTGATGGTCGCGCGCGGCGACCTCGGCGTGGACGTCCCGCTCGAGGACGTGCCCCACATCCAGAAGGAGATCATCCGCCAGGCCCACGTGGCCAAGGTGCCGGTGATCGTGGCCACGCAGATGCTGGAGTCGATGGTCACCCACACACGGCCCACCCGCGCCGAGGTGGCCGACGTGACGGCCGCGATCTTCGACGGCGCCGACGCCATCATGCTCTCCGCCGAGACGGCGTCCGGCCGCTACCCCGCGGAAGCCGTCGAAGTCATGGCGCGCATCGCCGAGCGCGCTGAGCAGGCCACGCTCGCGCTCGAGCCGACGCGCCGGCGGCGCGAAGCCCGCGGGCCGGTCGGGTTCCCCGAGGCCGTGTCCGACGCCGCCGCCAGCGCCGCGCGCGCGCTGGATGCGCGCGCCATCGTCGCCTTCACGCAGTCCGGTTTCTCCGCGCGCCTCATCTCGCAGGAGCGGCCGCCCATGCCCATCATCGCGTTCACGCCGTTCGCCGCGGTGCAGCGGCGCCTCGGGCTCACGTGGGGCGTCACCTCGCGGCTCATCCGCAAGGTGGAGACCACCGACGAGATGGTCGAGGAGATCGAGGCGACGCTGCTCGGCGACGGCACCGTGCGCGCCGACGACGTGCTCGTGATCATCTCGGGCTCGCCCATGTGGGTCACCGGCACCACCAATCTCGTCAAGCTCCACCGCGTCGGGGAACGCCGCTGAGCCGGGGCCGCCGGCTCCTGCTCCTCGCCGTCGCCGTCGCGGGCGTGGCGGGGCTCTGGACCGGTGGCGGGGCGCTGCTGCTGCGCGAGGTCGACGCGCGCCACGCCGGCGTGATCGACGTCAACCTGGAGCGCGTGGTGGCCACCGTGTCCGAGGAGCGGCGCGGGCTGCTCCGCGAGGCCATGCTGCTCGCGCAGGATCCGGCCGTCGTCGAGGGCGCGCGCAAGGGCGACTGGGCGACGCTGGCGCGCGGGGCGGCCCGCCTGCGCGCGCTCACGCTCGAGCGCCTCGCCGACCTCGTCGTCGTCCTCGACGCCGGTGGTGTGGCGCTGCTGCAGGTGCCGGCCACGCCGCGCGTCGAGCTGCCCGCGCCGGCGCTGCCGGGGAACGCCGCGGTGACGCACGGCGTGGACCTCGTGCTCGTGAAGCCGCTGCAGATCCAGGAGATCCTCGATGCCCTGGCCGAGGTGGCGCGCAGCGCCGCGTCGTCGGCCCGACCGGAGGACAACCGATGGCCTTTCAGCACCTGATCGTCGAG
>WNGG01009589.1_pt1 | contig 10565 bp, 8 predicted proteins | sample 5400661 | NCBI WGS metagenome assembly WNGG01 (sample SAMN13153372, study PRJNA577476) | soil metagenome | isolation source: 100 cm soil or saprolite under Garry oak tree replicate 1 | place: USA:California | collected 2016-06-15
GGAGAGTTCCGACCCATGAACGTCATGGTCGCCGCCAAGCTCGCCATGTCGCCGCTCATACACGCCGCGGTGATGCGCCGGGCATTCGCTCCCTGCATGCCGGAGGGCTTCAACGTGCAGACCTACCTCGACACCCACATCGAGCTGTACCTCCATGGCATTACGAAACAGTAGTCCCTGGCTGCCCGTCGTCCTTGCGGGGCTCGCGGCCGCACCGCTCGCGGCGCAGGCCCAGGCGCCGCTGCGGCTCTCGTTCGCGGAGGCGGTGAGCCGCGCGGCGGGCGCGGCTCCCGCCGTGGAGCTGGCGGGCCTGCGCCTGAGCGAAGCGGATGCGCGAGTGCGCCAGGCGCGCTCGGCGCTGCTGCCGTCGTTCGCAGTCGCCGGAGCGTGGGTCAACCGCAATTTCAACAAAGACGCGCTCGGTATTCCGTTCGTGCTCCCAGGGCCGAACCCGGTGCCGGCCTTCAACGACTACGACGCCCGGCTGACGGCGACGCAGACGCTGTTCGACTTCTCGAGCGCGGCCCGGGTGCGGGCGGCGCGGGCCCAGGCGAACGGAACCGGTGCCGAGCGGAGCGTGGTGGTCGAAGGAGTGGCGGCGACCGCCGCGATCGCCTACCTGCGTGCGGCGCGGGCTGCAGCGTCCGCAGGGGCGCGGCGGGCCGACTCGAGCATCGCGGCGGAGCTGGTGCGACTCGCCGCGGCCCAGAAGGCGGCGGGGGTGAGCGCCGCGATCGACGTCACACGGGCACGCACGCAGCTCGTCGTCGCGGAGGGCCTGCTGATCGTGGCGCAGAACGAGCGCGATCGCGCCCGCATCGACCTCGCGCGCGCGTTGGGCATCGATCCGGCGACCCCGATTGAGCTCGCGGATACGCTCGCGAGCTCGCTCGGCGCGGCGGACGTCCCCGCAGGGCGTGACGCGATCGTGGCGCGCGCCATGGCGACGCGGCCGGACCTGCTGGCCGAGTCGGCCCGGGGGATCGCGGCGCGGCGCACGAGCACGGCGATCGCAGCCGAGCGCTTGCCGCGCATCAGCGTCGAGGGCGACTACGGCGTCAACGGCCTCACGGTGCCGAACGCTATCGCCACGCGGCAGCTCGCGCTGCAGGTGAGCATCCCCATCCTGGATGGCTTCCGTCGCGAAGGGCGGCTCGCCGAGCAGGACGCCATCGCGCACGAATCGGCGGTGCGGGAGAAGGACCTGCGCCAGCAGATCGCCGCGGAGGTGGACGCGGCGCTGCTTGAGCTGCGGTCGGCATCGGCACAGCAGGCGATCGCAGCCGAGCGGCTGCGGCTCGCGGAAGACGAGCTGGCCCAGGCGCGCGAGCGGTTCGCCGCCGGCGTGGCGGGTAACATCGAAGTCATCACCGCGCAGGCGTCGCTGATCCAGGCGCGGGATGCGGACATCGACACCCGGTTCGGCAACGCGCTGGCCCGAGTGGCGCTGGCGCGCGCGGCCGGCGCCGCGCGCACGCTGCACTAACCGAGATCACCAAGAACCCAGGACCCGAGGATCGAGTGACGTATGGCGACTCTCACACAGCCTGAAACTCAGACCAGTTCCGGCATGCGGCGCGACTCGGCCGGCGCCCCCGCCCCCGCCCCCGCCCCCAAGCCACGCGGACGCCGGGGCATGGCCTTCGCGCTCATGGGGGTCGCCCTGGCGGGCCTGCTCGCGGTGGGGGCGCGGCACTGGTGGTTCAACCGCAGCCACGTCTCGAGCGACGACGCGCAGGTGGACGGCCACATCATTCCGATCCTCCCCAAGGTGGGCGGCTTCGTGATGGCCGTGCGCGTGGACGAGAACAAGCAGGTGAAGGAAGGGGACACCCTGGTCGTGCTGGACGACCGCGACTATCGCGTGCGCCTGGCGCAGGCGGATGCGGATTTGGCGGTCGCGCTCGCCAGCGTGAATAACCGGGCGCGGGTCGGCCAAGCCGAGGCGCAGGTGGAGCAGGCCCAGGCGAACGCGCTCAAGGCGCACGCCGACCTGGACCGGCTGCGGCCCCTCGCCGCGCAGGACATCGTGAGCAAGCAGCAGCTCGACGCCGCCGAGGCCACGGCGCAGGCGGCCGACGCAGGCCTGGCGGCGGCGCAGGCGGCCCTCGTGGGCGCCGACGCGCGCGTCGGCGCGGCGCGCGCCGCCCGCGACCAGGCGGCGCTGAATCTCTCGTACACGCGCATCACGGCGCCGTCGGGCGGCGTGGTGAGCAAGAAGACGGTGGAGGTCGGGCAGCTGGTGCAGGCCGGCCAGCCGCTGATGAGCGTGGTCCCGCTCGACGACATCTGGGTGACGGCGAACCTGAAGGAGACCCAGACGGCGGACGTCGCGCCGGGCGACGCGGCGGACATCACCGTGGACGCGTATCCCGGCCGGCATTTCACGGGGCACGTGGAGAGCATCTCGCCCGCCACCGGCGCCAAGTTCTCGCTGCTGCCGCCCGACAACGCGACCGGCAACTTCACCAAGGTCGTGCAGCGCATCCCGGTCCGGGTGCGGCTCGCCGGGCCGAACGACCCGGTCCATCCGCTGCGGCCCGGGATGAGCGTGTACGTGGCGATCGCGACCCGGTAGCGCGACCATGGCGACCGCGGTTCTCCCCGCGCCGGCGGCCCTCGCCGAGGACCGCTACCGCAACCGCTACATCATCGCGATGACGGTGTCGCTCGCGTCGGTGCTCGAGCTCCTGGACACGAGCATCGTGAACGTGGCGATCCCGCACATGATGGGGAATCTGGGCGCCACGCTCGACGAGATCGCCTGGGTGTCCACGGGCTACATCGTCGCCAACGTGATCGTGCTGCCGATCACCGGCTGGCTGTCGGCTTTCTTCGGACGCCGCCGCTACTTCGCGGGCTCGATCGCGTTGTTCGTCCTTTCATCGTTCTTTTGCGGCAATGCGCACACCCTCGGCGCGCTTGTGTTCTGGCGCATCGTCCAGGGGCTGGGCGGCGGCGCGCTGCTCTCCACCTCGCAGGCGATCCTGTATGAGGAGTTCCCGCGCGAGGAGTACGGCACCGCCATGGCGATCTTCGGCGTGGGCGTGATGGTGGGACCGACGCTCGGGCCCACGCTGGGCGGCTACATCACCGACGCGTTCGGCTGGCCGTGGATCTTCTACATCAACATCCCCATCGGCATGCTGGCGCTGGCGCTGTCGCTCACCTTCATCCATAACTCGCGCTACCAGCAGCGGGCGGAGCGCGTCGATTACGTGGGGCTGCTGCTGCTCGCGGTAGGCATCGGCACGCTGCAGACGATGCTCGAGCGGGGCGAGCGGCTCGACTGGTTCGATTCGCGCGAGGTGCTGGCGTATGCGCTCGTCAGCGCCGTCTCGCTCATCGGGTTCGTGTGGCAGGAGCTGACGACGGAGCACCCGGTGGTGGACCTGCGGATCCTCATGAGCCGCCAGCTCGCCGTGGGGGTCGTGTTCGGCGGGGTGCTCGGTGTGTGTCTCTACGCCACGGTATTCGTGCTCCCGGTGTATCTCCAGAATCTCCAGAACTTCACCGCGGAGCAGACCGGCTTCGTGATCCTCCCCGGCGCTCTCGCGAGCGCGTTCACGATGGCCTCGATGGGGCGGTTCACGGGAAAGTTCGACGCCCGACTCTCGATCCTCGCGGGCGTGGCGATCTTCGCGCTCTCCATGTGGAAGCACGCCCATTTCACGACCGACAGCGGCATGGCCGACTTCTTCTGGCCGCTGATCTTCCGCGGCGTCGGGCTGGGCCTGATCTTCGTGCCGCTCACCAATCTCGCGCTCGCCGACCTGCCGATGAGCAAGATCCCGAACGGCACGGGCCTCTTCAACTTGATGCGCCAGCTGGGCGGCAGCGTCGGCATCGCGATCTCGGCGACGCTGGTGCAACGCTTCCAGCAGATCCACCGCGCCGACCTGATCGCCAACGTCACCCAGTTCGGCGAGGCGACGCGGGCCCGGCTCGCTGGTATCGTGGCGACGCTGGTCGCCAAGGGCACGCCGCCCGCGCTGGCGGAAGCCAAGGCCCTGCGGATTCTGGACGTGCAGGTGACGCGGCAGGCCCTCATGCTCTCCTTCGAGCAGCTGTTCCTGCTGTTCGGCGCCTGCTTCGTGCTGTCGCTGCCGCTGCTGCTGCTGATGCACAAGAGCAAAGGCATGCCGGGAAGCGCGGCGGCGCATTGACCGGCACGGCTCTAATCACCGGGGCGTCGAGCGGGATTGGGCTCGAGCTCGCGAAGCTATTTGCGCGGGACGGGTACGAGCTGGTGCTGGTGGCGCGGCGGGTGGAGCGGCTCGAGGAGCTGGGCCGGGAGCTGACCCAGCGGCACGGCGTCCGCTGTCACACGATCAGTGTCGACCTCGGCGAGCCGGATGCGGCGGCGGAGATCGTGCGCCGGCTCGAGGGCGCGGGGCCCGCCCTGGACGTGCTGGTCAACAACGCCGGCTTCGGCGTGCTGGGCCCGCTTGCGACGACGGAGCCCGAGACCGCGCGCCGCATGATCCGTGTCAACATCGAGGCCCTCACTCAGCTCACCCGCCTGCTGTTGCCGGGAATGCTGGCGCGGCGGCGCGGGCGCATCCTGAACGTCGCGTCCACGGCGGGGTTCGCCCCGGGGCCCCTCATGGCCGTGTACTACGCGACCAAAGCCTACGTCATTTCGTTCTCCGAGGCGCTGGCCGAGGAGCTCCGCGGCACGGGGGTGACGGTGACGGTGCTCTGTCCCGGCCCGACGCGCACGGAATTCCAAGAGGTCGCCCACATGGAGACGGCGCGCCTGTTTCGCCTTCCCGGTGTGATGGACGCGCCGGCGGTCGCGCGGGCGGGGTACGCGGGACTGATGCGGGGGAAGCGGATGGTGGTGCCGGGCCTGATCAACCGCGCGCTGCCCCTGGTCATCCGGCTGTCGCCCCGCGGGTTGGTCACGCGAGTCGCACGCCTGTTCCAGGAGACGGTGCGGAAGTAGAACCCTTAGAGTTTCGTTGCTCCCGTGCTAGTTGCCCCCACCGACCGATGCCAGCATGCCGAACAGAGCGCCCAGCGCCGAGCCGACGAAACCCGGCACCCAACCGAGCTCCCCGCCGAACGACACTCGGGCTTGTGTCGGAGCGGTCGTGCAGCCGTTGAAATTGCAGATCGTGAGCCCGCGGATCCATTCCGGCCTCGCCCCGACGCCTAGCCAGTACGTCGGGTTCCACTTCAAGAGGGCGTAGAGCGAGCCGCCCTTGTGGTTGGGCTCATCTTCCGCGGATGTCGACGCCGAGTGCGACGTCGAGCGACGCCCGTGGCCCGAACCAGAGACGGTATCGCGCGGCGGGCCCGTAGGTCACTCCGTAGGTGTCCCCTCGCGCGAAGAACGATGCCCCGATCGCCTGTCGGGTGCCGACGTTGATCATGATCCCCCAATCGACAAAGCCGAGGAGCCCGCCGGACGGCAACGAGAAGTCGTCATATACGCCGCCATTCGTGATAATGAACACGGAGCACGCGGGCCTAGCCTTGGCGCGGTAGCAGGTCGCGGGCGCATTTTGGGCGAGCAGCGCGGTGTCAGCGCAGAGCGCGACGACTAGCGCTGCAAGCAGGCGAACGTCGCTCACACCACCTCCGCCATCGCGGCCGTTACGAGCAACGCCCGGATCACGCCCAACGCCCCATCCGAGTTCTCGTACCACTCCGTGGTCAGATGTGCGTCGCCCGCGCGGCCCCCGCCGCCGAGCGCGATCGCCGGGATGCCGCGCGCGATGGCGACGTTGGCGTCGGTGGAGGCGCTCGCGAGCTCCGCGTCCCGCCCTAGGGCACGGTTCGCGGCCAGGGCGAGCTGCACCAGAGGGTGCTTCCGGGGCGTGAGACCGGAGGGGCGGTCGCCCACGAGCTGTACATCGAGCCGGAGGGGCGGGCTCGCGGGGGTGCGGCGCCGGTTCTCGTCGTCGACCGCTCGGTCGAGCGCGGCGCGCACGGTGACGTCCAGTTGCGCCAGCGCCTTCGGGTCCTCGCTCCGCAGGTCGAGGTCCAGCCACGCCTCCTGGGGGATGGAGTTCAGGCCGGTGCCGCCGCCCAGGCGCACCACCGCGCAGGTCGTCCTGGGCTCGGTGGGAGGGGGGTAGGGAAGGTCGGCGAGCAGCGCTGCGGCGCGGCCGACGGCGTTGGCAGGGTTCGCCACCCCAAACGCCGCCCAGGAGTGTCCCCCCGGGCCCCGGAACGTCACGCGGTAGCGGCGCGAGCCGAGGGCGCGATGCACGATGCGCTCCAGCCCGGCGCCGTCGAGCGCGATCAGCGCCACGGGCTTGAGCCCGTCGCGCGCGAACAGGTGCTTCACGCCGCGCAGGTCGCCCGAGCCTTCCTCCCCGACCGTCGCCGCGAAGAGAATCGGGCGGGCCGTGGCGACCCGGCCGCGCCCCAGGGCCTCGGCGACCCCGATCAGGGCGGCGAGGCCGCGGGCGTTGTCCGAAATCCCCGGCCCCTCGAGCCGCTTGCCGCGCCGCTCCACCGCCACCTGCACGTCCGCGCCGAACACCGTGTCGAGGTGCGCGGCCAGCACCACGGGCGACGGTCCGTCCCCGGTACTGGACAACCAGCCGTGCACGTTGCCGACCTCGTCGAGCACCACCTCGCGCAGGCCGACTTCGCGGAACAGCTCGGCGACGCGCGCCGCGCGCTGAGCCTCCGCGCCCGTGGGCGCGGGGATCGCCGACAGGGCGGCCTGGCGCGCGAGGGTCACCTCGTCGGTGCGCTCGCAGTGGTGGCGCGCGGCGCGCACCCGCTCATGCGCCAACAGCCGCGCCATCAGGTCGTGCATTCGTGCCAAGCTAGCGCCTTTCGGGCGGTGTCGCTTGACCCTCGCCGCACGGCGAGCGACACTAGTCGCATGGATGAACGCGAGCTGATTTACGATTGGAATCGCGCGGCGGACGCCTTCGACTGGTCCCGGGTCCGGGTCGAGCTGAACGACGAGACCCTACGCGACGGCCTGCAATCCCCATCGGTCCGGGACCCTTCCCAGGACGTCAAGCGGCGGCTGCTCCATCTCATGGCGGACCTGGGGATCGCCTCCGCCGACCTGGGGCTCCCCGGGGCGGGGCCCAAGGTGGTGGAGCAGGTCCGGGAGCTGGCGCGGGAAATCCGGGATCAGCGGCTGCCGCTCGCGCCCAACTGCGCCGCCCGCACCGTCGTAATGGACATCGAGCCGATCGTCCGGATCTCGGACGAGCTGGGCGTGCGGATCGAAGCGGCCACGTTCATCGGGTCGTCCCCCATCCGGCAGTACGCCGAGGACTGGACCCTGGAGCGGATCCTCCGCTCCACGGAGGAGGCAGTGACGTACGCCGTGCGGCACGGCCTCCCGGTCATGTACGTCACGGAGGACACGACGCGCGCCCGGCCCGAGACGCTGACGGCGCTGTACCGGGCCGCCATCGACTGCGGCGCGGGGCGGATATGTCTCGCTGACACGGTGGGACACGCCACACCAGACGGCGTAACGGCGTTGGTGAGATTCGTCAAGCAGCAAATCGTGAAGGGGAACGACGTCAAAGTCGACTGGCACGGGCATCGGGACCGCGGCATGGGGCTCGTCAACTGCCTGGCGGCGATCGAGGCGGGGGTCGACCGCGTGCACGCAACGGCGCTCGGCGTGGGGGAGCGGGTCGGCAACGCCGAGATGGACCTGCTGCTCGTGAACCTGAACCTGCTGGGAGCCCAGCGGCGCGACCTGTCGAAGCTGCCGGAGTACTGCCACCTGGTGGCGGACGCCGTCGACTTGCCGATCCCCGCCAACTATCCGGTGCTCGGGGCCGACGCATTCCGCACCGGCACGGGCGTGCACGCCGCGGCGATCATCAAGGCGAAGAAAAAGGGCCACGACTGGCTCGCGAACCGGGTGTACAGCTCCGTGCCCGCGGAGGAGCTGGGCCTCGCACAGAAGATCGAGATCTCGCCCGTCTCCGGGCTTTCGAACGTGAAGTACTGGCTCGAGACGCACGGCTACGACGCCGCCGACGAGGCGGCGTGCGCGGCCCTGTTCGACGCCGCGAAGCGCGCCGACCGCGTGCTCTCCGACGAGGAGTGCCATCGGTTGCTGAAGCAGGCCGCATGGCGTTAGGGCCCCTTCCGGAGATCGAGCGCTCGTACTTCGACCTGCGGTGGCACCTCGATCCCGTGGCGGCCACGCAGGCCGGCGTCACGGCGCACGATGATCGGCTCGGTCGCTACGGTCCCGCCGCCCTGGCGCCGCACCTCGGGGCGCTCAGGTCCATCGCGGCGGCGCTCGAGGAAGCTTCCGCCCCCGCGCTCGAAGACGAGATCGACCGCACCGCCTTGCTCAACGACATTCGCGTCACCCTGCGGCGCTTCGAGCGCGAGCGCCCGCAGGCGAAGAACCCCACCTTCTGGCTGTCCCACCTGCTCGGGGGGCTGCACTTCCTGATGCTGCGCCGCGATCGCACGCCGGCGGAGCGCGCGCAAGCGGTGAGCGGGCGATTGGAAGACGTGCCGGCGTTCCTGGACGACGCCCGTGCGACGCTGACGGAGCCGGTGCGCGTGTTCGTGGAAACGGCGCTGCAGGTCGCCGAGGGCGGGTCGCACCTGGTGCAAGAAGTCGCCGCCGCGGCCGCGCAGCAGGCGCCAGATCAGGCGGCGCGACTGGCCGCGGCGCGTGACACCGCCGTTTCGGCCCTGGGCGCATTCACCCGCGATCTCTGGCGCTGGCTGGACGGGGCGTCGGATCAGTTCGCGCTGGGCGAGGAGGACTTCAACTTCCGCCTCCATTACGAGCACGCATTGCGCGACACGGCTCCGGAGCTGTGGCGCTACGGGCACCATCTCCAGCAGGAGCTGGAGGCGGACCTCGCGGCGCGGGCCCGACGGTTGGATGGGCGCGGCGGCTGGCACGGGGTGGTGGACCGCCTGCGCGCCGAGCACCCCACCGATGCCGCGTTGGTGGATGCCTACGCGCGCGAGATGGCGCGCGCCCGCGACTTCGTGGCCCAGCGGGGCCTGGCACCGATGCCGGAGGCGCCGCTCGACGTGGTAGCGACGCCCGCCTTCATGCGGCCCATGATTCCGTTCGCGGCGTACGATAGCCCGGGGCCCTACTCGCGCGACCGCACCGGGTGGTTCTACGTGACCGTCCCCGACGACCGCCTCCCCACGGACCAACGGGAGCGGATCCTGCGCGACCACTGCCGCTTCGAGCTTCCGGCCACCGCGCTGCACGAGGGCTACCCTGGCCACCACCTGCAGCTGGTGCATGCGCAGGCCCAGCCATCGCACGTCCGCAAGAACATCTGGACCCCCCTCACCGTCGAGGGGTGGGCGCTCTACTGCGAAGACATGATGGGCGAGGAGGGATTCTACGGCTCCGAGGAGGAGGTGCTGTTCCAGCGGGTCCACCTGTTGTGGCGTGCCGTTCGGATCCTGCTCGACGTGGGCCTGCACACCCGCGGGATGACCTTCGACCAGGCCGTGACGGCGCTCGTCGACCAGGTGCACGTGGACCGGGCCAACGCCGAAGCCGAAGTGCGGCGCTACTGCGCGGAGCCGGCCTACCAGCTGTGTTACGCCGTGGGTCGGCGCGAGCTGCTGCAGCTGCGGGAGGACTACCGGGCGGCGTCGCAGGGGGACTTCACCCTGCGGCGGTTCCACGACGCCATCCTGCGCTATGGCGGCCTCCCGGTCGCGCTGATCCGCTGGGGCCTCGGCCTGGATGAATAGCGCCCCCCCCTCCCCCCTCAGGCTGCCGGGCGCCGTCAAGCTGTTCGGATTGGTCTCGCTGCTCAACGACTTCGCGAGCGAAATGATCTACCCGCTGCTTCCCGCGTTCGTGACCGGCGTGCTGGGGGCGGGTGCGGCGGCGCTGGGTGCGCTCGACGGGGCGGCAGAGCTCGCGGCGGCGGTGGTGAAATACGGGGCCGGCCGGCTGGCCGACCGGCCGGCGCGGCGGGGGCGGCTGGTGGTGCTGGGCTATGCGGCGGCTGTGCTGGTACGGCCCGTCATTGCCGTCACCGGCGCGGCGTGGCAGGTCATCGCACTCCGGGTGGTGGACCGGCTGGGCAAGGGGCTGCGCACGCCGCCGCGCGACGCCCTCATCGCCGACGTGACGCCGGCGCCCCTCGTGGGCCGTGCCTTCGGGTTGCAGCGCGGGCTCGACCACGCCGGCGCGGTGCTCGGCCCGCTCGTCGCGTGGTGGTTGCTGGCGCATCGGGGTGCGGGCCTGCGGACGGTGATCGCCTGGAGCCTGGCACCGGGCGTGCTGGTGCTGGGGCTTGCAGTCATGGCGGTAAGAAGCGGTAAGGGGCGGTATGGGGCGGTAGGTGCAGACTCGGGCAGCGGCCCTCTACCGCCTCCTACCGCCCCCGCCCGCCCTCTACCGCCCGCTCTCCTCGCCATCGCCTTCTTCTATCTCCTTCGCATGCCGGAAACGCTCATCATCCTGCGGTCGCAGCAGCTTGGCGTGGCCGTGGCGGTCGTGCCGCTGCTGTGGGCGGCCGTGCACGTGGTGCGGTCGTCCACGAGCTTCACCGGCGGAGCGTGGAGTGATCGCTTCGGGCCCGAGCGCACGATGTGGCTCGGCTGGCTGTGCTACGCGG
>WNGG01010325.1_pt1 | contig 10564 bp, 1 predicted proteins | sample 5400661 | NCBI WGS metagenome assembly WNGG01 (sample SAMN13153372, study PRJNA577476) | soil metagenome | isolation source: 100 cm soil or saprolite under Garry oak tree replicate 1 | place: USA:California | collected 2016-06-15
CGGCGACTACCGCCTTGGCGTGCTCTCGTACCGGCCACCACACCAACCCGACAGTCCATGTCGAGAACACCCGGGCCGGCGGTTGGTCCAGCAGCCGCCCCATCGCCGCCAGCCGCCCGGTGACGTCGTAGGCCAAGGTGCACAGGACGCTGGCGGCGCGGCGGGTGTTGGGCGACTCCCCGTATGAGCACGAAGTGACGTTGGCGGTGAGCTGATCCTGTGGATGAGCGGGCGGGCCGAACCGCGTCGTGTGCGACGACACGGTGAACGCGAACCGGCCGAGCGAGCGCAGGCCCGCGGAAGGCATCCGAACGGCGTTGCTCACGTTGACGGCGAACCCCGTCGATTCAGACTGTCTCATGTGGACGGTCCCAGACGTGCCCGTGCAACGCGACGTGACCCCTTGGCCGCCCCAGCCGTTGTAGGCAATGCTCACGCCTGTGCAGGTGCGCTGGCGAGCGAATGACCTCCCGCGCCGGTGAATAGATTCCCCGGAGCGACTCATGCTGCTCAGGCGTGACGTGGAACGTCCCACGGCGACTCGACCTCGGCCGCCACCGGGTCAGCGGTCTCAAAGGTCGTCGTTGTCGTAAGTGGCCAGCACTCTGCTGCCAGCCATCACCGCCCGCCTGCTTGGCCACTGATACGCCAGCCAACCTATCGCGTCTTAAGGTCTTTTCTCCAATCAGGGCGCTGAATAAGCCGCACGTCATCTGATGTGCGGCTCACAAGCTTCCGGAGTTCTGAGACTCCGACCCGTCCGAGAGGACCTGGTCATCGGTGACCTCCGGCTCGTCCTGTTTCAACCAAGAGTCCAACGCCGGGAAGCTGAACAGGCCGCCGGACAGCGCAACCACACGGTTACGGACGTAGGGTTCCCCGGTCGTGGGGTCGGTCTCTTTCAGCATCCCGAGCCCCCACGACCGCACCAAATCCCACATCCAGTGCGACAGCCTCCTGACGCTGAGGGCCAGCAAGACCCCCGGCGGCAGTCCCTGCTCGGCACGCATCCGCTGCAGGAAAGCCCACAACGTAGTCGGCCCGTCCGAGCTGGGCCGCCACCCCACCACCGGATCCCGCAACCTGTCCCGATCCTGCTGCGATAGCTGCTTGACAGGCTCCCGCCAAAAATCTCTCACCGTTTTCGCGCTGACCACGTTGCCAGACAGCTCAGCCACACAGTTGGTGTCGTAGGGGGCCTTCTTCTCGCGTGGGGTTCCCCGGTTCTCGATTTTGGTCTGTTGCCCCAACTCGAGCGCCCACAACTTCACCATTTCCACCAACGTCTTGCACATCAACGTCCCGTCGGGGGGTTTGAGGGCCAGCGAGATCCCCGCCGGTAGTCCCTGGTCGGCTTGCCGCTTTACCAGCAAATCCCACAACGTGGGCACCGCCTCGCTGGGCCGCCACTCCAATATCGCCTTCCGCAACATGTCCAACTCCTCCGGCGACGGTCGCGGCCCGGCAGCCTTGTCCCGCCACTTACTCACCGTTACGTTGGTGACCATGCCGCCGGATAGCCTGGCCACCTTTTTGAAGGCGTAGGACATGGTGTCGGGGTAGCTCGCCCACTTGAGCACCCACTCCTCCAGCAATGACTTCATCAACTCGGACGTCAGCCGCCCCCCCCGGCGGTCCAGCGAGACCCCCGCCGGTAGTCTCCGCTTTACCAGCAAATCCTTCAACGTGGGCACCGCCTTGCTGGGCCGCCACTCCAATATCGCCTCCCGCAACATGTCCAACTCCTCCGGCGGCGGTCGCTGCGGGAGTTCCTCCTTCCACCAATTGCTCACCGTCGTGTTGTCGACCTGGCCCTTTGACAGACGGGCCACCTTCCGTGCGCTGTAGTGGCGCCCGGTCTTGGGGTCGATCTTTCCCCGGAACTTGTGCGCCCACACCTTCAGGCTGTCTGGATGCCTGGCCGTCCGCTTGGCCCGGACGGGGGCGGACAACGTGGGCGCCTCCTCGGCCGGCCGCTCGGCCCGGCTGACATCGCCCACGCCAGCCATCTCCACATCGCTGTCGGACAGTGCCGGGGAGGTCAAGGGTGTCAGGGGGCTCAAGGGTGTCGGGGGGCTCAACGGCTCGATCGGGGATGGCTCGATCAACGGCGGCGGGGACGAGAGCGGCCCGGGGTGGCCGCCCCAATCGTCCACGCCAGCCATCGACACATCTCTATCAATATCCGACTGACCGTCGGCCTCGGAACTGGAGTCCTCCCTGTCGCTGATCGACTCGCCCAGACCAATGGTCGCCGACCCCTCCCCCAACCGAGCCGGCGGCAGGGCCGCGGCGCCGCTGGCGTGGCCGACAACGTCGGCCATCTCCGGGTCCCGGCCGGTCCCCGATCCGGTGGCCGGGCGCGGCGAGATGTCCACGCCCGTGGTCGCGCCGGGGTCTTGATGGGACGGCCCGGGGCCGCCCATCACCACGTCCCGCGACGGGACACCAATATCGTCGCCGAGGGTCCGCAGCCCACCAGAGCGGTCGGAGCTAGAGTCCCCAAACTCCGGCTCCTCCCGGAGGACCGTACCCTCGGCAGGCTGTTCCTCCTCGCTGGAGCTCAGCGAGCTCAGCGACCTCAGCGACGCGGTGGGGCGCCGGGTCCGGCCGGTGACGGCCACGGTCCGCAGCCCACCAGAGCGGTCGGAGCTAGAGTCCCCAGACTCCGGCTCCTCCGGGAGGGACGTGTCCTCGGCAGACGTGTCGGACTGTTCCTCGGCATCCTGCTGGTTGAGCACTTGCCGCCCGGTCGTGGGGGTCTTTTCCGGTGCGCGGTCGGTCGCCGCCGGCACCTCCGGCGGGACATAAATCCAGTAGACTCCATTCCTTTCCATGTAAAGCCGACCGGTCTGGCGCAAAGCCTTGAACCAATTGGTCACCGTCGACTCTTTAACTGACGTTCCTTTCAACGTTCCTTTAACGCGCAATTCCTCGGCGAGGCCATTCGGCGTGACGCGGATCATCCCGTCGCTTAGCATCTTGCCGGTTAGAGCGGTCCAAAAAGCCTTCCGCCCCGCTTTTTTCGGGAGCATATTATGCCTAAGGCCGGCAACGTGCTTTTTGAACAGGTCCTCGGCCTCCTGCTGGTTGAGCTTGTGGAGCACTCGTCGCCCGGTCGGGGGGTCCGCGCGCGCGCCCTTTTCCGATGCGCGGTCGGTCGCCGCCGGCACCTCCGGCGGGACAAAAATCCGGTAGCGTCCCCTCCCGGGCTCGTAAAGCAGGCCGTAATTGATCAAAGCCTGGACCCAAGTGCTCACCTCGGACGCTTTAGCTTCCACGCCTGGTGCCTTGGCGAGTTTCGCCTGCATGACGGTGATGCTTTGGTCGTTTAGCCACCTGCCGGCAATTAGAGCGGTCCAAAAAGCCCTCAACTGCTTAAGTCCCGGGAGAGATTGCTGACCGCTAAGGGGGGCGACGTGCAATTCGAACAGGTCCTCGGCGTCCTTCCGGTTGAACACTTGTTGCCCGGTCGGGGGGCGCGCGCGCGCGCCCTTTTCCGATGCGCGGCCGGTCGCCGCCGGCACCTCCGGCGGGACAAAAATCTGGTAGCGTCCCCTCCGTTCCCTGCGAAGCAGGCCCCTACCGCACAAAACCTTGAACCAAATGTTCACCGTCTTCCCTGTAACGGTATGAGTTGAAGAAACTTTGCCCAATTCCTTGGCGAGGCCATCCGCCGTGACGGGGATCCCCCCGTCGTTTCGCATCTTGCTGGTCAGAACGGTCCAAAAAACCTTCCGCCGATCAATTTTCGGGAGTACCTCATCCCGAAGGGGGGCAACGTGCTTTTCGAACAGGCCCTCGGCGTCCTCCCGGTTGAACACTTGTTGCCCGGTCGGGGGGCACGCGCGCGCGCCCTTTTCCGATGCGCGGTCGGTCGCCGCCGGTAGACCGTCCACTTCGGACGGTGCCCGGGGGGTTGGCGGCGCGCCGGTCCGCGGTGGCGCGATCGAGTGCGGCGGGGGCCAGAGCGGGCGGTCGGAGCTAGAGTCCCCAGACTCCGGCTCCTCCGGGGTGTCCTCGGCAGACGTGTCGGACTGTTCCTCCTCGCTGGAGCTCAGCGAGGTCAGCGAGCTCAGCGACGCTGCGGGGGAGGACGCGTGTCCGCCCTGTCGGATCTTGGTCTGGGTCTTGCGCCGAAGCTTCGGCGGTAGTGCCGCTTCGAGCGCCCGGAGGTCCATCGCTTTGACCGGCTCCGGGTCGGCGTCGCCGAGGCCGAGCTTGTCCAGCATGCCGATCAACTCGGTCAGCGCCTCGTCGAGGCCACCCGGTTCGTCCCACGACGCTGGCAGCGAATACAACTCGTAATAAAGTATGTGGATCAATAAATCGTCCAGCGGTTGGTCCAGCATGCGCACGACATCGTCGAACGCGGCGTTGATCTGGTACCACCCGTGCAGCTTCTCCCGAGCCAGTTGCTTCTTCTCAGACGGCGGCATGTCCAGATAAGTGGTCAAGTCGAACAGCGCCTCGACGCGAGGTCGGCCAAACCCGACGGTTCCCTCGGGCCGGCCCACCAACCCCCCCGGACGGAACGAAAAGTTACTCGCCGCCTTGCCGTTGCCCAACCAGTGCAGGGTTCGTCTCGGCTTCTTCGGCTCCCACCCGCCATCCGGCTGCTCCGTGGCGACTGCTTTCAGGTGTTCTATAGTAAACGTCCGCTTCGTTCCCCGTACCGAAGTCAACACCTGCGCCTCCGGGTCAGGCAGGAATAGGGAATGCCGCGGCGTGTTCAACCCGAAGTCCGTCATCCACTTATGCACCCCGTGGCCGAACGCGAAACCGTCCAACTTAACCGCGGCCTCCTGCGACATCGACGACAACAACCCGGCCTGCACGCCGTCCCGGGTCAGCACCTTCCCCATGTAGCGGGTGTTGAACAACACGTTCTGTTCACTGAAATACCCCATCGGATACTTACCCTGGTCCAGCACACCCGCCCACAACTGATGCGCCTGCGACAACAGCACCGTCAACTTCGCCGCCACACTCGGCGACCCCTTCGCGACACCGTCCAGACCGTAGTCCACCTCCGCCGCGCTGTACCCAGCCGCCCCACCCAGCCGCACCAACGGACTACGCCGATCGCCCACCCGACTCCGACTGCGATGGATCTCATCGGCGTAAACATCAAACACCGACCGACCGCCACCCCACGGCTTGACCAGACTCACCACATCCGAATCCCCGAAATGAGCGAACACCTCCCCGAACTCGGCCCGCAGCTGCTGCATATACCGGTAGAACGTCTCACTGCCCGCCAGCGCGTGCTGGACTCCCGCATACGGAAACAACAACCGGTACTCCAGCTTTGGACTCCCGCGCTTAAGGATCCGCCGCCACACGTCCCCGTCCACCACCGCACCCGGCTCGCCTTCCGGCCCCGGCAGATCACGCACCGGCAGATCAACCATGTGCCCGATCACCGACACCATGCCCGCCGGCAACCCGCGCTTCGCCAAGTACGCATCCACCAACTCCTGATCGCGGCCCACCTCCGCGACCAACTTCTCCTCCAACTCCGCCGTGGACTCATCCGTACCAGGGTCATTCCACAGGTTCACTCCTATCACCATCCGCATCGCCGCCTCCCGACCACGCATCGCCCGCAGATACGTCTCCACCAACTCCAACGGCGACCGATCCGCCCCCGCCGGAACCCGCCCACCCGCCACGCTCGCCACCGACACCACCATCACAAAACCCACCTCCCCCGGGAACACCACCGTCGACGGCCGCGACTCCGGCAACGCCGGCTCGTGACCGCCCACCACCTCCCGGACAATGCCCCGCGGCACACCAAACGTCGTCCGATGCTTATGAGTCGTTTCGGCCGCCAGCCGCGCCAACTTCTCATCCGAACGCTGCACCTGCTCCAGACCTTGGCCGGACTGACCCACCCGCCGCTCCTTCGGCAGCACCCAATCGCTCGCCTCCACCCAATCCACCGGCTGCACAACCGTGTCGCTCTCCTCACCAACCACCACTCCGGAACTCGACCTGCGGCCAAGCCCCTGCCCAGTGCGGTGGTCCGTCGCGGCATACCCGGCAAACGGGCGCAACTGGCCCTCAACCTCATCGTTGACCGGGTCCCACACCCGACCCTGCGGCGTGGCGCCTGTCACGTCCTGTTCGTCAAGGGTGTCTGCCATGGCCGCCGCGGACGTGGCCGCCTTGTCCTGGCCGGGCCGCCACTCCGACGCCAACGCCCGCAAAGCCTGGCTCGCGCCGTTGACACGATCCTTGCCAGCCGTGCCCGGTTGACCCGGCCCGCCGCCCCGGCCGGGGCCAGACTCCGACCCATCCGAGAGCGACGCGTCCTCGTCGGACAGGTCCTCCTCGCTGTGGCGATACTCCGACCCATCCGAGACCGACGAGTCCTCGCTCACCACGTCCCGCGACGGGACATGGGCAGTTGTAAAGAACTCCTCCGCGTGGTAGTCGTCGCCGCCGATGGACAGCCAGGTCTTGAAGATCTCGTCCGGGCACTTGGCCACCGCCGCGTTGCCCAGCCCCGGCAGGATCGTCAGCTGATAGGCCCCGCTTTGGCCGCTCGGCGGCCGGTGGGTGTAGATGTACTGCCGCCGCTGAGCCTGGCTGAGGTTGTCCCCGATCAGTTGCGAGTAGGCCAAGACCAGCCCCGGGTTGGCGAAGTTTTCCAGGATGACGGTAGTGCCCTGCTCCACCAGCCGCCGCGCCTCGTTGACGACGTCCGTCTGGAACGCGGGCCCGTTGTCGAAGCCGTAGGTGTTGGCGGCCTTGGTGCCGAACTGCTCTGGATTGGCCTGGTTGTCCCCCGGGACCGCCATGCTGAACTCGGCGAACTGGGGGTCCATGAACACGATGTCCTGCGGGGTCGCCAACCCGCTGGTAACCCGGAAGTCCTGGAGCTCGACGTCGAGGTCGATGTTTTGCAACAGCTGCTGCATATTCTTGAGGGTCGTGATCTCCCGGTCCCGGAGCCTCTTCGCCTGGTCCGGCGATAAGTTCCGGTTGAGGTTTGCGAAGAGCCGACCCTGGTGGTTGAGCCTCGTCCTGCGGGCGTCGCGGTTGACCAGCCAGATGTACTTGTAGGCGGCCTCCGGATCCGCGGCGTGCTCCGCCAGTGCCGTCTGCCCGCGCCGGTTCAGGTCGTCCATCAGCTCGGTGTGGCTGCGTTTCATGTCGGCGTCCCACTGCGTGGCGAGGGTGAGGTACGACTGGCAGAAGTCGTCGAACTGCTGCAGGCCCCGATACACGCCGATGACGTAGCGGTTGAGGTCGCCGCCCACCACGGACTCGAACAGCGGCATGGTGCGGCTCCAGTAGCAAGCGTGGAGGAAGATCTGCCCGGAGCCGACGAACGGCTCGACGAGGCGCGGCAGGCGGCTCTTGTTGTCGAGGAACTTGGCCCGGGCGACCTTGGCCAGCAACAGCTGCATGAAGTAGGACCGGTTGTGCCTGTTGCCCAGGTAATTCAGCCAGGCGAACCGTTCCGGGTCCGGCACCAGGATGTTGGTGTGCTTCCCGACGAAGTAGGTGTTGGCCCGCACGAACTGCTGGAACTGGTTGCCCCGTGTACCGACGAAGTAGTTGATGGCCGACGAGGTGAGTATCCGCCCTCGGCTGACCGGCTGGCCAGGCGGTACCGGCAAGTCCTCCCTCGCGCGAGTCCCAGCGCCGGCGGGTTCGGCCAGTTCGGTGGCCGCGGCCGCGAGCGGGGCACTGGTTACCTCTGGCGCCGGGGCGACGCGGCGACGTTTGGCGGGCGGGGGGGCGTACGCCTCGCGCTGGGTCCGGCCGGTGCGGCGCCCCTGGTTCGGCACATCTCCGTGCGTAAGATCGCCCGCCCGTCCCGTCACATCCACAGCCGTGCGGCGCCGCTTGCCCAACACCGACGTCCCACCGCCCGCAACCCGTATGGGCGGTGGCGACGACACCTGGGCGTGGCCCGGGCTGGGCTGCACCACGGGCGCCGGCTCCGATACCGGCCGACCCGCCATCCGTGCCGCCGGGGGCAACTGGGTGCCGAGGTCCCGGAGCAACTCGGCGATCTGCCGGTACTTTTCCAGCAGGCTGGACACGACGTCGGTCTCCGGCGCCGGGTTGTCCGTGACGTTGTGTAGCAACCGTACGAAGTCCTCGCGCCACCCGGCCAGCCTCTCGGCGGTGCCGCGGTCGGCAACCGCGAGGGCCGCATCGTAGTTGGCACCCAGCAAGTCGTGCTCGGTCACGAACTCCAGCACCTGCTCCCGCCGCACGGCATCGACCAGGATCCGTGGCACGAGGCCATCCCCACGCCGCACCTGCCCGCCGGGGACGGGCATCAGCGCGTCGTAGTGGCCCTCCTGGTGCCACAGGTACGCCGTCGGCTCCATATCCAGCGCGCCGAAGTGCCTCGGCACGTCCTCGCGCAACACGGTCGCCGACAGGTCGAAGACCCGGGCCGCGACCAGGGGTATCAGGTCACCGTGTTCATTGTTCCACTGACCCATGGTCCCGATGGTCCACAGGAAACCGCCCCTCATGGTGGGATCCAGTAAACCGGCCTGCACCTGGGGATCGTCGATGTTCCCTATGTAGGGGAGGACCATGGCGGTGATCGAATCCTGCGGCGGGTTCCGGGAAAAGTTGGTTGCGAGGTCTGCCTGGACGGCCGCCATCAGGTGCGTCCGTATCCGCCGCACCGCGTCCCCGCCATTCGCGGTCCCGGCACGGAGGACGCCGTCCAACTCGTCCGGGAAAGTACACCGGAGCACGTGGTAGAAACAGTCGTTGTCACGGGGCACGCGCCATCGACGGTCCCTCCACCCATCCCGGAAGGCGCGGTACCCCCGGTCGACCGCACCCCGCTGCCGCTCATGGGCCTCCCTCACCCACGTGGCCAACCGGCCGTGCTGGGCCAGCCGCGACATCTGGTCCGTCTGTGGCGCCGCAGCGGGCGTGGCAGTCTCGGCAGAGGTCGAACCATGCCGGCCGGGTTGACCCTCAGAGCCGAGGCCGAGTCCTTGCCCAGCCGAATGGTCTGTAGCGGTGTACCCGGCAAACGGGTGCAGCTGGCCTTCAACCTCATCGTTGACCGTGTCCCACACCCAGCCCTGCGGCGTGAACAACCGCCAACTCACACCCCCAACCGTCGCCACCGGGGCCCGGGCCGGGCCAGCCACACCCGCCGGGCCATCCACACCTACGAACAAGTCCGTCTGCGCAGCCAACACGTCCCGGTTCAACGCCGCCGCCAACTGTGCCGCGAACCCATCCTCCAGCGCACCGGCCTTACACGACACCAACGCCACCGGCCCATCGGGCGCCAACCGACCACGCACCATCCGCGCGACCTGCCCCGGATCCATCAGCACCCAACGCTCACCGTCCGGACCGCGCACCGGAACGCGAACAAACGCGCCCGCCCCTTGCACCACCACCGGCACGCTTTGCCTACCATCGGGCAGCCGCAGCCGGTCACGAACCTGCGCGAACTCCTTGTCTGACAGCAGCGCCCAGCCGTCCCGAAGCGGGGACAAGTTCACCTTCGCACCATCAGCCAACCATCCGCCGTCCTGCCCAAGCTCCAGATTCGACACCGGCTGAGGCTCCGCACCAGCGTCCCCCGAACCGCTCGACCCGAGGTGGAACCCACCAGCCTGGGACCCAGCACCAGCCAAGCGTTCCAGATCTACCCGCCCAGCCAAGCGTTCCGGATCCCGTCCGGTATCGATACCGATGCCATCGATCGCGCGCATCACCGCGTCCTCCGCCCGCTCGGACACGAGGGCATCCCCCGGCGCCGACAAGCTCTCCGCGTCCGGCTGGTGTGGCGCCGTCGACCCCGTAGTGGCTGTGTCTGCGGGGGTAGCTCCTACCACGCGGTTGTCCGCGCCAATAAGCAAACGGACGGGGTGGGCTAGGACCACAGGTTGAGATAACGGTCCGGGTACCAGCGTGTCGAACTGGGTCCCGTCGAAGGCAAGGAACCGGTCTGACCCTTCGGCGGTGGTGTCGATCTGCACGAACTGCCAATCCGATAGTCGTGCGACCAGCACCACATGCTTCGGGTCATTGACCGGTTCGACCACGGCCACGGTCACTTCACCCCGTCGTATGTCCTGCAGACGATTCGCCTCGACCGGCAGGAACTGGCCACCGCCGAGCAGAGCGGCCAGCTGATCAACATCCCGGCTGCCAGCGCCGTCATCCTGCGCGACACGAGCCACCACCAATTCCCGCAACACGTCCAGAACCCGGGACACACAGTCCCGCTGGCCCCCCTCCCACGCCGGATGACGCTCCACCGCCGCCCGCAACCGCAGGCCAATGTGGGTGGCGACGACGAAGAACTGCGGGTGCTGACCCACCCAGCCCCGAAACTCTTCGGGCGTGGATTCGGTCGATGCTGGGTTGGTGCTGGTGGCCCGCGGGTCGAACACCAGGTATTTGCCACGGTCGTCGCCTTCGGGCAACACCGTCGCCGCTCGTGCGGAGCCGTCTTCGGCGAGGAGCCAGATCACCGTCTTGGGCTCGTGGCGGTCGGCCAGTTGCCTCGTGGGTCGGGCCACCACATGGTCCCGCAGGTTAGTGGTGAGAT
>WNGG01012643.1_pt1 | contig 10564 bp, 6 predicted proteins | sample 5400661 | NCBI WGS metagenome assembly WNGG01 (sample SAMN13153372, study PRJNA577476) | soil metagenome | isolation source: 100 cm soil or saprolite under Garry oak tree replicate 1 | place: USA:California | collected 2016-06-15
AGAGGGCGAGGTTGCCGTAGGCCTCGCCGCCCTCTTCTCCCACGAGGTCCGTTACCCCGCGCAGGATCAGCACCGGGACCCCGTTCCGGCGGGCCGTCCAGGCGATGGCCCCCGACTCCCAGTCTCCGGCCACGGCGCCGAACTGCTTTTCCAGGCGAGGGATGTCGGCGGGCAGGAGGTCCCGATCGGCGGAGACGAGCGGCCCCTTTCGCACCCCCTTGGGCAGGTCCGTCCCCGCCCAGGACAGATCCAGGTCGGTGGTGTAGGCGGCGATGGCCTCCGCGGCGTCTCCCATCTGCTCGACGATGTCGTAGACGACGGTCCGCTCCACCAGCACGACCTCGCCGCGCTCGATCCGCCCCCGAAAGCCACCGCAGGTGCCGACGTTCACCAGCCGCCTCGGATGCCACCGGTCGATCGCGTATTGCGTCGAGGCCGCGGCCGCGATCTTGCCCCAGCCGCCGTGGAACAGCACGACCGGTCGCCGACCCGCGCCCGCGCCCACCTCACGCTCGATCCACTCGCCAAAGGGCGAGCTTCGCGCCGGCGGCTGCGGCCAGATCTGCCGGAGGGCCCGCCACTCCGCGTCCGCGGAGACGAGGACGACCACCGGTCCGGCGGCCGGCTTCGGCGGCGCCTCCGCCTTTCGCACCGGACGGTCGTCCGGTCGCAGGGTGAAGAAGGCAACGAGCAGGAGCAGGGCATTCATGGGAGCAGAGCGTAACACTGGTCGCTCCCTCCGATGATTCACGCTCCCCACACTCCCCACACGCACATCCCCACAATCCCCACACGCACACCTTGACACTCGCTCCGGGTGCGGCGTAGTCTCCTCGTCCAAGGCGACAAGAGGATGCGGAGGCGCCGCTGAACCTCTAGGGGTCACGCAGCGGCTTCCGGATAGGTGATAGAGGCTCGTGCGGGGCCGGACGCCCTCCCGCTGGTGCTTCAGCGCCTTCGCTAAGGATAGAAACGACGGTTTCTGGTGCGGCTACCCGCCAGCGTACTTGCCGGTCTCGTCGTGCTCGGCCCCGCCTCCTTCGCGCCGTGGGCGGCCGCGAGTGCACCCCCGCGCATCGAGATCGGCTTCCAGAAGGACACACTCCGCAACGGGCTCGAGTTGATCCTGCGCGAGGACCACCGCCTTCCGATCGTGGCCGTGAACCTTTGGTATCACGTCGGCCCCGCCAACGAGAGCGTAGGCCGCACCGGCTTCGCCCACCTCTTCGAGCACATGATGTTCAAGGGCTCGGGCCACGTGGGCGACGGCCAGCACTTCAAGCTGCTGGAAGGGGCCGGAGCTTCCATCATCAACGGTACCACCGACTTCGATCGCACCAACTACATGGAGGACATCCCGTCTAATCAGCTCGAGATGGCGCTGTGGCTCGAGAGCGACCGCATGGGTTTCCTCCTCGACCCGCTCAACCAGGCCAAGCTCTCCAATCAGCAAGACGTCGTGCGCAACGAGCGGCGGCAAAGTGTCGAGAACGAGCCTTACGGGCTCGTGGAGGAGGAGCTCTACCACCAGCTCTTCCCGCAGGGCCACCCGTACTACGCGAACGTCATGGGCTCCCACGAGGACATCCAGGCGGCGAAGCTCGAGGACGTAAAGGACTTCTTCCGCCGCTACTATGCCCCCAACAACGCCAGCGTCGCCATCGTGGGCGACATCGACTTGGCGAGGACGAAAGCCCTCGTCGAGAAGTACTTCGGCTCGATCCCCCGCGGGCCCACGGTGCCGCCGGTGGAAAGCAAGACCCCGCTCATCACCTCCGAGCGCCGCGCGGTGGTCAAGGACAAGGTGGAGTTGCCGCGCGTGTACCTGGCCTGGATCACGCCGTCCGCCTTCCAGCCCGGCGATGCCGAGGCCGACCTCACGGCCCGCATCCTGGGAGGATCGAAGGCCAGCCGGCTCTACAAGTCCCTCGTCTTCGACAAGAAGATCGCCCAGACCGTCAACGCAACTCAGCAGTCGTTGTCGCTTGGGTCCATCTTCCAGGTCACCGTCACCGCCAAGCCGGGCCACACCGCGGAGGATCTGGAGAAGGCCGTCGATGCCGAGCTGGCTGCCTTTGCCGCGAGCGGCCCCACCGCCGGGGAGGTGGCCGCGGCCCAGAACGCCAAGTACTCCTCGACGGTGCTGAGCCTCGAGAACCTCGGCAGTTTCGGCGGCATCGCCGACCGGCTGAACCGCTACAACCATTTCCTGCACGATCCCGGATACCTCAACCAGGACCTGGGCCGCTGCGCGGCGATCACCCCGGCCTCGCTCAAGGCGTTCGCGGCCACCCACCTCCAGCGAGCGCATCGGGTCGTTGTCTACGGCATTCCCGGAGAGAAGGCGCTGCCCCCCAATCCCCCCGCTGCCCCGCCGGCCGCGGCCATGGCAGAGCCGCCGACCTCGAAGGAGTCGTGGCGGAACGAGGTGCCCAAGCCGGGCCCGATGGCGCAGACTACCCTGCCCTCCGCGCATTCGTTCCAGCTGCCGAACGGCCTCACCGTGTATTGGCTCGAATCGCACGCGCTGCCGATCGTGACCGGGCAGCTCGTCGTGCGCTCGGGCAGCGCCGCCGACCCTGCCCGCCTGCCCGGCCTCGCCGCGTTCACCGCGGCCATGCTCGACGAGGGCACCAAGACGCGGGACGCGCTCGCCATCGCATCGGAGCTCGAGGGCCTGGGCGCGAACCTCACGACCGGCTCTGGCGTCGATGGCAGCTATGTGACCTTCGACGTGCTGAAGCCGCACGCGGAGCAGGCGCTCGCGATCGTCTCCGACGTCGCCCTCGGTCCCACGTTCCCGGAGCAGGACGTCGAGAGGGTCAGGGGCGATCGACTGACGTCGCTTCTCCAAGAGCGCGACTCGCCGTCCCAGATCGCCTTCCGAGTCATGTACGCGGTGCTTTATGGTCCCGGCCATCCCTACGGGCACACGCCCCTGGGCTCCGAGGAGGCGCTCAAGACGATCACCCGAGACGACATCGCCGGCTTCTATCGCTCGTCGTATGTCCCCGCCAACGCCGCCCTCGTCCTCGCCGGCGACCTGACGGAGGCCGAGACCCGACGACTCGCGACCCGGGCGTTTGGTAGCTGGTCCGGCCAGGTGGTGGCGGCCCCCGCGCCGCCCGCCCCCACGTCGATCCCCGAGCGAGTCGTGCTCGTCGACATGGCGGGTGCGCCCCAGACCGCCGTGCTCATGAGTCAACTAGGGGTGAAGCGCTCCGCCCCCGACTTCGAGAGCCTCAACGTCATGAATACCATCCTGGGGGGACTCTTCTCGAGCCGTGTGAACCTCAGCCTGCGCGAAAAGTACGGCTACACCTACGGAGCATTCTCCGGCCTCGTCGAGAGGCGCGACGTGGGGCCGCTCTTTGTGGGTTCGGCGGTCCGCACCGATGTCACGGGGCCGTCCGTCCGCGAGATGCTGAACGAGGTGCGAGGCATGACGCAGGCCGAGGTGACCTCGGGGGAGCTGACCCTGGCCAAGGACTTCATCGCGCGCTCCCTGCCCGCTCTCTTCGAGACGACGCGCAGCGCGGTGGGCACGCTGGGAAAGCTGTTCGTCTTCGACCTTCCGCCCGACTATTACGCCGGTCTGCCCGGCCGGTTGGCGTTGATGACCGCGGGCGAGGTCTTCGCCGCCACCAAGCGCCACGTGGTCCCCGATCGCATGCTGGTTGTCGCGGTGGGTGACCGCGCCCAGGCCGAGCCCCAGATCGGCGGCCTGATGATCGGATCGGTGGGCTACCGCGACCGCGACGGCAAGACGATCGGGGGAGGCAAGTGATGGCGCCGCCCTAGGCGCCCTCATGGTGCTCGCGGCGCCGCACGCCATCGTGACCGTTGACCTGAGGAGTCGCTCGTGCTTTTCAACGGCCTCCTTGACGAGAGTGGCGAGCGGGACGTACTGTGCCTCGCATGCTCGACACAAGGCGGGTCCAATTTGCGCTGGCCAGCGCCGTCCTCGCCGCGGCCGCGACCGCCCAGCCCAACCCGTATCGCACCGTGGAAGGCTGGGCGAAGATGCCGGAGGGCCGGACCTGGGGAGCGACGAGCGCGGTGGACGTCGACCGCGACGGGAAGTCCATCTGGGTCGCCGAGAGGTGCGGCGCGAACACCTGCGCGGGCTCGAGCCTGCCGGTCGTCCTCGAGTTCGACGAGTCCGGCCGGCTCAGGACCAGCTTCGGGGCCGGGATCTTCGTCTTCCCCCACGGCATCCACGTGGACGGGAGCGGGAACGTGTGGGTCACCGACGCGCGGGGAAAGGACGGAAGGGGTCACCAGGTCTTCAAGTTCAGTCCGGAGGGGAAGCGCTTGCTGTCCCTCGGGAAGGCCGGAGTCACCGGCGACGGGCCGGACACCTTCAATCAACCGTCCGACATCGCGGTCGGCGCGAACGGCGACATCTTCGTGGCCGACGGGCACGACGAGAGCTCGAACGCGCGCATCGTGAAGTTCTCGAAGGATGGGACGTTCATCAAGGCCTGGGGGAAGCACGGATCCGCCGCGGGCGAGTTCGAAGTCCCGCACGGCCTGGCCTTCGACTCCCGCGGGCGTCTGTTCGTGGCCGACCGGGGCAACAACCGGATCCAGATCTTCGACCAGGACGGCAGGTTCCTCGAGGAGTGGAAGCAGTTCAGCCGCCCGAGCGGGATCTACATCGACAGGAACGACGTCCTCTACGTGGCCGACTCGGAGTCCAACCGCAAGACCAACCCGGGTTGGAAGAGGGGAATCAGGATTGGAAGCGCCAGGGACGGCAAGGTCACCGCTTTCATTCCCGACCCTGAGCCGGACCCGGAGCAAGTGATCACGAGCGCGGCCGAAGGGGTGGCGGCGGATGCCTCGGGCAACATCTACGGCGCGGAAGTCGGCTCGCGGGCTCTGAAGAAATACGTGAAGAGATAGGTCCTGCCGACCTCTACTTCAAGGCTCCCGGCCAGGGCGCTCCCTGGTCCGGTTTCGTGACCGGGCCCAGGCCCTTGTACACGAACTTCTGCAGGCGCTTCCCTTCGTAGGTCTCGGTCGTGTAGATGTTGCCCTTCGAGTCGGTGGCGATGCTGTGCACGCCGAAGAACTGGCCCGGCTGGCGCCCGCCGTCGCCGAAGCTGGCCAGGATGCGGAGGGTGTCGCGCTCGAGGATGTACACCTTCTCGTTCTTGCCGTCCGCCAGGTAGAGGTACCGTTGCTGCGGATCCTTCGAGAAGGCGATGTCCCAGACCGACCCGTCCCCCAGGGTCTTCTTGGCGATGAACGCCTCCTTCACGAACCGGCCATCCTTCTGGAACACCTGGATCCGGTCGTTCGAGCGATCGCAGACGTAAACGAGCCCGTCGTTCGAGAGCTCCGCGCAGTGCACGGGGGTGCGGAACTGCTGGGCGGGGGGAGCGTCGGGATCGTACTTGCCGAGGTCGGTGTCGTCGGGCTTGTGGCCGTAAGCGCCCCAGTAGCGCTTGAACTTTCCAGAATCCGCGTCGATGACGGCGACCCGCTTGTTGCCGTAGCCGTCGGCGACGTAGGCTTCGTTGGCCCTGGGGTCGACGAAGATCTTGGCCACCTGCCCGAAATTCTCGGTGTCGTTGCTGCCGGCGCCCTTGCCCTGGTGCCCGAACTGCATGAGGAACTTCCCGTCCCGGGTGAACTTCACGACGTGGGCGTCCTTGGGGGCGTTGCCCCCGATCCACACGTTGCCTTTGTCGTCGGCGGTGATCCCGTGGTTCGAGGCCGGCCACTCGTAGCCTGGGCCGGGGCCGCCCCAGTGCCCGACGAGAGTGCCGGCGGGATCGAACTCGAGGATCGGCGGCGCGGGGACGCAGCACTCCTCGGCGGTACGGGGGCTCACCGCCGCGCCGATCTCCGTCCGCTCGTTGAGGGTGCCCGCCCCTCGATGGACCACGAAGACGTGGTCCCTTGCGTCGACCGACACCCCGACGGTGGAGCCGAGGAGCCAGTGGTTCGGCAGCGGCTTCGGCCACAGCGGGTCCACCTCGAACCGCGGTGCCTGCACCGCGTCCCGCGCCTCCGCGGCCGCCCTGTTCTCGAGCGCGGCCTGCCCGAATGCGAGGGCCGCCACGAGGCCGAGGAGGGTCGCACCGATCCGGAGGTTGTGTCGCTGTCTCTCGCGCGCCATTTGCGTCCCTCCCTTGGCCGCATACTCTATGGCAGGTCCAGCGAGAAGGGAACCCATGTCCAGCGGAAACCGCAGCGCCGTGAGACGGTCCTTTCTTGCGCTGGCCGTGCTCGGCCTCGTGCTGCCGGGCCCCGCGGCCGCTCACGACGTCCCGGCCGACGTGACCGTGCAGGCCTTCCTCGCGCCGGAGGGCTCGCGGCTTCATCTGCTGGTCCGGGTGCCGCTCGGCACCATGCGTGACGTGGACTTTCCGACCCGCGGCCCGGGCTATCTGGATCTCGGGCGGGCGGAAGGGGCGCTCCGTCACGCGGCGGACCAGTGGATCGTCGGCCAGGTCGAGCTGTACGAGGACGACGCCCGCCTCCCCGACCCGCGGATCGTCGCCGCCCGGGTATCGCTGCCCTCCGACCGGAGCTTCGCGAGCTTCGAAGAGGCCCGGGCCCACTTCACGGACGCGCCGCTGCCGGAGGGGACGGAGCTCTATTGGAGCCAGGGTCTGCTCGACGTGTGGCTCGAGTACGCGATCCGCTCGCCGGGGTCGCGGTTCTCGATCCGTCCCGGGTTCGTTCGGTTGGGGCAGCGGGTGGTCACCGTCCTTCGGTTCCTCCCGGCCGGGGGTGCGGTGCGTGCCTTCGAGTTGCCCGGAGATCCGGGCCTGGTCTGGTTGGATCCGCGGTGGCATCAGGCCGCCCTTCGGTTCGTCGGGCTGGGCTTCGTCCACATCCTCGACGGGACGGACCACCTGCTGTTCCTCTTGTGCCTCGTGATCCCCTTCCGGCGCCTGCGCGCCCTCGTCCTGGTCGTCACCTCGTTCACGGTCGCGCACTCGATCACCCTCATCGCGTCCGCCGGCGGCCTCGGGCCGGACGCCTTGTGGTTCCCGCCCCTCATCGAGACCCTGATCGCGCTTTCCATCGTCTACATGGCGCTGGAGAACATCGTCGCCCCCCGGTTGCGCCGCCGTTGGCTGATCACCTTCGGGTTCGGCCTCGTTCACGGGTTCGGCTTCTCGTTTGCCCTGAGCCAGACCCTGCAGTTCGCCGGCTCCCACCTCCTGACCTCGCTCCTGGCTTTCAACCTGGGCGTGGAGCTGGGGCAGCTCCTCGTGCTCGTGCTGCTGGTGCCGCTCCTCGGCCTCCTCTTCCGGTTTGTGGTCGCGGAGCGCATGGGAACGATCATCCTGTCGGCGCTCCTGGCCCACACGGGCTGGCATTGGCTGGTCGAGCGCTTCGACCGATTGCGGCAGTTCCGATTCGAGTGGCCGGTCCTGAGCGCCGCCTTGCTGGCCACGGCGACGCGCTGGTTGATGCTGGCGGTGATCGCGGGCGGCCTCGCCTGGCTCGTGTTCGGGGTGGTGCTGAACGGCGCCCGTCGGCGCGCCGAGGGGGAGGCCGCGACGGGCGCGGAGGACTGAGCGGGAGTCAGACCACGCGACGCGGCAGCAGCGGGTTCAGGTGCATGGCGAGGTCGTAGACGGAGCTGCCGCAGGCGGCGGCCAGGTCCTCGGGCCGCGAGCCTTCCTGGGCATCGAAGTACGAGGCGACGTCGCCGACCGCGACCCGCGGCTCGGAGCCGATCTCCACGATCGAGTGGCTGGCGGAGACGGAGGCGATCAAGGGATAGAGGCCGCCGCCGATCCGGACCCGGCCTCCCTTGGCCGCGACCCGGGGCAGGCCGTCCGCGTGCCCGACGGGCAGGGTGGCCACCCACACGTCCTGCTTGGCCACGTAGGCGCGGCTGTAGCCCGCGCTCTCGCCCGCGCGGAGCTGCTTCACGTAGATGACGCGGGCCTTGAGGCTCACGGCGGGCCGGAGGTCCAGGATGCCGGCTCGACGGAACTCGGGCTCCGAGTACATCCCGTACAGCGCCATCCCCGGCCGGACCATGTCCAGGAAGGCGTCGGGATGCTGGAAGAGGCCGAAGCTGGAGGCGGCGTGGCGCTTGCCAAGGCGGATGCCCTCACCCTCCAGCGAGCTGCAGAGCGACTGGAAGCGCGCGAGCTGCTCGCGGTCGAAGGCCGGGTCCTCGGTGAACGTCATCATCACGCCTTCGAGCTGCACGGAGCGGCGGGCCGCCAGATCGCGGATGAGCCCGGCCGCCCGGAGGTGGGGAACCCCCACCCGGCCGATGCCCGTGTCGACGCACACGTGCAGTGGGATGGGCCGGCCTCGCCGCTGCGCGACGCGGTCCAGCACGTCTCCGATCGGCGTGTAGACCATGGGCATGATGTCGCGAGCCACGGCCTCCTCGAGGCTCGCTTCGTCGAAGGGGCCCATGAGCAGGACCGGCTTCGTGACCCCGGCCTCGCGGACGGCCAGGGCCTCCGCCAGCTTCACCACCGCGAAGCCGGAGATCGCGTTCAGGGGCTCGAGCAGGCGCGCCACGTTCGCGACGCCGAGCCCGTAGCCGTTGTTCTTGATGACGGCGAGGATGGGCCGCGGCGCCACCCGCCGCGCCACCTCGTCCACGTTGTGGCGCAGGTTCGCGGCGGAGACCTCGATCCAGGGATCGAAGGCCGAATCGGCGACGGTCGCCGCCTGGACGCGTGACCCTCGCGACACCGCCGCGGCGGTTCCGCCTGCTTGGAGAAAGGACCGGCGTGTCATACCCATGGCCACCGCCCTTCGAGCATCCATCATAATCCGCGCGCTGGCTCAACTTTCCCCTTGACAAATTTCCAAAGGCCCTTCGAACGGCGCGATCGGCAACTGTGGAGACGCGTGCTTGAGCGCCGCAGAGGCGCGGAGCGCGTCGCAATCAAGGTGTGACCCTTCGAAGCTGAATCAGCCGCGCTGCTTCGCCCCCGCGCTCTCGCAGGCCGTCGAAAACCCGGGGCCTATATTCTGCTCATGCAGGAGAAGCGACTGCTCCAATCGATCCCTGACGACGAGCTGCTCCACCGCCTGGCCGAGCTCATGGGGTCGAGGCCGACATCGTCGCCCACATCGCCGAGGTGGACGAGCGAAGGCTCTATGCCCGCGCGGCCTTTCCGTCGATGTTCGCCTACGGCACGGAGGTCCTGCACCTCTCCGAGGCGGAGGCCTATCTCCGCATCTCGGCGGCCCGGGCGTCGCGGGAGCATCCGATGCTTCTCACCATGCTGGCGGATGGCCGTCTTCACTTGACCGCGATCGCCAAGCTGGCCCCGCACCTCACCCGCGAGAACAGGGACGAGCTCCTGGAGCGAGCCACCCACCGGTCCAAGCGTCAGATCGAGGATCAGATCGCCGAGATCGCGCCCCGGCCTGACGTTCCCGTGATGGTGCGGAAGCTGCCCGAGAGGAGGACCCTACCCACGGCTGGCCCTCTCGTGGTTTCGAACCGAGGAGAAGGTCTAGGTCAGGTGCCGATCCTTGAACTCCGTCCAGACGGAGTTGCGGCACCGCACACGGAGGGGCGGCAGGACCCTCCTTCGTCGGCCTCCGTCGTCCAGCCCCTGTCCCCTGGCCGGTACAAGGTGCAGTTCACGGCCAGCGCCGAGCTCCACCACAAGCTGGAACCGTCACCGAGAAGCTCGAACGGCTCGAGGCTCGTCGCTTGGGGCGGACGAGAGCTCCCCGCAGGGGTCCCGCGGAGATGCGAGAGACACAGACGAGCGCGTCTCCCTCCTCCCGCCACGTCCCCGCGGCCGTCCAGCGCGCCGTGCGTGAGCGCGACGGAGACCAATGCCGCTACGTGGACGAGCAGGGTCGACGATGCAAGCAGCGCGACCACCTCGAATTCCACCATCGGCACCCGTTCGGCCTGGGGGGCGACCACGAGGTGTCGAACATCCGGCTGATGTGTCACGCCCACAACGCCTACCTGGCCGAGTGCGACTACGGCCGGGAAGCCATGGGCCGTCATCGGCGTCCGCGTAGTCGAGCCTCCCCCCAGCCCGTAGATTCCCATTGACTTCCACCTTCGGGCGGCGGAACACTTTTCCGTGCCAGTGTTTGGCGAGTGCGGAAGGCCCTTCCCCCACCCCTTTTCGTTGTGTTACAGTTCTCAGCTAGCGCAACATCTAGGGGTTTGAATGGGTTCCATGCGTCTGGAGTCGGTGGAGATCGTCGGGTTCAAGAGCTTCTGCGACAAGCAGGAGCTCTCGTTCAAGGGGGGGGTCACGGGGATCGTCGGCCCCAACGGCTGCGGCAAGAGCAACATCTCCGACGCGATCTCCTGGGTGCTGGGCGAGCAGAGCGTGAAGAGCCTGCGCGGGTCCTCGATGGAGGACGTGATCTTCGCGGGCAGCCAGTCGCGCCAGCCCCTGGCCATGGCCGAGGTGAACCTCAAGGTCTCGGGCCTGAACGGCGACAGCCCCGACGGCAGCCCCGACTGCGTGGTGACCCGCCGGCTCTACCGGAACGGCGAGAGCGAGTACCTGATGAACGGCCAAGTGTGCCGCCTGCGGGACGTCCACGAGCTGTTCATGGACACCGGGCTCGGCTCGAAGGC
>WNGG01019483.1_pt1 | contig 10564 bp, 9 predicted proteins | sample 5400661 | NCBI WGS metagenome assembly WNGG01 (sample SAMN13153372, study PRJNA577476) | soil metagenome | isolation source: 100 cm soil or saprolite under Garry oak tree replicate 1 | place: USA:California | collected 2016-06-15
CCGCCCTTCCTGGGCGGAGACGTGCCGGGCGATTACGAGAAGACTCGGGCCACGGGCGGCGGCTACCTGGAGCTGCGCCAGGAGCGGGGCCCCTTTCTCCTGGAAGCGGCCCTCCGGGCGGACGCGGCCACCACCGACTCGCTCCAGATCAACCCACGCCTGGGCCTGCTGTGGCGTCCGGCCGGGGGAGGGACTCGGCTGCGGGCCGCGGCCGGCCGCGCCTCCAAGCTCCCGAGCTTCTTCGCCCTGGCCAGCCCGCGGGCCCTGGGCGGCAACCCCGACCTGCGGCCGGAGCGGACGGTGGGAGGCGAGATCGGCCTCGACCATTCGTTCCGCCGCGCCGGTCTCGACCTCGGGGCCACGCTCTTCCAGCACGAGTATCGCGACCTCGTGGACTTCGACTTCGAGTCCTTCCGTCACGTCAACCGCTCCCGGGTGAGGGCCCGCGGCGCCGAACTCTCGGCCCGCTGGCGTCCGCTGGCGAGGCTCGAGGTCCAGGGGGATGCGACATGGCTCGACGCCCGAGACCTCTCCGGCGCCCCGCTCCTGCACCGCCCGCGCTGGAACTCTGGCGGGCGCCTCGTCTGGCGGCCCACGGAGCGCCTGAACCTGCGCCTCGAGGGCCGGGGGGTCTCGCGCTACCTGGACGAGCAGCTCGCGGTGCCGGACCGGGACACGGTGGCGGGCTACCGGCTCTTTGCCTTCGCGGGCTCCTGGCGCTGGCGCCCGCGGTGGACGCTGCGGGCTCGAGTCGACAACCTCGGCGATCGCGTCTACGCAACCCTCATCGGCTTCCCGGGGCCGAAGCGCTCGTTCTGGGTCGGTCTCGGGTGGGAGCGCATGTGATGAGAATCCGCCTAGAATAGGGGCCGCTCATGGAGCCTCGGGCCACCGGCGCCGAGACGGCCGCGTTCGTCCTGGTCGCCGGCGGCCTCCTCTTCGTCTTCCAGTTCCGCCTCGGGGTCTCGCTCATCGCGGGCCTCCTCGCCTACACGCTCCTCGCCCTGGCCTTCCGGCTGATCCAGGGCGGGCGCCTGTCACACGGCGCGGCCAAGCTCCTGGCCGCGGCCGGGCTCGGCCTCCTGGCGGCGGCGGCCCTCACCGGGATCGTCCTGCTCATCGTGGGCTTCGCCCGCGGCCGCGTGGGCGCGCTCCCCACCCTGTTCGAGGAGGTGGGGCGCATCCTCGGGCAGGTGCACGACCGGCTGCAGTCCTGGGGAGTCAGCTTCCCCTTTCTCGAGGACCTGCTGGACGCGCAGCGGCTGCAGGAGACAGCCTCGGAGTGGTTCCGCGAGCACGCGGCCCTGCTCACCCACGCGGGCGGGGAGGCGGGCCGGGTCCTGGTCCACGCGCTGGTGGGCGCGGCCCTGGGATTTCTCGTGTTCTTCCAGCATCCCCGGCCCGATCCCGAGCGTCCCCTCGCGGTGGCCCTCGCGGAGCGGATCCGGCGCCTGGCCGCGTCGTTCGAGATGGTGGTCCTGGCCCAGGTCGAGATCTCGGCCATCAACACCATGCTCACCGGGATCTTCCTGTTCGTGGTGCTACCCCTCGTCGGCCGCCCGCTGCCCTTCGCCGGCACCCTCCTGGCCATGACCTTCGCGGCGGGTCTGCTGCCCGTGGTCGGGAACCTGATCTCGAACACCCTGATCGTGGCCGTCTCCGCGGAGGTGTCCCTCTGGCTCGCCCTCGGCTCCCTGGTCTTCCTGGTGCTCGTCCACAAGCTCGAGTATTTCCTGAACGCGCGCATCGTGGGGGCGCGGGTGGGGGCGGCGGCGTGGGAGATCCTGCTCGCCATGATCGCGTTCGAGGCCGCCTTCGGCCTGGCGGGGGTGGTGGCGGCGCCCATCCTGTACGCCTACGTCAAGGGAGAGCTGCGAGACCGCGGGCTGGTCTAGGCCATCTCGGCCAGCAGCCGGTTGACCTCACGCCCGACGGACCCGTCCACCGCGGGCGGCTCGTCCCGGAGCACGGCCTTCACGAACTGCTCGACCAGTGGCAGGTGGAGGTTCTCGGCCGGAGGATGCTGCTCTACCGTCTCCAGCCCTTCCGAGACGAGGCGCAGCTCGGGACCGTTCAGCTTCGGGATCCGGATGCACCCCTTCCGGCCGATGACCTCGAAGGTGTCCCGCGCCTCGCCCGCCGCGTGGGAAACCGTCACCGTGGCCACGGGCCCGCTCGCAAACCGCATCACCGCCACCGCCGTGTCCTCCACCTCGCGCGCGAGGGCCGTGTTCGCGAGGACGCCCCGGGCCTCGGCCACGCGGCCAAAAAGGCTCAGCAGCACCTCGAGACGATGGCAGCCGAAGTCGAACATGGGCCCCCCGCCCGCCTTGCCCTTTTCGAGCAGCCATCGCCTGGGGTGGTCGGGCCCCGGATCGAACGGCTCGAACACGTCGGCCCGGGCGGCCACCACCTCGCCGAGAGCGTCTGCGGCCAGGAGCTCTCTCACGCGGGCCAGGATCGGGTAGAAGCGCCGGTAGTAGGCGACGCCCAGCTTCACGCGGCTGCGCTCCGCCGCCTCGATCATCCGGTCACACTGCTGTACGTCGAGGGCCATGGGCTTCTCGCACAGCACGTGCTTCCCGGCCTCCGCGGCCGCGATCGCCATTTCCGCGTGGAGGTACACGGGGGTCGCGACGTAGACCGCGTCCACCTCCCCGTCCCTCAGCAGGTCGGTCCACGATGCGTACCCGCGGCGGGCCTGGAGGACACGCGCCGCCTCCTCGGCCAGCTCCGCCCGGCGGCGGCTCACCGCGACCAGGCGGGAGCCGGGGGCGCTCCGCAAGGCCGCCGCCACCCGCCTCCCCGCGATGTCGCCGCAGCCGATCAGTCCCCAGCGCACCTCGGCCATGGACGCGAACAGTACCCCCGGTCGGGTCCCGGGCCAAGGGCGCATCCCGATCGCCCGCCCAGGTCGCCCGCGCTCGGGCGCGTCCGCGCCGACCGGCATCGCCCGTGGCAGAATGGATCGGCATGATCGAGTGCGTCCGCCCGGGGGTCACCGCCGAGGGCGCTCGGGTCGTGCTCTTCGACTTCGACGGCACGCTGTCCCTGATCCGATCGGGCTGGGTCGAGGTCATGGTCCCCATGATGGTGGAGGTGCTGGCGGACCTCCGGAGCGGCGAGACGCTTCCCGAGATCCAGGCCCTGGTCGAGGATTCGGTCCTGCGCCTGAACGGAAAGCAGACGATCTACCAGATGATCGCGCTCGCGGAGCAGGTGCGGCAGCGCGGCGGGGTGGCCCTCGATCCCCTCGAGTACAAGCGGGTGTACCTCGCGCGCCTGCACGGCCGGATCAAGGACCGATTGCGCGAGCTGCGGGAGGGGGACTGCCCGCCCGCGAAGTACCTCGTCCCGGGAGTCCGGGAGTGGCTGGAGGCGTTGCGGGAGAGGGGCCTCCGGCTCTACCTCGCCAGCGGCACCGACGAGCCCTGCATGCGTGACGAGGCTCGCCTGCTCGACGTCGAGCGCTACTTTGACGGGGGCCTGTTCGGGGCCAGGGACGACTACCGGAGCTTCTCGAAGGCGCTGCTCATCGAGGGCATCCTCGCCCGCGGGGAGTGCCGCGGGGAGGAGCTGCTCGCTTTCGGCGACGGGTACGTGGAGATCCAGAACACGAAGCAGGCGGGGGGGATCGCCGCCTCCTCGGGGTGGGGGCCGACTACATCGTCCCCAACTTCCTCGGCCGCGAGGAGCTCTCGGGGGCGCTGTTCCCGTCGTGAGATCGAAGTACGAGGTGTTCGACCGGTCGCGCCTCCGCGTGCAGCCCCTCGCCGATCGCGCGCACGACCTGCGGCTCGAGCACTGGCTCGGTCTCGACGAGGAGGCGCCGCCCTTCTCCCACCCCGGCCTCGCGGAGGTGGCGAGGCGCCTCCTGGAGGCCCGCCGCCGCGGGTCGGCCCGGATCCTGATGATGGGTGCCCACCTGCTCCGGGCGGGGGTGAGCCGCCACCTCATCGACCTCCTGGAGCGCGGGCTGATCGACCTCGTCGCCATGAACGGCGCGGGGGTCATCCACGACTACGAATTGGCCCGGATCGGAGCCACCACGGAGAGCGTCGCCCGCTACGTCAAGAGCGGCGAGTTCGGCCTCTGGCGGGAGACGGGCGAGCTCAACGACTGGATCCGCGAGGCCGCGGAGCGGGGGCTCGGCCTGGGGGAGAACGTCGGCCGGCGGACCCTGGAGAGCGGGTTCCCCCATGGGGACCTGAGCGTGCTCGCCGCCGCCTACCGGCTCTCGGTGCCGGCCACCGCCCACGTCGGCATCGGATACGACATCCTCCACGAGCACCCGAGCTGCGACGGGGCCGCGCTGGGCGCCGCGAGCTACCGCGACTTCCTGGTCTTCGCCCGCAAGGTCGAGTCGCTGGAGGGCGGCGCCCTGCTCAGCTTCGGAAGCGCGATCATGGCTCCGGAGGTCTACCTGAAGGCCCTGGCCATGGCCCGCAACGTCGCGCATCAGGAGGGGCGGGCGATCGCCCGCTTCGCCACCGCGGTCTTCGACCTGGTGCCGATCCAGGGCGACCTCAAGAGAGAGCTGCCGAAGACGGACCCCGGCTACTTCTTCCGCCCCCACAAGACCATGCTGGTGCGGACGGTGGCGGACGGGGGCGAGAGCTTCTATTTCTGCGGAGACCACCGCGCGACGTTGCCGGCGCTGCGGCGGGCCGTGCTGGAGGCGGTTTGACGACCGCGGAGATCCTGGCCGCGATCCCCCGGCTCTCGGCCCTGGTGGTGGGCGACATCTGCCTGGACCGCTGGTGCCGGTACGAGCCTTCGGCGGCGGAGCCCTCCCGTGAGACCGGCATCCCGCGCACCGCCGTGGTGGCGACCGAGGTCAGCCCCGGCGCCGGGGGCACGGTGGCGAGCAACCTCGCCGCCCTGGGGGCGGGCCGGGTGGCGGTGCTGGGGGTCGTGGGCCACGACGGCCACGGCTCCGAGCTGGAGCAGGCGCTCCGCGCCCGCGGCATCGAGCCCGACCTCCTCGTGTGGGGGGGCGGGGTCCAGACCTTCACCTACACCAAGCTCCTCAACGAGCGGACCGGCGTCGAGGACCTGCCGCGCGTGGACTTCATCAACACCCGGCCCTTGACCGAGAAGGTCGAGCGCCAGGTCCTCGACCGGCTGTGGGAGGCCGCCCCGGCCTTCGACGTGATCCTGGTCGCCGACCAGGCGGAGACCCACTGGGGAGGCGTGGTCACGGACGCGGTGCGACAGCAGATCGCGGACCTGGCCCGCCGCTTCCCCGCGAAGACCTTCCTCGCCGACTCGCGGACCCGGGTGGAGCATTTCCGGGGGGTTCCGGTCAAGCCCAACCAGGACGAGGCGGAGGCCGCGTGCCAGCGCCTGCTGGGCCGGGCCGATCATCGCGCGCTGCTCGAGCGCGTCGGGGGCCCGTTCCTCTACGTGACGCACGGGCCCCGGGGCGTGCTGGTCGTGGAGGCGGCGGGCGAGACCTGGGTGCCCACGCGGCCCCTGGAGAAGCCCGTGGACATCTGCGGGGCCGGCGACTCCTTCTCCGCGGGTGCCGCCGTCGCCCTCGCGGTCACGGGCGCCCCCGCCGCGGGGGCGCGCTTCGGCAACCTCGTCGCCTCGGTCACGATCATGAAGCCGGGAACGGGCACCGCCTCCCCCGAAGAGGTCCGGGCCGCCGATCTTCTCGCGCCCCCCTGAAGGGCCGGTCCCTTCGCTTCCCCTTCAGCGATGCAGCAGCACCGTGAGCCTGCCCGTGACCAGGTCGGCGAAGACGACATCGGCCCGGCCATCCCTGTTGACGTCGCCGACCTCGAACGTCCACGAGTCCCGCGGTGTGGGATAAGGTGACCCGAAGGAGACGAACCCTCCCTTGCCGTCGCCCCGGAAACCCCTCAAGGCTCCGTTGCCGAGCATGAGGAGGTCCTTGCGGTCGTCGGCATCCAGGTCGACGGCCGCGACCTCCCACGCCAGGCCTCCAGCGTGGAAGCCACCCGTTGACTTGAACCGGCCGCCTCCTTCGCCCAGGAGTACGTCCACGTCATCGATGTCGTCGTGGGTGGCCACGATGTCCGTCTTTCCGTCGCCGTTCAGGTCTTCGAGCAGGACGTAGAACGGGCGGGCTTTGACCTGGATGGGGGAGCCGGGCGCCGCGGAGAAGCCACCGCGCCCGTCACCGAGGGCGACCACGATCGCGGAGCCGAGGATGTCCGGGGCGACGAGGTCGATCTTGCCGTCGCCGTCCACGTCTGCGAGGGCGTGCGGATAGAAGCCACGGCCCAGCCGGAGGGGGGAGCCGGGCCCCGTCGCGAAGCGCCCCTTCCCGTCCCCGAGCAGGACCGCGATCGATCCGGTTTCCTGGTGGCCGAGGGTGAGGTCGAGCGTGCCGTCGCCGTTCACGTCGGCCACGGCGAGGCCATGGTTGTGCGCCTTGACCCCGGCGAAGGCGGCGAACGGGGAGCCGGGCGCGGGGGCAAACCCGCCGCGCCCGTCGCCCAGCAGGACGAAGACGTCGTTGCGGTCGTGGCTGCTGGCGGCGAGGTCGAGGCGCGAGTCGGAGTTGAAGTCACCCACGACGATCAGGTGCGGGGGCACGTCCAGGTGGATCGACTCCCCCGGCGCGACGTGGAAACCGCCGTGACCGTCGCCCAGCAGGACGCCGAGCGTGCGGTCGCCGGCGTTGGCCGTGATCACGTCCAGGGCCCCGTCTGCGCTGATGTCCGCGACCACCACGTCGCCCGGGCGGGACCCGACAAAGAACGGAGAGCCCGAGGCCGGGGCGAACAGGACCTGCAGGCCCGACTCGGTGCGCGCTCTTCCCCCGGTGACGCCGAGACACGCCACCAGACACGCGAAGCGGCAGAACGTCCGGTGGAGCGGCATGGATCCTCCTTGGCCCCCCTCCGGATTCTCTTCCATTCCGGGGACCTCCGGGCCGCCTCGGGCGTTTACACCCCCAGACCTTTCCGGAGGAGCCCATGAGGCACATTCGGCGGGTGGCATTCCTGATGGCCCTGGCCGCGCCGGCCGGGGTCGCCACGGCCCAGGAGCGGGCCCTCGGCGGCGGGGCCGGCTATGGCGGCCCCCTGGGAGCCCCGGTCATGGGGGAGCTGCTCTACGGGCTGAGGGTCGACGTCCACGAAGACGAAGCGCAGGTCAAGGGCCGAGCCGGCCTCCTCGTCCAGCTCCATGCCGGGACGGGAGGGGGGAAGCTGAGCCTGGGCGTGGGGGCCAGGGCCGGAGTCCACTCCGATGACTTCAAGGGCTCGGTCGCGGCGGGTCTCAAGCTATCCCTGGCCCGCAGCTGGGGATCGTCCCCGGGGACTCCTTCGGGGGTCACCTACCTGGGCCCGGAGGTCGACCTCTCAGCCATGCATGTCGCGTTGAGCCTGGGGCCGCCCTTTCGCGTGGGCGGCGTCGGGGGCTCGGCGGTGGCCTTCTCCTGGGGCCTGGGCGTGCGCTTCTAGCGGCCACGCTACGATAACCGTCCCGTGCCGCCCACATGTGCTACCATGTGTACATGAAGACTCGCCGGCGCCTGGGTGTACGTGCCATGCGGCAGAACCTGAGCGTGTACCTCCGGTGTGTCGAGGCCGGAGAGACGCTCGAGGTGACCGCGCGCGGAAAGCCGGTGGCCGTGCTGGCTCCCATCCAGCCTGGGGTCACGCCCATCGAGCGCCTGGCCGCCTCGGGCCGTGCCAGCCTCCCCGAGGGGGATCTCCTGAAGCTCGGCCCGCCCCCGAAAGCGCGCTCCTCACGAAGCTTGAGCAAGGCGCTGCAGGAACAGCGTGCCGAGCGCTTCTAGCGCGAACCTCCTTTATCTCGATTCGTCGGCCCTGGTGAAACTCGTGGTCGCCGAGCCCGAGACACCCGCCCTGTTGGAGTTCCTGGCGAGATGGCCGCATCGGGTGTCGAGCGCCCTCGCGCGTGTCGAGGTGGCGCGCGCCGTGAAGAGGGCGGGGGCTCGGCCAGCTGCGCGCCGACGGGCCACGCGCGTCCTGGCGCGGGTCGCGCTGGTCAGGATCGACGATCCCGTGATCGCCGCCGCCGCCCGCGTGACGCCCCCGGAGCTGCGCACCCTGGACGCCATTCACCTCGCGACCGCCCGGTCATTGGACGACCTCGCCGGGATCGTTACCTATGACGCGCGGCTGGGCCGGGCGGCATCGAGCGCTCGCCTGAAGGTCTGGTCGCCCGCTTAGGGGGTGGACGCAGACCGGGGTGACGGACCGCCTGCGCCCGGTGCGGCCTCTGGCTCGGGAAACGTGCACCTGCACGGCGCAACCACGCCTGCCATGGCTGGAGCGTTTCGGAGATCGAACACCCGTTCGGATTCCGAAGCGTCCCTTGGCCCGGGACGGGCTCTAACTCCCACGAACACGGGTGGCGATCCTGGGCGCGGCTCTTGCTTCCGGGGCCGGCATGGAGGGCCCCATCGGGTCGCCTGGCCGATCTCACACGAGGCGACGCGCGACCGGCCTTCTCCTCCTCGCGCTGCTCGCGCTCGCGGACGGCAGCCTCCGCGATCTCGCGGTCGGCCCCATGGGCGAGACGGTGCTGGCGCTCCAGGGAGCTCCGCCCTATGCGCGGGTGCGCGAGGAGATCACGGTCGTGCGCGTCGGCCGGTGACGACCTAGATCCGGCTCCCCTCCAGGAAGGCCTTCAGCTTGCGCGACCGCGAGGGATGCCGCAGCTTGCGCAGCGCCTTGGCCTCGATCTGGCGGATGCGCTCGCGGGTGACCGCGAAGCTCTGGCCCACCTCCTCGAGGGTGTGCTCGGAGCCGTCGCCCAGCCCGAAGCGCATCTTGATGACCCGCTCCTCGCGGGGGGTCAAGGTCTTGAGCAGAGCCTCCGTCTGCTCCTTGAGGTTGATGTTGATCACGGCCTCGGAGGGCGAGACCACGTTGCGGTCCTCGATGAAGTCGCCCAGATGCGAGTCCTCCTCCTCCCCGATCGGGGTCTCGAGGGAGATCGGCTCCTGCGCGATCTTCAGGACCTTGCGCACCTTGCTGACCGGGATGTCCATCCGCTTGGCGATCTCTTCGCTGGTCGGCTCCCGCCCCAGCTCCTGCACCAGGGCCCGCGAGGTGCGGATCAGCTTGTTGATGGTCTCGATCATGTGGACCGGGATGCGGATGGTGCGGGCCTGGTCGGCGATGGCGCGGGTGATGGCCTGGCGGATCCACCACGTCGCGTAGGTCGAGAACTTGTACCCGCGCTTGTACTCGAACTTGTCCACCGCCTTCATGAGGCCGATGTTCCCCTCCTGGATGAGGTCCAGGAACTGCAGGCCCCGGTTCGTGTACTTCTTGGCGATGGAGACGACCAGCCGGAGGTTTGCCTCCACCAACTCCTTCTTGGCCTGCTCCGCCTGGACCTCGCCGGTGATCACGGTGTCGAGGGTCCGCTTCAGCTCCTCGGGCCGGGTGTCGAACTCCTCCTGGATGGCCGCCAGCATGTCCTTCTGCTCGCGGATCTGGTGGCGCACCAGCTTCTTGTACTCGTCGCTGACCTTGTGCCGGAGCTTCGGCTCCAGCTTGGCGATCTTGTCCTCGGCGTCGTGGATGCGGTCCACCGACTCCCGGATGCGCTCCACCAGCCGCCGCTTCACCGCCTCGCTGAACTCGATGCGGCGGATGGTCCGGGAGACCCGGATCCGCATCCGGCCCAGCTTCCACTTGGCCCGGTAGAACCGCGACGACTTCCGGTCCAGCCTGAGGAACTGCCGGCGGTAGGCCAGGTAGTCGCGGTGGGCCGCCGCCACCTTGTCGATGAGCTTCAGGGTCTCCTTGATCTTGGCTTCCAGCTTCTCCTCGGTGATCTCCTCCTCGTTGAAGACCACCACGTCCCGCAGGTTCACCTCGCGGCCGCCCAGGCGCTCCCCGTACCGGGCCACCTCCAGGGCGGCCAGGGGGGTGCGGGCGATCGCGCGCAGCATCGCGTTCTTGCCCCGCTCGATGCGCTTGGCGATCTCCACCTCGCCCTCGCGGGTGAGGAGGGGCACCGTCCCCATCTCGCGCAGGTACATGCGCACGGGGTCGTTCGTCTTGTCGAGGGCCCCCGGGGTGAGGTCCAGCTCCGCCCCCTCCTCGCCCTCGGCCTTCTCCCGGTACTTCTGCTCCGAGTCCACCACCTCGATGCCCATGGACCCGAACATCGAGAAGATGTCGTCCAGCTCGTCCGAGGAGCTGAGCTCGGAGGGGAGCATGTCGTTGACCTCCTCGTAGAGGAGGTACCCCTTCTCTTTGCCCATGGTGATGAGCTGTCGGACCTCGTCGTACTTCTCTTCGATAGAAAGAGCCATCGCCTTTCGGTCACTCCCTCGCGGAGCCGCTCAGAGGCTCGCGATCTCTCTCCGGATCTCGTTCTTTTCCTTGAGGAGCTGATCGTCCACGGGCCCCGCGTCCAGCTTCTTCTGGAGCTCCGCCAGCCGCCCCCGCAGCGTCTGGTGCCGCAGCTCCCGCACGCACGCGAGGGCCACGAGCCCGGTCTCGGGCAGGGCCTCGACCGCCACCTCGCTCAACAGCCGCCGCGATTCCTCGTCCTCCACCGCCGCCTGTAACGCGGCCGCGTCCACCTTCTGTCCCCTCAG
>WNGG01009599.1_pt1 | contig 10562 bp, 11 predicted proteins | sample 5400661 | NCBI WGS metagenome assembly WNGG01 (sample SAMN13153372, study PRJNA577476) | soil metagenome | isolation source: 100 cm soil or saprolite under Garry oak tree replicate 1 | place: USA:California | collected 2016-06-15
ACGATAGCGACTGGCAGCGGCGAATTGTGCATGCACTGGCTACCCGCTCAATTGATGGCTTTATTCTTTGTTCGCTGGATCTTCCGGAAAGCGCTCACCTGGAACTGCTGCGCGGCAACGCTGTGATTGTCGATGGATGCTCGCCAGAGTTTCCGTCGCTGCTGCTGGATATCGAATATGCCGCGTCCGCAGCCGTGCAGCACCTGCTATCCCTGGGACATCGCAGGATCGCCCACCTGGCGGCGCATATCGACGTGGAAACCTTCCGCGTGCGCCAGCGCGTATATGAACGTCTGCTCAGCGAGGCGGGTATCCCGCTGCGGGCGGACTATCAGGCGACTGCCGGCGTCGATCTTGAGGAGTCTTGTAGTGCCGCGCTGGGCCTGCTACGAGGACCAGAGCCGCCAACCGCTATTTTTTGCGATGATGATCTGATGGCGGCCGGCGTCTATAAAGCTGCCAGAAAATTGCAATTGCGCGTGCCAGCCGAACTCTCTATCGTGGGGTTCTGCGATGGCCTGGTGGCGCAACTGTTAGATCCGCCATTAACGACGGTAGCCATCCCGGCGCTCGCGCTTGGCCAAGGAGCCATGGAGTTGTTGCTGGCCGGTCTGGAAACGGAATTGCCCCCTTTTGTGGAGACCATCTCCCTGGACTTTGTGGTGCGCGAATCGACGGCTCTTCCGCGAGAGGACCTTTTGTGAAGAGAAAGAAAGGATATTGCTGTGCGCGTGCGCGGATTTCTCTTTTCGCTGACGACCGCCTGTATGTTCGGCCTGGGGGCTGTTCTGGCCAAACTGCTCGGTGAGACATTTCAGCCATTTTTTGTTTCCTGGCTTGCCCTGTTGGGCGGTGGCCTTTGCGTCTCCGCCTGCCAGATTCTCAGGGGCAAGCCGCTGCTGGTGCTGATTGCAGCCGTGGGGATAGGCTTCTCTTACATCCCTGGCAAACGTCTTACCGAGCACGGTGATGCTTTGCAGATTAATCTGCTCCGCCTGTTTGCCGGCTCATTCCTTCTTTTACGATTGCTCGCTTTACAGTCAAATGTGCTGTTAGCGCCTCTCTCGTGGTCTCTGATTGGCGTGCTGGTCCTCTACATCGTGACAAACTTTGGGCTAGGGTATATTCTCCTGCAAGCCGGCCTTAGTCTTTTGCAAGCCTGGAAAGCCTCCGCAATCTTGCAGACCATGCCGCTGTTCTCAACCGTTTTTGCTCTGCTGCTGCTCCACGAGTCGCTGACTCCCTTGCAGATAATCGGCGGCTGCATCATCCTGGTGGGTGGTTTACTGGTCATCTAACCGCTCCCAAAAAGCACGCAGCAGCAGAAAGAAAGGAAAAAGAATGCGCTACCATCTCTTGATTGATGCAGACGATACCCTTTGGGAGAATAATATCTACTTCGAGCAAGCTCTTCATGCCAGGTGCATTTTTGTGTTAATACGACTAGTTACGCTACTGCAAGAAGACTGCCCGTTTGTTCTAACGAGATCTTTTTGTCTTCACCTCATTAAGTATATGTTGTAAGTATGGCGCTATCAAGTATCTATAATATCTCATCAACTATTTATACGAAATGAAAATATATTTTCGCTGGTGAACATCACCTTAGTCACCTCTTTATGCCCATAGAAGGCGGGCAAAAGGCCACTCCCGCCACCTACACCGTGGCTGGTCATGTGGCTGAAGAGGTGGTGAACGAGATTGGAAGTTGGATCAAGCGGATCTCAAGACTCCCGTTACTGATGAAACTTCAACTTGTCGACAATTTTGTCAACTACTTTTCTCTCTGCTCTAATGGCGAGACCCACCAGATTCAGGTTCTCTCGTTCGGCACTACGTACGGCATCACGATTGGCAGCATCATGGGTGGTCGAAGACATCTCTTCCGTATAGAGAGCAGGTTGGACTCCTCGTGCGAGCGCGCGATCAAGCACCCGTGCTAAGGCCGCACGATCAGCTCCATAAATCAACATGGGTTGACCAATGAGCCGCAGATACCTATTCCCGGATGCGTCTTCGTATGGGTCTCCAATACTTTGCGGGTAGGATGCAGCAATCCCGCTTGCCAAGAAGGCTGCCACATTCATTTTTTGCCATGAGGCCAGATCGTCTCGAATGACCAACGCGATTTTTGTCTCAAAGAGCATAAAAAGAGCCCTCGCTTTTCGTGGAACAGAAGTCATCTTTGGAGTAGTAATTTACCAGCTTCATGAACGAGTCTCAGATGTCAAGCCCTTTCGGCTTTCGTTTAGATAATTTGTCTCCATGATAACCCTTTTAAGAGTGATATTAGCAGGGAGCGCAGGGGGACGGCAATCCTCCTGCCGGGGGTCTGTGGGTCGACAGACTCCAGGTGTCCTCAGGTCACTCTTCTCCTTCTCGTTCGCGGTCGCAGGAGGGATAAGTCAGGGACCTGAGGAGTTATAACATACCAACGAGCAGAGGAAAAAAACATGGATCTGGGCACACCTTTAGGACTCGCACTCGCCTCTGGCATCAACGCCTACTTGCCACTGCTTTCTTTTGCCATCTCTACACGCTTCTTACATTTTGATAAAGTCAACCCGCAATTTGCCTTCATCACCCAGGACTGGTTTATTATCGCGCTCGCTATTCTTACGCTCATAGACTTTGTAGCAGACAAGTTCCCTCTTATCGATCACACCTGGGATGCTATCCATACAGTGATACGCCCTATAGCAGGAGCACTTGTTGCCGCGGCAAGTTATAGTCAGTTCCACCTACCAGGAATAAAAATAAGCGCTGCCAGCAGCCAGATTCCTCAGGCAATGCTCACGAGCAGTAGCCATATCCTGGGAGCAATTGTTGCTGTCTCCAACACTGTGCCTACTCTGGGCCTTGGATTGTTTATCATGCTAATACTCGGCGGCCTGCTCGCCCTTATGAGTCATACTGCCAAAGCAACAACACGGTTGGTTTCGACATTTACAACCGCTGGCCTTCTCAACGTGGGACTGAGTCTGGCCGAGGATATACTGGTCTTAATAATTGTCCTGCTCTCCCTGCTTGTTCCAATCATCATGCTCATCCTGCTAGGATTATTCCTTATTGTCTTTGGCCCACGCCTCTTGGGGGCGTGGAGCAGGCGGCTAAGGAAATCATGAAGTTGGAATGCATGCTGTCACGTTCCGAACAAGGATTTACTTGACTCATGGAGACCTGTTGGTATCTATCCCAATCCCTTATCCCAGGCGCCCATAATAGATTTCATGGAGATTCCCGTCACGTGTGGCAGCAATGACATGGCGCGTTGTATCGTAGGCCGAGTAGTAGGCTGCGATATCTACCACATTGGCAAGGCTGACCAGAGGGGTCTGTCCAAATACCTGCTGAGGAGTGTAGGAGTAGTCGTACAACTGCCCGCTGGAATGCAGCACGATAACATGGCGATAACCGGTATCGGTGGAGAGGAACGCTGCCACATTGACGAGGGGAGGAGAGAAGGTCGTCACGAGGTCGGTCGTAATCGGTCCTCCTTGCAGGATCGCGCCACTATAATGAACGTCGAAGACGCTGCCTCCCTGCATGGCAACGATGACGTCGCGAGAGTGGATATCCAGGGCAAAGAAGCCGGCGATCGCGGCGACATCTTGCAAGGTAAATTGGGTGGCCAGGTTTTGCGCAGTAGGAGTGACCTGTGCACTCCAAATGACCTCGTGCAGGATATTATCAGCGCCACCCACCGTGGCATGACGCAATCCATCATCAGACGAATAAAATCCCGCCATGCCAATATGGGGGCCAGCAGGGGTATGTAACTGGAACAGGGGGCTACGCACCTGAACGTGCTGGGGTTGTTTGAAGTAAAGCTCATGCATCCGGCCATCCTCTGTCGCGACGATCACATGCTGGAAGTTGTCGTCGGAGGTGAAAAAGCCGCTCAGGCTGGCAATCCCGTTGAATTGCGCGAGCCGCTGCGGAGGAGTGGGAGCAGTGGTTCTATTCCAATGAATTTCGTAGAGGGTGCCATCGTTGGTAGCGGCAACCACGTGCTGGGTGCTATCGTTATCCGAGTAGTATCCCGCAATGCCATAGATACTGCCAGTGATGTGTGAAATTACGTGGTGTTGAATGTTTGCCATGGTTTTCTTTCCTTTCCGCTCAAGATCAATGGAACTCCTATCGGAATTCCGGTTTCTCTCACTTTTCGTGAGCCATATCAATGCAAGAGAATAGTGAGACGGGTCGCCATGCCGTCCTCCATTCCTCTAGCGTGTGTAAACTACCTTCAAAGGAAAGACGCACACACTTTGGTTTTTTAGGGGATGGAATCGTCTCCTCATCTTTTTTCCCTTTTGCCCTTGCTGACCCTCGCCAGTCGGATGAAGGCCAGGAGCGCCAGCACCGTGAAGAGGATCGCCTGGGCGGCATTGATCCAGAATCCCGCATTCGCGCCAGTTTCCCAGATCAACCGCCTCTGAGCATCATACGGCCAGACGAGGGTGAAGAAGATGAGGAGGCCAATGCTGTGAACCACGGCGCTAGGGAGAATCGACTTCGTGAAGTAGGCCATTGCACCAAACATCACGTCTGAGAAAAAGTACCACAGCACTATGGGCCACAAGAACCCCTGCGTCAGGCTGTGTCCGGGTGAAATCAGCAGGGCTGCAATCACGATGGCGATCGGGCCGCTCACCTTTTGCTCCAGAATGCCCTGGAAGTATCCCCGGAAACTGACTTCCTCCGCGAGGGAAGAAACCAGCGATGCCATCACCAGCGCGAGTATCGCCGTGAGCAGCGGATATCCCGAGAAATTCGGCGCGACGCGAGTCGGTATCTTTATAAGTTGGAGCAACACGATCCAGTACCCGACCAGGGCCACGATAGACAGCAAGCCTGCCACCGCAGCCCAGGCAAATACCCGGCCTGGCAGCCGTCTAGCCCGCATATAGCGACGCCGCGCTTGTGAGGTGCTCCGCGGACCCCACCTGCCGCCCATGTACTGCCACATCACCCATAAGAGAAGGGCCATCACCGCGACCGCCCATGGAATTGCCGGGCTGGCGGCCGTGTTAATGGTGATCAACACGGTCCAGATCGCTCCGAGAGAGGTGGCGAGGAAAAAAGCCATGGCTCCGGACCACACCACCGCCGGTATCCGGGAGAAGGGCGTACGCCTGCGGTTCATGCCTCCTTGATTACTCTCCACTCGCGTATCCACCGGGGTGCTGGGGGCTCCTCCTTCCTTTTCCATGTGAGCGTAGTCAGCCGGTTGTTGTTCTGGCATTTCGAAAATGTGTGTCTTCATGACGAATACTCCTTTGAGCAATGTAGTGAACGTTCAACAAGTTCAATGCAAGCATACCTGGAAAAGGCGCCTGGGATGGAGTGAAAGAAGAGCTATCTCTGACATCGAACGGACTATTTTCCATGGGCGATGACAATGGAGGTGGATAGCCAATCGTCCTATGCCTATCGACTGTGACAGGCCGCCGAAAGGCATATTGTGAAGCCGAGAGGTTTTCGTGTATGCTTCTTATCAAAGAGGCAAGATAATCAGAAGGCGAGTACAGTACCATGCAAGAAAAGATACACAGGAGGCAAAACCGGCACCGGCTCTGGTGGCTTATGCCCAAAGCATTTGATTGGCTCTCATCCACCTTTTATATAGGGATATTCATCGTCGCCTTTCTTCCTTCCCCGTCGCCCATAGCCTGGTGGGAAGCTCCCTTGCTCGCAGGCGTCGTGTTCACCTTGCTCCTCATCGATCGCCTGGAATACTGGCGCTATGGCGAACAGGTTCCGCTGAGGGTGGCTGCGCTGCTGTTCGCCGGGCGTATCGTACTCACTGTCTGCGTCATACTCATCGAGGGGCTTGACTTCACCCCTTTCCTCTTTCTCATCCCGCCATATCTTGCGGTGGTGTACTTCGGGAATAAGGCCGGCTATGCCATAGCTGCGCTTGCCATCGCCGCCTATCTAGTGCCAGCATGGTTGCACAATCCACACTGGTCTCTGAACCCACTCTCTGCCTTTTTGGCCATCGCCTTTTGCTTTACTGTGGTCTTTGTGGTGTTGATGGCACGAGTTGTCTGTCTCGAAAAGGCGGGGCGCATCCGAGAGCAGGCAAATCGCATCCGGGCAGAGGAATTGCTGGCGGAAGTGGAACACGCTCACCGGCAACTTCAGGTGTATGCCGAACGGGTGGCCGAACTGGCGACCACGGGAGAGCGCAACCGGGTAGCGCGCGAGATTCATGATGGCCTGGGTCATGCGCTGATAGCGATTAATGTGCAGTTGGAGAAGGCGCTGGTGTACTATGACAAACAGCCTCAGGAAGCTCTCCAGGCGGTGAGCGATGCAAAGCGGGTGGTGAAAGATGCGCTGCAGGATGTACGCCGCTCGGTGCGTGTACTGCGGACTGAACAGGAAGCGTTTGCATGTACCCAGGGGATTACGCTGCTCGTAGTACAACTGCGCGAGAACGGGCTGGCTGTTGACTTCGAAGTGACCGGCACAGAGGAAAGATTTTCCAATCCAGCACGCATGACACTCTACCGTGTGGCTCAGGAAGGATTCACCAATATTCAGAAGCACGCTCAGGCCAGCCGCGTTCAGGTCAGCCTGCATTTCGACGGGGAGGAGGCGTGCTTGAGCATCTGTGATAATGGATGTGGCTTTGACGCCGAGCGCAGATTACAGCAGAAAGCCGGGACTCAGGAGGGGTATGGTCTACGAGGGATACGAGAACGCATAGAGATGGTCGGGGGCACCTTCCACCTGGAGAGCCAGGCGGGTCGCGGCACGCAGCTCTCGGTGACGGTGACAAGAACAGGGATGGCTACGCCTGGCCGGTGGGATACGCAACAGCGTGTTGCTATCTCAGAGCAGGGATAGCCGGTGCTTGTATGGAGGGAGAAGGAATGACAAACCTGGAAGAAGAACGTCACGCTCTGGTGAGTGTGCTGGTGGTAGACGATCAACAACTGGTCCGCGACGGTATTGCTTCTTTATTACGCGTGCAGGATGGAATCACCGTTGTAGGTACGGCGACGAACGGGCAAGAAGCGCTGGAGCAAGCGATGGCACTGCGACCGGATGTGATCTTGATGGATGTGCGTATGCCCGTCATGAATGGGGTAGAGGCAACAATCCAGATCCTCAGAGAGGTTCCTTCCTGTTGCATTCTGATGCTGACGACCTTCGATGATGAGGAGTATGTCAGAGATGCCTTACGAGCAGGGGCACGCGGCTATTTGCTCAAAGACCTTCCGGCGCAGGATTTGGCCAGGGCTGTCCATGCCGTCTCGCAGGGAGTCTATCAGTTCGACGCGGCGGTCATTGAAAGGATGATCGATGCGTTCAGCAGGCCGAATACCGCTCAGAAAAGCGAGACTAGCAAGACTGAGGAGCGTCTGACAACTTCTCTGGCTAAAGCTCAAGTAAACGCCGCTCCTGAGGCGCTCGCTACAGCGGGCTTGACGAACCGGGAAATAGAGGTGCTGCGTTTGATTGCGACAGGAGCGACCAACCGGGAGGTGGCTGATGCATTGGTGATCAGCGAGGGGACCGTGAAAAATCACCTGTCCAATATCTTCAGTCGTTTGGGGCTGCGTGACCGGACGCAGGCCGTGATGTATGCCCGGGAGCGTGGTCTTCTCTGAGGAACAGGACGATGAAATCATGGAGGCTGACGCGGGGCTCAAAGTAGTCGTCGGCTGGGCTTGGGAATGACACAATTTCCTCTCTAAACGTTTTTGTAAATAGAACGTTGGTTCAAGAGGGGATTTGGATACTGCTATTTTCCTTGCTTTGTTGTCCCCGTCACACCCTGGCGTTGCCACGTCAGCCACTGCACATGCTCTCCCCTTGACAGGGACACCACGGAACGCAGGAGGGCCGCGACCTCGATGAACGTGATTGAGAGATTTAGAAAGAGAGAGCAGGGCGCCAGCAACAACAGGAAAAGACGATCCTCCCCCTTTGCTTCCATTGCAAGCACCAGGGTAACAGCCACGCTGAGCAGATTTGCTCCAAGCTCACCATGCCAGTCACCGGTGAGCAGTGAATAGGCTACGAGCCCTATGAAGAGCAGGGCCGCCATAAGAAGGCCAACATATTCAACGATCAGCCAGGGCAGCGTAAACCAGAAGAAGAACTTGTGAGCTTTAGGTCTCCTCGTCCAGAAAGCTTTCTTCTGCCAGTAATCAACCAGCACCGTCATCCCTCCGGGTTTCCAGCGTTTCCTCTGCGCAAAAAGTCCATGAAGCGTATCGGGGGCTTCGGTATGCACCACGGCCCACGGTACATGGATGATTTTCTTGCCATAGAGATGCAGGCGCAGCGTGATCTCAAAGTCTTCTGATGGGCCTGGATTGATGTAGCCTCCCATCTCGAAGAAAGCAGAGCGGCGGAAGCACGCGCATGCGCCTCCCATGACCATGACCTGACCGATGAGCGACTCTGACCGCTTCAAATAAAAGCTCGCCATATATTCCAGAAACTGCGCGCGACCCAAGCCAGGTCTGCATATTACCGACCCTGATCGAGCCCACGCCGGCCATGACCTGTGGATGCCGGAACGCTTCCACAAAGGCTGCGATGCAGTCCTCGTGCATAGCGCTGTCTGCGTCGATGGTGAGTATCAATTCGCCGTGAGCCGCCACTATCCCGGTATTCATGGCAAGACCCTTGCCCTCCCTGGTCTCTCTGATGTAGAGCACCGGGAAATCAGGGCTATTCGCTGTGGCATAGGCATACTTGGCCAGGAATGCCTGCATCACCTCTTCGGTATTGTCCGTCGAGGCATTGTCGATAAAGATCACCTCGACATGGCGATAACTGCTGTTCAGCACCGTCTTCAGCGTAGCCACGATCCCCGCGGCCTCGTTGCGGCCAGGGATGATGACTGAAACCAGCGGGGTATACGGTCTTCGAGGATCAATGGTCTCGTGGGGCTGCCACTGGCTCCAGGCGGCAAGCAAAAAGCTTACGAGGAGCTTGGGTCCCCAGATAAAGATGATGGTGCCCTCTCCGATGATCAGTATTGCTCCAAAGGGATGAATAGGGCACGTAGTTGATGAATAGAGCAGGTACGTCGTGCATCGAACTCAACGATGCACTGAGGCTGACCTGTTGGAGGACTCAGGGTGTTAGCGGTCAATCATTTTAGTACTTCTAAATGTATTAAGCTGAAGTGAAAACAGGCTTATCAGGCATTCCAGGCACCTTAAATACCAGGCGTACGGAGCCGAGATACACAACGTCGCCGTGCCGCAACATTTCGGGTTTTAGCGGAACGAGGGGTAACTCGCTCAGGCGGGTTTTGTTACGGCTTTTGAGATCCTCGATATAAAAGAAGGTCTCCTCGTACCGAATGCGCACATGCTGGCGAGACACGGACATCTTTTGATCAATTGGACTCAGATCGATATCAGGGTTGAAGCCGCGCTTGGGATCTATTCTCCCGACAACTGTATCCTTCTTAGTGATAGCAAAACGCTGCATCTCTACACCCTCTTGCTCGTAACACAGGAATGCATAGATCTTTGTTGTTTCTGGTTGACCCGCTGCCGGCCGAATTGTTGGTTGATCCGCAATGAGAGTAGCATCTAACGAATTATCTTTCTCAGCGGCCGATAACTCATTAGCACCCTGACCTGGAGAGGTTGTCGAGCCGCCATTCGCGTGCCTGGCTCTGCTGGGGTGACGACGAGGTAACTGAATAGAGTCTAAAGTGCTTAGCATTTCGGCGGCATTGGAAAAACGCAGCGCGGAATTCTTTGCCAGGGCGCGGTCCACCACATCCTGCAGGGGCGCGGGCGTATCAGGCCGATACTGTGCCACGCGTGGAACACTGGCGGTATTTTGTAATATACCTGTCTCCGCAGGGGTTCGCCCGACAAATGGTAAGCGGCCGGCCACCATTTCGAATAACAGCAGCCCCAACTGGTAGACATCACTCCAGGGTCCAGCCAGGCCGCCGTTGATATACTCCGGCGGCGCGTAGCGTGGATCTAGAAAACCGATATCGTCCTCCCGCTGACTGTTCACATAACCAAGCACATTGAGCAATGAACGTAACCCAACATCGTCGAGTTGAACACGGTCTCCCGCTACAAGCGAATCTACCGTGATCAGCTGCGGACGCAGGTCTACTCCTGACACGCCTTGCTCGTGCAAGAGCTTGAGTCCCCGGGCCATTTGTCGTGTGAGATCCAGGGCGCGGTCTAAATCGATATTCTCATTGTCCAGGACATAGCGCAGCGTCATGCCTCGTGGAGGATCAGTAGCGATGTAGAGGCGGTTACCATCGATACCCCAATCATACACATGTATCAGGTTAGGAGAATCTATCGAGCGACGCCGCTCCAGGGGTTGCAGTAGTTGCTGGACAGTTTGATCATCAATAGCAGGTGCGAACTCCACCACCAGGAGTCCCACCACGTCATTCGTATTGCGATTATAGGCGGTATACGACGTAAGCATTCCACCAGAGGTAATCACCTGGCCTACCTGGTAGATACCGCCAACCGGCCGAGCATTGCGATGTGCCATGCGTGCCCCCCTTAATGAAGGAAGCAGCCGTTAGTTGTACAATT
>WNGG01015048.1_pt1 | contig 10559 bp, 10 predicted proteins | sample 5400661 | NCBI WGS metagenome assembly WNGG01 (sample SAMN13153372, study PRJNA577476) | soil metagenome | isolation source: 100 cm soil or saprolite under Garry oak tree replicate 1 | place: USA:California | collected 2016-06-15
TATTCGCTGGCTGTGTTCGGAGGGGTTTTCTCGCCGGCGCTTCCGGTCGAAGAAAAGCCGGTTCAACTGACGTTTGTCGATCTTCCAACCGCGCCGCTGGTTCCGAAGAATTCGGCCTTTATCGAGACGGATGAGTCGAAACAATCGGCCGAGCCGCCGAAGGAGAAAACATTTGAATCGAACGCCAATTCGAAGGCGGCAAGTGAACTTCCTGCGACCGGCGTGTTGCCGCTGCCATCGCAAAATGGCAAGGATCGCCCGTTCGTAGATTTAGAAACACATCCTTACTCGCTTCAAATGAATGGGGTGCAACCGCGGCCCAGTGCGGTGCCACAAGAAAATCCAAAGCCTTCGGAAGCGCCACAGCCGACTCCGCAACTGCGTCCGATTACCGCAGCGGAGCAATTTGCGATGTTGACCGCAAGACCAACTCCGCCGATTCAGCCCTCTGTTGCCCCAACGCCGGCGCAAGTGCGATCCGCTTATCGGCCCTTAAGAGATCAAACGCGCATCTCCGGCAACATCACAAACCGAGGCCGCCCCTCGGTTAATGCGTTCGGCACCCCCCTGGGGCGCTACGAAAAAATCCTGAAAGACTCAGTCGGCTCGCGCTGGTATGCTTACGTGGATCAAAAGCGCGACTTAATCAGTATCGGCACTCTGCAACTTCGATTTTACGTTGACCGGAGCGGGCAGGTGAAAAATCTCAAAATCATCAAGAACACATCGAACGAGTCCTTTGCCAATGTTTGTTTGCAGTCCGTGCTCGAAGCACAGCTTCCGCCGATTCCTGAGGACGTCGCGAACACTTTGCCGCCCGAGGGCCTGGAGGTCGACGGATTCAGCTTCACTATGTATCCAAATTAATGATCGCTGCCTGGATAATTGCCGAAGCGCCGGGAACCGTAAAGACGGTGATTGGATTTTTCGCGAAAGGCGGCCTTTTCATGTGGCCGCTTCTGGCGTGCTCGATTGTTTCCGTGACGACAATGATTCTGCGCGGCTTCGCCTTGAGAGAGAAAAATGTGATGCCGCTCGTAATCGAGAGCGAGATCGAACGACTCGTGCCCGGAGGCAGTGTAGAACGATTGATGCGGATCGTGCATCATGATCCGTCGTCGCTCGCGCGGATCACGCGCGTCGCGCTGCTGCATTTGCGCGCGCCGCGTTCGGAAAACGTAGAAGTGGTGCAAACGCGTGCGCGTCACGAGATGGTGCGGCTTGAAAAAGGTCTCATCGTTCTCGAAGTCATCGTGGGCATTGCGCCACTCCTTGGTCTGATCGGCGCTGTTTCGGGTTTGGTGCACGTTTTTTCGAATCTTGGCTTGAGCTCGGGCGCATCGGACACGCGTCAGATCGCGCTCGGCATTTCGGAAGCGCTCAATGCCACCGTCTTCGGGCTTTCGATCGCCGTGCCGACGCTGATCGGGTTTAGCTATTTTTCGAAAAAAGTCGAAGTGATGTCGGTGGAGATGGAAACGCTGGTCGTCGAATTAATTAACAAATGTTATTACGGCCGTTCCTCGCGCGAATTCGAGCCGGCAAAAGCGCCGCCTCCGGTAGCGGTTCCGACGCCGTTCGCGTGAAACGCGAAGCGCATTTCACACCATGAACTTTGCTGTGCGAAAGCGGCGGGCGCCTAACATTATCATCGTCTCGCTGGTAGATATTCTCATCATTCTGCTGATCTTTTTTGTCGTCTCGACGACCTTTAAGAAAGACCAACCGGAAGTTCAGATTAACCTGCCAGAATCAAAAACGGCGACGAAGATGCCATCCGAACTCGAGCACGCGATCGTCAGTGTCGATCAAAACGATGAGATCAAATTGGACGGGCAGGCAGTAGACGTAGATAAGCTTGAAACTGCGGTGCACGATTTACCCGAGGCTCGCAAATCCACCCTCGCCCTGCAAGCGGACAAAAAGGCTTCGTTCGGCACGATCATCAAGGTAATGGATGCCCTTAAGCTGGCGGGCGTCCGAAATTTGCCGGCCTTTACTCGCGAAGAGAAATGAACTTGTCGATCCTACAGTACGGTAACCCGATCCTGCGCGCCAAGGGCAAACGCATTGAGGAGATTGACGATCGCATTCGCGAGCTGGCCGCCAACATGATTGAGACTATGCATGCCGCCAATGGCATAGGCCTGGCCGCGCAGCAAGTCGGTGAAGCTTTGCAACTCACTGTAATCGACATTTCGCAAGCCGAAGATCGGCCGAGCGAGATGAAGTTTGAAGGCAAAGATGTCGATCCAAAGGCGGCGATGCCGCTCATCCTGATCAATCCGGAGATTACGCTGGATGAGAAAACGGTCGTTGAAACGGAGGGCTGCTTAAGTTTTCCCGAGATCACAGGCGAAATCGCTCGCGCGAAATCCGTCGTCGCGCGCGCGCAGACTTTGGACGGGGGCACGATTGAGATCGAAGCAGGCGGATTGCTTGCGCGCGCCATCCAGCACGAGGTTGATCATCTTAATGGAATTCTTTTTATCGATCGAATGAGTTCAGCCGCGAAGGCCGCGTTATCGAGTCGCCTAAAACGATTGCAAAAAGAAACGCGCCGCGGCTGCAGGTCAAAGCGCTTTATAATCGACCGAAATCGTGCGGTAAACGAGCGCGTCGTGTTGCGCAGAGAAATAAAAAAGCTCGAGCATCGTCGCGCCAACCATCCATTGATAGCCGACCAACGTCTGGATGACGTCGGTGTCGGTGTCCTTCGAACGCGAGACCAGTTTACCTGTTCCGTACTTTTCATCGAAGTATTTGCGAATTTCTCCCATCCGCTGGTTGTAGCGCTCGATCGTCCAGTCTGGATATTCATATTGCAGTTCCACTCCAAGGAGTGCCCTTTCCTTGAAGGTAAAGAGTGTGCGTTTTAATCCCGGGTGAACGAGGCCTTCCACTGTCCAGACCTCTCGATTCTCCTTTTTTTCCCGCGACACGATTTTCGCTTTGGCGCCGTGCAGAACCGCTTCCACACGCGCCATTTGGTCGTTCCAGCGAAACCCGAACGGCGGGACTAGCTCTTCGGCAGCATGTGTCGATGAAACTGCGAGAAAGAAAGCAGCTAATACAGCTGGAAGAATGCGCATGGTTACTTGGCTCGGATGAAATCGACAACCAATTTCACTCCCCGTTCCTCATTTCAGTTCGCGTCGGATTCATTTTCGATCAACAAGCGCTCCCCCGTGGGCGCTCTGAAGGCGGCAAAAATGCGCGTGCGCGCCAATCCGGTCAACTCGTCCGGCTGCCTGACTTTCGCAATCAACCGCCCGCGCGGCGAATCAGTTTCGCGGTCTTGGGGACCTGTCATTTTGATTTTTCAGTCAAGATTTTTTTTTGCGCGACGAAAAATAAAGTTCAGTTTTTTTCTTGTCGATTTTCGCGATGGTTTCTACTCTCAAGCCCGCTGGCAGGGCAGAACGGGAGTAGATGTGAATAAGATGTGAACATTTCCGAGAAACTTCTAGCAGTGAGAATGAACGACGCCTTAACCTCTCCAGAGAAAAGACTCAACTCAGATGTCGATCTCGCTGCACTCCGGCGACTGCTGCGCCGCGCCCAAAGTATTTTTCCCTCGCATTTAGGCGTTTTGAGCGGTTTTTTCCGGCGCTTTCTCTGGCCATCGCACGAGGAATCACCGCGGCATCGGGTCCGCCTCGAGGGTCGATTTTCCTCGGCATCAGCCTTTGTGGCGATCGTGTAACACTGTTAACAAGTTGCTATGGACAAGAAGTGTACCCAACTGTGGCAGCGATTGTCCGCCGCATTAAAACCACAGGTTAGCGCTGATACTTTCAAGCGTTGGTTTTCCGCGGTCGAACTAGTCGAGGCCAGTGATAAATCGCTCACCTTCCGCGTCCCAAATAACATCTATCAATTTTGGATTGAGAGTAATCATATGCCCGCCTTGGAGACCGCCATCGTCACGGCGCTTGGGAGTCCACGCGGCGTTAAGTTTTCCTCGCCGTCGGGAGCTACGACGCAAATGCCTCTCGAGGATGCCGCCTCGTTAAAAGAGATCTCGCCAGAGTCACCACGCGACACCAAAGCGAGCGCAAGCGCGCTCGGGCTCAATCCACGAAACACCTTTGAATCGTTCGTAGTCGGCCCTAACAATGAGATCGCGCATGCCGCCAGTCTGGCCGTCGCGCAGTCGCCGGCCCGGACTTACAACCCGCTCTTTATTTACGGCGGCGTCGGCCTTGGCAAGACGCATCTGATGCAGGCCATAGGCCAATACACTTGGGCGAAGAAGAAAACTAAGGTGATGTACCTCTCCAGCGAACTGTTCATCAACGAGTTCATCGACGCGATCCAGCACAGTAATTTGGTCAAATTCCGAAAGCGTTATCGCCAGGCCGACCTCCTGTTAATCGATGATATTCAATTTCTGGGTGGCAAGGAACGTTCCCAGGAAGAATTTTTTCACACCTTCAACACGCTCTTCGACGGACATAAACAGATCGTGCTCTCCAGCGACCGGCCTGCATCGGAGATCTCCAACCTGGAGCACCGTTTGGTTTCCCGCTTTGAATGGGGACTTACCGCTGAGCTTCAGCCGCCGGACATCGAGACGCGTATGGCCATCTTGCGGAAAAAAGCGCACACGATGCAGATCAAACTTGGAGATGAAATTTTCCAGTTTCTTGCCAGTCGCATTCGCTCAAACGTGCGTCGGCTCGAGGGCGCCCTCATGCGCGTCGCATCCTTTGCGTCACTTAGCGGAAAAGAACTCACCCAGGAAGTCGTCGAGCACCTGCTGAAGGATATTTTACAGGAAGAAGGACGGCACTCCATCACGATCGAGCAGATTCAGCGACGCGTAGCGGAGCACTTTGACGTGCGTCTGGCCGATATGACAAGCAAACGACGTCCCGCCAGCATCGCCTTTCCACGCCAGGTCGCTATGTATCTGGCGCGCGAGCGTACGAAGGCGTCGCTCAACGAAATCGGCGACGCATTTGGCGGACGCGATCACGGCACCGTCCTGCACGCCTGCAAGCTGGTGAAGAGACGCATGGGTGAGCAGGACAACATTCGTCAGACGATTTCCTTCATCGACAGTTCGCTCCAGCGCTGATGCTCGCGCGGAACATAGACTTCCAGTCTGTGCGGTCAGCGGAGTTGGACTCCGCTGACCTGCCACGAGATTACGGTTGCCGAACAAAATCGGAAGCCTTACATCTTAAGCGCTCCTTTCCGTCATGAAATTCAGTGTCACGAAAGAAAAACTGCTCGAGGGTCTGCAACAAGTCCAAAACGTGGTCAGCACACGTACAACCCTTCCTATTCTTTCAAACGTTCTGTTGCAGGCTGATGACAACGAAGTCCACCTAACTACTACCGATCTGGATGTCGGGGTGCGTGGCAGTTGCGAAGCGCAGGTGGAAAAGGAGGGTGCGACCACACTCCCGGCGCGTCGGCTTTTCAACATTGTTCGCGAGCTGCCTTCCAGCGAAATCCAGGTCGATGTCGATGGAAAGAACGCTGCGTCGATCCGGAGCGGGCAAAGCTTTTTCAAAATTCTCGGATTGCCCGAGGAAGAATTTCCGCCCCTGCCCAAATTTGAGGATGCGAAAGTCGTCACGATTCGCCAAAAAGAGCTGCGAGATGGTTTGCGTAAGACTTCCTATGCCATATCCACCGACGAGACGCGTTATGTGCTAAACGGCGTGCTTTTCAGTTTTAAGGACAATAAGCTTACGCTTGTGGCAACGGATGGCCGTCGGCTGGCCATGCTCGACATCGAACTGGAATTCCCGCGCAGCCACGAAGCCGACATCATTGTCCCGACAAAGGCCGTGACGGAGTTACAGCGCCTCCTTACTGACGACGGCGAAGTGAAGGTGAGCATGGGTAGCGGCCAGATTGCGTTTGATCTGAACAAGACGCTGCTCGTTTCGAAATTAATCGAAGGTAATTATCCAAACTATCGTCAGGTAATTCCATCCGAAGCAAAGGAGCGGGTCACGCTCGAGAGGGAGACGTTTCTAAATTCATTACGCCGTGTCTCGCTGCTGGCGAGCGACAAGTCGAACTCGATCAAGCTGAATTTCAGCAAGAATAACATCGAGATAACCGCGAATACGCCGGAGGTCGGCGAAGCGAAGGAGTCGCTCCCCGTTGTCTATAAGGGTCGCGATTTTTCCATCGCTTTTAACCCGGAATTTCTTATGGCGCCGTTGCGCAACCTCACGGAGGACGAAGTTTTTCTCGATCTCATCGACGAAATGAGCCCCGGCGTCTTGAAAATTCAAACACCCTTTCTCTATGTGCTGATGCCAATGCGCATCAGCTCCTAAGCTGGTAGGGACGGGCCGCCGGGCCATCCCGCCTCGATCAAGTTTCCATTTTCCGCATTCGGCGCGCCCAGCGGTCGCACCCTGCCAAAGCCGCCATTGCTTCCTCCACCACCGCGACTTCAATATTGTCGATCTTGCCGTCCGCCCCGCGAATCACCTGCACATTCTCATTCATCGGCACCCAGACATGCGGATTGGTCGGGCCGAAAAGCAAAATGCAATTTGCGCCTGCGGCTGCAGCAAGATGCGAAATTCCGCTGTCGTGTCCGAGAAAAATAGCGTCTTGGAATAGTGCCGCCAGTCCCGGAAGCGGAAAATTACTCGCAAATCGAACACTCTCATTTTTCCAAATCGCTCGGAGCGGCCTGACTCGATCTTGGTCTGCTTCGCCGAAAACAACGACGAGTGATCCGCGCAGGTCGTTCGAATCAAGCAGATGATTGCCGATATCAATCCAGTTTTCGAGCGGCCAATTTTTCTTTTCGCTTCCGCTGCCCGGATGAAAGACGACGACCGGCTTGGAAAATCGACCTAGCAATTTCTCGACTGCATTCCGGTCGGCGTCCGACGGAAATATTCTCGCCGCGAGATCATCAACCCTAAGCCCCAATTGTTCGAGCGGTTGCGCAAGTTGGCGTATGGCGTGCTCATGATTATCAATCTTCGCGGGTCCGCGGATGAGTTCCTCAACACCGCACCGGCGCAAATTATTCTCAAAAATCCCGTCCGGATCGTAGAGATAGCTAATAATCAAATCAAAACTCGCGAAATAGTGTGCGAGTTCTGTCGACGGCTGCGAATTCTTCGCAAAGAAACTGGAGAGCGCTCCGTACTCGATTGAACGGACGGCCTGTGCGTAAAACCGATTTTCTGCGAGCACCGCGATATGCTTGTAACCGAGTATTTCAAGGTGGGCGCGAGGATAGGCGTCACGCAACGCCTTAAGCGCCGGCAAGGTGAGAATAAAATCGCCGATCGCGCCCCCGCGGATCACAAGGATGCGGTTCATACTGTTCTGTAGAGGCCGCTGTCCCCAGCGGCAACCTTTCAGTCCAGCCGCCCGACTCGGCGGCCACTACATTTTAATATCGCGTAAACGCGAAGGCCAGAATCGCGCCGCCATAAATGAACGCGATCGCATGCAGAAAACGCCACCGCAAAACGCTGCGCGTGCTCCAGTTGATTTGGTTACGCAGAACGTACGGGATGGAAACCCAAAAAAGTCCAGCGATGATTAGCAAATAAGCGAACACCGTTACGAGCAACCGGCTTGTTTCATAACGCAAAAAGGCCGCGTCGAGCAGCGGTTCGGCGGCAAGCAAGCAAAGAATTCCAAGCGCGCGCACAGCGAGAAATTCGTCGACGAAGCGCAGAACGAGAACATAACCAATCGGCACGGCAATGAGGAGCGGCCGCCGGAAAGCTGCGAATTCTCCCATTTCGATCGTCGCCAGCAGCCAAAAGGTCCAGACAAGAGCGATGGTCAGGAGAACGACACCAGCGAAACGAGAGCGCGGAAAGCGTTGCGCGACACTTGCGAACTCCGGTTTGAACAGTCCGGGCAAACTAATCAAAATAAGAAATGCGCCCGCGATGATTCCCGCGGTTTGCAAGGAGAGATGGTAAATCATGTTCGCTCCAGCGAATTCGTCCTGTGGCGGATGTGATCGCTGTTAGATGCGCGAGGTTGGCAGGATCGGCGTTCCATACAAGCTGAATCCATTCGCCCGTTGGACCCGTACCTCCACAATTTCGCCGGCGAGTTTCTCATCGCCTTCGAACACGACGATCTTGTTTGTGCGGGTGCGGCCCGTTAAGCGCGCCGGGTTCGTTTTGCTGGGACCTTCGCAAAGCACTTCCACATCGCGACCAACCAACCGTTCGCCGGCGCGTCGAGCCGATTCATTCACGATTCGAAGCAAATCCTGGTTACGTTTTTCTTTGACGGCTTCGTCGATTTGCTCAGCCATTTCCGCGGCAGGAGTATCGCGCCGCGGTGAATAGCGAAAGATGAATGCGTTATCGAATTGGATTTCTTCGACAAGATCGCGCGTCCGTTTGTAATCGTTCTCGGTCTCGGCGGGAAAACCGACGATCACGTCTGTCGTTATCGCAATTTCTCTGCGCGCTTGCCGGATTCGCCGGACAAGATCGACATATTTTTCGGCGGTATAAGTACGGTGCATCGTTTTGAGGATTTTGTTCGAACCAGATTGCAGCGGCAGGTGAATGTGCTCGGCGAGTTTCGGCAGCGCTGCGAGCGCACCAAGCAAATCGTCGCGGAATCCCATCGGATGGGGCGAAGTAAAGCGGAGCCGTGCGAGCCCGTCGATTTCGTGGACGGCTTCGAGCAGCTGCACGAAGGGGCTCTTTTTGCGGCCAGGATTACTGACCCCAGCTACAGTCGGAAACTCGTGACGGCCATACAAGTTCACTATTTGCCCAAGTAGAGTGACTTCCTTCACTCCATGGGCAACCAGATCGCGTACTTCGCGCACAATCTCATCAATGGAACGGCTGCGCTCCGCACCGCGCGTCCGCGGGACGATACAGAAGGTGCAATGCATGTTGCATCCCTGCATGATCGAGACGAAAGCGGTCGCCTGGCGGGGCACCAGTTGCTGCTCGCGGATTGTCGATTGCGAGCCGACTTCCTCCGCAACATCGACGATTGAGAAGCGTAAATCGTCTATTGGTAGGGACGGACCGCCGGGCCGTCCGTTTCGTTGCGGCGCGCCCGGCGGTCGCGCCTCACCACGTTTGCGTGCGAGAATTTCTTCCACGTAATCCGCGACACGGTGAAATTTTTGCGTGCCAACGACAAGATCGACATGTGGCAAATTCTTTAGAAGCGATTCGCCACGCGCCTGGGCCATGCAGCCAAGGAACCCGAAGACAACGTGCGGTCGCTCTTTGGCAATGCGCCCGAGCATTCCCATTTTGCCAAGCGCCTTTTGGTCGGCCATGTCCCGAACGCTGCAAGTATTCAAAAGCACGACATCGGCCTCCGCTTCGCGGGCGACCCGCTCGTACCCCCGCGCCAATAGCGAATGCGCGACCTGTTCCGAGTCGCGTTCGTTCATCTGGCAGCCGTAGGTTTTGATGAAAAATTTTGGCATGGGACGGGCGAAAATAATACACGGCCGAGCCGCCTTCGCCATGTTGTTCGTACGAATGGTGTCCGGCTTATGGTAGCGCGGCGAATCGGCGAACCGATTATCCACTTTCCATCTGCTCGATCTTTGGGATTTAATCGCGTCGCAAGTGGAAAACGAGCCTTCAGCAATCGGGATTATTGGCGGAAGCGGTTTGTATCATATGGAAGAGGTGCGCAATGCAACCGAATATGAGATCGACACTCCGTTCGGACCGCCATCGGACACGTTGATCGGCGGCAAGGTCAGTGGCCGGCAGGTTTATTTTTTACCGCGACACGGGCGCGGCCATCGAATTTTGCCGCACGAATTAAATCATCGAGCCAACATTTACGCGCTGCGTTCACTCGACGTCCGCTGGATCATCTCAGTGGGAGCGGTCGGTAGTCTGCAGGAAAAATATGCGCCGCGAGATGTCTTGTTGCCCTCGCAGTTTTACGATCGCACCAGTCGGCCCACTGCTCATACGTTTTTCGGCGAGGGAATTGCCGCGCATATCGCATTTGCTGAGCCAATCAGCACGAAGCTGCGAAATTTGTTGGCAGAATCAGCGAGATCTCTCGGTGTCACGGTCCACAATGGCGGCACTTACGTGAATATGGATGGCCCCGCGTTTTCCACGCGGGCGGAATCGGAATTCAATCGGCAGAATGGTTTCGACGTGATCGGCATGACGAATCTACCCGAAGCGAAGTTGGCTCGCGAAGCGGAGATCGCGTTCGCGGCCATGGCGATGATTACCGATTACGATTGCTGGAAAGTGGAGGAAGAAGCGGTCTCTGCGCAGACGGTCCTTAGTCATTTGATCGCGAACGCGGAAACGGCGAAGAAAGTGCTTTTGGACGTAATTCCACGCATGCCAATGGAGCCGAACTGGCCGGAACATTTCGCTCTCGATTCGGCGCTGGTCACCGACCGCAAGCTTTGGCCTGCCGCAACAATCCAGAAATTACAACCGATCCTAGGACGGTTTCTGGCTGGGTAAAATTTTACACGTCGCTTCAGGCGCTTAGTCGTTCGATCGCCTGGCAGAGCGATCGGATTTGATCTTCTTCGTGTGACGCACTCACGGTTATCCGTAATCGTGCGGATCCTTTGG
>WNGG01025799.1_pt1 | contig 10559 bp, 9 predicted proteins | sample 5400661 | NCBI WGS metagenome assembly WNGG01 (sample SAMN13153372, study PRJNA577476) | soil metagenome | isolation source: 100 cm soil or saprolite under Garry oak tree replicate 1 | place: USA:California | collected 2016-06-15
CCGCAGGTCCGACTTCATCGACGCGAGATACGCCTTCTCCTTCGTGTTAGCGAACTTCGGAATCGCGATCGCGGCCAAAATGCCGATGATCACGACCACGATCAGAAGCTCAATCAGTGTGAAACCCTTGCGGTTCATCTGGACTACCTCCCCTGTATGGTCCTGCAGTATGGGCGCTAGAGTCTACTGCGCACGTATTCCAGCCTCCCTGAGAGGCACGAATCATACCCAGCATGGACGATGTGAGAGTAAGCACAGGCGCAGCAGTGACTTACGGCCACTTGGTCGCCCAAAGCGAGGTTTTGGCAGCTCCCAAGACCGTGGCAATATACCACTTGCCGGGCTAGACGCCCCCCCCAAAAAAAGAGCGGCGGGGTTTCCCCCGCCGCCCTGATGCCTTCAGGCCAGAGACCTTATTGGCACTTCGGCTCGCCTTCCTTGTTGGCAGGCGCCAGTGCAGTCGACCCGACGTAGATGTAGCACTGCTTCGTGGTCGTTGTGTGGGAAACGTTGGCCGTCCACCCATCAGCCGTCAACGCGATGGTCGGACCAACCACACCGCTGGTCGTCGCATAGGCCGTACCCAGGTTCGACGTGTACTTCACCGAGTCGGCGAAGTAGGCCTCTTCGGCCGTCACGAGGTTCCGCAGGTCCGACTTCATCGACGCGAGATACGCCTTCTCCTTCGACTAACCTCCCCTGTAGGTACCGAACACATCTTCCATTAGGATGATTTCCGCCTTCAGCAAAAGCACGAATCGTGCCTTCGATGTGGTAAATCGTCGTAAGCTCAGAAAGGCGAATAGCTTATTAGACGCCTCGTCTGATCCCGGAAGTCGTTCGAAAGTGCTAGCGAATCGCGCTTTTTGCAAGTCACACTGCCGGACGCAAGAATCTCCGGCAAAGTCAACGTAAATATTTGAAATACCATCCATTCTCGCCTGAATATCGGCTGCTCGCGGAGTCGGCAAGCGCGACAGCCGCGAGGCGGTCTCCGCGCGCCAATTCCAGCAGGAACCGCGCGCGGAGCGTCATCCGTTCGCCCACACGCGAACCTCTCCACCGATCGATCAACGGGACGGCCGCCGCCGTATCACCGATCCCAATCAAGAAGATCGCATGCGCGCCATCCAGATATGGATCGCCGGAAAACAGGGAGTCGGCCGCGAGATACTCGCGCCGTGCTCCCACCGTGTCATGGAGTCCGGCGAGCACGGCCGCGGCAGACGCATGAGCGCGATACGACTCGGGGTGATCGGTGAGCAGCGTGAGCAGCTGCGAGCGATTGTCTTGCCAGGCCGGCAAGCGTGCGAGCGACCGTCCGCCGCAGGCGATGATCACGATCCCCGCCAGGGCGGCTGCGGGACGCATCCCGTGGCGCGAGACAAGCCAGGTTGCGGCCAATCCGACGAGCGTCGCCGGGAGCGCCACGGCGAGATAGAGGTTGCGTTCGGCCAACGCGACCCCCGACGCAAAGAATAGGTTCGCGGTCGGCAGGTATGAGAGCACCGCAAGACCCGCGGCGAACGAGATTGCGGGAGCGCGGCGGCGGCACCACACGGCGAGCGCCGGAACGCCGACGACGACGCAGAGGCCGAGCAGCGCCCCCAGAGAGAAACCGGCATGCGCGGGAATCACTTGCGGGCTGTAATCGACCGACAGCGACGCCGGCCATACCAGGAGCAGCACGGCGCGCAGCGCCGCCGGCAGCGCGATCGCCAACCGCCCCCACGTTCCCCTTCCATAGAATACCGCGGCCGCGTCGTTCTCTCCGACCCAACCAATCGCGAGCCAAGCGGCGACGAACCCCAGGGTCACGATTCCCAGCGCGACCCAGAAGCCGGTCGGGTAGCGCCGGTGATCCGTCCCCCCTCTCCCCTCGGGAGAGGGGGACAGGGGGTGAGGATAGAGCCAGTTATCGAGCAGTATGACGACACCGGCAATGACACCGTGCTCCTTGCTGAGCATCGCAAGCGCCGCACACAGCACGGCGAGGGCCCACTGTCCGCGCCGGGCAGCACGCACCGCCCCGAGAATACCAACCGCCACGAGCAGATCGGCGCGGCCGACGAGGCTGGCGACCGCCTCGACGTGCACCGGATGCCAGGCGAAGACGAGACCCGCCGCTGCCGCTGCGATTGGCGGGAGCCAGCGAGTGAGCAACGATACGAGCAGCACCGCCGCCAAGCCGTGCCACAGGGCGTTCATCACATGCAGCCACCCAGGGCGGCCACCCGAGACGGTCCAGTCGATGGCGTAGCTCAGAATCGTCACGGGGCGGTAGAGCCCGGCACCTGTTTCGCGCGGCCAATAAGGATCGTCGAAGGCGGCCAGCCCGGCACCAACGGAATGCGCGGCGGGATTCGATACAATGATCGCCCGATCGTCCTGCACAAAGCCGTATCGGACCGTCGGGAAGTACAGCGCGACTGCGGCAACAAAGACGAACAGTAGTTCGCGTCTCATCGCATCCGCGCGAGCAGCGAGTCCGCCACCGTGGAATCGCCGCGCGATCGGGCGGCGAGTGCTTGCGTGCGGTAGTAACCGGGGCAGCGGAAGCAGAGCAGCTCGGCGCGCATGAGGAGCGTGTCGGCGAGACGAGGCCGCCCGAGCGTGATCGCGGCATCGGCGGCGGCAACGAACAACGTGGGGTCGCGGTCGTAGATCTTCGCCGCCTCGCGCAGCGCGCCGAGTGCCTGCGCCGGCTGGCGATGGCTCTGGTAGATCGCGGCCATGCGGGCCGGGCCGCGATAGGAGTTCGGGGAGTCTTCCAGAATGCTCTGTGTCACGCTGAAATCGTCATGCCATACCGGGGTCCGCAATCCGGAGCGAATCCCACCGGCGAGCACGACCGCCACGAGCACGACACGGAGCCGCTCCGGCGGCAAACGCGCGAGGGCCGTCCCGGCGGCGAGCGCCAAGCCGACCGAGGGCAAGTACAACGTGCGCTCGGCAAGCAGGACGCCGGTTGAAAACAGCAGATTGGACACCGGCAGAAACGCGATGGCAATCCAGCCCAATCCGTAGGCTTCCAGACGCCGCTGCCGCCGCCAGGCCAGCACGAGCAGCACGGACCACAGCACCAGACACGCGAATCCGATGACGAATCGGCCGTCGAGCATGGAACGCACGATCGTGCGTTCGGCCGGCGCGTAGTCGACGCGGAGCGTCAGCGGCAGGATCAGCAACCGGACCACATCGCCGAGGGCTGCCACGGCGGTGAGCCGGCCGGCGAAGGCGCTCTCGCCCAGGAAGACCGGGGCGGTCGCGTGCAGGCGCGCGTAGGGCTGGAGTACGACGGCGCGCACCGCGAGGTAGACACCCGCGATCACCACCCAGCTGGCAACGAACATGAACAGGCGGCGGCGGTCAGGCCGGAGGGCAAGCGGCGCCCCGACGATCCACGCCCACACGATCAAGGCGGGCGCGACGACCGCATTTTCCTTGCTCAGCAACCCGAGCAGGAGTGCCGCACCGCTCCACAACACGCTCTGTCGCACGACGGCGGCGTAGACGGCCAGGCAGACGCCGACGGCGGCCATCAGCTCGCCGAGCCCGATGACATTCGCGACTGCCTCGACGTGCACCGGGTGCACGGCAAAGATCACCCCCGCGACGAGCGCGGTCGTCCAGTCCGCCCAGCGACGCGCGAGTGCCGTGACCAGGAGTGCGGCACCCGCATGCCACAGCAGGTTCATCGCATGGAACAACGCGGGGTGACCGCGGGCCAGGCTCCAGTCCAGCGCGAACGTGGCGAGCGGGAGCGGCCGGTACATCTGACCGCCCAAATCGGGCGGCCAGTAGGGGCCACCGAAGGCGCGCCACGCGCCGTGCAGGGAATGCACCAGCGGATTCCAGACAATGATGTAGAGATCGTCCATCGCGAAGCCGTTCCACAGCGCCGGGACATATGGAACGAGCGCGCATGCCGCCACAACGAGGTAGAGGCGGCGGTCTTTACTGTCCACGGTTCATGGCAAAGAGCCAGCGTCCATCCGGCCACCGGTAGATCGCGGTGAACGACGAGGGATAGGCGCCGATCAGACCCCGGAGCTCGAGGGCCGACGGCGACGTCGCGCTGGCGAGCAGGATGTGCGTCACGCCCATCCGGTCGAGATAGGCACGGTGCTCGATGGGCGTCGGCCGGATGAGCTCGCGACCGCGAAAGCTCTCGAGGTACAGCGGGACCGCCCGGCGCCGGCTGTAGAGCCAGACAAGCGCCTCGTCGTCCGTCGCGACCACGGCGGAGTCGGGCAGATTCTGGATGACGGGCAGCAGCTCAGTGAAGTTGGCCGAGATGGCGCGTGCCTGCGCATCCCACCAGTGGCCGCGGGAGCCGCGATACTCGTATTGCAGATAGCCGCCCGCGACGAACGCCGCCAGGACGGCGACGGGGATGCGCACGCGCGGCCAGCGCCGCCACAGCTCGAACAGCGCCGCCGCCCACATCAATACCAACCAGGGGAGCACCGCCCAGAGAAACCGGTCCGGCGGATGCGGCCAGATCGCGAGAATGACGAAATAGAAGAGGAGCGACAGTCCAATCGCCGACCGGCGTGAAACCAACCACAGGCCATAGAGCCCGACGGCGAGGGACACCGTCGCCAGGATGGCATAGAGCCAGCGCAGCGGGATCCAGCCGAATGCCAGCGCCTCCAGCGGCCGCGACATGTCCGGGACGTTCACGGCCACCGCGGAAAGCCCGGCCTGGCTGACGTGCGCGAAGTAGGTCCCGTAGCCCAGCGCGAGCTCCGGGTCGATCTGCCGAGCGTGGGTCATGACCCACAGTCCCCAGATCACCGCGGCGGCCAACCCCGGCAGCACCACCGCCGCGATCACCCGGCGCGACGTGCGCCGTAACAGCAGAAAACAGGCGATCCCGGCGATGAGCGCTATGGCAATGGAACGGGTCAGAAGGGCCAGTGCGCACGCCGCGCCGGCCAGCCACGGGGACCTCACGCCCTGACCCCCTCTCCACGATGTGGAGAGGGGGGACGAGACGCACGAATCCGCCGCGATGATGGCGATCGCCAACAACACGCTGAAGAGGGGTTCGGCAAACAGCACACCCTGCGTTGCCAGCACCGGTATCGCGATCGCGGCCGCAAACACCAAAGCACTCGGCACCCAGCGCGGCACGGCGGGGGGGGGCCCTAAAACTTGAGTCTTCGTCGCGTGCCAGGCGATCAGCCCGGCGGCGCCGGCATTCAGGAGCGCATTGAGAACCTTTCCGGCGATCGCGGCGCCGTGCACGGAGAGCACGCCAAAGAAGGGGGTGAGGAGCGCCGGATAGAGGGGCGGATAGTGCACGGCGCCGGGCATGCCGGGGAGGTTGGGATGCACGTAGCCGTGTCCGGTCGCCAACGCGGTGGCGAGTCCGGCATACAGTCCGTCGTCGTAGAAGACTCCGACGAGCGCCTGATTCAGCGTGAGAATGCCGACGGCCAGTGTGGCGGCCGCGGTAGCGAGACCGGCCTTTACTTCGCTGGTAAGCGCCAAGCTTGGGCGTTGCCGGGGACGAACAGGTTGTACCGCAGAATGTGAAACAACGCCGCACAGCCGTCGCGCCAGGTGATCTTCTTTCCCTCGGCATACGTGCGGCCGCTGTAGGAGATGGGGATCTCCCAGATGCGGGCGCGCGCCTGCGCCAGGCGGGCGGTGACTTCCACCTCGAAACCGAAGCGATTCGACGAGAGCGGCAACCGCTTGAGGAGGTCGGTACGCACCAGCTTGTAGCAGGTCTCGAGGTCGGTGAGGTTCAGGTTGGTGAACATGTTGGACAGCAGCGTCAGCACGCGGTTGCCAACATAGTGCCAGAAGTACAGCACCCGGCGCGGCCCACCCTGGAACCGGGATCCATAGACGGCGTCCGCCTGGCGGGCCCGGATAGGCATGAGCAGCGCCGGCAGATCCGTGGGATCGTACTCGAGGTCGGCGTCCTGCACGACGACCACGTCGCCGGTGGCGGCGGCCACACCGGTCCGGATGGCGGCGCCCTTCCCGCGGTTCGCGTCGTGGTGGATCACGCGGTCCACCAGTCCCTGTTTTCCCAGGCCATCGAGGATTTCGCGCGTGCCGTCGGTCGAGGCGTCGTTGACGACGATGATCTGAAGCCGCAGCGGGACGGCGCGGACGCGGCGCAGCGCGACCTCGACCGTCGCGGCCTCGTTGTAGGCCGGCACGATCACGGTGAGCAAGAGATTGGGGGAACGGCGCTCTTCCCGCATCAGGCCGCTTCTCCGATTGCGATCAGCGACTGCCCCACGCGCCAGGGGAGCAGCCGCTCGAGCCGGAAGAGCGGAACCAGCGCATCGTAGAGCCTGAGCGACCCCGCCGGAATCAGCTGGCGGCGTAACACCCGTCCCGCGAACCACCATCCGGGCACGCCGGCGAGATTGAAGTATTCGATGTGTGCCACCCGGAACCCGGTCGCCGCGAGCAGGGAGGCCAAACCGGCGCGTTTGTAACGCCGGTGATGGCCCAGCGCGCGATCCATCGTGCCATACAGCGCGGCGAGCGCGGGGACGAGCAGCACGAGCCGACCCGACGGCGCCAGCATGCCGCGGATCGCGACCAGCAGCGACGCGCTGTCGTCGCCGACGTGCTCGAGGACGTTGAGGCAGATGATGGTGTCGAAACGCTGCCCCGCGAGCGCCCCGTGCTCGGTCGGCAAATAGAGGCGCTCCACCGCGACATGTGGATGCCGCGCGAACCGCTGCCTGAGCCGCTTCAGGTACTCCTCCCGCGTATCGGTGAGCACCAGCCGTTCAGCGCCGAGGAGGAACGCCGACAAATTGCCGATACCGGATCCGATCTCCAGGACGCGGCGGCCGACCCAGCGGCGCAGGCGCTCGAACATCCAGCGATTGTAGCGCTCGGCGCCGGAGAGCTGCTCCAGCGTCTCCGCGCCAACCGGGTCACTCGACTCGAGGTTCGGAATCGGGCTTCTTCTCGCTGCCGTCGTACCGACTCAGCTTGCGGTACAGGGTAGACGGATCGATGCCCAGGACCTCGGCGGCGCGGGTCTTGTTGCCCCCTTCGCTCTGCAGCACCCAGGTGATGTACGCCTGCTCGATGACGTCGAGGGATGGATTCTTGTGCGGCCGCTCGGCGACGAGCGGCTCCGCCTTGCGCTCGCTGATCCGGTCCGGTATCGCCGAGCGCGGGATGAGATCGCCCTTGGTCAGGGTGACGGCGCGCTCCAGGGCATTCTCGAGCTCGCGCACATTGCCGGGCCAGTCGTAGGCCATGATGACTTCTTCGGCCTCGGGAGAGAGCGTTTTCGTTCCTTCGGTGCGCTCTCCCGCGATGTGGCTGAGGAATTCCTTCACGAAGATCGGAATGTCCTCGCGCCGATCGCGCAGCGGCGGGAGATGGATGTTGATGACGTTGAGGCGGTAGTAGAGGTCCGTCCTGAAGCGGCCGCGTTTGATGTCGTCTTCCAGATCGCGGTTCGTGGCCGCGACGACCCGCACGTCCACCGGAATCGCTTCGGTCCCGCCGACGGGAATCGCTTCCCGTTCCTGGAGCACGCGGAGCAGCTTCACCTGCGTGGCCGGGGACATCTCGCCGATCTCGTCGAGGAAGAATGTCCCGCCGCGCGCGGCGGCGAACAGCCCCTGTTTGTCGCGCACGGCGCCCGTGAACGATCCCTTCACGTGGCCGAACAGCTCCGACTCGAGCAGGCTTTCGGGCAGCGCGCCGCAGTTGAGCGACAGGAACTGTCCCTCGGCTCGGGCTGACAGCTCGTGGAGGTAGCGCGCGATGACCTCTTTCCCCGTGCCCGATTCTCCCTGGATGAGGACCGTGCTCTCGGTCGGCGCGACCTGTTCCGCCAGCCGCAGCACGTCGCTGAACAAGCGCGATTTGCCGAGCGGCTTGACCCGTCCGGAGACCTCGCGGCGGCGGATCTCCTGCTTGAGCTGTTTGTTCTCGGCGCGGAGGCGCCGATGCTCGGCGGCACGGCGGCAGATCGCCACCATGTCGTCGTTGGAGAAAGGCTTCTGTATATAGTAGAAAGCGCCCTCGTTCACGGCCTGAATCGCCGTCTGCAGCGAGGCCTGCGCGGTCATCAGGATCACCGGAGTCTCGGGATCCTGCCCGCGGACGGCCGAGAGGATCTCGATCCCCGTCACGCCGGGCATCTTGAGGTCGGTCAGGACGATATCGGGCGCCGAGCCTTTGAGCTGCTCCAGACCCGCCTTGCCGCCCTGGGCAGTCGTGACGTCGAAGCCCTCGTTCTTCAGCAGGATGCGGAGCGTTTCGAGGATTCCCTGTTCGTCATCTATGACGAGAATAGACGGAGCGGTAGCCATTACGCGGCCTCCTCTTTGCGACGAGCAGCCGGGAAGTAGACGGTGAACGTCGTTCCTCCACCGGCCTTCGTGTCCACCAGTACAAGGCCGCGATGCGCTTCCACGGCACGTTGCACGATGGCGAGTCCGAGCCCGGTGCCGCCGACGCGTCCGGTGGCGAAGGGCTCGAATAGACGGTCTTGCAGATCGGCCGGGATGCCGGGGCCGTTGTCGCTGACGCGCAGCGCCACCGGGTTCTCGATGCCCGCGGCGCCCGGCAGCTCATTCGCCGCGGCGAGTCCGGTGCGGACCTTCACCGCGGCCCGCGCGCCGGCGGCCTGCACGGCATTCAGGACGAGGTTCGAGACGACGCGGTGCAGCAGGTCCTCGTCACCCTCCATCGGCGTCGGTCCACCCTCGAGCGTGATCTTGACGCCGGCGGGGCAATCGGGGTGCTGGCGGACCAACCGGATGGCCGCCTCCGCCACCAGATGCAGATCCATCGGCCGGCATTCAGTGACGCGCACGCGCGAGAAGTCGAGGAACTCCGACAGCAGCCGCGACAGCCGGTCGCTTTCGCGGACGATGAGATTGGCGAGGAATTTCTCATCCGGATTGGTCCGCGACGAACGCCCCAGCTGCTCCACCGAGCTGCGGATCGACGCGAGCGGGTTCTTGATTTCGTGCGCCAAGCTCGACGACAGCTCCGCCACCGCTTCGAGCCGCTCGGCGCGCAGGTGTAGCTCCTGCAGGCGCTTGGAATCGGAGATGTCGGTGAAAATCGCCGAGACGCGCGGCCGGGCTCCCACGGGCGCGTCCAGCGTCGTCGTCGTGACGCCGATCGGAAAGCTGTGATCGGGACGATGGACGGTCGCTTCAACCCGCATCAACCGCACCCCGCGGCGCGCCGTGGAGGTGACCGCGGCCCAGAACTCCGGCGCGAGACGCGCAAACTCGGGCATCACCGGCCGGCCGAGCCACTCACGGGCCTTGAAACCGAGGATCTCTTCCGAGGCGGGGTTCGCATACAGGAGGTGACCGTCGGCGTCCACGGTGATTACGCCCGTGCGGATGTTGCGGAGCACGTCGTCGGCTTCGAGCTGAACCTGGCGCACCTCGGCCGCGAGCGCCTCGCGGGCGGCGCCGAGCACGTTGACCCGGCTCGCCACGTACGCCATGACCGCTGCGACCAGCACGAATACCACCAGCTGAATCCAAATCCCGGAGGTCACGCCCGCCGTGTGGCCCCAAAAGACATCGGCGAAGTACACGAGGCCGGCGAACAGGGTGACGAGGCCAGCGTTGGCGGGGGGCATGAGGAGGGCCGTGACCGCCACGAGAATGACGTAGAGGCTGGCGAGGTCGCTTTCGGCGCCACCCGTCATGTGCACGACGGCGGTGATCAGGAAGACATCGAACACCGCCTGGAGGTAGAGGAACGTCGGCCCTGGGACGCGGCGCCGGACGTGGGTGTGCCAGTACGATGCCAGGGTAACGGCCGCCGCGGCCATGAGCATGAACGAGGTCGCCAGGATATCGAGCGGCGCGGCCACCCGGACCTTGAGGGCGGCGGTGACGTAGATGGCAGTCGCCAAGCACATCCGCCCCACATAGACGAGGCGGAGGAGCTCGAACGCGGTCGGGACCGACCCCCGCGATTTGATGCCCAGCCAGCGCATGGGGGGCCATTATTGGCGGCGGTGTGGCAAAATGCAAGAGCGATCGGCACACCTACCGCTTCAACCCGCAACCTCCATGACGTATACCGGGTCGCCATCGTGCGCGAATAGCACCGCGGTTTCCGCCGGCGTCAGCTCGATCGATCGGATGACCGGGTTGAAGTACAGCGGATCATCCGTATTGCCGATGACTCGATAACCCGCGATCTCCAGGAAATCAACGACCTGCGACGCTGCCTGCTTCAATACGCATAGGATCTGCCACCCTTTCATGGTGGCGCGCTGCAGGTCGCTCTTCGCCCGCATCGCATCCTTTAACGACGTGACGACGCCACCGTAACCATCCTTCATGGGAGGCTCGAGCCAGATTACCCGCGAAAACGTCCGTTCGTGGAGAAAGAAGTCGAGGAAACGCGCGACGGATACCGCTGTACTGAGGTCGGTTTCCGGGTGCTTCAGGGTAGTCAGCTCGATGGTTCGTAGCGTCGTGGCCATGGGACCGCTTGTGAATTCGATGGGCTGGAACAAGCGGAGTCAAGCAACGCGGCGCCAAAAGTCATAACAAAAAAAGGGGCTAAGAGGCCTT
>WNGG01009605.1_pt1 | contig 10558 bp, 8 predicted proteins | sample 5400661 | NCBI WGS metagenome assembly WNGG01 (sample SAMN13153372, study PRJNA577476) | soil metagenome | isolation source: 100 cm soil or saprolite under Garry oak tree replicate 1 | place: USA:California | collected 2016-06-15
TTGGGCGCCGCTCACCGCTGATCGGCGATCACCTTGCCATCGTTGGGCAGAGATTCCGGCGTCACCAGCTCGACGGTACCGCCAAGCTTTGTTACCGTTCGAAGGGTGGCGGTCACCGCGTCGCGAATCGCTTCGCGGGTTGTAGTGCATTCCACCTTCAGCGTCATGACGTCGACCTCTCCCGCGCGAGTGACCACAAGTCGGAGCCTTCCGAGCTCCGGATGTCGTTCGCCGATCTCGGCAATCTGCTCAGGGCGGACAAACATGCCCTTGACCTTGGTGGTCTGGTCAGAACGCCCGAGCCAGCCCCTGATCCGCATGTTGGTGCGACCGCACGGGCTGCTGCCTGGCAGGATAGCGGTGAGGTCCCCAAGGGCGAGCCTGATCCAGGGACTATGCGGATCAAGCGTGGTGACGACGACCTCCCCGACTTCGCCGTCGGCAACAGGATCGCCGGTCCCGGGCCTCACCACCTCGAGGATGATGCCCTCGTTGACGACCAAGCCCTCGCGTGCTGGCGTCTCGTAGGCAACAAGGCCCAAGTCGGCGGTGCCATAGTACTGGTATGCGTCGATACCACGGGATTTCACCTCGCCTTGCAGCGACGTCGGAAACGCTGCACCGCTGACCAATGCACGCTTGAGCGATGACGTGTCGCGGTTCGCCTTCGCACCGCCGTCGAGTAGAATCTTCAGAAAATCTGGCGTGCCGCAGTAGTCGATCGGTCGATAGCCTTCAATCAATTCGTATTGCTGATCAAGGTTGCCCGGCCCCGCCGGGATCACTGCACAGCCGAGCGCACGGGCCGCGCTATCGAAAATGAAGCCGCCGGGCGTCAGGTGATAACTGAATGTGTTGATGACGATGTCGCTCTTGCGGAATCCGGCGGCAAAGAGCGAGCGTGCGCTGCGCCAGACGTCGTGCTCCGTGCCCTCCGGCTCGAAGATTGGCCCCGACGAAATGAACAATCGCGCGAATGATCGTGCCTGCTGCGGCACGAAACCGCCGAACGGCGGGTTGGCCTTGTGCAAGGCCGGCAGGTCGGATTTTTGCAAGACCGGCAGACGCGCCAGCGCGGCCCGGTTGGTAATGGCGGCGGGATCGATTCCTCTGAGCCGCTCTGCATAAGCCGGAGCCGCCATCGCCGCGCGCAGCACGCCGGGCAGGCGCGTGAACAGGTCGGCCTCGCGCTCAGTCGGATCACGCGTTTCCAGGGAGTCGTAGAACTCGTTCATCGACTCTCACAACCATCGTTTACGGCGCTTGAAGCTCTTCAAATTCTTGAAGCTCTTGCGCTGATCGCCGGCGCCGCCGAGGTAGAATTCCTTTACGTCCTCGTTATCGCGCAATTCGTCGGCAGTGCCGTCTAGCACGACCTTGCCCTGCTCCATGACGTAGCCGTAGCTCGCAACCGAAAGTGCGGCTCGCGCATTCTGCTCGACCAGAAGAATTGTGACCCCGAGATCGCGGTTGATGCGCTTGATGATGCCAAATACCTCCTTCACCAGCAGGGGTGACAAGCCCATCGACGGCTCGTCCATCAAGATCATCTTTGGCCGCGCCATCAATGCGCGGCCGATCGCCAGCATCTGCTGCTCGCCGCCGGAGAGATATCCAGCGCGTCCAGTGCGCTCCTTCAGCCGCGGGAAGTACGCAAAAACCATGTCGATGTCAGCGGCGATCTCGTTGTCGCGGCGCGTGAAGGCGCCGAGCCGCAGATTCTCAAGCGGGGTCATGTCACTGACGATGCGGCGCCCCTCCATCACCTGGAAGATGCCGTGCCGGACGATGCGGTCAGGATCGAGGCCATCGATGCGCTCGCCACGAAACATGATCTCGCCGCGGATGACTTCGCCATCCTCGGTCTTGAGCAGTCCAGAGATCGCCTTCAACGTTGTCGACTTGCCGGCGCCGTTGGCGCCGAGCAGCGCCACGATCTCGCCCATGGGCACTTCGAGGCTCAAGCCCCGCAACACCATAATGACCTTGTCGTAGACGACGTCGACGTTGCGTACCGCGAGCAGCGGGCTCGATGCGGCAGCGGTCACAGTGCGGAGACCGGCTGGCTGAGGTTTTTGCGTCAGATTGTCGCTCAATTGGCGATGGTGACCTCCCTTGTAGAGGAGAAGTTGGTGTGCGCAAACCAACTGGGTGGGGAATCACTTTGCGCGACCCCACCCTCCGATCCTTCCCTTTTCAGGCCTTTGCCAGGGGAAGGAGATTTTCTTGCTACCACCCGAGCCATCCCGGCTTGCGCGGCAGGTCTATGGTCTTCACCTTCTCGAGCTTGATCGTGCCGTTCTTGACAAGATCATTCAGCGGCGCGTCGGTCGCACCGGCAACTTTCATGCGGTAGATTTCGACCCGCGTCGTCGGACGATGATCGGTCTCGGTCCAGTTTGCAGGATTACATACACCGTCCATGCCGGCCGGGACCCAATCTTTTTTGTGATAAAAACCCTTGACCACGTTGGGCCCGGTAGCGCCGCCATTCTTCGCCGCCCACTCAACCGCTTCCCTCATATAGAGCGCCGTGCAGACAGCGGCGACATAGTGTACCGGGCGATAGACGGTGCCTGACGGGTCGGACATTTTCGAAATCTCCATAACCGTCTTCATGCCCGGCGCATCGGTGCCCCAAGCCACTGCCGTGCGGAGCGGAAATACGACGCCGTTGGCCGCATCACCCGCGGCCTTGGCGGCGTTCTCGTCCATGCCCCAGACGTTGCCCATGAACTGCACGTCGACGCCGGCGGCTTTGCAAGCCTTGAGCACCGAGATGTTGGAGCCCGCGGTGTTGCCGAGATACGCGTAATTCGCGCCGGAGCTCTTCAGCGTCAGACACTGCGCGCTGTAGTCGCCCGGTGTAAGCGCAAACTGGATGGCCGGCAGCACCTCAAACCCGAGTTCCTTGGCAAGCGTCTCGCCAGCCTCCTTCGGCGCATTGGGATAGGGATGGTTGGCGCCCATATGGACGTATTTCGGCTGGCCGGTCTTGCCTTTCGCCTTCCAGTCCTCGGCCGCCCACGTCAACATGCCGCGAAGCGCATCCGAATAGCTCGGGCTATAGAAGAAATTATACGGCGCCGGCTTCGCCTTGCCGCTGGCGCCGGTCGGATCGGTCAGAGCGCCGGCATAGGAGGCCGAGAGATAAGGAATCTGGTCCTGTACCAGGAAGCCAGTCAGCGCTTCGGTGTCCGCGGTGCCCCAGCCAACAATCGCGGCGACCTTGTTGTCACCAGCCGACCACTTTTTGTACTGCGCGACCGCGCGTGGCACCTGATAACCGTAATCGACGGTGTCGACCGTGACCGGCTTTCCGTTGATGCCGCCATTCTTATTGATCCAAGCGAACGTGTCGGCGATGCCCTGACCGAACGGCGTACCGACGTCAGAGGTTGCCCCGGTGTAATCGGCCAGATGACCGAGCGTGATTTGCTGCGCCTGTGCAGGGCAATAAGCTCCCGCCAGTAGCACCGCGACAGCGGCGCTTATCAGTCTGTTGGTCATGACGCTTGTTCCTCCATTTAAGTCCAATTGCCCCTCATCAATGCGAAAACGGATAGAGCTTCCAGTAGGTCTTGATCTGACGCCAGTGATGGGCGAGTCCATCGGGCTCGAACATCAGGAATATGATTATGATGAAACCGATCGCGACCTCGCGCAAGAAGGCGATATTATTCTTTATTGCGAGTACCTGATCGATCGTGCTGCCGCGCAGCATAGCGCTCAGCCATTCCATGGACTCCGGCAGCAGCACCATAAACGCCGCTCCCATCAGCGTGCCCATCACGGAGCCGAGGCCCCCGATGATGACCATGGCGAGGAAGATGATCGACCGATCGACGCCAAAGCCTTCATTCGAAACCACCTGATTATAGTGCGCATAAAGCGCGCCAGCGACGCCAGCAAAGAACGCGGCGATGCCGAACGACAGCGTGCGGTATTTGGTTAGGTTGATGCCCATGATCTCTGCGGACAGATAGTGATCACGGATTGCAACCAAAGCGCGTCCGTCACGGGTGCGCGCCAAATTGGTCACAAGGACGAATGACACAACCATGTAGACCAGGACAACGTAGAAATAGTTGCGGTCGCCCTGAACCACGTAACCGAAGATCGAATATGGTTCGGCAATCGCCGGCACACTGCCGCCGGTGAACCATTCTGCGCGTGAGAAGAAGTCGAGTAGAATGTATTGGGCCGCGAGCGTCGCAATCGCGAGATAAAGGCCCTTGAGCCGCGCGGCCGGCAGGCCAAAGATCAAACCGACAAGCGCGGTCACCACGCCGGACAGTGGAATCGCGAAAAAAACCGGGATCGGCAGCTTGTTCGACAGATACGCCGATGTGAATGCGCCGAGGCCGAAGAACGCCGCGTGGCCGATCGAAATCTGCCCGGTAAAGCCGACCAGCACGTTGAGGCCCAGCGCAGCGATAGCCGATATCCCGATCTGGATCAGAATACTGAGCCAGTACTGGCTGAGAAAGAACGGAGCGAGGGCAGCCAAACCAATTCCGACAATGGCCATATTCCGACTCGTCACGGTCGGAAAGATCGTCGTGTCGGCCGCGTAGCTGGTGCGGAAATCGCCGGCGGGGATCAGAGTTTGGGTGGCCATATCAACCGGATCTCCATCAGATTCTTTCGATGTCTTCCGTGCCGAACAGGCCGTAGGGTTTGATCATCAGAACGATGATCAACACGTAAAACGGCGCGATCTCATAGAGATTGCCCCAGTGCAGATATTCGGCATCGACAAAATGGGAGATGTTTTCCAACAGGCCGATAATGATGCCGCCGAGCACGGCGCCACCAATGCTGTCGAGGCCACCAAGAATCACCGCCGGGAATACCTTGATGCCGTAGGCGGACAACCCTGCCGATACGCCGTTGACGATGGCAACGACCACTCCGGCGACGGTCGAGACGGTCGCCGAGATTGCCCACGCCACCGCGAAAACATTCTTCACGGAGATACCGAGCGACTGCGCCACCTGCTGGTTAAAAGCTGTTGCGCGCATTGCAAGCCCGTATTTCGAGACGCTGAAGAACCAGGCCATCCCCGCGATCATCGCGATCGAAACTGCCAAGCTCATCAAGTAGACGGTTTGGATCTGGATACCCACCAGCGTTATCGCGCTTGCGGCAAACACCTGCGGGAATGGTTGCAGGTTGACGCCGAAGATCCACTTCGTCGCCGCCTGGAAGATCGTCGAGAGCGCGATCGTCACCATGATGACGGAAATGATCGGCTCACCGATCATCGGCCTCAAGACCACCACCTGAACCGCGACGCCGAACGCGAACATGAAGACGAGCGCAATCGGCATGCCGAGCCAGAACGGCAGCTGATTTTTCGTTAGCAGCCACCAGCAAACCCACGCTCCGATCAGCAACAGGTCGCCTTGCGCGAAATTGACCACCTGCGTCGCCTTGTAGATCAGCACAAAGGACATCGCGACGACACCGTACAGGGTGCCGACGACGAGGCCATTGACTAAAAGCTGAATCAGAAGCTGCATGCTGACGGTCATTCCGCCGCCTCCGCTTGGATGGTCGTCGGAACCCGGCGCAAATCGACTACCGCCAGCGTCGTGCGAATGCGCTGGGTGGTGCCGTCCTGGAAGCGGATCACGGTATCGACTGGGATCTGTGCCCTGTCCGCGTAGATACTATTGATAATGTCGGCGTATTTCTCATTGATCACGCCGCGACGCACCTTTCGCGTGCGTGTCAGCTCGCCGTCGTCGGCGTCCAGCTCCTTGTACAGCAGCAGGAGTTTCGAGATTCGCTGTGCCGACGGCAACGTTGCGTTGACGGCCTCAACCTCCTTCCGCAGCAGCGCGTAGACCTCCGGTCGGGAGGCAAGGTCGGTATAGGTAGTGAACGAGATCCGATTCTTCTCGGCCCATTTCGAAATGATCGAGTAGCGAATGCAGATCATCGCCGCGAGATAATCGCGGCCGCCGCCCAGCACGACGGCTTCGGCGACGAATGGTGAGAACTTCAGTTTGTTCTCGAGGAATTGTGGCGAGAATCGGTCCCCGCGCGCCGTCGCTGCCAGATCCTTGATGCGGTCAATCACAACAAGCTGCCCGGCCTTGTTGAAATAGCCTGCATCGCCCGACTTCAGCCAGCCGTCGCGTATGTCAGCCTGGGAGGCTTCGGCGTTCTTGTAATAGCCGAGGAACATATTGGGATGCTTCACAACGATTTCGCCGACGCCGTTAGCGTCGGGCTCATCGATGCGGATTTGGATGTCGTCGGCCATCGTGACCCCTGTGGTCTCAGGGTCGACCCTATCAGCGGGGTGGAGCGTGTAAGCCCCCAAGAGTTCGGTCTGACCGTACAGCGTGCGCAACGGCACGCCCATGACGCGAAAAAAGCGGAAGGTGTCGGGACCAAGCGCCGCGCCGCCGGTTGCCGCGGAGCGAAGACGCGTAAAGCCCAGGCGGTCGCGCAGCGCGTGGAACAGCAAGCGCTCGGCGATGATCGAGCGACGGCCACGATCGAGCGCTGCCAAGCCAACCTTCATGCTGATCCCAAAGAGCCATTGCTTGAAGACGGAAGCATCCATGATGCGCGCATGCACGCCGGCGGCGATCGCTTCCCACACTCGCGGCGCGAACAATACGAAGGTAGGCGCGATTTCGCGAAAATCGCTCATCATAGTGTCGGCGTGCTCGACGAAGTTGATCTTCATACGGCACAGCAGGCCTTTGCCCATGGCGTAGACCTGTTCCATGATCCATGGCAGCGGCAGCACCGAGACATACTCGTCGGCCGGCCCCTTTGGATCGAAGGCGAGATAAGCGGCGCAGTGACGCAAAAGGCGGCCTGCCGCCAGCATCGCGAGTTTGGGTTGCGCAGTAGTCCCTGATGTCGTGCACAGGATCGCCACGACATCGCCGCTGGTCGCATCGACCAGCTTGTCATACGCGTCCGGCTCCCGCGTCGCGCGGGCGCGGCCCTTCGCAGCGAGATCATCGGCAAAAATCAGGCGCGCATCATCATATTTGCGCATCCCGCGCGGATCGGAATAGACGATATGGCGAACGTGCGGGATGCGATCGCCGAGCCCAAGCAGCTTGTCGACCTGCTCTTCGTCCTCTGCGAAAACGAGCTTCGCTTCACTATAGGTGAGCAGGTAGGAGACCTCCTCATCGAGGGCATCACGATAGACGCCGAGACTCATCGCACCGATAGCATGAGCGGCTATCTCTACAGCCGCCCAGTCGGGACGGTTATCGCCGATTATGGCAATGACATCGCTTGCTCCCAGTCCAAACTCGACGAGGCCTAGCGTGAAGTCGCGCACGCGCACTTGATAATCGTTCCAGGTAATTTCGCGCCACAGGCCGAGGTCTTTTTCGCGCAGCGCCACGTCGCCGCCATGCTCATTCGCGTTTAGGCGAAGCAGCTTCGGAAAGGTATCGGCCCGTGCGACGCGACCCGCGTAGTCCATCATCAAGCGATCTCCGCCGGCCGCGGTGGCGGTTCGTCAGGATCGATCAATACCTCGTCCTCTTCGCCGAGATACGCGCGCTTGACATGCGGGTCCGCGAGCACCGCCGTCGGGTGGCCCTCGGCAATCTTGCGGCCGAAATCAAGCACGAGCACCCGGTGAGAGATGTCCATGACGACGCCCATGTCATGCTCGATCATCATCACCGTCATGCCGAATTCCTCGTTGAGGTCGACGATATATCGGGCCATGTCCTCCTTCTCTTCGAAATTCATCCCGGCCATCGGCTCGTCGAGCAGGATCAATTTCGGCTCTAGCGCCATCGCTCGCGCCAGCTCAACGCGTTTACGCAAGCCATAGGAGAGGGTGCCCGCCGTCGCCTTGCGCACCGCCTGCAAGTCAAGGAAATCGATAATCTCCTCGACCTTGCGTCGGTGTGCGAGTTCCTCGCTGCGCGCCGGAGTAAGCCAGTAGAGCGGGCCGGTGATGAAATTGTTCTTCAGCAGGTGGTGGCGGCCGACCATGATATTGTCGAGCACACTCATGTGGTGGAACAGCGCGAGGTTCTGGAAGGTCCGTCCGATACCGAGCGCGGCGCGCGCGTTCGGCTTCAGCCCGGCGATATCGCGACCGCAGTAGAGTAAGCGGCCTTCAGTCGGGGTGTAACGGCCGGAGATGCAGTTGACGATCGAGGTCTTGCCCGCGCCGTTCGGTCCAATAATGGAGAACAGCTCGCCGTCATTTACGGTGAAGCTAACGTCGGTCAGCGCGCGAATTCCGCCAAAACGCAGCGAGACTGCGCGTACTTCCAACGCGCGTTCCACACCTTCCTCCCGTCACGCCCGGCGCCTATCGCTCTTATCTAGCACAGCCAGGCGATGTCCGTTTCCTCGTCACGATTTCAATCGCGAACGGATCGCCATTGTGCGGCGCTCTTCGCATTCGCTCTCCGATGCAGCACGCAACGTCGCCGGCGCCGTCGCGCGATTATCGCCGCGGTCCGTCGCAATACGCGTTGGAGAAAACTTGGAGAAACAGCACAGCGGTAATGGCGACCTTGGTCTAAGTCATTGAGATCATTGGCGCGCCCTACGGGAATCGAACCCGTGTTTCCGCCGTGAAAGGGCGATGTCCTGGACCGCTAGACGAAGGGCGCACTGAAACGGCGGAGGCCGCCAGCTTTTGTTTGAGCATGATCTTTTTCCGAAAACCGGTACCCCACTTTTCGGGATCATGCTTAAGCGCGCGACATATAAAGAGCTTTGGCAGGTCGTGCAATCGATTCACGTCACAAGATCATGTGCTAGCATTTTGATGGACCACAGGGTTTCATCGGTCGCCAAAGCGCAGCCGGCAACCGGGTTGGCTCACCATTTCCCGGTATTCGGCATCGAAATCCACGGCTCCTTCGGCGGCAATGGCGAGCCTTTCTGTAGAAGCTCGATCGAATGCTTATCTGGCGAGCGCACGAAAGCCATGTTGCCGTCGCGCGGCGGGCGATTGATCGTCACGCCGGCCTTCATCAGTCTCTCGCAAAGCGCGTAGATGTCGTCGACCTCATAGGCGAGGTGGCCGAAATAGCGCGCTTCGCCGTAGTCTTCCGAGTCCCAATTATAGGTCAGCTCGACGAGCGGCGCCTGGCGGGTCGCCGGCCCGTTGGCGACGAGTTCGTCGTCCGCCGGCGCGGCAAGGAACACCAGGGTGAATTTGGCTTTTTCGTCGACCCGGCGACGGACCTCCGTGAGCCCAAGCTTATTGCAATAGAAATCGAGCGCCGCATCGAGATTGCGCACGCGCAGCATTGTATGCAGATACCGCATTGGGAGACCTCCGCTGGTCCGACGATGGCCGGAAATGTATGACAGCGCCGGGTGGTTATGAAGTTCGGCTCATCGAGAATGATCGCCCCTGACCTCGAGACTGCCATAGCGCGCCTGCAGGAGCTGGTCCACGGCGCCCGTACGCTCGTGCCGTTCACCGGAGCAGGCATCTCGACCGAATGCGGGATCCCCGATTTCCGCTCGCCCGGCGGGTTATGGACCAAGAACCGGCCGATCCCCTTCGACGAGTTCATGTCCAGCCAGGAAGCGCGCAACGTTTCCTGGCGGCGGCGCTTCGCCATGGAGGAGCAATTTGCGAGCGCGAAGCCTGGCCGCGGCCACCGGGCTCTCGCCAGCCTTTATCGCGCCGGCAAGGTGCCCGCCGTCATCACCCAAAATATCGACAATTTACACCAAGCGTCTGGAATTTCGCCGGGAGACGTTATCGAGCTTCACGGCAATACGACCTTTGCCCTGTGCCTGGACTGCGACCAGCGCTATGAACTGTCTTGGGTGCGCCGGCACATGGAGACGGGGAATGGCTGCGCCCCCGATTGCCCCGCCTGCGGCGGCTATATCAAGACCGCGACCATCTCGTTCGGCCAAGCCATGCCCGATGCGGCAGTGCGGCGTGCGCAGGACTTGGCGCAATCGTGTGACCTTCTGGTCTCGATCGGCTCATCGCTTGTGGTTTGGCCGGCGGCCGGGCTTCCGCTCATGGCGAAGCGCAGCGGCGCAAAGCTGGTCATTATCAATCGCGAACCGACCGATTTCGACGAAATCGCCGATCTCGTTGTGCGAGACGACATTGGCACAGTGCTGGAGCCGTTCGTCGGCGAGCATTCGGCTGCGTAAGATCGGCGACGCAATATGTAGATTGTACACAGGGAATGACGCTTTTGGCACAGTGTTGCATTTTTGTCCTTTCGCGTCGGGATGCCGGTGTTATCTTCGATTCTGAAGATTCGTGATGCGCCCGCGGGGCGCCAGCACAGAAGCGGCGGCGGCCACGCGTCATGGCGTCGGACGGGATCGAACCAAAATCTACCAAACCGGGTATCGGGCCCGAATCCGCCCTCACCGATGAAGCCTCTTCCGGGGTCATCGAGGTCGCGGGCGTTATCAAATGGTTCGACGTCGCCAAAGGCTATGGCTTCATGGTCCCGGACAACGGCATGGCCGACGTGCTTTTGCACGTAACTTGCCTGCGCCGCGATGGCTATCAGACCGCCTATGAGGGATCGCGGGTGGTCTGCGAAGCGCTGGCCGG
>WNGG01025094.1_pt1 | contig 10556 bp, 4 predicted proteins | sample 5400661 | NCBI WGS metagenome assembly WNGG01 (sample SAMN13153372, study PRJNA577476) | soil metagenome | isolation source: 100 cm soil or saprolite under Garry oak tree replicate 1 | place: USA:California | collected 2016-06-15
TCCTCACCGGCGGTGGCGACGGCACCTTCGTCGGCTACGTGAACTGCCTCTTCGAAGAGGCTGCCCGGCCGGAGGTGGTGGTGCAAGGCGGAGCGGCGGTGCAGCTCGCGCGGCACCGCTACCGCGTGCCCCGCGTGGGCGTGCTCAAGCTCGGCACCGGCAATGCGGTGGCGGAGTTCTGCGGCTCGTCCGCCCGGCGCGTGGGCGTCGTCGAGGACATCCTGCGCGCTCGCTCCGGCGAGGTGGCGCAGGCCCGCGAGGTGCACCTGCTCGACTGCGAGGGCAAGCTGGCGCCCTTCGCCGGCCTGGGCATCGACGCCGCCGTGCTGAACGACTACGTGCGCCTGAAGAAGGGCCTCGAGGGCGGGAAGCTCCGGTTCGCCGGCGCGGGCGGGCTCGGCTACTTCCTCTCGATCGTGGGCCGCACCATCCCGGGCTACCTCCTGCAGCGCGGCGTCCCGCAGGTGGAGGTGGTGAACCTCGGCGCGCCGGCGCGGCAGCTCGGGCCCGACGGGAAGCCGCTCGGCCGCGACATCGCGCGCGGGGAAGTCATCTACCGTGGCCCGTGCCGCATCGCCGCCGCCGGAAGCGTCCCTTGCTACGGCTTCGGCTTCCACATGTTCCCCTTCGCCCGCAAGGCGCCGGGCCGGTTCCAGCTGCGCATCTCGACGATGGGACTGCCCAGGATGCTGGCCCAGTTCCCGCGCATCTGGCGCGGGCACACGCCCCGCGGCGGCCTGCTCGACTTCCATTGCGACAAGGTCCAGATCGCCTTCGACCGCGAGATGCCCCTGCAGGTCGGCGGCGACGCCGAGGGCTACCGCAAGCAGCTCATCGTCGGCATGGCCGACGAGCCGCTCGAGCTGCTCGACTTCTCCCGCCCCGCCTCTGCGTAGCCTACAGGCGTTTCACGCGGAGCGCGCTGAGAGCGCGGAGCGCGCAGAGTTGTTTTTCGAAAATCGATTTTCTTCGCGCGCTTTCTTTTCCTCTCCGCGCGCTCCGCGTGAAACGCTTGTAGGCAATTGCGCGGCCTAGAGGACGTTGGAGGCGAGCTCGGCGAGGGCGCTGCGCTCGCCCTTGGTCAGGGTGATGTGCCCGGCCAGGCGTTCGCTGCGGAACTTGTTCACCACGTGGATGAGGCCGTTGTTGGTGGAGTCCACGTAGGGATTGTCGATCTGGTAGGGATCGCCGGTCAGCACGATCTTCGTGTTGTCGCCCACGCGGGTGATGATGGTCTTCACCTCGTGCGGGGTGAGGTTCTGCGCCTCGTCGACGATGATGTACTGGTTGGGGATGCTGCGGCCGCGGATGTAGGTGAGCGGCTCGATCGCCACCAGGCCCAGATCGACCAGCTCCTTGTAGCTGCGGCCCGCCTTCTTGTCGGCGCGCGACAGCCCCATGAGGAACTCGACGTTGTCGTAGATGGGCTGCATCCAGGGATTCAGCTTCTCCTCGACGCTGCCGGGCAGGTAGCCGATGTCCTTGCCGAGCGGGAACACGGGGCGCGAGACCAGCATCTTCTGGAAGACCTGCTCCTCCATCGTCTTCTGCAGGCCGGCGGCGATGGCGAGCAGCGTCTTTCCCGTGCCGGCCTTGCCGACGATGGTGACCAGCTTGATCTCGTCGTTGAGGAGCAGATCGAGCGCGAAGCTCTGCTCCTTGTTGCGCGGCCGCAGGCCCCAGGCGCCCTCCTTCAGCGACTTGAGCAGCGGCACGAACTTGCCCTTGGCCGCGTTGTACTTGGCGAGCGCGGTGTGGCTCGCGGCGTCGCGGTCCTTGAGCAGCGCGAACTCGTTGGGACAGACCGTGCCGGCGATCGCCTCGGGCACCAGCAGCTCGCCGTGCGCGTAGAACGAGTCGATCTCGCCGCGCGAGGCCTCCACCTCGCGCACGCCCATGTAGACCTCGGGATTCTCGATTTTGTCGTTTCGATAATCCTCGCTGGGCAATCCGAGCGCGTCGGCGCGGATGCGGAGGTTCACGTCCTTGCTGACGAACACGCAGCGCAGATTGGGCTCGCGGTCCTTGATGTCCGTGGCCAGCGCCAGGATGCGGTTGTCGGCCAGGTGGCCGTTCATCAGCTCGCGCGGCAGTTCCTTCTGGGTGAAGAGCACCCGCAGCGTACCGCCCCCTTCGAGCGGGACCCCCTCGGTGAGCGAGCCCCCTTCGGCGCGGAAGGCGTCCAGGTCGCGCGAGACCTGGCGGGCGTTGCGGCCCAGCTCGGACAGGTCGCGCTTGAACTTGTCGATCTCCTCCACCACGTAGATGGGGATGATGACGTTGTTGTCCTTGAACTTGAACAGCGCGCTCGGATCGTGGAGAAGGACGTTGGTATCGAGGACGTAGTTCTTTCTCAACGAGGACTCCCGGGCGGCTCGACCCTTCGGCCGGAGCGTAGATCGGGAGGGTCCGGAAGCGAAGCCCGAAATCGTCCTCAAGCCGCTGCCTTTCCGGGGCCGGACTCGACGCGATTCCGCCCGGTCTGCTTGGCCCTGTACAGCGCCCGGTCGGCGGTGGTGAGCAGCTCGTCCGGGTTCTGTCCCCCGCCCGGCCAGGTGGCGACGCCCACGCTGACGGTGACGCGCAACGAGCCCTGCTCGGTGACGTGGGAAGTCCCTTCGACGGCCGCCCGAAGCCGCTCCGCGATGGCTCGCGCGCCCGCAGCATCGGTCTCCGGCAGGACCACCGCCAGCTCCTCGCCGCCGTAGCGCGCCACCAGGTCGGTCTCGCGCGCCTGCGCGCGCGCGACCGCCGCCACCCCGCGCAGGACTGCATCGCCGGCCGGGTGGCCGTGCGTGTCGTTCACCTTCTTGAAATGGTCGACGTCGAGCAGGACCAGCGAGAGCGGCCGGCGGTAGCGCTGGGCCTCGCGGACCCGCGCCGCGAGCTGCGCGCTGAGCGTGCGGCGGTTCAGCAGGCCGGTGAGGCCGTCGGTGGTGGCGAGCTTCTCGGCCTGCTCGTACAGGCGCGTGCGCACCAGCGCCGCGGCGGCCTGCAGCGCCAGCATCGCCAGGGAGGCCTGCACCGTGTCGGGCAGGCCGTCGCGGCGGCGCGTCCCGCACACCAAGGTGCCCACGGTGGTCTCGCCCGCCCGCATCGGGAAGATCTTCAGCGCGCCCAGGCCCCGCACGGCGGTGGCCGAGTCGAAGATGACCACGCGCTCCATCGCCTGCAGCTCGCGGCCGGGCAAGGGAGCTCCCAGCCGGACCACGTTGGCGACCAGGCCGGGGTTGTCGGCGAAGGTGAGGCCCGCCAGGGGACCTGCGCCCTCTCCCGCGACCGACTGGACGCGGTGCCGCGGCCGCGCTCCGGCGCGCGCGGGCTCCTCGACCAGCGTCACCGTGCACAGATCGAGCGTGCCCATCTCGCGCGCCTGCGCCACCGCGCAATCCGCCGCCTGCGCCAGGGTGGTGGTGCGATTCAGCTCCTCTAGGGCGCGGAAGAAGCGCGCCTTCTCCTCCTTCTCGCTGCGCACCGCGGCGAGCAGGCGCTCCCCTTCCATCGAGCGCACCACCTCGCCGGCGAGCGACGTCAGCACCTGCTCGTCGGCGGGCCCGAAGGCGGCCTCGCGATCGGCGACCAGCGCGCCGAGCACCCGCTCCTGCCGGTCGCGCAGCGGCACACCGCAGAAGCAGTGCACCGGAGCCGGGCCGTCGTAATGCGAGAGCGCGGGACCGTCGCCCTGCAACAGGACCGGCCTCGCCGCCGCGAGCACGGCGCCCAGCGCACCCTCGCGCGTGGGCAGCGGGCCGCGGAAGAGGTGGTCGCTGCGGGAGATCGAGTCGCGCAGGCGCACGGTCGCGCCGTCCGGCGAGAGCAGGAAGACCGCGACCGTGTGCGGCTGCAGCGCGGCGGCGGCCACCGAGAGCGCGCCGCGGACCGACTCCTCGATCTCCGACACGGCCGCGAGGAGCTGCCGGTCCGGGTCGGCCTGGGCGGTGGCGACCAGGCGGAACTCGCGCGCGCTGCGCTCCGCGTCCGCCACGCGGCGCCGCACCGCCTCCTCCTCCGCGGTCCGCGCGGCCCGCAGGCGCGCGGCGAGCACGCCGTGGTAGAGCGCGGCGAAGACGGCGGTGAAGGCGGCGTGCGTGGCGAAGAGCGGCCAGCGCACGGGCAGCGCGCCCTGGGCGAGGAAGAGCCCCGCATCCAGGCCCAGCAGCCATCCCAGCGCGGGGAGCGCGAAGCGCAAGGGGAGCGCCAGCGCGTAGCCGGCCCCCAGGAGATACACGAGAGGATAGAGCGGGCTCGACAGGCCCCCGCCGAGCTGCGCCAGCGCCAGCGCGCCTACCGCCGACAGCGCGCACGCCTCCACCGTCCACCGGGCTGGCGCGCGTGCGCCGCTCAGCTTCCGCGTCACCTGCCGCAGCGCCGCCCACACCCCGGCGGCGGGAACGTCCAGGAGGCAATGCGGGCGGGATCTAACTGGGCGGACTGCGCGAAGGCTCCGCGCACCAGCAGGACCGCAAGCGCGAGGATCGCGGCGGGCATGGCTGCCCTGCTCGCCCAACGCCGCGCCCGCCTGGTCCAGTGCTCCGCCATGCGCGCGCCTCACTCGAACTTGACGAGAACCTCGTCGGGACGGACGAAACCGAGCTGCTCGCGCGCTTCCTTCTCCAGGACGCGCGGATCCATCGGGGAGGAGAGCGCCCGGACGCGCCGCTGCAGGCGCGCGTTCTCCTCGCGCAGGGCGTGGTTCGCCGCCTCTTGCCGGGCCATGTCCTGGTCCAGCCTGCGGAGCAGCCGCACCCCGCGCGGGTCGGCCAGCGCCGCCGCGGCGATCGCCAGCGACGCCACCGCCGCTCCCGCCACCAACGCCCGCGGCCTCCCGATGATCCCCGACAAGTCCATCGCCAGGCAGCGTTCCACGCACCACCGCACCCAGCAAGAAAACCGCCCCCACATCCAACCACCCCAGCCGCGATGGCCGCGGTGGCTGCCTACAAGCATTTCACGCGGAGATCGCGGAGGAAAAGGGAGCGCGCGGAGTTTGGTATTTCAAAAAAGATCTCCGCGCCCTCCGCGCTCTCGGCGCGCTCCGCGTGAAACGCTTGTAGGCCAGGACCGCGGCGCAGAAAGGCGAAGGGGTCAGCGCGATTCGAAAGACTGTTCCAGCTCGTCCATGAGGAGATCGTAGACGCGGCTGGAGACCTTCTCGAGGAATTCCTCGCCGTCGGGCAGGTCGTCCTTGCCGCCGGCGTCGTCGCCGCGGCTGCGGGTGCGCTTCGCGGTGTGGATGCCGTCGGATGCCGGAGCGCCCTCGCCGTCCGGGAGCTTGAAGTCCGGCGCGGGGCGGCTCAGGTTGAGCGTCTCCATCGCCGGCGCCGACCCGTAGCTGTGCTCCGCGTGCAGCGCCTCCGCCTCGGCCGTGCGCACGTCGAGGTTCTTGCGGCCCTTCTGCAGGACGTGCGTCAGCTCGTGCGCGAGCAGCTTCTCGCCTTCCGCGCTGCCGGGGCTGAACTTCCCGGGGGCGAAGAAGATGTGGTCCTTGACCGTCACCGCCTCGGCCGCGTAGCGGCTGGTGATCTGCGCCGCGCCCGGCCCCACGTGCACGCGCACGCCGGTGAAGTCGCCGCCGAGGAACTGCTCCATCCGCGCCTGCGTGAGCGCGTCGAGGCGCCGCGGCTCGTCGAGGGGGGAGCCGAGCCGCACCTGCTCCGGGCGCAGCCTGCCGTCGGTCCCGTCGCCGTCGGTGGCGGCGCGGAACAGGTGCAGCAGATCGCCGAAATGCCCCTTGCGCGCCTTGTGCGCGACCTTCGCCGTGCTGTGGCCAAACGACTCGACTCCCTCGAGGTCGTGCTTGCCCTCCCCGAGCGCCTCGTCGGCGGTCTTCAGGCCCCCGTGGGCCTCCTCCGCCCGCGCGTCCACCCAGCCCGCCGCGGCTCCGACCTGGTGCGCGAACCCGGCGGCCGAGCCGAGGTGGATGCGGTACAGGAACCCTTCCGCCTTGCCTGCCAGGTCGTGCGCCTTCTCCGCCGCGTGCTCGACCACGTTCAGGCCGTGCATGCCGGTCTCGGCGTAGTGCATCGCCTTCCCGAGCAGGCCGGCCCCGGCGTGCGCCACGTGCGCGACGCCCTCGGCGAAGTCCTCCACCTTCTCGAACACCTTGGCGAAGAAGCCGCCCTTGCCCCGCCGCCGCCCGGGCCGCTGGTCGTCCTGCGGCGCCTGGTCCCGGTGGTCTTGCCCGCCGCGCGAGCCGCGCCCGCCGCGCCGTCGCTGACGTGGTCTGCGCCCTGCGGCCCCCTCGGCCGGCAAGAACGCTCCGAACACGTCCGAGAAGAGCTTGACGCCCTCGCCCGACCCGATCCAGCTGTCGATGGCCGCGGGGTCCACGTCCTGGCCATCGTGCTCCGGGCGCTCTCCCCGCTGCGCGCCGCGGTCGACGAAGATGCGTCCGTCGTCGATGCCGCGGAGCACCTCGTCGACGAGGTCTCCCTGCGGCCGCCGTCCGCGCCGTCCGCCGGGCCGGTGCCGCGGGTGACCGTCCCGCTGGCCCGCCTGCTCCCGATCGAGGGCCGCGTCCTTCGACTCCAGGCCGCGCAGTCCGGAGACGAACTGGCGGAAGTGCGCGCGGATCTCTTGCAGGTGGTCGCGCAGCTTCGCCGCCCTGCCGGCGAGCGCCGGATCGCTCGCGGCTGCGCGCGCCGCGTCCTTCACGGCCGCCGCCGCCTGGTCGCTGAGCTCCTCCACGGAGCGGATGCGCTCCGCCGCCTCGGCGCCCCGGTCGCGCTCGAGCAGCTTCTGCACCGCCTTGACCGCGCCGTCCACGGCGCCGCCGAAATGCGCCACCGCGTGCGCTGCCGCCTGAACGGCCATCTGCGCGTCCGCGGGCGGGTGCGCTCCGTCGACCCCTGCGCGATCGAGGACCCGGACGTGCTCTCGCTCCGGCTCTTCCGGATGCCCCCGCCCGACGGGCCCCTCGGCGTCGTGCGGGCGCTCGCGGTGCCCCTTCTCCACGTGGCGCTGCGCGCCGAGCTGCAGCGCCTCCTCCAGCAGCTTGCGCCCTTCGTGCAGCCCTTTCTTCCCCCGCGCGGCGACCTGCAGCGCGCCGTGCAGCTTGTCATGCCCTTTGTCCGCGGAATCGTGGACCTGGTCCGCGAAGTGTCCGATCGCCGAATCGTCGCCGAACAGGTCGCCCAGCGTCCCCGCGACCCGGGAGACCTCCTCGAGCCCGTGCTCCACCTTCCGGCCGGCCGCGATGCCCCGCCGGAACTTTCCCTCGACCATCCCCAGCTTGCGGTCGAGCTTGCGACCCGTCCGCACCGCGCTCTTCTGCAGCCGCTGAACCTTCGCCAGCCCCTGCTCGGCGGACTTCCGCAACCCGCCCGTCTTCGGCGCCTTCGCCGCCTTCGGCTCGGCCTTCCCGCCGCGCTGCAGCGCCTTCTCCAGCTTGGCGATGCTCTGGTCGATGAGGCGATCCTGCGTGCCGTCGCCGAGGAAGTCGCGCGCGCCGCGGTCGCGCTCGTACTTCGCCTGCAGCGACCGGAGCTCGGACTTCGCCGCCCTGGCCTCGCCCAGCACCTTCTCCACGTGCGACCGGGCGTCGTCGTCGCCCAGCGCCCCCGCGAAGGCGATCACCTTGCCTTGCACGGCGAAGATGTCGCGCGTGTTGCGGTAGACGTCCGGGTGGGTCTGTTCGGAGATTCCCTGCCCGCTGACGCCGACGTGCTTGCCGAGGTCCTTCCCGCCGGCGATGGCGGAGTGCACGCTCGCGCGCGCCTTCTGCTGCCAATCCTCGTAGAAGGCGATCTCCTTCTCGTACTTCTCGTTCCCCCGGGCGAGCCGCTTGGCTTCGCCGATGCGCTTGGCGATCTCGTCGACCTGGAGGCCCAGGCCCATCAGCTCGTGGAGCGCCTGGTCGGTCTGGTCCTTCGCGCCCAGCTCGTGCGCCTTGCGCAGCCGCCGGGCCGACTCCAGCTCGAACCGCTGCACCTGCCGGGAGACCGAGCCGATGGCATTCCAGGACTGCGCCAGCCGCCTGGATCGCTCCTCGTCCGACTCGTGGGCGACTTCCGCGCGGGCAGCGGGAACGCCGCCCTGGAGGTGCTCGAGCTCCGGAGCGTCGTGGATCTTCTTGCGCCGCTTCGGCGCGCCCTCGGGACCCACGCCGGGGACGCGCGCAAGGCCGCCCTCGACCTTCCCCACCCGCTCGTTGAAGTCCCGGGCGAACCCGATACCCTGCTCGAGGTACCCGTGCGCCAGGTCGGCTCGATCCGCCACGTGCGACAGGTACGCCCCCAGCTCGCTGTGCTCGCCGAAGACGCCCGCGCCCTGGCGGGCGAGCGCCGCGGCCCTTTCCAGGCCGCCCTCGACGTGCCCGGCGTACTCGAGCCCCTTGCCGACCGTGCCGTAAATCTTGTGAAGGCCGTCGTGGGCTCCCTGCACGACCTCCAGGCCCTGCCTCTTCAGCGCCTTGCCGCGGGCGAGCGCCTTCTCCAACGCGGTCCGAGGCTCGTGCCGGCGCGGCGCACGCCCTTCGAGCTGGATGCGGCGCGGCGCACGCAAGGCTTCGTGCAGCTCCGGATGGCGGAGCCGGTGCCGCGCCAGCTTGTCCTGGGCGACCGCCTCGATCCCCTCTCGCTTGCCCTCGCGCGCATCCTTGCGGGCCATCATCCGGCCGTAGGCCTTCTTCGGATCCTTGACGCCCGCGTAGCCCAGCCCCTTGTCCAGGTACCCGCGGTACCGCTGCAACTTGCCGGAAGCGCCGTGGCCCATCTCCAGCGCCCGCTTCAGCCTGTCGTCGCCCTCGCCCGCGTAGTCGCCTGCCTTGGAGATGAGATCACCGAGCGCATTGTCGCCCACCGCGCCCGCCACCTCGGGCGCGAGCTGGTGGACGAGCGACAGCCCTCCCTCGAGCCGGTCGCCCATGGCCAGCGCCTTGTCGAGGTAGCCCTGCGCCTTCGCCGCCTTGCCGGAGAGCAGGATGCCGCCCTTCACTCCCTTGGAGCAGGCCTTCGAAAGCCCTCCCACGACGCGGCGCATGGACCGCTTCCCCATCAGCTTCTCGAGCCCGCTCAGCGGCCCCTTCAGATGGCTCCCCTCGATGGCGAGCCTCTCCAGCTTCGAGAGCTGCTTGCCCTGGAGGATCTTCTGCGCGCCCTTCAGGCCCTTGAGGCGGCCCAGCGCCTTCAGCGCGCCGGGGTCGAACGAGTCGAGCGCGCCGGCCCCCGCGCCCTTGACCGCGTCCTTGAGGCTGCCGCCGCTCGCCAGGGCCGTCGCCGCGCCGGTCAGCGCGCCGATTCCCGCTTGCGCGAGGGGGCCCACCTTGAGGAACGGCAGCGCGCCGGTCAGCGCGCCCGTGCCGGCCGCCAGCAGCACGTGCTTCAAGTCCCTGCCCTCGCTGGCGGCCTGGATGGCGCCGATGGCGCCGCCCACGATGCTCTTCACCACCACGCCGCCCGGGATGAAGGTGGCCGCCAGGGAGAGTCCGGTGACGAGCAGCTGTCCAGCGGGGCTTTGCAAGAAGCCCGCGGTCGCGTGGTAGGCCTTCTGCACCCCCTGCCACGCGGCGCCGGCGGTGTGCTTCGTCTTCTCCCAGATCCCCTGCAGGCCGCCCGCCTTCTGGAAGCCCTGCAACGCGAGGCCGACGGGCGAGTACTTCGCGGCCGTCTTCATCATGGAGAGGCCAAACCGGACACCCTTGCCGATGCCGCCGGCGATGCCGGTGCGGTGCAACGCATCCAGGCCGGTGTGCAGCGCGCGCTCGCCAAACCGTGAGACCTGGCGCCCCGCTTCACCTGCCCGCTGCATCACCGCGGCGCCGAGCTGCGTGACGCGGTCGACGCCTCCGTGCACCACGTCTCGGACCGTCCGCGTGACCCGCGTGACCGCCCTGCCTGTCGCTTGACGCAGGGCGGAGGCTTCCCGGCCGGCGAACTGCGCTCCTTGCTGCAGCGCCCGCGAGAGGGACCGCGCCCCGGAGCCTACCGCGCGCCCCACGGTGCGGCCGACGTTGCCAGCGGCTCCACGCACGGTGGCGGCGACGCGCTGCCCGGCGTCGAGGGCCTGGTGACCCAGGTCGCTGATTCCGCTGCGCACGGTCGCGCCGGCCGCTTTCGCGAGCCCGCTCGCGGTGCGCGCCGCGTCCGCGGTGGTGTGCGCGATCGTGGTGGTCGCCGTGTGGAACGCATCGCTCGCGACGTGCTTCAGCCGGCTGAAGAGCCCGAAGTGCGGCCGGTAGCCTTCCGCGCTAAGCCGATCGAAGAGCTGCATCGTGCCGGCCAGCGGGTGCGCGCCGCGCGATTGCAGGAAGTGCGAGGCGAGGTGCGGGACCGGCAGCCCGTGCGACCGCTGCGCCCCCTGCAGCAGGTGGTACAGCGCACCGCCCGGCGCGACGTGCGCGGCGAAGTCGCTGCGGCCGTGCGCGTGGAACGCCTCCCCGAGCGCGCGCGCCGCGCCGTGCGCCGGTCCGCGCCCGTGCAGCCGCGCCTTGGCGCGCTCGGCGATCTGCCGCCGCCGATCCTCGGCATCGACCGCGATCTGGTGGAGCGGCGAGCCGGGCGGCGCCTTCCTCAGCGTGCCGAGCAGCTCGTGCAGCTCGCGGGCGTGCGCGTGCGCCG
>WNGG01009613.1_pt1 | contig 10552 bp, 10 predicted proteins | sample 5400661 | NCBI WGS metagenome assembly WNGG01 (sample SAMN13153372, study PRJNA577476) | soil metagenome | isolation source: 100 cm soil or saprolite under Garry oak tree replicate 1 | place: USA:California | collected 2016-06-15
CACCGTGATCGCGGTGTTGCGGAGGGCGGCCATGACCTGGGCGGATGATCCGGCGCGGAGGCGGTGGGCGTCCTCTCTCATGGTGACGTCGCGCCATGGTGGAGGGCTTCGATGCCCCAGTGGCCGCGGGCGGCGGTGGCAATGGCCTCAGGGGTGGCGCCGCGCTGGGCGCTGCGGCTGGTGATGCCCAGGGCGGCAACGGCTGAGCGCAGGTGGCCAGTGACCGGGTCACGGACGGTTCGCTCGATGAGAAATGCCTGCACTGCATGGGGGAACGGGCCTTCGGGGGCGGGGCAGGACCTGCAGGGTGCGGGTCTCGTCCCGGCCGTGGCCTAAGCCGCGGGCGGTGTGCACGATCGGTGCGCTGGCCCAGTCCAGCGCGTCCAGTGCGGCGAACACGCCGGGCTGGTTGTCCTTCACGGCGGTGAACAGGTAGTCGGCTTTCTTGTCTTCGGCCAGGTGGCGGGCGGTGTCCCGCTGCACGTGCATCGCGTCCGCCGTAATCAGGGATCCAGCGGCATTCACCTCCGCAAGCAGCGGCTTGACCTGGGTGATCTCATTGGTTTTCTGGCCGATGTCCCGCTGGGCGATCACGGCCCGGGCGCCGCAGATCATCGCTGCCAGCAGCTGCGGCGCCTTGTCGTGGCCGACCCGGGCGCCACGCAGGGTCTTGCCGTCCAGCGCGATGACCAGCGCCCCCGCATCGATCAGCCCGCCCGTTACCTGCTGGCGAAGCCAGCCGCCGAACGCGGCGGCGACCGCCTCGGCATCCAGCCGCGCCAGCACCCGCCGGAACCTGGCTGCCGACGGCGGCACCCGCCTGCGCTGCCACCGGTCCCAGCGCGAGCCTAGCGCCTCCAGCACTCCCGGCGGCGCATCAGCTGCCCACTCGCTGACCGCAGTCACCGAATCGGCCCCGGCCAGCACAGCCGCCACCGCGAACGCCAGCACCACCGCCGCGCGGTGCCGGATCCCGCGGCGCCGCCGCGGCTCAGGCACCGGCTCCAGGCATTCCAGCAGATTGCGGTAACCACCCAGGTCATCACCGTGATCAGAGGCGGTGGGGCCGCCGGCGGGCACGGCGCAGATGGCAGACTGGGCGGTCAACGAGGCTCCTGGCGCAAACGTGATCTTTGGTCGGATTCACGTTCCTGCCGGAGCCTCGTTGCCATCCCCGGCCCGACACGCCGCCGCGATCCGATCGTGATCACAGCACCGGCAGTGGCCCAGCCACCGCCAGCAACCAGGGCCGTCTCAGCATCCGAGAATGATCAGTGCCCTGCTGCATTGCCCACGGGAAATAATAGTGTAGGGAGGTGACCGAAAACGTCCGGGCGCTGGCGGGGCCGTGTTAAGCCATATCCTCAAGTCATCGGCATCGTCGAGGCGGAACGTGCTCTTGGCTCCGGACCCGGCGGGGGGCTTGACCACCAGCGGGAAGCCGACCTCCGCGGCGAAGCCGACTACTACGGCTGCAGAATCGGCCAGCCGGTGCCGCGCGCATGGATGCGTTGACGTTCCGCGCGGCTATTGCCACGGTGACACCTGGATTACATTCTGATTGGCAGGGCACTGCCGCCTGGGTTTGCAGCGTGAGGTCGTATGGTGCATCCGCGGCCGACGGTACACCGAACCATTGTCGTTGTGGACGTTGAGGGGTTCGGGAATGAACGCCGGACCAATCCGCATCAGCTCACGGTGCGCGACGGCCTGTGGCACGCATTGAAGTGGGCCTTCCGCGATGCTGGCATCCGGTGGGCTGGCTGTCATCGCGAGGATCGCGGCGATGGCGTGCTCATCCTGGCCCCGGCGCATGTGCCGAAGGGCCGCTTCGTGGATGCGCTGCCGCGTGCGTTGGCGCAGGCGCTGCGGGGGCACAATCGCGCGCATTGCGCGCAGGAGCACATCCGGCTGCGAATGGTGGTGCATGCCGGAGAGGTCTGCCACGACGCGCACGGAGTGGCCGGCCATGCGATCAACGTGGCGTCCCGGCTGCTGGAGGCGGAGCCCCTCAAACAAGCGCTGGCCAGCTCATCGGGGGTGCTCGCGGTGATCGCCTCCCAATGGTTCTTCGAGGAGGTCATACGGCACACCCCGGCCAGCGACCCGGCCTCGTACCGGCCCGTGCGTGTTTTGGTCAAGGAGACCAGCACCACCGCGTGGGTCTGCCTGCCCGACGATCCCTATCCAGCCGATGCGGACGCCGCGCTGCCGTCGTTTCCGTTGGTCACGGTGCCTCGTCAGCTGCCCACCGCGGTCGCGGGTTTCGTCGGCAGGGTGGCCGAGCTGGCGACGCTGACCTCGCTACTGGAGGAATCCGCCGCGCCGGGCGCCGTGCTGATCTGGGCGATCGGTGGCACGGCGGGGATCGGCAAGACCGCGCTGGCGGTGTACTGGGCGCATAACATAGCCGATCGGTTCCCGGACGGGCAGCTGTATGTGAACCTGCGCGGCTTCGACCCTTCCGGATCGCCGATGACGTCGGCGGAGGCACTGCGGGGGTTCCTGAATGCCTTCGAGGTGCCACCAGAGCGGGTCCCCGTCAGCCTGGACGCCCAGGCGGCACTGTATCGCAGCCTGCTCGTCGGTCGGCGAGTGCTTATCGTAGCCGACAATGCCCGCGACGCCGAACAAGTTCGCCCGCTGCTGCCCGGCTCGGTCGGCTGCGTGGTGGTGGTGACCAGCCGTAACCGGCTCACTAGCCTCATCGCGGCCGAGGGCGCCCGCCCGCTTACCCTGAACATGCTCACCCGTGGTGAGGCGCGCCAGCTGCTGTCCCGCCGGATCGGCACAGACCGGGTAGCGGCTGAACCACAGGCGGTCGAGAAGATCATCGGGCTGTGCGCCCGGCTGCCGCTGGCATTAGGCATCGTCGCCGCCCGTGCCGCTGTGCATCCAGGGTTCTCGCTTGACGCACTGGCCAGTGAGCTGCGCGATGCCCATTGCGCAGGGCTGGGGGCGTTCGACGGCGGGGACCAGACCACTGATGTGCGGGCGGTGTTCTCCTGGTCCTACCGCCAGCTCAGCACGGCCGCCGCGCGGCTGTTCCGGCTGCTAGGGCTGCACCCGGGGCCGGACACCACAGCGCCCGCCGCAGCCAGCCTTACCGGTCTGGCACAACAGACCGTGCGGCCGCTGCTCGCCGAGCTGGCCTTGGCGCACTTGATCACCGAACACGTCATGGGCCGGTTCACCTTGCACGACCTACTGCGCGCCTACGCCACCGAACAAGCCCACACTCACGACACCGAGGATGAACAGCAAGCAGCGGTGCAACGGATGCTAGATCACTATCTGCACAGCGCACACACCGCCGCCATCTGGCTCCATCCACGCGCCAGCCCTATCACTCTAGTACCGCCCCTTCCTGGGGTAGTACCGCAGCAGCTTGCCGATGATGCTGCTGCATTAACCTGGTTCGAGGCGGAGTATCCGGTCCTGCTGGGGGCCATCAAGCTCGCGGCCGACACCGGGCAGACCGCCCATGCCTGGCAACTCCCGTGGACGTTGGTGGAATTCTTCGCGCGGCGGGGGCACTGGCATGACTGGGTCAATGTCCAGCACACCGCGCTGATCGCCGCCCAGCATGGCGCCGACCGGCACGGGCAGGCCCACGCCCACCGCGGCCTCGGCCAAGCATTGTCCTGGCTTGGCCGCCACGACCAAGCCCACACGCACCTCCGGCAAGCCCTGCGCCTGTTCCAAGAACTCGGCGACCAGACCGGCCAGGCCCACACTCACCTAGCCCTCGGCTGGATGCTCGGCTATCAAGGTCGTCCTGAAGAGGCACTCCCTCACGCCCAGCAGGCCCTTTCCCTGTCCCGCGCAACCGGCCGTCGCCTCGGGCAAGCCAGAGCCCTGCACAGTGTCGGCTGGAATCAAGCGCTGCTTGGGGAGCACCAGCAGGCCGTTTCCAGCTGCGAGCTTGCCCTTACCCTGTTCCGGGAACTCGGCGACAGGCGCAGCGAATCCCGGACGCTGGACAGCCTCGGGTATGCGCACCATCACCTTGGTTACCACCAGCAAGCCACCGCATACTTCAAGCAGGCCCTCGGTCTGTATCGTGAACTCGGCGACCGCCACGGTCAAGCCACCACTCTTAACCACCTCGGCGACGCGCACCACGCCACCGCCGATCTCGACGCAGCCCGCGAAGCCTGGCAAAACGCCCTGGACATCCTCGAACAGCTCGGCGTCGTTCACGGCCCTGGTCCGACACTCAGTGCAAATGAAATCCGCGCCAAACTTCACAGCCTCAACAGCCCGTCTGGGAGCGCCGGGATTGTCCGAACCTAACGCCGACGCCGTGGCCTTGGCCTTGGTTGCCGGGGCGGATTTCGATGCGGGCGAGGTGATCTCGGCGGAGGGTGTTCGACGTCGAGCATGCCGATCTCTGCGCCGTGTGATGATCTGCCAGTGGCGGGTCGAGCTCGCAGCACCGACCGAGGGCTGCGGCGCTGATGGCCCTGGATGAGTCACCCAGATTGAGGACGCCTGCGACGGCGGCGAGATCACCGACATTGCAGGCGACCAGCAGTGCGCCGAGAACTGGTGATCTGCACGTTCGGCACCGCGTTCAAGATCCCCGCGGATGCAAGCACAAAGTCGGCGCTAACGCATCCTACGAACGTGCTCGTTGCTCACGGATGGCCAACTGACCCCGTGGCGCGCATCTCCGCAGGCCAGGACGCTTACAGTGGGCGCAGGCGGGTCCTAACCACCTACCCCTCGCTGGTAAGGCGACACGGTCCCTATGTTGTAGCCACCTGCGAAGAACCAGGTCGCCGCGGACTGAAAACGCCAAAGGCGATGGTTCACTGAATTGATCATTACTTGGTCTTCGCTACAGCCGCAGCGGTGATACCACTCCGGCGGCGTACGGTCCTACGCCGCAGCGCCTCGGCCGAGTCCGGCATGAGAGCCCGCTGGACCAATGGCCGAGGCCGGTCACGATCAGGAACGAATCCAGACAATGTTTGTTGACATGACACACCGGGCTGAGACATCGTGTCCGCCTGAGAATCGGCGAGCGAGCCAGAAAGGCACGGCGTGGCCGACGAAGACATCTGGCACGCTGTTCGCACCGCACTGCGAAAGATCGACATGGACGACGACTTAACGATGCTCATCGGCCCAGCGCGTGACGGCACGCCGCTGGAACTCGGCGTGCTGGACCTCAGCGGTGAAGATCCAGTGATCATTCACGCAATGCGGCTGCGGCCAACGTTCTATCCGTTCCTCCGGCAGGGGCGACGCATGAGGCACACAGATGCCGAGATCGACCAGGCAGCCCGCCGCTTCGAGCAGCTCGCGGACAGGCTAGACCCGGCCACCGCCACGGCAGACGACCTGTCTGATTTGCGAGCCATAGCCGAGGCAGCCGAACAGGTCCGCCGCGACGAGGCGCTGGTCACCGAGCGGGTAGCGGCAGCACGTGCTCGCGGGCGGAGTTGGAACCGGATCGCGGTGGCCCTAGGCGTTTCCAGGCAGGCTGCCCGGCACCGGTTCGCGAACAAGGTGGGCTGAATACGGAATTGCGCATCCGGCCTAGCCAGAAAGCCCCGGTGAGCGTGGCCTCCAGCGGCCACGGCTGCTCCCAGGAGACGGAGGGATCGGGGTGCCGCGCGGCCGGGGCCGGTCCGTAGGGTTCCCGTGCGCAAGCGCAGGACGCGCGGGATCTTCTGCTGTCCCCAGACCGCGCGGCGGCTAGCCCGCCGCGGGCGGGCAGGCGGGTGGTGGTACGCCGTGCGGCCCATCCGCGGCGGAAGCTGTGAGCTGGCCGATCAGCGCCAGCGGGATACGCACCTGGATGGCGAGCCGGTCCGGTTTCGGCCGAGCCCGGTGGCGTCTCCAGGCGCAGCGACACCGACAGGCCCGCGCTATCGCCGACGCCGACGCACTCAGTCATGGGCTGCGCCGTCCTCGCTGGCGGGCCTCCCGCTGGTGATCGCGAAATCGCCGCCCAGTACTACAGTCCGGGTTTGTGATCTAACCCCTGGATGATCATGAAGTGCCCGGCGTGTCCAGCCGGGTGCAGGACGGCCACCTCAAGATCATGTAATCGTGACAAAACAAGATCGGCATGAGGTGGCCGCCGGGGCCATGCTAGGGGACCGGGCCTGGCTGGGGAAACTGCACAGCGAGCTGTCGGCGCTGCTGGCCCCGGTGTTCGCGCAGGCCAGGTCGCGTTTCGCAGCGTTCGCGTATGTGGCGGCGCTGCTGGTGGCACCCGGGGACCGCAAGTCGTGCTGGCAGCTGGGCGAGCAGGCCGGGCACGCCACGCCGCGGCGGATGCAGGCGCTGCTGGGCGACTACGCCTGGGACTGGCGGGCGGCGCTGGCAGGGCTGCAGCGCTTCATCCTCGCCCACCTGGGCGACCCGGGGGCGATCCTGGTGCTGGATGAGACCGCAGAGCTGAAAAAGGGAAAGATGACCGTCGGCGTGGCCCGCCAGCACGCCGGCGTCACCGGCCAGATCGAGAACTGCCAGACGGTGGTGTTCCTGGCGTATGTGACCGCCCGCGCTCACACGCTGTTCAGCTTCCGCCTCTACCTGCCGAAACCGTGGTGTGAGGATCGCCGGCGACGCGGGCGGGCGCAGGTCCCCGCGGATGTCGCGTTCGCGACGAAGACCGAGCAGGGCACCGAGATGGTCGCCGAGGCGGTCGCCGGCGGCGTGCCGTTCGGCTGGGTGGCCGGCGACGAGGTCTACGGCCGCAGCTCGAAGCTGCGGGCGGCCTGCGAGGACGCGGGGAAAGGCTACGTGTTCGCGGTCCCGGTGAACTTCAAGGTCACCACCCCCGCGGGCCGCGGGGCGGCCGTCGCCGCCCTGGCCAGGCTGGTCCCCGCCCGGTGCTGGGAGACCCGCTCATGCGGGCGGGGCTGCAAAGGCCACCGCGACTATGAGTGGGCGCTGGCCGCCACCAGCTCACCCCGGCACTGGCTGCTGATCCGCCGCAAGATCTCCGACCCCGCCGACCTGGCGTTCTTCTATACCCACGCCCCCGGGCCGGTGTCCTTGTCCATCCTGATCAGGGTCGCGGGCAAGAGATGGCCGGTAGAGGAATGCTTCCAGCAGGGAAAAGGGCAAACCGGACTTGACCAGCACCAGCTCCGCCTCCGGCACTCATTTCACCGGCACACCGTGCTATCCATGTGCGCCCTCGCGCTACTCGCCGCCGCGACCGCCCGGCCACCCGCCAACCCCGCACCCTGGGCCCCTCCCCGCACGGGCACAGCCACCGCGCCCCAGACCCGCACCGGTACCACTGACCAGCCGGAACACTGGCGCGACAGCGGCAAGCTCCCCGCCGGCCCCAGCGAGAAACCACCCCGCGACATCGGCCTGATCCGCGTGACGGTGCCCGAAGCACGCAGGCTGCTCGCAGCGTCCGCGCGCGAAACCTTCCGCTATGCGTGGAGCATCTGGCGGCGACGCCACCAGGCACGCGCCCGATGGCACCACTACCAGGCGCAACTCCAAGCAGCGCCACCATGACCCGCGCGACCAACTGGGAAGATCACAAACCCGGACTGTAGTACCAGTGTGGGCAGGTGAATGCCGGATTTGCCCTCGTTGCGGGCGGTGTTGAACGCGGTCACAAAGGCGGGGACGCAGTGACCCTTGCAGAAGAACAGCGTGACTGCCTTGCCGCTGACCATGATCGCGTCGGGTTCGTTCACCGGGTGCCCGGCGTCTTTGGCGTCGCACCACACTGCACGTCCCATCAGTTCCGCCTCCTACCCCGGCCGCGTCGGGCAACGGCTGGGTTCCGTTCCAGTTCCACCGGTTTGGTGGTTAAAAGTGAGCGTTGTCCGTTGCGCAAAGCGCCCACACGACTTTCCCGCCCATCTCCTGCGGGACATAGCAGCCCCATTGCTGGCTGAGCGCCGCTACCAAAAGCAGGCCCCGGCCGCTGTCGGCGTCTTCGTCAGCGTCGATCAGCACCGGCTGCTGCGGGCTGGTGTCCCAGACCAAAATGAGCACCCGCGCTACATCCGACAATAGCCACAGCCGGACCGGGACCATCCGGTCCGGAAATTGTGACGCTTTGACCGCGTTGGTTACTAATTCGCAGACCAGCAGTTCCACCCGTTCATTGAATGCGGCTAATCCCCATTCAAACAGCAGCAGCCGGGTGTGCAGCCGGGCACACGGCACGGCGCTGGTGAACGCGCCGAGTTCGAGAAAGCTGCGCAGCGGCCAGTCGCCGACCATGCTCAGTCCTTGGTTGTGGGGAGGCAGAACCGGCTCCGGAGCCGTGCTCTTTCTGGACGCGGCCGGGTATGGCTTCGTCCTGGTTACAGGGCCGGTCCCGCCTCCTGCAGGCCGAGCACAGCCAAAAGGTGACCACAGCGGTGCCGCGCTCGTCCTGCCGCTCATCAAAGGCTCCCTGCAACACTCGTAGGCCCACGCCCAGCCGTCCGCCGTGCCGCGCCGGTGCGGTGCTGGCTGCCAGCCGGGTCCAATCGGGGTCGCTCCTCAGCTCAGGTGGTGCCGCGCGGCTCGTGCCCGTTTGCCGTCGGCGTGGGCCAGCCCGCCCGGGTTCGCACGCATCGCGGCCCACGACGGCCTGCGTGGATAACATCGTGTACGGAGACAGTCACCGCAGCCATAGCGCTTTATGACAATGCGCAATCATGACTAGTTCCACGCCAATCCCGGCGGGCAAGATAGCGGGGCAGGATGCCGCCCGGACGCGGCAGCCGACCCACCTGGCGGGAGACGTCATGGACTACAGTCCCACTGTGCGCGGACGGCGCCTGATGCGCGAGATCACCCGCCTGCGCCAAGCCGCCGGACTTTCCTTAGAGGTGGCGTCGCAACGGCTCGACTTCAGCAAGAGCAAGCTGTACCGGCTGGAAAACGGCCGCGGCCGCATCAGCACCGACGACCTGGCAGACATGCTCGACCTGTACGGCGTCCGCTCACCACAGCGGGAAGCGCTTATCCAGCTCGGCCGTGACGCCCGCAAACGCGGCTGGTGGACCGCCTACGCCGACGTGTTCACCGGCTCCTACATCGGCCTCGAATCCGAAGCCAACACCATCCGCATCAACGCCCCCGTCGTGCCTGGTCTGCTGCAGACCGCCGGCTACGCCCGCGCCGTCATCTCCCACACACGCCCAGCGTTGGAACCCGCCGAGGTCGAACGCGCGGTCGCCGCGCGCGCTGCCCGCCAGCAAGCGATCCTTGACCGCGACAACCCGCCAGACATGCACATCATCCTCGACGAGGCGGCGCTGCGCCGCCAGGCCGGCGGGCCCGCCGTACTGTCCGGGCAGCTCACCGCCCTCGCCCAGACCAGCGCCCGGCCCACCATCACCATCCAGGTCCTCCCGTTCGCCGCCGGGGCGAACGCGGGCATGGACGGCAAGTTCGTCATCCTCACCTTCCCCAGCGCCGAAGACCCGCCTGTCGCCTACGTCGAAGGCCTGATGGGCGACATCTACCTAGAATCCGGAGCAGAACTCGACCGCTACAACCTCGCCTGGACCCACCTCGTCACCCAAGCCCTCGAACCGGGCGAGTCCGTGGCCCTGGTCAGCGAACTAGCCGAGGAGTCCCGATGACCAATCCGAACGACCTGTCATTCACCCGCTCCCACTGGCGCAAATCCAGCCACAGCACCGGCGTGAACGAGTGCGTCGAAGTCGCCGGGAAGGGCAACGCGGTCGCTGTACGCGACTCCAAGAATCCTGGCGCAGGTCACCTCATCTTTGCGGCTGCCGAATGGAAAGTGTTTCTTCGTAGCGTCAAGAGTGGGAGCCACGACCAGTAACTGCAGGCGGTGAGACTGGCAGCGGCAGGACAAGCACGTCGAAAAGGGGCGCGTCTGGCCAGGGCGGACGACGTTGTCCAACCTTGCGCCACCCCCACTTGAGGTACGCGCAGTAGGCCCTTACATTGTCTGGCTCGACGAGCAGCCTGGCGCGTTGCTCGGTTCTGGCGGATAGGAGCCGGTCGTGCAGTGCGCGGGCGATGTGCCGCCCCGTGTATGCCTGCCGGACCATGATTTCCGAGAGCACAAAGGTGCGATGGCCCGTCTCTGCTGTGAAGTGTTCCGGAAGCGGCGGTGATACGTTCTGCCATGCTTTCGTTCCCGGTGCCAACGGCCAGCCCCATGTCTGGCCAATGGCTTCACCGTCGGTGTAGGCGATCACCATGTCGAGGTCAGTGTTGGACGTGTAGGAGTCGAAGCGGCCCATGAAGGCGTCTACCGAGTCGAATGGGTCGCCGCTTGCAATTGCTTCGGTGTAGGAGGCCTTGTAGATGGCTTCTACAGTGGTGCGCACGCGCCGCGCCGCTTTGGCGTCGTAGCGGCGGAACCCCAAACCGGACATGATCTACTTCTCGGGCCGGTTACACAGCGGTCAATGCCCGGTCAACCGCGTCGAATCGGGCGCAAAATTCCTCTGCCTTCGCCCGGTCGGCCGCGTCCCGGACGGGACGTAGCTCGTTCAAGGTCCGGATCGATGCCACCCCACCCTCAAGCGCTGGCAGCACCGCCATGCCCTCGCTTATGGCGCCTTGCGCGTTGCCGCTTTTGGCG
>WNGG01009615.1_pt1 | contig 10551 bp, 9 predicted proteins | sample 5400661 | NCBI WGS metagenome assembly WNGG01 (sample SAMN13153372, study PRJNA577476) | soil metagenome | isolation source: 100 cm soil or saprolite under Garry oak tree replicate 1 | place: USA:California | collected 2016-06-15
TCACCGGCAAATTCAAACGCACGAAATGACCAGGTGCATTGTCATGTCGGACGCAAGTCGAGACGTCCCTTAGTTTGCCTTAGAATAAATTGAGAGATTCCTCGACTTCGCTCGGAATGACAAAACCAACGAAATAACGTGAAAAAGAAACTCAAAGTCCTCGTGCTTTTCGACGGCACAAGTCCGACCACCGTCGATCAGGACTTCAGCAAGGAGATGAAAACGAAGGATTGGCAAACTGAGGCGAACGTCATGGCCGCGCTCGGCGCGCTCGGCCACACGGCGGAGCATCTTGCCATTTTTGACGATGTCGATCTTCTCCGGCAAAAGCTGGAGACCTTCGCGCCCGATGTTCTTTTCAATCTCGTCGAACAGTTCAAGAACAACCCCGGATTCGACCAGAACATCGTTTCCTTTTTCGAAATGCAAGGCCTCCCCTTTACCGGCTGCGGCTCGACCGGTCTAACCCTTTGCAAGCACAAGGGCATCTCGAAAAAGATTCTCCACTATCATGGCATCCACGTTCCCAATTTCGTTGTCATTCCACGGGGCCAGCGGATCGGGCGGCCTAAACAGCTCAAGTTCCCAATTCTGGTGAAGCCGGTGAAAGAAGAGGCGTCCTACGGTATTTCGCAGGCGTCATTCGTCGAGACGGACGAGCAGTTCCGTGAGCGTGTCGCCTTTGTTCACGAGAAATATGCCAGCGACGCGATCGCGGAGGAATACATCGAGGGCCGCGAACTCTACGTGGGCCTGATGGGCAACGTGCGGCTCACCGTTTTTCCGATCCGGGAGCTCGTCTTTCGGGAAGTTCCGCCGAACGAACCGAGGATTGCGACTTACAAGGCGAAGTGGGATGAGGAATATCGTAAACGCTGGGGTTTACATAATCAGTTCGCCGAAGGGCTCGACCCGGCGCTCGTCGCGCACATCGAGGAGACGTGCAAACGCATCTACCGTTTGCTCACGATCGACGGCTACGCGCGCATCGATCTGCGGCTCACGGCGGACAACAAGGTCTATTTCATCGAGGCGAACCCGAATCCCGTTCTCGCGGAGGACGAGGATTTCGCGCTTTCGGCGGGCAAGGCCGGCCTGCCGTATCCGCAATTGATCGACCGGATCACGCGGCAAGGGATGAAGACGGTTCGGGATTGATCGGCGAGCGACTTCGGCAGATGCATACGCGATCAGCGAGCCGGCGTTACGATTGGTGACGTTGTCGGAGTCAGCGCTGGACTCGCCGACGCCGTCCCGCCCGGGCTCGACGTTGGAAACGCAAATGTCGCCGATGGCGATGCAGTCGGCGAGGGAGAAGATGTCGATGTTGGAGTGGCAAACGGCGAAGGACTCGGCGTGGGAGTTGGCAGAGGCGGGATAATGTTTTCCCAATGATGCAGCGGCACAGTCGCGCCGCCGATTTCATCGACAAGTTTTTGGCAACGCACCTGGAGCTTCTCCAGATCCGGCGGGCCAAACGGCTTGTCGGCCGTTCCAGGAAAAACCAAGTACGTCACTTTGAGATCGCTCACCGGCCGGTTATATGGATTGGACAGCGCGTTAATTTGCTTTGCGATTCGCAGCGATGCTTCACCAACCCTGTCGTTTGGTCCGATGTCGCCCACGATCGCGGGATATACAGCCTCTGCGAACACGACCAGCGCATAATCTCCCACTTTGAGAGCGTCCTTTCCGCGCGCGAATGCTCCCGGCATGACGATGTAGGGGTCGGTCGCCCCGATCAGAAAACTGAATTTCTTGAGCGTCATCACCTCATCGCGCAACTGCACCAGCGCGCCGCGCAACTCGCGTTTGCGTTCCGGTGTGGTCGTTTTGAGCGCGTACTCGTCTTCAACTTTTTTCAGACGGTCTTCGGCCGCGGGAAGATAAGGGTTCGGCGCAGGCGTCTTTTTGGCCCAGCGATAACTGGTGAATGGCTTGAAATTTGTTGTCACACCAGTCCCAATCGGCATTCGGTCGGCATCCGAGCCGTCGGCATCGACATCCATGTCCGCTTGGAGCAGGAGCGTCTTGCGATGGCTTTGTGGGTGCTGCAGTTGAAGGACGGTTTGGCAATCGAAAAAATTGTGCCGGGAAAGAACCTGATCGAGATGGACGAGATTGTCGCGCAACACTTTCACCTTTGTGTCGTAAAGCTGAGCGAATAGCGGCGAAACCGGATCAGGAGGCAACATCTGAGCCAACCCCGGCAACAGCGTCGGCAGTTGCGGAGTGACTTTGGCCAGCTCCTCAATCGTTCTATTTGGCGAAGGCACACGCGCCAGCAGTTTTAGATCAAGAACGTAACTCTCCGGATCGACTCGTTCCGTTGTAGCATCCGCACCCGGAACAGTTTCGACTTTGGCATGAAGCGTCACGCCATTGAACAACTTCGCAGTATCCAGCTTGCCCGTGATAAAGGGGGACCGTGCGTGCGTTGGTTCGGGAGAAGGCGTGGCTGTTACTTCGGCCGGCGGAGCGTGTTGCAGGCGCTCAAGCGAAATCCAGCGATAAACGATCGCGACGAATATCGCGGCCAGTAAAACCAGCACCAGCCGGCGCCACGTCCGGAGACGAATTCTTGCCACGCGATTATTTTTTTAGCCAGGCGACAATCGCCACGATGATTCCGATCACACTCAAGATCGACATCATACCCGCGGGCATCACTCTTCCAGTTCGCAGAAATTTGGGAACGAACTGGGCAGCGAGAAGCAGGGAGACAATGCACGCAGTCGCAAGCCCCACGATGCGATATTCCGGCAGAAGAAACGCGCCCACGAGTAGCAAAACTCCGGTGATCCCGCCGGCAACGATCGACGCCACGCTACCCGCTTTGACGTAACCGACCACGCCTCCTGCAATCGTAAGAATACCGAAGACGATAAAGTAAATTTTCGCAGCTCCCATCTTGTTTGCCTCGCCGGATTCGTAAGCCAACAGACCGAGGCTGTCCAGTGGCCACGTTACCGGTTAGGAAATCACAGCTACCAAAGCACTACAGCTCAGCGCGCAGGCTCGCGTCGTTATAAAATTCGATCTGGTGTCCTCCGAGGCGATGGAGCACTCGCCAGCCACGGCTCTCGGCAAAATCCCTGAGTTCGTCTTCCGACATTTCTCGCAGGACTCTGAGTTCCGCAGGTTGCGTGACGAAGTATTCGGATTTGGTCGAAAGCATGTCTGCAATCTTTGCGGCCAACGCCGGCGAATGTTCGTTTCTCGCCATACTGATTAGCGCTCGCCTTCGCGCCGCAGATCGGCTGCCGGTTTTCGAGAGGATTTTGTCATTGGCAGCGGCGGCGGCAGTTTCGATTTGCGATTCAATTTGTCGCGCAGAGCGAGATGCGCTTTCCGGCCCGCTGTGGGGCCTCTCGCGTTTGGCTTTTCCATGTCGATCCAAGATTGTAGGGCGTTTGTGCCAAACGCCTATTTATTCCTTCAGCGCTCGCCGCCACAACAAATTCGCAGGCGACTGGCGCGGTCAATTTGATCGGTTAAGCTTCGGAGATGTTTTCAGAAACCGTCGAGCTGCGCGGTCACATTATTGATTCGCTCATTTTGCCGAAGGTGCTGGATCAAATCTTGACGCATGGCGCGAATTTCAAGATTGGCGAGATCAAGATCGGAAAAAAGCGGGCCGACCAGAGCTTCGCGCGAATCGAAGTCTCTGCCGAAACACATGAAGCGCTCGACAAACTCGTTTTGCGACTGCGGCAGCACGGCGCCGAAGTTGTCGAACGCGCTGACGCGCAACTGGCCAGGGCGCCGGCGGATGGAGTTTTCCCGCGCGATTTCTATGTGACAACCAACCAGCAAACGTTCGTTCGATTTGACGGCAAAGAGATCGAAGTCCGGCCCGCGATGATGGACAGTGCAATTGCGGTTGATCGAAAAAAACGCTCCGCCCGAGCGGTGAAATTTTTCGACGTCAGAAAGGACGATGAAATCATAGTCGGTCATCAAGGCATTCGCGTTGTTCCGGTGCAACGTTCGACTTCGCATACCGATCTCTTTCAATTCATCAACACGATCGTCGATGCTGACGAACCGAAGTCGGCCGTGATTCGCGAGCTCGCTCGCGAATTGCAACGCGCGCGAAAGGCGAAAGGTAAAATCGCGATCGTCGGCGGACCTGCAATCGTAAGGACGGGCGCGGGCGAGCACCTGGTGCGGCTCATCAAATCGGGCTATGTAGATCGGCTCTTCGCCGGAAATGCATTTGCCGTTTATGACGTGGAGCGCGCGTTATTTGGGACCTCGTTGGGAGTGAATCCCGATCTTGCGTTTGCGCGAGGTGGCCATGAGAACCATCTGCGGGCAATCAATGCAATTCGCGAGTCCGGCGGAATCGCAGCGGCGGTGGAGAAAAAAAACCTGACCAGCGGTGTCATGCACGCTTGTGTGATCCACAAGGTCGATATTGTGCTGACCGGGTCAATCCGCGACGAAGGACCGATTCCCGGCGTTACGACGGATGTCGTCGAAGCGCAAAAAATCATGCGCGCGAAACTCGCCGACGTAACGCACGTGCTGCTGCTTGGCACGGTCCAGCATTCGCTCGCCGTGGCGAGCATGCTCGCGCCCACCGTGAATACAGTGTGTGTCGATATCGATCCGTCGGCAGTAGAGAGAGCTGTCGAACATCAGCCGTTGCAATCGATCGGGTTGGTCACCGACGTGGAACCTTTCCTGCGCGAACTCGCCGATTGCATCGCCAATCGTGACGATACGGCGGGCGCGGATCGCAAGGAGTAAGCTGTCGATCTTATGCGCGAGCTGCTCCTTTGTCCGCCGGACCATTACGGCATCGAGTACGAGATCAATCCGTGGATGAGCCGCGCGCGCGGCGCGGAAAGACCGCTGGCGCAAAAACAGTGGAAGGACTTGCATGCGACCCTGTCGAAATTGGAGTGCAAGATTCATTTGATCACGCCGCAGCCGAAACTTCCGGACATGGTTTTCACCGCCAACGCCGGGCTTACCGTTGGAAAGAAATTTATCCCGAGCAATTTTCGGCACAAAGAGCGAGCCGGCGAAGCGCCACATTTCGCTCGTTGGATGCAAGAAAACGGTTACGAAGTCTCGTGGTTGCCCAATGATCTCTACTTCGAAGGCGAAGGCGATGCGCTTTTCGGCGGCGATACCCTTTTTTGCGGCTACAAGTTTCGCTCCGATATCCAATCGCATCGTGCGGTGGCCGACATGCTCGGTTGCCTCGTCATCTCCGTCGAACTTGTCGATCCGCGTTTTTATCATCTCGATACATGTTTTTGTCCGTTGCCGGACGGCGCAGCCGTTTGGTTTCCGGCCGCGTTCGACGAATACGGCCAGCGTTCTATCCGCGAACATGTGCCTGAATTAATCGACGTCTCACCGGAAGAAGCGGTGCATTTTTCATGCAACGCCGTCGTGCTCAAGCGCGATATCGTTTTGCCCGATGGCGCCCCGAAACTAGTCGCGACGCTGCGAGCGCGCGGCTACCGTTGTCACGAACTTCCGATGAGCGAATTTCTGAAAGCCGGCGGCGCATGCAAATGTCTCACGATGTTTTTGCCACAACGGGAAAACGTGGCGTGATAAATGGCAGGCAAGGCACGGCTGGGCCGTCCGCAAAGTTTCGGCGCACTCGGCGATCGCGCCCTACCGCTCGCGTTTTCGTTTCAATTCCGGTTCGATCTTCCCGAGCGGCAAACAATTCATTACATCGTTTTTCGTCAGCCAGCCTTTGCGCGCGATACCCACGCCAAACCACAAATCCTGAAGACGCTCGGCGCGATGCGCATCGGGATTAATCACGCATTTCACGCCTTTTTCTTTTGCCAGCGGCCACCAGCGCCAGTCGAGATCTAGCCGTTTCGGAGCGGCATTGAGCTCGACCCACGTGCCGGTTTCCGCCGCCGCATCAAGGACTACCGGCATATCGAAAACGTAAGGCTCGCGCTGCAAGAGAAGCCGGCCAGTCGGGTGGGCGAGTATCGTGACAAACCGATTGTTGATCGCGCGGATGATGCGTCGCGTCATCTCCGCTTCGGAGAGATTGAAAACGGAGTGGATCGAGACCACGACAAAGTCGAGCTCGGCCAGAATATCGTCATCAAAATCAAGCGACCCGTCGCGGAGAATGTCGCATTCGATACCGGCAAATAAACGGAAGCCGTCAAACTTCTGGTTCAATCTGCGGATCGCCGCCACTTGTGCGCGCAGTTTTGCTTTGTCTAAACCGTGCGCCTGGATCGAGCTGCGGCTGTGCTCGGCAATGCCGAGATATTCGAGGCCGAGCGCCTGTCCCGCATGCGCCATTTCCTCAAGAGTGTTGTGGCCGTCGCTGGCAGTGGTGTGACAATGAAATGTTCCCCGCAAATTCTCTGCTTCGATTAAGCGCGGCAGAGAATGGTTCTCCGCCGCCTCAAACTCGCCACAATTCTCACGCAGCTCCGGCGCAATAAAATCGAGACCGAGCGCACGATACAGTTCGCCTTCGTCGCGAACCTTTGGAATTTTCTTGGTCGATCTTTTCTTGCGTGTTTTCGGCTCCGGCGGAAGGAGCGCGAGGCGGTATTCGTTCAGCGTCCAGCCGTGTTCGAGCGCGCGATTGCGCATCTCGATATTGTGTTCCTTGCTGCCGGTAAAATAATTGAGGGCGAACGGATATTCGGCGCCGCTCACCACGCGCAGATCGCATTGAATGCCAGAACGAATCCGCACGCTCGATTTTGTCGGACCTTGGGCGATGATCGACTCGACCAGAGGATGTGCGATAAACGATTTTGTGATCGCAGCAGGCGTTTTCGTGGCGACAATAAGATCAAGATCCCGCACGATTTCCTTGCGCCGGCGATAACTACCCGCGATGCAGACCTGCAACGCGTCGGGATGGGCCGCGAGATCATTCCTAAGCGCTTCGGCCTCACTGGCGATCTGGCCAAATTGAAACGAGCCCGCATGCTTCACCCGGTCCGCAATTGCTTTGCAAAGTTTTTCCTGCGTCGTCTCGCCAAAGCCGGGCAGTTCGGCGACCCGTCCGGACTCGCACGCTTTCAGTAGCTGAGCGATCGAGCTGACGTGAAGTTTGTCGTAAAGAACTTTTATCTTTTTCGCGCCGAGCCCCTGAATCGAGAACAACTCGAGAATCGCACCTGGAAACTGCCCGCGAAGATCTTCCAGGTACTTCAACGAACCGCCGGCGGCGAGCTCTTTGATTTTCTCCGCGATGCTTTTGCCGATTCCGGGAATTTTCGCGAGCGCTTCCTCGTCTTGCAGATCGGAAAGAGCGCCGCCGAATGTTTCGATGGAGCGCGCGGCGTTAGTGTAAGCGCGGATTTTGAATGGATTTTCGCCCTTAAGCTCCAATAGCGCGGCGATTTCCTCCAACACGGCGGCGACTTCAGCTTTCGTCATTGGTTCACCCTTAGCGAAGAATCCCGCCGCGTCGATACAAGCAGGTTGTAGTCGCCGCGCTCTGTCGGGCAAACGGCGACAGAACGCCCTGGCTACAGGCTACATTCGCCCGCGTTGCTGGTAGAATGCGTAGCGCGCGATAATTGAATCGACATACTTCCGCGTTCCAGGGAAATCGATCCTTTTGAGGAATGTCCGCGGCGCGATCGGAGCGACGCCATTTCCACCGCTCCATCGTTGCGCTCGGCTGGCACCGGCATTGTATTCGGCAAGCGCGAACGGCAGCGGGTCCGATTGCGTTTCCCAGTGTTCAAAGGCGCGGCGCAAATACCATGTCCCCGCCTCGAGATTTATTTTTGGATCGAACAGTTGCTCGACGCGAAAATTGTCGATCTTGTTTTCGCGCGCCCATTCCTTGGCGGCTTTTTCGCTCACTTGCATGAGCCCGCGCTCTTCGGCGCTACCGTATTTTTTAGGATCGAACCGGCTCTCACGCCAAACGACCGCCTTCACCAGCATCGGGTCGAGATGATGCTCCAGTGCGATCGAGCGAATCAGGCCATCGTATTGTTTAAATCGCGCCGGGCTCATCCACTCGTAGAACGTGTAGATTGGGTCACCCGATCGCACGGCCAGATAACCAAAGCCTGCAGCCAGGGCGAGCAATACGCACAGGATTAGTTTGAAAGCAAATCGTATCACCTCGCGCATCAAATCTCGTGCTCCTGCTCGCGTGAGCAATTAAATTAGACTCTCCATTGCATGGCAAAAGCCAATTACATTCGTGTTATCGTTGATCGGGCGATCTACCGGGAACTGGATTATCTGGTGCCAGAAGCATTGTCGGAACGAGTCGGCGTCGGTTCCCGTGTGCGCGTTCCGTTTCGTGAGAAGTCTGTTCTCGGAACTGTCGCGGCGGTTCTCGATCACACTGAAGCGGAAGGTCTTCGGCCAATCGAAGCGGTCATCGGCCAAGCGCCCATCTTGAGCGAGCAACTGCTCGAGCTCGCCAGATGGATCAGCGCCTACTACTGCTGCCCAATCGAAACGGTGATGCGCAGTTTGCTGCCGCAAGTAATTCGGCGCGCCGAAGTCGGGTGGAAAAAGCAATTGTTCGTGCGGCCTGTGCGCCGGATCGGCAATGGGGAAATCGAAAAGCTGCGGCGGCGCGCTCCGCGCCAGGCGGAACTTCTGGAGGCGATCTCGCGATTGGAAGCGCCCGTGCGCGTAGCCGACCTTCTGCGCCAGACATCTCTCGATAACCAAACATTGCGCGCGCTGGTCAAACGCGGTTTGGCGGAGCTACGCGAACAGGCCGTCGTTCGCGATCCGCACGGAGACGAGCAGTTCATCGCAACCTCGAATCTTGAACTGAATGCGGAGCAGGTCCTTGCACTGAAAGAAATTACCCAAGCACTCGACTCGCCGCAGAGTGCGCGACCAATTTTGCTGCACGGAGTGACCGGCAGCGGCAAGACTGAAATTTATTTGCAAGGGATCCGGGCTGCGCTCGAACGCGGACGAAGCGCGATCGTTCTCGTCCCTGAAATTTCGCTTACGCCGCAGACGGTCGAACGTTTCAAGGGTCGCTTTGCCGAAGCGCAGGATGCGGTCGCAGTATTGCACAGCCATTTATCCGAAGGCGAACGCCACGATGAATGGCACAAGATTCATTCCGGCCGTGCCCGAATTGTGATCGGCCCACGCAGCGCCGTTTTCGCGCCCCTCAAAAATCTTGGACTCATCGTTGTGGATGAAGAACACGAGAACACTTACAAGCAGGAGGAAGCGCCGCGTTATCATGCCCGGGACGTCGCCGTCGTGCGCGCCAGGATCGAGAAATGCGTGGTCGTCCTGGGAAGCGCTACACCATCGCTCGAAAGTTATTATAACGCTGCGCGCGGCAAGTATCGGCTAGCAACGCTCACCCAGCGCATCGACGAAAAGCGGATGCCGCTCATGCGTATTGTCGATCTTCGACAGGAACGCCGAAAAGAGAAGGCGATCGCAATTTTATCGGAAAAATTGCGCGCCGCCATTGCCGATCGTTTGGAGAAAGGCGAACAGACAATCTTGTTTCTCAATCGCCGCGGGTTCTCCACTTCTCTGCTTTGCAGCAATTGCGGCGAGGCGCGCAATTGTCCGAATTGCAGCGTGGCGCTCACCTTCCATCGACATGTTACGCGGTTGAGTTGTCATTTGTGCGGGCATACCGCAGCCGTGCCAAAGAAATGTCCGGCTTGCGGCAAGGATGCGCTGATTTATGCGGGGTTCGGCACAGAGAAAGTCGAATCAACCGTGGCCCACATTTTTCCGAAGGCGACGGTCCGCCGCATGGACGCGGACTCCATGACGCGCAAAGAAGCTTATCGCGAAACTTTGAGAAGTTTTCGCACCGGTAAGATCGACATCCTGGTCGGGACACAAATGATTGCGAAAGGTTTGCATTTCCCGAACGTGACTCTCGTCGGAATTATTAATGCGGACCTGGCGCTGCATCTGCCGGATTTCCGCGCGGGCGAACGGACCTTTCAACTCCTCACGCAAGTGGCTGGACGCGCCGGGCGAGGTGAAACGCCCGGGGAGGTTTTCGTGCAAACATATACACCGTTCAGTCCGTCGATTCAGTTTGCGCGGCATCACGATTTTGCCGGATATTTTCAACAGGAGCTCGAGTTTCGCGAGCGCTGTGATTTCCCGCCGTTTAAACACGCAATCCTGATTACGGTGCGCTCCGCTCATGAGGCGCGGGCGAAATTCTCGGCAGAAACTTTGGCGCGACGATTAAAGGAAACTCTCGGGCCCGAATTTATTCTGGGTGATCCCGCGCCCGCGCCGCTGGAAAAACTACAAGGGCAGTTTCGGTTCCACATTTTGTTACGCGGCGAAGCGATCATGCGCCTGAGCCGGCTTGTGCGCGAAACTTTGGATAAATTGCCTTTTCCGGAGGATGTGACAGTGACCGTCGATGTCGATCCTTATCAGTTGCTTTAGAAGTTGCGGCCAGGCCATTGATTTATTACGGATGCAGTTCCATGTCGCTTAGGAAAACTTTGATTTGGGTTGCGATCGTGTGGCTCGTGCTTATCACGCTCATTCACGCGTGGCTGAACTTGCATGTGTTCGCAGGAGGGAACGCGAGTGGCACTGATC
>WNGG01009617.1_pt1 | contig 10550 bp, 11 predicted proteins | sample 5400661 | NCBI WGS metagenome assembly WNGG01 (sample SAMN13153372, study PRJNA577476) | soil metagenome | isolation source: 100 cm soil or saprolite under Garry oak tree replicate 1 | place: USA:California | collected 2016-06-15
CGAAGTTCAACGCCTCGTGCGGGTTGGCCGAGGTGACGACGTTCCAGCCGGCGCGCCCCCCACTGATATGGTCGAGCGAGGCGAATTTCCGCGCGACATGATAGGGCTCGTTATAGGTCGTGGAAGCGGTGGCGATCAGCCCCAGATGCTCGGTCACCGTGGCCAGCGCCGGGAGCAGCGTCAGGGGGTCGAAGGACGTGACCGTCGCGCTGCGTTTGAGCGCCTGCATCGGCATGTTGAGCACGGCCAGGTGATCGGCCATGAAAAAGGCGTCGAACCGCCCACGCTCCAGCGTCTGGGCGAAGCGCTTGTAGTGCGCGAAATTAAAGTTCGCATCCGGGAACGCCCCGGGATAGCGCCAGGCGGCGGTATGAATGCTGACCGGCCGCATGAACGCGCCCAGTCGCAGTGTTCGTGAGTGAGTCATATACCCTCCGTCCCGCGCCAGTACTGCGGGTCAGAGTACCAAATCCACGGTCAATGGCCACCCCGGAGAGCACTCCCTCTGCAATCGTAAGAACCGCTACCGTATGGCCCAGATAGAGCAAAGCTGTCAGCAGGGAGAGTAGCAAAACCCGGGAGAGCGCGCTCCCAGGTCACTGGAATGAACCGATCGCCACCTCGCCCTTCACTTGCTCCACTCGGACCAGACTTGAGCTATTCCTCCCGGACGGCGGGCTGCATCACCCGACAGTGGTGATGCACCGCGTCCGGAATTAAGTGGATGATCGGCGATGGGTCGGAGTCCGGTGCGAAGGACCTGACATCTTCGGACGTCGAGTCATTGCCCGGAGAGAGCCGTGGAACCCTGCGCCGTAACAGCGACCTGCTCAGCGTCTTTTTTCTCCGGCGCAAAGAAGACGAGCGCACGGACCTCGATACTTTCGCGCGGCGCTGCATCGGGCGGACTCGTCGGGTCGTTGAAAGCGGTATGGGCGGTGAACCGCGCCCGGCCGTCCTCCTCCGAGTCGTAGCACTTGAGGAGCACCGCCTCGTTCGGCTCCAGGTGCGGGAAGTAATACCAGCGGTGATTGGGATTGTAGGTGAACGCGTAGGTCTCACCAACCCGGTCAGGGTACACCAAGTCACTCGCCACGACGTCCTGCGGGACGATACTCTGCGCATCGCACAGGGCCAGCGGTGACTCCTGAATAGGCCCGCGGATTGCCCGCCAGACGTTGATCTCGGCAAAGCGATGCTGCAACAACTCCTCCGCTTCCTCAGGCACGTGATCGCGCACGCGCCGGGGAGCAGACTTGAGGGAGTAATCGTTGTGAATGAGCCTAGCGGGCTCCCGCACGCCGTTCTCACCCCGACGCGCCTTGGGCGCGCAGCGCACGACATGGTCGAAGATCACTACCTTCACCGCGCCGGTGGTTTCCTTCAGCAGTCGCTCGACCTCTGGATAGTACACCTCACGCACCTCTTTCTCGTCGTAAAAGTTTGCCACCTTGCTGTCATGGTGCGTGAGCACGAACCCTTGCCTGTCTAAGGACAGTTGACTGAGGATGGGTCGTGCATTGCGGATGGTGACGGTTTGTGGGGAGTTCCGCCTGGTGGTTTGCGGTATGCCAGACGGTGGTGTGTATGCATAGGATACGGGCCTTTCCGCCCCATTGAGCAAATAGTTCAGTGTGGCTTCCACGTGGGTGAGGCCCTGCACCGTGTTGTTGTCCATTTTCCTCCTCCTTTGGAGCGCCAACTCGTTACGCCGCCCTCTGGTGATCCAGAGAGTCAGGGGTTGCTTCAGGCAACCGCGGCTGGGTCTGAGACCAGTGGTGTTGAACTGCCATGACAGCAATCAGAGCCGCAGACAGCCACACGAGGCTCACGAGACCGACAATCAGCAGTGAGAGACTCTCAGTGAAATCAACGCCCGCACTGGCGAGTCCCGACTGGGTAATGACGTGCCACATATGCACCCCTCCTGCAGAGATTGGGCGTCCAACGCCCTATCCCGAGAGGCCTCGCAAAAGGCAGGCCAACTTGGGCGGCCGCTATTCATACCAGAAACCGCGCTGTTTTATGCGGCCCTGACTCTCCCGGCAGGTTGTTGTGTGTTATTTTCCCTGGAGCGACCGTATCATTTTGTGCGCCCGGGCCGCCGGTTCCACGAGGGTGCTGCGGCTGTTATCCGTCAGCTTGAAGCCGCAGCGACTGGGTCGTTTGCGTAGAGCGATACTCCCAGGTCTGGGAGCAGTGTTGGCAGGTTTCGGGATGAGAGGAGGTAGCGATGGCGGTCGGCTTGCTGCGGATTATCGGGGAGATCGACACGACGCAGTTTTGGCCGGACGGCGAATCTGACGGCGACACGATTCATATCATGTCTACGTTGACGCAGACCGCTTTCCCTTGACAAAATAAAAATGGCGCGAGAGAGCTAGTACCCCCTCAGCGGTCGGCGGGCCCCGGGATAGGCATAGCCGTCGACCCCCAGACCGTGGCCCCAGCGGGCATTCCGCTCCAGGGGGCCGTCCTGCTCCGCCGCCTCGGGCTGCTCCCACCACCCGACGCTGGGCGACAGGTGCGAGAGCGAGGGGAGCGAGGGGTGAGACAGCGCCTGTTTAAGGTCCTCCAAGGAGAAAAAGAGCACGGTCCCTTCACGTTCGGCAGACATGGCACAGGTAGCCGTCAGCAGGACGATGAGGGCCAGTCCAGCAAGGAGAGCTTTCCGGCCTTGCGGGCTCAGGGCTTGGCTAAGCGTCGTCATTATCTTTGTCCTTTCCGTCACCGTTGCTCGCGCGACTCCAGCGCAGCACCCGCGCCGGCTTTGTCGCACGCTGCGAGCGGAGATGTGCGCACTCCTCTGATCCCGAGAACACCAAAGCGGGAAAATCCACAGACGCCCCCTTCAGGGTGCTGGTGGGTAAGGGTTGGAAAAAGGGTGGAGGAGGAAAAAGAGGCTTACGTGGGAAGGTGAGTCTCTACACGTAATGAACGCATAATCACCATGACAGATTTAAAGAGAAAAGCAAGCAACAAAAGACTGGCAGATAGGGCAGGCGCCAAATCAGGGGAAAGGTGCCAAGCTTCGCGGTGCCCGCTCCGCGCCAGAATGTCATATCGAGGAGCAAATATTGTCCCCTAGCCAAGACAAGGGTATGGTAAGTGCATGGCAGTAAAAACAATCACGATCGACCTGAACGCGTACGAACTCTTAGCCCGGCACAAACGGCCAGGGCAGTCGTTCTCCAAAGTCATTAAGGAACATTTCGGGCGGCGCAAAACGGCGGCGGCGTTTTTACGTGTCCTGCCGTCCCTGACCTTACAAGAGGAAACCCTCAAGCACATCGAGGCTCAAGTGAAAGAACGGCATCGGCATCGACCAACCCAAAGTGTCTAAGTTGCGGCGGGGGCAGTTTCCACCGAACGGCTCTTCCGCTTTCTTACCGCCCTCGATCAAAAGGCGGGGCGGTCCATATATGTCGCCATATCAGTGTGGCTCTCCAGAACCCAGGCTTTGAAACCACTGCTTCAGTCGGTCGCGGACTTCTGTGTACAGCTTGACCTGCATCTCAGGATGCGCCTCCAGCAGTTTGCGGATCTCCTCTCCTGCGATCTCTAAGAGCAAACACTTCTCCCTGGCTACCACCGTCGCTGATCTCGGCTTTCGTTCCAAGACGGCCATCTCCCCGAAGATTTCCCCTGTTTGTAAGATGGCAAGCGAACGGCGAGGGCCCCTTGTTCCTCCCAGCGTAACCTGCACTGAGCCTGAGCTAAGCAGAAAAACTGAGTCGCTCACTTCGCCTTCTCTCAGGATGACAGTGTCTGGGGGGTAAACTCGCTCGTGCGAGACCTCGTCCTTGAGGAGATGCGCAATTTCTTCCTCGGTGAGACTCAAAAAGATGGGATGACTGTGCAAGAGGTTTTGCCAGTTGAAGGATTTCATGGATCCTCTCCGTTGCTCTCTGACTATATACTCTGTATGAATGGTTTATTCACCCTCTCTGTGCTGTTTGCGCCATAACCCGCAAAAAGTCAGGTCTGCCCCGCAACCTCGGCGCCGGGTCTCAGTCCGGCAGAGTTTCTTGAGCACTACGCACGGGCCTGGCAAAACCCACAACCTCGACAATTCGTCACTTTATTCTGTTCTCAGAATGGCCCCAAAAGAAAATCAAGAATTGGCTCTTTCAAGAGTCCATTGTCCACCTTACATTGCACTTGATGACCAGCACTGATGCCCGACAGACGGAGAAGTAAGGAGACGACTAGAAGGAGTGGATCATGAACAAAGATTTTGGGGAACAGTCCAAGGAGACAGCAGAGATAATGCGACGGTTTAACGATGTATTTCAGCATCATAATCCTGCAGCATTGACAGAGTTGGTTGCGGAGGACTGCGTCATCGAAAATACAGTCCCGGCTCCCAATGGCGCACGGTATGTCGGGCGCGAGGCGTGCATTAAGCTTTGGCAAGGAATTGCTGTCGAGCCGGGCGCGCACTTCGACCTCGAAGAGGTATGCGTGGCTGGGGACCGGGCAATTATCCGATGGCGCTATTGGTGGGGCGAGGGCGAGAGCAATTCCGTGCGCGGCGTGAACCTGATGCGCGTGCGCGACGGCCTCATTGTAGAGGCCATGGGCTATGTCAAGGCACAATAGGGAGACAAGGTAGCGGCGCGGCATCTGCGTCTGCTATCCGAATGGCGGCTTCGAATCATTCGTTGAGCGACGCTCTGCCGGCGGGCGGGGATACCACTACCCCAGAAGTATTGTCTGTTGGCGAACTGCACACGTTCGATACCGCAAGGGCATGAAGCTAAGAAGGGAGAAAACTGTATGAACTATATTACCGCACTCGTCGATCGTTACGTCGCAGCTGGCCTGATCTGCGCGCTTGCACTGGTCGGCGTCTTCGGCGCCACTGCTCGCGCGGATACCGACGGGAAAGAGATTGTACGAGTTGATCACAATGCAACGCCGACGGAGCGTGCGAAATACCCGAGTGACATGGTCGTCCCAGGCGCTGGCGCCTTCGATGGCTCGTATACGAACTTGATCGGGTACAGATCCGAAGATCGGAAGTTCACCGTCGCTCTCTGGGAGAGCGAACCCGGCGTCCTCAAGACCGATGCCTATCCACATGACGAATACTGCCTCGTGCTCGCGGGGCATCTGATCGTCACGAATCGCAGCGGGCGCCGAGAGGAATTCGGCCCCGGAGACACGTTCGTCATCCCTAAGGGCTGGGCCGGCACCTGGAATATGACGACCCGCTTCAAGAAGCAGTACGTCGCCTTCGAGGAGGCACAGGAATCGACGGGGCGCTGAACCCCGCTTGACGGCCGCATAAGAGGATTTATGCCCCGCAGCGTCCATCGTGGTCATACGCTTTGCGAAGCGACCTGCGGTCTGCGCTGCGAGGGCGAGGCGCTTACCATGCGGGGTATCGCATCACTTTGCCCAAGGAAGTGCAGACCGGGCTAATGTTTGGCGGGCCTTTTCCCGTCACGGTCCCTATACCGGACATTGACCGCACTCACTATCTGATGATCGTTGGCGCAAATCCCGTTATCTCCCATGGCAGCATCATGACAATGGCGAACGCTCCGGGACGCCTGAAGGCCGTCATCGAGCGCGGAGGCGATGACGGGTGCTCTCGTTCAGGGGCACGTGCAAGCTCACGATGTCGGCGGTCGCGAGCAGCGTGTCGCGTAGAGCATACTGAACACCTAATTCTCCTGCTCATCAACAGCCTGATAGCAGAACCCTGGCGATTTAGTTAGAGTGCGACCTGCAGTTTCCCAAAGCTGAAGAACGACAAGGAGACCTTCGATGCCGATCACCGAACACACCCTCAAGACCAATAGACATACGACCTTCTATCTTGCGGCAGGGCCGGAAGACGGACCGCTTATCATCTTCGTGCATGGCTGGCCTGAGTTGTCCATTAGCTGGCGACATCAACTCCCCGTCCTTGCGGCTCTAGGTTTTCGCGCCCTTGCGCCAGACATGCGCGGCTACGGGCGTTCGTCCGTGTACTACGAGCACGGGGCGTATGCCCAGGAACACATCGTCCGTGACATGCTCGAGTTAGTGGACTCTTTGGGCAGAGAGAAAGCCGTGTGGGTGGGTCATGACTGGGGGAGCCCCGTGGTCTGGAATATCGCCAGCCATCATCCGGATCGCTGTCACGCGGTGGCCAGTTTATGTGTACCCTACTACACCATCGAACGCGGCCTGGGCCACACCCTGACCTTGGTGGATCGAGATCTCTATCCGGCAGAGGAGTTCCCTGCCGGTCAGTGGGATTACATGCGGTACTACGAGGAGAGTTTTGCTGAAGCCATCGCGCCCATGGACGCCAACGTCTACAAATTTGTGAAACTGCTGTTTCGGAAGGGAAATCCCGCAGGAGAAGGGAAGCCAGCGATCACCGCAACGGCCCGTCGTAATCACGGGCTGGTTGGGGGGAGCGAAATTCCCGACCTCCCGCGAGACGCCGACGTGGTGACCGCAGAAGACCTCAGCGTCTATGTCTCCGCGTTAGAGCGGAACGGATTTTATGGGCCATCGTCCTGGTATATGCATCATCGCGCCAACGCGGAGTACGCCAAGACGGCTCAGAATGGCGGCTACCTCGATATGTCCGTCCTATTCCTGGCGGCGCGGTATGACTACGTGTGCGAATGCACCCATTCGCGGCTGGCCGAGCCCATGCGCACGTACTGCCGTAATCTGACCGAAAAGACGCTCCGCTCGGGCCATTGGCTGGCGCAGGAAAAGCCGGTCGAGGTGAATGCGGCTTTGATGCAGTGGCTAGCGACCGCGGTCCCTGGCGTGTGGCCGCAGCCGAAGTGAGGCCGTTGCGTTCGCCCCCCTTTGCTAAGTGCACTGAAGCTTTTCGTCTGCACCAAGACGCAGTGCGCGGTCCGAGTCGTCCGGGTGAAGATCCGCACGGCCGATGCACCCCCGCAAGAGTTGAACGGGCCCGCGTTGTTCCAAGCCCTCCGGGTGTTACTGGTCGAGAGATGCTCCCCGCACTGGGGCGGTCAGGAAAAGCTCAGCAGCGTGGCTCAACGGTACAGCAGCACTGCCTTGCGCTCCTCGAGCCATGAGGTTTCGTCGGGCACAGTCAAGTCGTCGAGGTCGGCTGGAACAGCGGTCGGATCATCCACCCACTGGCGCAGGAGCTCGCTCCGGTTGATGAGATCAACGGCGAGCCGGTCATATTCGTACTCATACGGGAAGTCGCGCCAGAGCCCGTAGTCCGGCCAGCGCGTCCGTACGGCCTTGAGCGCGAGCGCCATCAGGCGCCACGGGCGGAAGGTGTGGTGATCGTAGGCCTCATCCTCGACATGGATCTGTAGTCCTGCGCACGGTGTGCCCGCATGCTTGTGGAACATGGGCGCGAACCAACACTCGCGCAGCCGGCAGCCCTGCAGCCAGTGCGGCGCGAGCGACTGCATCGTCGCCAACACGGCGCGCGGCTCAAGGTCTGGCGCGCCGAACACCTCCAACGGGTGGGTCGTGCCACGGCCCTCGGACAGAGTGGTCCCCTCCAGCATGACGGTGCCGGCGTAGCAGCGGGCCATCCAGAGATTGGGCGCGTTTGGGCTCGGATTCACCCAGGTGCGCTCGCCGAGCGGCCACCCAAAGCCTGGCGCGCGCGCTGGCTCCCACCCCTCCATCGTCACGACGTGGTACTCAACATCGAGGCGTAGTGTCTGCACGAACCACTGCGCCAGCTCACCCAAGGTCAGGCCATGCCGCATCGGCAGCGGCCCCGCGCCGACGAAGCTTTCCCAGCCCGCGCGTAACCGCAGTCCTTCCACCGGGCGCCCGATTGGATTCGGCCGGTCAAGCACCCAGACTGCCTTGCCCCGCTCCGCGGCTGCCTCGAGGACATATCGTAGCGTCGTACTGAACGTATAGATGCGACAGCCGAGGTCCTGCAGATCGATGAGCAGCACATCGAAACTGTCCATCATCGCTGCCGTGGGACGGCGCACCTCGCCGTAGAGACTGAAGACCGGGATGCCATGCACCGGATCCCTGAAGTCCGGTGACTCAACCATGTTGTCCTGCTTGTCGCCACGCAGGCCGTGCTGGGGGCCGAACGCTGCCACCAGCTCGATGTCGTCCAGGGCGGCGAGCGCGTCGAGCGCGTGCACGAACTGCCGGGTCACCGAAGCGGGATGGGCCAGTAACGCGACCCGGCGGCCTGCCAAAGGTTTTCTGAGCGCGGGCTCCTCCAGCAGGCGATCTATGCCGAATCTCATCGTTTTCCTCCCTCAGCAGGGGCGCTCACCCGAGTCGCCTCCGGTCGCTCAAGCTCTAGAACAAAGGCATCAGGGTGATGGAAGTCGGGTCTGCCGGGCGGGTGTGTGAGCGCCCAATAGGAAAGCACACCCTGCTTATCTTCGATGACCGCGGAAAGTGCGAGCTGTAATCGGGCGCACAGTGGCGCGAGCGGCAAACACTCCAGCCGAATGAGGGCGTCGAGTTCGAGCTGCTGCTCTGCTCTGCGCACGGCGATGCGCGGATCGACGGCCTGCGCGAGCGGCGCACCGTCGCGATAGCGAGAAAACGCATAGGCGGCCCACGCGCCCGAAGGCGCGAAGTTGAACTCGTAATACCCCGGTTCGCCCTCGTGCCGGATGAAAACCTCGAAGCAGGTATGCTGCCAGAGGCCGTCTGCCCTACGCGACGGCTGAGGCGTCGGGATGCGGAACCGAACGACGTCTCCGGTCAGAGAAAAAGTGAGCGCTAGCGCCCCGCCCTGTCCCCAACCGACCTGCGCCTGGATGCCGCGCGCCGACTGGGCGCGTGAGGTCGGATGGCACTGGAGTTCTACAGTATACCGGGTACAGTATGTCATAGTCATACATGCTTGCTTGGCGCTGCTATCAAGCAAGCGGGGTCAACGCGCCCGGGGCACACGATACAGGGCTGTTAAGGTCACCGCACCCTCCTCGCGTTTACTCTGCACGCTATGCTACAGCGAGAGTGGCGTAATAAGCAAGATTACAATATCAACGCGGGTGTCAGCACTAGTGCCCTCTTTTTCGGTGCCCGTGTTGCTCATCAATCGTAAACTTTACTGCGGTCGCTCTTTTTCGCGGGCGGCGCTTCCGTGTCAACTTTTTTGCCTCATGGTTGCTCTTACAGACTTGCGATAAAAATTCTATAACTTGCGAAAAAGGAGGATCAGTTATGGCGAGCTACAGAGTCATCTCATCGGATAGCCACGTTTTTGAGCCCCGGGCCTTATGGACCAGTAGACTCGAGTCCAGATTCAGAGACCGCGCTCCCCATGTGGTCCACCGTGCGGAAGATGACAGCGACTGGTGGGTGTGCGACGGCATCCGGGGGGTAAGTGGGGGATCCGGGGGGTCAATGGTAGGCAAAAGGTTTACGGATCCGGACAAGCTGAGATTTGCCGATAAAATGGAAAACGTCCGGCTGGGCGGCTATATACCCGAGGAGCACGTAAAAGACATGGAGCTCGATGGGATTAATGGGAGCATCATCTATCCGACCGAGGGGTTGTTGCTGTATGTCGTGCCAGACAGCGAGCTGCTGACGGCCATCTGCCGAGCGTACAATGACTGGATCGCCGAGTTCTGTAGCCCGTTCCCGCACCAGCTCAAAGGCATTGCGATGCTCAATATCGACGACGTGCAGGAGGGGGTACAGGAGCTGGAGCGCTGCGCGAAAATGGGGTTGGCGGGAGCCATGCTCACCTCTTACCCTCCGGAGGGTAGGCCTTACGATGCGCCAGAGTACGACCCGCTGTGGGCTGCAGCCCAGGGCCTCAAGCTGCCTCTGAGCCTGCATGTCGCCACCAATCGGCCCAGTCCGGGCGCCGCCTTGGTGGATCTGGAAGCCGTGAGTCCTTCCTTCTTGACCAACATAGACCACTGGGTACGGATGTCGCTGAGCCAGATGATCTTCGGCGGCGTCTTCGAGCGCTATCCGAAACTGCAGGTGGGATCAATCGAGCATGAACTGTCTTGGGCCGTGCATTTCCTGGACCGGCTGGACTACAATTATACCCAGCGGCCCCCCACCGGCGGCCGGCGCAAGTTTAAGGAGCAGATGCTGCCCAGCGACTTTTTCCACCGCAATGTGTTCCTCAGCTTCCAGGATGATGCCCTCGGGGTAAAGCTGCGGGACCTGTTAGGGGTGGACAATCTCCTCTGGGGCTCAGACTACCCCCATCCAGAGTGTACCTTCCCCATGAGTCGGCAGGTGCTTGAGACGATTCTGGCTGACTGTACGGAAGAGGAGAAAGCCAAGATCGCGGGCGGGAATGCCGCCAGAATATATCAGTTCGACTAATTGAGTCGCACTCACCCTCTCGGGTGAAGCCTCTTGTTTCTTTCCTCCTCAAAGGGGCAGGTCAGGCGAGGGGGGATCACAAGAGGAGTTCTGCTCTCTGTTCCCTCCTCCTATCCTTACCTAGTTGGAGCAACGCGCCGAAGGGCGCGTATCCTTGGGAGGGTTAACCATGCGGGATTTTGCAACCCTCGGCAAACGCAAAGTCGTGCTGGGTATGATTCACCTGCAACCGCTACCCGGTACCCCGTTTTATAAAGAAGGCAGTT
>WNGG01015745.1_pt1 | contig 10550 bp, 10 predicted proteins | sample 5400661 | NCBI WGS metagenome assembly WNGG01 (sample SAMN13153372, study PRJNA577476) | soil metagenome | isolation source: 100 cm soil or saprolite under Garry oak tree replicate 1 | place: USA:California | collected 2016-06-15
TAACGGGGGGTTAAAATTAACCTGTTCGGCGGGTTCCTGAGCGTCTGACTCTCAAAATGCGCCAATGAAATAGGGCCTATCGCCGAAGATCGTCATGCCCGGGCATCCCCGTCTTAACACCTGGCTGCAAGGCGACGTGGGTGGCCGGGACATCTAGCGCGAAGACGCGCTTCGCGCTCTGCCCGGCCACGACAAAAGAGCGAATCGGTTTCAAGCTGTTAGCGAAAGCCTGAAAATGCCGGCGGCATTTGCGGTCAGACTCCGAGGTCAGCGTTGCAGCCGGGCGAGCAGGCTGGACGTGTCCCAGCGCTTGCCGCCCATCTTCTCGACCTCGGAATAGAACGCGTCGACCAGAGCGGTGACCGGGAGGCTCGCGCCATTACGCCGCGCTTCGGCCAGACAAATCGACAGATCCTTGCGCATCCATTCCACCGCAAAGCCGAAATCGAACTTGCCGTCGTTCATGGTCTTGTAGCGGTTCTCCATCTGCCAGGATTGCGCGGCGCCTTTCGAGATGGTGTCGATCACAGCCTCGACGTCGAGCCCCGACTTCTTGGCAAAATGAATGCCTTCCGACAGACCCTCGACCAGTCCGGCGATGCAGATCTGGTTGACCATCTTGGTCAACTGGCCTGAGCCTGCGGGCCCGAGCCGTTTGCACATCCGGGCATAGGCCGCGATCACCGGCTCGGCGCTCGCATAGGCGTCTTCGGCTCCCCCGCACATGACCGTCAAGACACCGTTTTCCGCGCCGGCTTGGCCGCCCGAAACCGGCGCATCGACGAACTTGAAGCCGAGTTTGGTGGCTGCCGCGTCAAGCTCGCGCGCGACCTCGGCGGATGCGGTGGTGTGATCGACGAAGGTCGCGCCTTTTTTCGTGCCCGCGAATGCACCGTCGGCGCCCAGCGTAATCGCCCGCAGGTCGTTATCGTTGCCGACACAGGCCATGACAAAATCCTGGCCTTCGGCGGCGGCCTTCGGCGTCGCAGCGGTCTTGCCGCCGAATTTTTCGGCCCATGTTTTGGCCTTGGCTGCCGTCCGGTTGAATACCGTGACCTCGTGGCCACCTTTTTTCACCAGATGTCCTGCCATGGGGAAACCCATCACGCCGAGACCGAGAAAAGCAACTTTAGCCATGTGTCCAACCTTGGGTTTTTGCCGGCATTTGGAGGAGCCGGACCGTGTTCTGGAGGGGGCGGCGGGCTGGTTCGATGCTCGAAACAGGTTCCGCTGAAGATGTGGAACGGGCACAATAAACCCTGCGCCATGAAGGGCAACGCCCGTTTGGCGGACGAGGCTGGTTTTGCTAGGCTGAGCCTTCGGAAGATCAGGAATTTCAGGAAAAAGGGAGTGACATCGCATGAGCGTCAGCGTAGGCGTGCTCGATCATTTCAATATCCGGACCCGCAAGCTCGCCGACACGGTCCGGTTCTACGAGGATATCCTCGGCCTGGAGAAGGGCGCCCGGCCGAACTTTGCCTTCCCCGGGGCATGGATGTACAGCGAGGGCAAGCCGGTGGTGCATCTGGTCGATATTTCCAAGACCGACGAGCCGCAAAAGCCGGATTCCGGCGTCGTCCATCACGTCGCCTTCGCCAGCCAGGGTTTTGCCGGCATGAAGCAGCGGTTGGAGTCCAAAGGGATGGAATTCGACTCGCGACAGGTTCCGGGCGGCGATCTCTGGCAGATCTTCGTCGACGACCCCAATGGAGTCATGATCGAACTGAATTACGAGGCGGCCAAGGAGCAGGGCGGAACGTCAGCGCCCGCCGAGCGCATGGATGACGTCGGGAGCAGGTAGCCTTTTGAGTAGGACCGCTCTATGGGTCGCATCCGAACATAGCCAGGAGATGCGCCGTGAGCGTAACGCAGCAACAGGTTCTCGATACGCTGGCCAAAGTGGCGTCACCGCGCGGCGTCGCCTTGACCAATGCCGATGTGTTGTCGGCCATCACGGTCACTGACGGCAAAGTGTTCTTTTCGATCAATGTCGACGCCGCCGAGGCCCGCGCCTGGGAAACGGTGCGGGCGCAGGCGGAAGCGGCGGTGCGCGCCATTCCCGGCGTCACCGTCGCCATGATCGCACTCACGGCCGAACGCAAGCCGGGCTCCGCGGCCCCGCCGCCGCATCGGCACGCGCAGGGGGTGCCGCCCGTCTCGTCGCATCGGCCACCGCAAAGTCCGGCGTCGCCGATGTCGAAACAGTCGGAAATTCCAGGGATTGCCGCGGTGATTGCGGTGGCGTCCGGAAAGGGCGGTGTCGGCAAGTCGACGACGGCGCTCAATCTGGCGTTGGGCCTGCGCGATCTCGGTTTGCGCGTCGGTTTGCTCGACGCCGACATTTATGGGCCGTCGGTACCGAGATTGACCGGCATTCGCGAGAAGCCGCAGCTCAACGTGGTGGTTGATATGCCTCCCGGTACCGGCGACGCGCAACTGACGCTGGCGCAGAACGTGCCGTTAAAAGGCGCGATCATCATTTCGACCCCGCAGGATCTTTCCCTGATCGATGCGCGGCGCGGGCTCGCGATGTTCAAGAAGGTCAATGTGCCGGTTCTCGGCATTGTCGAGAACATGAGCTATTTCCAATGCCCGCATTGCGGTACGCGCTCGGACATCTTCGGCCACGGCGGAGCGCGGCACGAGGCAGAGCGGCTTGCCGTGCCGTTTTTGGGCGAGATTCCGCTGCACATGGCGATCAGGGTCACGTCGGATTCCGGAACGCCGGTCGTGGAGAGCGAGCCTGATGGCCCGCATGCGGCGATCTACCGCGCGATCGGCGCCAAGGTCCGGCTGACGCGAAAAAATCGATTCGCCGAAACAAATGCTCCAGGAAATCTGGGAAAACGCCCCAACAAGGAGATGCCTGAATGAAGCGTCGTGATTTTTTGAAAGTGTCGGCAACCGGCGCGGCGGTGGCCGCGGTGGCCTCGCCGGCGATCGCGCAATCCTCGCCCGAGATCAAGTGGCGCATGACGTCGAGTTTCCCGAAGTCGCTCGATACGATTTACGGCGGCGCTGAATACTTTGCGAAACAGGTTGCGGAAATGACCGACAACAAGTTTCAGATTCAGGTGTTCCAGGCAGGCGAACTGGTTCCGGGATTGCAGGCGCTCGACGCGACCGCCAAGAACACGGTCGAGATGTGCCACACGGTCTCGTATTACTACGTCGGCAAGGATCCGACCTTCGCAATCTATGCGTCGGTGCCGTTCGGCCTCAATGCGCGCCAGCAGAACTCGTGGTGGTATCAGGGCGGCGGCATGGAAATCGGCAACGAGTTCTTCAAGAAGTCAGGCGTGATCGGTTTCCCCTGCGGCAATACCGGAACCCAGATGGGCGGCTGGTTTCGCAAGGAGATCAAGACGGTCGCCGATCTCTCCGGTCTGAAGTTTCGCATCGGCGGCATTGCCGGCCAGGTATTGCAGAAAGTCGGCGTCGTGCCGCAACAGCTCGCAGGCGGCGACATCTATCCGTCGCTCGAGAAGGGCACCATCGACGCGGCCGAATGGGTCGGGCCGTATGACGACGAGAAGCTCGGATTCCAGAAGGTCGCCAAGTATTATTATTATCCCGGTTTCTGGGAAGGTGGTCCGACGGTTCACGCTTTCGCCAACCTCGACAAGTGGAATGAACTGCCGAAGAGCTATCAGACTATCGTCACCAACGCGGCCGCGAACGCCAACAGCTGGATGGCGGCGCGCTACGACATGCAGAACCCGGCGGCATTGAAGCGTCTGGTCGCCGGCGGCACCCAGCTTCGTCCCTTCACCAACGAGGTGCTGGAAGCCTGCCTGAAGGCGACCAACGAATTGTGGACCGAGATTTCCGCGAAAAACCCTGACTTCAAGAAATCGATCGACGCGATGCAGGCCTACCGCTCCGACCAGTATCTGTGGTGGCAGGTTGCCGAATATACCTTCGACAGCTTCATGATCCGTTCGCGCACCCGCGGCTGATACTCCTTAAGTCGTAGATCGCAAGCCCGGCCTTCACGGAAGGCCGGGCTTTTTGCGTTGCGATACCCAGTTCGCCATGGAGTTCCGGAACCGGATGTTCCATGCTGTGGACAAGCCTCGACACGAAGGCTGGCCGACACCCCACAGGAGGAAGAACTCAATGAAGCGACGAGACTTTATCAAGGTCACCGGAATGGGCGTCGCAGGCGCCGCGACCATGGCGGCACCTGCGATCGCCCAATCGATGCCGGAGATCAAATGGCGGATGCCGACCAGCTGGCCGAAATCGCTCGACACGCTGTATGGCGGCGCCGAAATGATGGCCAAGATGGTCGCGGAAGCCACCGACAACAAGTTTCAAATTCAAACATTCGCGGGGGGCGAAATCGTACCGGGACTGCAGGTTCTGGACGCGGTACAGAACGGCACATGCGAAATCGGTCATACCGCCTCGTACTATTACTTCGGCAAGGACCCGACCTTCACCTTCGGCTCGGCGGTGCCGTTTGGCCCCAACATGCGCGTCAACCAGGCCTGGTACATGCTCGGCGGCGGCAGGGAAATTCTCAACGAATTCTACAAGAAATATAACGTCGTGTCGCTGCTCGCGGGCAACACCGGATGCCAGATGGGCGGCTGGTTCCGCAAGGAGATCACCGGCGTTGACGACCTCAAGGGTCTCAAATTCCGCATCGGCGGCTTCGCCGGGCGCGTGCTCCAGAAGATGGGCGCGGTACCACAGCAGATTGCCGGCGGCGACATCTACCCCGCGCTTGAGAAGGGCACCATCGACGGGGCGGAATGGGTTGGTCCTTACGACGACGAGAAGCTCGGTTTCTACAAGGTCGCCCCTCACTACTACTATCCCGGATGGTGGGAAGGCGGGCCGATGCTGCTGTCCTTCGTCAATCTCGATAAATGGAATGCGCTGCCGAAATACTATCAGAGCATTCTCGAACAGGCCGGTCACTATGCCAACAACTGGATGATGGCGAAGTACGACCAGGCCAACCCTCAGGCTCTGCGCCGATTGCTCGCGAACGGCGCCAAGCTGCATGCCTTCCCGGCGCCCGTCATGGAAGCTTCCTTCAAGGCGGCGAAGGAATTGCACAGCGAAGTCTCGGCGACCAATGCGGATTTCAAGAAGGTCTATGATTCACTGACCGCATTTTCGAACAACGGCTATCAATGGTTCCAGGTCGCGGAAGTCGGTTACGATAACTTCATGGCGCGCCACTCGCAGAGCTGACAATAAATCGAGATGGAAAATAGAAACCCCGGAGCGAAAGCTCCGGGGTTTTTTCGGAAAACCGAATTGATTATTGCTTCGTCGGTGGGCCGAAATCGAGCGGCGGAAGTTCGATCTGCGGTATATCGATCTTGATCGTGTTGGGATCGATCGTCGACGCGACGCCTTTGTAGTGCATCACCATCGCCGGGAACATGATCACCAGCAGCACCATGACCACCTGGATGACGACGAAAGGCACCGCGCCCCAATAGATCTGGCCTGTCGTGACCGGGTCCATGCGCTTGCCGGTGACGCGGTCGATGTAGGAATCCTTCGGCGCCACCGAGCGCAGGTAGAACAGTGCAAACCCGAACGGCGGATGCATGAACGAGGTCTGCATGTTGACGCCGAGGATGACCCCGAACCAGATCAGGTCGATGCCGAGTTTTTCGGCTGCAGGCCCAAGCAGCGGGATGACGATGAAGGCCAATTCGAAGAAATCGAGGAAGAAGGCGAGCACGAACACAAAGGCGTTGACGAAAATGAGAAAGCCGATCTGGCCGCCGGGCAGGGAGGTCAGCAGGTGTTCGACCCAGACGTGACCGTTCACGCCATAAAAGGTCAGCGAGAAAACGCGCGCGCCGACCAGAATGAACACCACGAAGGCGGATAGTTTCGCCGTCGATTCGGTGGCCTGCCGGATCAGATCCCAGCTCAGCCGGCGCTTGGCGGCGCCGAGAATGATCGCGCCGGTCGCGCCCATCGCGCCGCCTTCGGTCGGTGTCGCGAGGCCGATGAAGATCGTGCCCAGCACCAGGAAGATCAGAAACAGCGGCGGCACCATCACAAAGGTAGTCTGCTGCGCCATCGCGGACAGAAAGCGAAATCCCGTGAGCTTGTCGATGATCCAGTTCAGAACGGCGACAAAGAACGCGAACAGGATGCCGAAGAACATGCTGAGCACGACGAAATCGGCGCCGTGCGTCCCGGAATTCCGCATCATGAACCATCCGAAGAAACAGCTGGCAATGAAAAGCGCCAACAGCGACCACAATCCGCGGCTGCCGTCCTTCTCGCGAAAGCCGATCGCTTCAGGCGGCAAACCCGGGGCGGCCTTTGGAAATATCAACGTGACGAAAAACGCATACAAGGCATAGAGGCCCGCAAGCACCAAACCCGGAACGAAGGCGCCCTCATACATGTCGCCGACCGACTTGCCGAGCTGGTCGGCCATCACGATCAGAACCAGCGAGGGCGGAATGATCTGGGCCAGCGTGCCGGAGGCTGCGATAATGCCGGAAGCCATGCGCCGGTCGTATCCGTAGCGCAGCATGATCGGCAGCGAGATCAGGCCCATCGAAATCACGGAAGCCGCGACCACGCCCGTGGTGGCGGCGAGCAGGGCGCCGACGAACACCACGGCGTAGGCGAGGCCACCCTTGATGGTGCCGAACAGTTGCCCGATGGTGTCGAGCAGGTCCTCGGCCATGCCGGATCGTTCGAGCACCAGTCCCATAAACGTAAAGAACGGAATCGCGAGCAGGGTATCGTTGTTCATCACGCCATAGACGCGTTCGGGAAGCGCCTGCAGGAAGTCCGGCCGGAACTCTCCGAGCTGAATGCCGACGAAGGCATAAATCAGTCCGACCGCGCCAAGCGAGAATGCTGCGGGGTAACCGAGCAGCAGCACAACGACCAGCGACGCGAACATGATCGGCGCCATATTGGCGATAAGAAAAGCTGACATCTAGAATTCCCCTGCGACCGCGTCCGCGATCAGTCTTTTTTGATCGCCTCGACGAGATGTTCGATCTCGGCCTCTAGAGCATTCACTTGCGACGCGTGCGGATCCGGAATCAGGCCGCGCATCACCGCAATGCGCTTGATCAGTTCGGATACGCCCTGCACCAACAGCATGGTGAATCCGATGATGATCAGCGACTTGGCCGGCCATTGCGGCAAGCCTCCCGCGTTGCCCGATTGCTCGTTGATCTCGACCGAGCGCATAAAGAACGGCCCGCCCGTTATGATCATGACGAAAGTGAGCGGGATCAGAAAAAACGCATGACCGATGACGTCGATGCTGTCGCGCACCTGCTTCGGCAGCATGTTGTTGACGATGTCAATCCGGATATGCTCGTTGTCGAGAAGGGTCCAGGACGAGCACAGCAGGAAGACGATGCTGAACAGCACCCATTGGAGCTCGAGCCAGGAATTGGAAGAGGTGTCGAAGCTCTTGCGCACGATGGCGTTGAGAGCGGACACCACCACGGCGACCAAAATCAGCCAGGCCAGGCGCTTGCCCACCCACCTTGTGAACGCGTCGATTCCACGGCTCACGTTTAGAAGCGATTGCAACGTAGTCCTCCCCCGATTGCGCCTCTGCCGTCTTGACCACGTCCGTCGGACGCAGCGGCTTATCCAGCCGCGCTAGCATGAAGCCGTCGCACCATTCCAGCGCGCGAAGCCGCCGTCAATTGGAAGTTTGTTGATATTGTGGGGGAATTTAGCTCCGCGGAGATCCAGCACCGGAGCAGCGCAACCTCAGCCGCCGGTAACGCTCATATGGCGGCTGACGCTCGGGCGGTTGTGCCGGCGATCGATGATGAAGTCGTGGCCCTTGGGCTTCAAGCCGATGGCGCGGTCGATCGCCGCGCCGAGCAGGTCATCGTCGGCGGAAGCGCGAAGCGGCTTGCGCAAATCGGAGGCATCCTCGTGGCCGAGGCAGGTGTGCAGCGTGCCGGTACAGGTGATCCGCACCCGATTGCAGGACTCGCAGAAATTATGGGTCATCGGCGTGATGAAGCCGAGCTTGCCCCCGGTCTCGCTGACGGATGCGTAACGGGCCGGACCGCCGGTATCATCGTCAAGGTCGGTCAGGGTGTATTGTTTGGCGAGGCGCGCGCGGAGCAGCGACAGCGGTACATATTGGTCGATGCGTCCTTCGCCGATATCGCCCATCGGCATGACCTCGATCAGCGTCAGCGCCATGCCCTTGCCATGCGCCCATTGCATCAGCGAGGGGATTTCGTCCTCGTTCAGATTCTTCAGCGCGACGGCGTTGATCTTGACGGCGAGGCCCGCCGATCGCGCCGCCTCGATGCCGGCCAGAACCTTGTCGAGATCGCCCCAGCGGGTGATGGCCCGGAACTTCGCCGGATCGAGGGTATCCAGCGATACGTTGATGCGGCGCACCCCGCAGTCCCGCAATTCGCCGGCAAAACGCGCCAGCTGCGAGCCATTGGTCGTCAACGTCAGTTCATTGAGCGCACCGGTATCGAGGTGGCGCGAGAGCGAGCGCACCAGCGACATGACGTTGCGCCGGACCAGCGGCTCGCCGCCGGTAAGCCGCAACTTCCGCACCCCCTTGGCGATGAACGCCGAACAAAGCCGGTCGAGTTCTTCAAACGTCAGCAAATCGGCTTTGGGCAGAAATGTCATGTCTTCGGACATGCAATAAAAGCAGCGCAGGTCGCAGCGATCCGTGACCGATACCCGCAAATAGCTGATGGTCCGGCCGAACGGGTCGGTCATCGGATGAGACAGCGATGCGGAAGGGCTCAATGCTGGTCCGGTCATTCAATACGCCTTGTTACTGCGGCAGCCGCCATGATGGATACGGCCGGGACTTCCGCCATCGCAATCTATGCATGATGCGATGCGCATACAATCCGCACCTTTTTGGGTGCAGTGCAAGCCATCATCGGGCGGGAGGTTGGGCGGCTTGCGCAGGTTGCGGGAGTGCCGATCCGGCGGGAGCGGACGCCGTGTCCTTGGGCGGTTTTGGCTTCTTCGCAACCAGCATTTTCTTCTTGGCGGTTGCCCTCGGCGGTGGGCCAGCCGGCTGAAGTTCCGCAACAACCGGATTGGGATCGAACGTTGTCGACTGGGGAGACGAGAAATCGCCGGGGATGCGAATGACCTGCACCGGGATGGTTGCCGGCTGGAACTTGTTCAGCGTGTACGTGACCGAGAAACCGCTGTCGGGGGCGGATACATCGACAGAGCAGGGTGTCTTGCAACCCGGCCCCAGCGACGTCCGGGCATCGGCGCCTTGCGGCACCGACTCGAGCTGAACCTGCACGGTTGGCGGCGTTGCCTTGAAGGCATCCCAGGAAAGCGAAGAGCAGCCGGCCAGGCTGTACCCCGCAATTGCAATCGCGATGACACGACGCATGATCGATCCGCCACTCTTGTGCGGCCAGCCGCCATAATTCCCATGGCGTGCATAAGCCCGCCAGCATCCCCAATAGCGAGCATAGGAGCGTCACTACAGCGGTGCAACCGTGCGGGCCGGGATAGTTAATTAATGGTTAATTCTCGCGCATAGCGAAATTGATATGGTAATTTAATCAATGTCTTATGTGGAACTTCTCGCGGGCATCAGGCTTTCGACCGCGGCAGTTAAATCTCTCATGTGACCGATCAGGCGATCTGGTTTGAGGTCGGCGATCGGAACGTCGGTATATCCGAATTCAACGCCGATCACCGGAACTCCGGCGCGACGGGCGACGCCGATATCCGGACCGGCATCGCCTACCATGATGGTGGTTGACGGCTGCCCGCCCGCGCGCGCGATCGTCTGCTGCAGGATCGCCGGGTCAGGCTTGGAAACGCCGAAGGTGTCTGCGCCGCAAATCGCGGAAAATCGCGAACTCAATCCGAGCCGATCAAGCAGAAGCTTCGACAGCCACTCGAGCTTGTTGGTGCAAACCGCAAAGCGATATCCGCGCGCGTGCAGATCGTCGAGCGCGCTTTCCAGGCCATCGAAGGGGCGCGAAGCATCGGCGATGTGAGCGGCGTAGTAATCGATGAAATCGCTGGTGAGCCGGTTGATGTCTTCGAGGCCGACGGAGCGGCCCTCCAGTTCCAGGCCGCGTTCGATCAGCCGGCGCGCGCCCGCGCCGATCATGTTGCGCGCGGAATGCAACGGCACCGGCGGCAGACCCTCGCGGTCGAGAACATGATTGAGCGCGTTGATCAGGTCGGGCGCCGTATCCACAAGCGTGCCGTCCAGATCGAATACAACGGTGCGGGGAGAGATCATCATGAACCGCTATCGGTACTGGCGTCATCGTGCAAGTAGGTGGAGGGGCGGCTTTGCCGCCATCGAAACGGAAAAGGCTCCAGGCAAAGGTCGTCAATTGCGGCCAAACCAGCGTCTAAGTCGACGTATAGCGCTGTTCCTCCCCGCAAAACGACGCTAGATATGCACCCGCCAGACACCGCCGGTCGCACGACCGGCACCGCATCCCAAAGGCATCGTTGCACGTGAATATGGACGGATTGAAACGGCAAGCAGCGGCCCGTGCGCTCGAACATGTGCGCGACGGAATGAAGCTGGGCCTCGGCACCGGTTC
>WNGG01011069.1_pt1 | contig 10549 bp, 10 predicted proteins | sample 5400661 | NCBI WGS metagenome assembly WNGG01 (sample SAMN13153372, study PRJNA577476) | soil metagenome | isolation source: 100 cm soil or saprolite under Garry oak tree replicate 1 | place: USA:California | collected 2016-06-15
CTACCTTCATTCCCAGCAATCTTGCAAGGGGGGCGAACAGTGAAGGGCCGATGGCGTGGATATGCAGCAGGTCGGGCGACATGCGGCGAGCCAGGAGGACGCTTTTGAAGGTATGGACCACCGTTTCAAGAAACTTGTTGGTCGAGCACGGGAGGGAGTGCAAGTTGACCCCCCGGTATGCTGAGGTGTCGGCAGACATGTATGGACTTCGGGCGAACACCGTCACGGCGCAGCCTTTGCCTGACAATCTGGGGTAGAGCTGTTCGCAGTGGGTTTCGATGCCTCCCTGGACGTTGGGAAATCCGCGGAGACCGGCGACGGCGATTTTCATTGCATGATTCTTCATTGCATATCCACCCGTCCGGGGTTAATCCGGAAAACATACATTCGGTTTCTGCTTCATCGCCACGCGGAGCTTGTTCTTCACGATCCAGCGCAGCGGCACGTCTATGTGCTTCTTGATGACCGGCACCGCATTGCCGACCATCCAGCACTCCTTGGAGCAGGATTTTACCGTGTTCCGGACCCTCTCCGCTTCCGGACTGTTCCAAATCTCCGCGAATGGCTTATTTCGGATATTCCCCATGGGCATCTTTTCGTTCATACCGTTGCAGGGGAGCACGTCACCCGTGGGATCGATAAAACAGGCCTCGCTCCCCATCTCGCACTTAAGAAAGCGCTTGTTTCCCTTGATGTAGTTCATCAGGCCATAGTTGAAGTAGGCCCGGAACCATTTCTTGGGAGAGTTCGATTTAAGGAGTTCGCCAATCAGCTTCTCAAACTCGGCGCAGACCATTTCCTGATCCGCAATTTTGTTGTCGAGCTTGCGGAAATAATGGGAGTTGTGCAGCGTTGCCGTGGCAAACTCGTAGCCCAGGGCATTCGCCAGCGCATAGAGAGGGAGAAGATCCTTGCAGTTCATGTCCTGCACCGTCATCCCGAAACCGATATCCTTCAGCCCCATCTGGCGGAGGGTGAGGAGGGTCCTCAATCCCCGGTCAAAACCGTGCGGGATGCCCCTGATCTCGTCATTGGTTTTCTGCAGGCCTTCGATGCTGATCCTGATGCCTGTGTCAGGGTAGGTTTTGCAGAGGACAACGATCCGGTCGGTAAAGTAGCCGTTAGTGCTGATGACAATGCGGTCGGCCTTTTTTCTGGCCACGCCGACGATTTCCTTGATGTCCTGACGCACAAAAGGCTCGCCGCCGGTGATGTTGATGAAACGCAGGCCGGAGGGGAGCTTTTCGATATCCTCCACCGTGATTTCCTCGGCAGGCTTGGACGGGTATTGAAAGACGTCGCACATATTGCATCTGGCGTTGCAGCGGTAGGTAACGATAATGCAGACTTCCTTTGGAAGTTGAAGGTTGTTGTTCATTACGCGGAACCTTTTCCTTTAGGTGCTTAGATAAGCTCCTGATAAATGTTCAATAATGCTTGATTGTGAGCATTGAGCGAGAACTGACGTTCCAGACGCTCCCTGCCCGCCTGCCCCATGGATTTGCGCCGATCCGGGTCAGCGAGCATCTGCAGCAGGCACCCGCGAAGTTGCGCAACATTGCCAGGCTCGAACAACAGACCCGTTTCACCATCAGCGACCAGTTCAGGAATCCCGCCGATACGGCTGCCGATGACCGGTTTGCTGTACGACATGGCTTCGAGAATGGACATCGGACAGTTTTCATACCACTCGGAGGGAACCACCACGGCGGAGGATTCTCCGATCAATTTTTGCAAACGCTCCCCGCTTTGGTGACCAACGAACTCCAGTCCAGGAAACTGTTCGCGAAGTTCATGTTCCAGCGGTCCCGTACCGGCGACGATGACCCGCACCGACGTACCGGCATGTGCGGCAGCAAGCGTCAACAGCCCTTTTTCCGGAGAAAGGCGTCCAAGGAACAGGATATAGTCTGCATCCTTGTTTTCTCCTACCCCACCGCGACAATCGACACCATTATAAAGAAGGGTGACCTTCTCCTTGGGGAAGCGCCACTGCGTAACCGCATCAGCCATGAAGCGACTCGGCACAACCACCCGATCAACGGCCTCATAACTTCCCATCAGCTTTTGGGTTATCGCTTCGGCGTATAAGAGCATGCTCTTGCCAAGGGAGCCATCGGCACAGCGATGACGGGCTACATTGGAGAATTTTCCGTGCAGGCAATCGGAGCACGGTTTTCCATGGCGGAGCCGCGTATAGACCGGGCACACCACTTTGTAGTCGTGTAGCGTCAGAACGACCTTCACGCCCAGCTGCTTTGCAGCTTTCATGATCGAAGGCGTCAGTTGATGGTAGATGTTATGGCAGTGCAGGATGTCAGGCTTTTCCTTGGCAATCAATTGACTAATTTTTTGAACCGACTCTCTTGAATGGATGAAGGATACAGCCGTACCCACCTTGGCAACAAGACCCGCCGACTGTGTTCGATAACTTCGCTCTTCAACAAAATACTCCGAGAAAGGGCTAGCGAAATTCCGCTCATCACGCATCGAAAAATCAATTACCTCGACGCCTGATTGTACAAGGAAATCGCGTTCCTGAAAAAAAACGGTTTCTGATCCGCCGTTTCCGAAAAAGAATTTATTAGTTAGCAAGATCTTCAAAACTTTACTCTTCGTTCAATTATATATTTTTTGTTACGCATACAAGAGCACAAGATGCCTAAGCTGCCAAAAATTATGTATGCAAAAAGTGACATTTCGTAAATAGTTGCCTTAATTGATAAGACTAAACTAGATATAACTATCATGAAGCATACTAGAGAAAAACAACGCATAATTGGTGAATAAAAGTTATTCATGCCTTTAATAGAGTATTTAATAAATACAACGAAAATCATTGCATACATGATAAAACCAAATATTCCTAATTCAGCCAATATGTGTGGCCAAAAAGTATCGTTAATGAAGCTGCCATATTTAGGAGATAAACCCCAAACTGTATTTAAGCCATACTTATAATATAATGGACTATAATAAACTCGCGACATCCACCCACCGAAAGTACCAAAGCCGGAGCCAAAAGGAAAATAGTCTTCAGATATCTTGAAGCTAGTAAGGTATAGTACATTTCTAGCAATTTTACTTGGGTCATACTTAATGAAATATGACCCAAGAACCTTAACCATCATATCTGAAACAAAAGCTATTCCAGGGATTATAAGTAATAACAATAATGCTGTAACGCGTTTTCGTTCAGCTGAATTAACATAAAAGAGTATTATCAACAACGTTACGGTTAAAGCAAATACAGACATCACCCTCATAGTTGACATCATCACAAGAATAAATATAATGACAGTTATTAGGTTATTATATTTATTTTTGCTAGACAAATATAGCGCAATAGGAAAACATAGAATCAATGACATGAAATTGCCCAGACCGCCAGGATGGCCAAATACAGACACTGGATTTATGAAACCCATTCTATAATATTTGACTCCACCAACTGCATTAGTGAATGTTTCAGGAAATGCAATATTAAATAAAACTGTAATTGTTATGAATATTCCTACAATATTGACATACTTGAATAGGACAGTTATATCAGACTCTTGATAATCTATATTATAAAACGTGTAAAATACAATTAAGCCTTTAGCTGTAAGTAAGAACTGGCCAATAATTGCGCTTATATTAGTTAAGTTACTTAAGTAACTAGACAAGAAACCAATTATTGTTAGAGATATAAAAAAGTACCCGACAGGTTGGAACCTTAATTTCTCGCCGTTAATTAGCCTCGTTACTATTATTATTATGAAAAACAACCCAATGTAAATTTCATCAAATTTGTCCAGCAAAGCTCCGTAGTTGCCACCGATTAAATATACAATGATGTATTGAAATATTAAAAACAAAGAAAAACAAATCAAACCAACCTTCGGATGCATCATAACAAATAAGATAGATGCAACCATTAATATCAGACCGCATGCTAATATAGGAGCAGCTGTATTTATTAAGCCAAGAATTACCGAAGGCAGGATAACTAACAATATTATTATCAATAGCTTTCTATGTTTATAGTAAAAGTCGTATATCATTGCATATATTTTATATTTATTTTATTTTCCCTATATTGGAATAATTTTGATTTGAATATATTTTCTCCACTCATAGAATAATGTTCATTCCAAGGCAGAGTATGCTTTAATGGGTAACGGGCTATAACTGACGGATTGTATTTATTTATTAAATCCCACCTAGCATCCTCCTCCTTATTATCAAGTCTCCATTTGTCGTCCCGATGCAACATGATTCCAAATTTTTTTCCAGATCCATTAGCAATCCTTGAAAATTCGCGCGCATAAAAATCGAGATGCGCGGAAATTGGCGGATAGGTCTCACAAATGATGATATCAATATTTGGAAGACGAGAGACCATTCCCAAATCTAATCCTCGCTGCCGTCCCCATGCGCCCCATCTATGTCTTTTGGGAACGCTAAACTCACTGTCTTCAATCTCTTCATAAGGTAAACTCCAACTATGTAGTCCGAAATATATAACACCATACCAATTGGGTTCGTTTTTATTTACCTCACTGACCGTAGATGCAATATTACCAATCCAATTAGAAGCAAACAAACTACAAACAAAATCATACCAATGCGTCCAGACACCTTCTGTTCGTGGCAAAGTTACGAATCTGTCTCCCGGAAAAACCTCTGCAGGCACTTTGTATCCAGGATAATATTGAGTCAAGCCCTTTCCATTTACCACCATTTTGGGATCATGGACTGGAAACTTATCAACCGTTACACCATTAAAAGTAACATGATGCTTCTGGCAATATTCCCGCCAGCTAGTTAATACAGATCTACTATAAACGGGCAGCTTCCAATAATCAGGTCTTTTATTATTGGTGATATTCCCAAAATAATGCAATACATCTTCATTGAAGAAATAGCCATTGACCAGACCTTTAATTTTACTTAGATATGATTGTTTATAACAGCTTAAAAACCACGTAACTGCCTCTTTATTCAAAACATCAAATAACGGATACCCGTTAAGGGTAGCTTGATATATTGTTCCATCTTCCTTCATGACAGACGCTTGGTATTGTGGACTAAAGTCCCCAAACGCTCTAATGTTTTCGACTAATTTAGTTGACGATTCCCATGTATCAATATTGTATCGCTTGGCGACTTTAGCAATATTTATATGGTTAACAATATCTTTAGCGTCATAAAAAAGTGAAATGAACTCTACTCCTACCTTAGTAGTTTGCATTTGACTGAATATGCGCTCTGCTTCGCCTTCGGTACTTATTGCACCGTACTTAGACGCGCTATAAGTTGCAACATCTTGAAATAAAAGATAACCTTTCGGCAAATTGCTCGCCGATGCGATCGCAATATTGCAGTTAAGCATGTATGTCAAAAACAAACCTACGATCAGCAATAAGTGAATTGGTAAAAATTTATTTAATGTCATTTTATAGTTTGATTATTTTTTTAATAGTATCCATCATTACATTAACAGAGTTGCCTCTGTTGTAAACTAATTGGTCAACAGCAGTTATGTCGTGATTACCACTTATAGCTTTCATTATTTCTTGCTTTAATCCGGATTTATCGCGTATCTCATAGTTAGGTCTACACCATACTTCTGGCCTATCACTCCCATATATGTTGAAATATTTATCTGCTGGTAAAAATACCACCGGCTTTTCAAGAGTCATAAATTCAATTGCCATACCACTAACATCACTTATTAGAACGTCAGATGCCAATAAGACATCGTCTACGTTATTGTTTACTACTGTTTTTGTATTGTAGTTTAATGCTACTATTTCTTTAAGCTTTATTGTCCAGTCTATACCACATGTTTCCCATGTGCTGTCGGCCAATAGCATAATAGGATGTAGTTTTAGCAGTAAGTTTACGCCTAACTTGCTACATATTTCTACAACTGGATCAATCCATTCAGTAATTGATGAGAATTCGCCCCATGTGGGAGCATATGTGACTGTTGTGATATCAGGCAGATCCAGTTTTCTTAGAAATTCCTTTTTATCAAAGGAATTTTTTGTTTTAGTTAATCTATCGCCCCTCAAATAACCGATCTCATATATATCAGGTAATTTCCCCCCATAAGTTTTGTGAGCAGCAAGAATTGCCTTTTTATGCAATGGGCCATTTAAAAAAACAGCGTCGTACTTGCCTAAATGCTGCACATGCTTATAATCTTTAGAAAAATTGAGGCCTGCCATACCGTGAGTGTATAATATTTTAGGGCACGTAATTTCTGATGCAAATGTTGATATGGCAGTTTCTATATACGCATCAACCTTAACTTTTTTTAGCCATGGATGAGAAAATAGATTTACTCCATATTCAATGTTGTATGTTTTACTCAGAAAGTTATATGTATCTTTTTTGAATTTATTTTCAGGCCACTTAGTTGGACCTACAAGCAATGATTCTAAATTATCATCAATATTTATAGCATTTACAAGTTCCCGTATATGCTCATACATATAGCCTGGTGAGGCATTAATGCCTATCAAATTATCTTTGTTGGAAGTGCAGTATTTTTTTATTGCGTATGCTTCTTCTTTGAACTTGGCTCTATATATGGCATTCGATATTATTCTTACGTAATCATTAAATGTTGCTATTTCTTTTGCAGCCGCAGCAAGTCTATTGACGTAACCCATATATCACCATTCACTATAGTTAATGTAAAGTTAATATATAAATAGTTTTATTGTGTTGATAACTTGAAATTGTTTAGGCCGTATTTAATCCGCAATAAAAGCACTGCCAGTTCAACTATAATTATTGATACCGCAACCCAAACAGCACTAACTAAATTCATGAAATACAGACAAGAAAGTAAAATTATTTGTAATATTCCTGCAATTATGACGCTTGTATTAGCTAAGTTTGCCTTACCTAACGCACCGAGAAACGGATATCCCAACATCATAGACGGAACTGTTAATATCATCATAACTAGGAAGATCTTAAAAACACCATAAGCAGAACTAAATTCATTACCATAGATAAGCTTGATTGCTATCGGGCTAAAATAATAGCCAATGCCACATACCATAGTAGTAAAAATTGTAACTGCTGCCAAAATTCGGAAGAATAGTGGGAAATCGGGTTTGTTGGCCATGAATGGGTAGAGGGACTGAATCAGCGGCATAAAGGCATTTTGAGCCGCCTTATATAACTGTTCTGATGCTGAAAATATTGCCACTTGAGTAGGCGCAGCAAATATTCCAAGATAAAACGAGCCAGCAGTTGTGTAAGTTGCCACAGCAGCCCTAGACCAGAAAAACGGTAACGACTCCATAAAGGTTTTTTTCAAAAATGTTCTGCTAGGAACTTTAGGCGAATATCCAAGGCGCACTATTAAGTACCACCCAATGACGGCAGCGCCAATTTGCGCAACTCCATTTGCAAGAGCAACGTTAACAATCTGATCAGCCCTTTTAACTAATAATATAACAAGGACAACGTAAGAGAACTTAGCTAGCCCAGTATAAAGGGTGATATATTTCATTCTCTCTATCCCCTGGAAAAACCAAATAGGCTGAAACGTCATACCCGCTATGGGAATAATACATAAAGATAGAAATAGTCTATGATCTTCATATTTCGAATAACTAAGCACAAAGATAATAAGAACTATCCAAATTAACGATAACAGCACTAATTTTATTAGATATACTGCACCTATAAGGGTGTTTACGTAATCTTGATCATATCTGTTTTTTGAAATAGCATATGTGGCAGACAGGTTAAATCCGTAGTCAGTTACAATAGTTGATAGTTGAATTATAGATATACTGAATACATAAATACCGAACAATTGAATACCTAGTATTCTGGTTAGATATGGTAATAATATAAGTGGGAATACATAATTAAGTATCTGCAAGACAAACAGCGCTGATGTATTTTTTGTTATACTGCTCTTACAAAATGATTTCATATCATTCAAACCTATTTACAATGTTTGCAATTATATCTAGTGCTTTCTTCAATTCACCTACGTGTGCCTTATCAAAATTAGCCATTAAGCTTTTTAGGCTTGTACTAGAAATTCCTTCAGTTCTTGGTAAATAAACAACATCACAATGCTCTTTGAGATGATCAAATTTACCTGCCCAGTCATTCCCCATAGCAAATACATCAACATTATATTTTTTAATATCTTCTACTTTTTGCTCCCAATTTTGCTCAGGGAAAGCAGTGTCGACATATTTAATATTTTTAACTATATCTATCCTATCCTCGTATCTTATTATAGTTTTCTTGCCTTTCAATTCGTTAAATTTATCAGTTGACACGCCAACAACAAGAGAACTTCCCATTTTCTTTAGTCGCCTCAATAAATTGAGATGTCCAATATGAAAAAGGTCAAACGTGCCATATGTCAAAATAACTTTGCTCATATCACTAATCTCCTATTACAACTTTGCTGCAATGTAATGACTCTTATGTAATTATATTTTGTTGTGCCATTTCCAGGCACTCTCCACTATACTCTCCAACGCTGCAAACTTCGGTTTCCAACCCAACTCATTTTTAGCTTTATCTGAAGCTGCAACCAACGTCGCCGGATCGCCAACTCTCCTTGGCCCCATCTTAACTGGTATCGGATGGCTGGCAACTTTTCGACAATGCTCAATAACCTCGTTTATTGAATAACCCTTGCCATTACCCAAATTAAAAATCATGCTCTCCCCCTCATGCATGAGCTTCGCTAGGGCTAGGGAGTGGGCAGCAACGAGATCACAAACGTGAATATAGTCGCGAATACAGGTACCATCCGGTGTTGCGTAGTCGTCGCCGTTTACGGTGACATATTCTCTCTGCCCAAGTGCCACTTGCAGCACTATCGGTATCAGATGTGATTCTGGGTTGTGTCGCTCGCCAATCTCAGCCGAAGGGTGAGCGCCCGCAGCATTGAAGTAACGAAGACATGCGCTCTTGAGTCCCCACGCCAATTCGCAGTCAGTTAGAACATTCTCCAACATTAACTTGGAACGGCCATAGGGATTTTCCGGTTGCAGGTTTGCACTCTCCGCAATAGGGACAACGCTTGGCGTGCCATAAACCGCAGCAGTAGATGAAAATACCAGCCGCTTAACGCCAGCTTTTTCCATTGCTGAGAGGAGGTTGATGCTGTTGCTAACGTTATTGTGATAATACTTGAGCGGATCGATGACGGATTCACCAACCTGGATAAATGAGGCGAAGTGCATGACTGCCGCAAAGTCGTGGGTTTCAAACAAACGCTGCAAACCTTCTGCATTAGCCAGATCACCAATTACCAGACGACCTTGGGGCACTGCATCTGCATGGCCAGTAGAAAGATTGTCAAAGACAACCGGATCATATCCTTTATCCAACAGTTCCCGCACCATATGGGAACCGATATAGCCTGCGCCGCCCACTACAAGTATCTTCAACTGATTTCCCTTTCAAAAAAGGCTAGAAGGAATTTAGAATTCCCTGGCCAACCATCCAGTTTGCTAAAAATAACTACCCCTGCATCTCAATCAACGAATGATCCCCGATATTCATCCGCCGCGGCACGCCAAGCAACTGCACCGCATCCCCAAGGATGGAACCATGCAGCACCATGTTGCGCACTTCGTTACCGGCATTGATAATGGAATCCCTGACAATACTCTGCTCAACGACACTCCCAGCGGCCACCGAGACATGCGGGCCAAGGATGCTGTCCCTCACCACCGCCCCCTTCTCGATATGCACCGGCTCGACNNNNGCGGCCATTCAAGAGATATCGGTTGGTCTCCAGCAGCGTCTCCGGCTTGCCGCAATCAAGCCAGGCATCGATCTGCGGCGCCCGGAACCGGCACCCGCCGGCTATCATCCGCATGAACACAGTAGGAAGGTAAAACTCCCCCTTCACCATGTCACCGGCTTCGATGGTCTCCGCCAGGTAACGCATGAAAGAAGGAGCATGTTTCAGGTAGTAGAGCCCCACCTGGGCAAGTCGCGACACCGGGGTATCCGGCTTCTCCACCATATTGACGATGTGCTCGCCTGCCAGGACGTTGACGCCGAACCGCTGGTAATCCTCCACCTCTTTCGAGTAGATGAGGCCGTCGCAGTCGGCGCACAGGCGGGGGATCTGCGCCAGGTCGGCCACGAAAATGGTGTCGTTGAAGACAATCAGGAGATCATCACCATCGACTATTCTCGGCGCGGCAAGGGAAATGGCATGTGCCGGTCCTTTACGCTCCTTCTGCACGATGTAATGACAGGAAAGGTCCGGGAACTTCTTTTCCATGAAATCCCGAATCTGCCCGCCGTTCTCGTCGATGATGAAGATATACTCGGCGGCCTCCAACGGCACAAGACGGCTGACAATATGCTCCAGCACCGTTTTACCGGCCACGTGCACCAGCGACTTCGCCTTGGTGTGAGTGTGCGGGCGGAGTCGGGTGCCTTTTCCGGCAACGGGTAGAATTATTTTCATTGCTGATCCTCGCCTTAACGGCTAGCGGATAATTGCTGGTTTCCAAACAACACGATCCGCTGCTCACCGTTCAACGCC
>WNGG01009621.1_pt1 | contig 10548 bp, 8 predicted proteins | sample 5400661 | NCBI WGS metagenome assembly WNGG01 (sample SAMN13153372, study PRJNA577476) | soil metagenome | isolation source: 100 cm soil or saprolite under Garry oak tree replicate 1 | place: USA:California | collected 2016-06-15
TTTCGGGCGTAAGGTGGAACTTACGATCGGAGCCTTCTGGTTGGAAGGTAATGCCTTTGTCGTTCATAGAACCAAATTTAGCGTTTTGCCGGATCAAAGAGTACGCCTGAAAGCCTCCCGAATCGGTGATGATTGGGTGAGGCCAGCCAGCCATGCTGTGTAATCCCCCCAGCGATGTTATGGTGGAGGAGCCAGGACGCTGCATCAGGTGAAAGGTGTTCATCACAACAGCCTCAATACCGCATTGTTCCAGGTCAGCGCTATCTACATTACGCACAACGCCAAGTGTTGCGTCTGGTAAGAAAGCAGGGAGGCGTAGCGGTCCGTGAGGTAAGTGTAAAGTGTTTCTATATTCGTTCATATTTTTGGTTGTATGTTAATCTCTCTACGGTGCCAATCTGTCAATTGCTGGTAGGCGTGGGCGATGCGGAGAATCATCGATTCCTCAAATGGCTTGCCCACGACCTGCAAGCCGATCGGTAAACCACCAGCCGAAAAACCACAAGGCAACGAGATAGCCGGTAGACCTGCAAGGTTAAAAGGCATCGTCAACCTTAAAAGGGCAGCCGTCGCGTTTTCAGTGACACCATCAATAAGAATATCTGTATCTGCTTGCTCGATTAGAATCGCGGGCATGGGTAGTGTAGGAAGAACTAAAGCATTTGTTCCCTGCATGATAGAACGCAGATTGCTCGAAAAAACCCGCCGTTGCTGCTGTGCGCGCAGGTAATCGACGGCTGGAATGGTTTGACCCTGTAGTAAACGCGATCGCGTTCTCTCACTGTAGGCATCCAGCCGTTCGGTCAGCCATCCTCTCTCCATATGTGCCAGCGAGGCTTCGGGCATCTGGATGGTACGGTAGGTATCCATGGTAGGGGGCTGCAACTCAAGATCTACAACCTCGGCTCCTTCCTCTTGCAGTACCAGCAATGCCGCGTGCCAGGCTGCTCGTACTTCAGGATCGAGTGGGGATACAAACGATTCTGAAAGTACGCCAAGTTTGATCCCTTGTAGTGAAAGCGGATCGCGTCCTTCAACTCCACCAATTAGTGTTGCGCTATCCATGCCTGGAGGACCTGAAACACTATTGAGATCGCGCGGGTCATAACTGGCAATCGCATCAAAAAGAATAGCACAGTCTTCGGCGCTGCGGGCTATCGGGCCAACATGATCGAGCGACCAACTAAGCGGGATGACTCCGTAGGTGCTTACACGTCCATACGTTGGCTTAAGTCCAGTCGCGCCACAGCATGCTGAGGGGATACGGATCGAGCCGCCCGTATCACTGCCGATAGCACCAGGACACATACCAGCAGCCACGGATGCCGCTGAGCCACCACTGGAGCCACCAGCGATATGTAGCAGGTTCCAGGGATTGCGTGTTGGTGGGGTATATGTCCCATAAGCGAACTCATGTGTATTGGTTTTACCAACAATTACAGCTCCGGCCCTGCGCAACTGCTCGACCACAGTCGCGTCCTCCTGAGGAACGTATTCTGCAAGAACTTTCGAGCCTGCCGTCATGCGTACATTCTTGACGGCAATAAGGTCTTTGATAGCGATAGGTATGCCGTGAAGCGGGCTACGAAAAAGACCTGTACGCTGCTCGTTCTCTGCCTTCTCTGCTTCTGCGTAAGCCTGATCGCGCATAACTGTGACGAAGGCCTGAATGTGGCTATCAAGCTGATCTATAGAATCCAGCGTCTCGGCTAGAAGCTCGATTGGTGTTATTAAACCAGAGCGGAGTTCTTCGGAGGCTTGTTGGATGGATTGGTAGGGCATGTTTGTTCTTTTATACTTTCCTTTGAATATCTGCATTTTTTATAGTGAGTATATCACAACCGCCCTATATTGCTTCTTTTCCTTGCCTCCTGAGGTTTCTTTGTGTTAATCTCTACAAGGTGTAGAGAAAGAATGGGGTAAGGCTCTTTCATTCAAGTGCATAGGCGAGGAGGAGATTCTTCGGCTGCGCCTCAGAATGACAATATAATAGAATGACGAATGAATCAGAATGAAAAATGTCATGAATAAGGCAACATTTCAGTGATAATTATTTTTTATGCTTGTCTTTGTTATCCATCTGAGAGGTGATTAGCTATGCCCTACGATATGGGAGAATATTACGAACGAGCCAGTGATTACGATCTTGAATACCAGAGCCAGACGCAACAGGATGTGCCTTTCTGGTGCGAGTTGGTGATGCGCTACACACCACAAAGGGTGCTTGAGCTGGCCTGCGGCAGCGGGCGAATTGGCATTGAACTGCTGCATAGTCCTGGCAACTTTCAAATGGAGGGGCTGGATATCTCACCTGAAATGCTTGGGGCATACAAACGCAAACTGGCTCGTGAGCCTGAGGTAGTTCAGCAGCGTGTCACTCTGCACGAAGCCAATATGAGCGACTTTCAGCTTGAAAATAAAGGCCAATTTGACCTTATTTTCCTACCTTTTAACTCTATTGCGCATCTATACGAAATAGAGCAGCAGCTTAATACGTTTAAAAATACTCATGACCATCTTACGTCCGATGGACGGTTTGTTGTCGATACCTTCCTGCCCGATATTGATTACCTGAGTGATGCCCTTAATCGACCTTCGAACGTCTACCTGGAAGACGAAATCGAAGCGCCAGACAACCAGTTTACTATGCTTCTTTATACAAGCAGACAATACGATGCTATTGAGCAGTTAGAGCATATTATGTGGACGCACAAAAAGTTCTTTGAGACGGGCGAAAACGAACGCTACCTGACCAAACTCGATATGCACATTTTCTTTCCGCGCGAACTTCAGTTGCTCTTTTTGGCAACTGGTTTTAGCATTGAGGCCATCTATGGTGGGTATGATTGGGCACCCTTTGGCAGGGGCACACGGCAAATTGTAGTTGGACGGAAGAGGAAAGATTGAGGGTGATAGATGTCAGGTTATGTTTGTACTTTTTCTAAAGTCAGCAAAGATTATGGCGGCAATTCTATTTTCCGCGATATAGATCTGGAGATTCTGGAAGGCGAACGAATCGGCCTCGTTGGAGAAAATGGGGGCGGTAAATCGACGCTATTCAAACTCCTGGCTGGGCTTGATACTCCAACCGAAGGCGTAATCTCACGACGCCGTAACCTGACCATTGGCTACCTGGCACAAGAGGCTGATCCAGGTCAAAGTCGTAAGACAGTCTTCGAAGCTGTTTCAGAGGTAACTCAAGAGCTGGTAGATTTACCTCTCATGTTGAGTCAGCTTGAAGCCAGGATGGCTGATCCAGAAGTAGCCTCTGACCCGGAACTGATGACGGCGATTCTTGATGAATACGGCAAAGCACAGGAACGCTTCGATGCTTTAGGTGGCTATACGCTTGAGCACAAGGTAGAAGCAGTCTTGCACGGTCTGGGTTTTGGTCCTGCATGGTATGATCTGGAGGTGGGTTCGCTCAGCGGTGGTGAGAAGAAGCTGGTAAACCTGGCCCGCATCCTGATTAAGGCTCCTGATCTTTTGTTACTCGACGAACCGGATAACCACCTGGACCTGGATGCGAAAGCCTGGCTAGAACAGTATATTCAGAGCTACCCTGGTACAGTGCTGATCATCTCACACGATCGGCAGTTGCTCGATCACGCAGTGAAGAAAATCTTCGAACTTGAGGACGGTAACATTTCTGCCTACTTTGGAAACTACAGTTACTACTTTGAGGAACGACAGCGCCGATTGTTGAAACAGTATGAAATATATGCTGTGCAGCAGGGAGAAATCAAACGTCTTGAAACCAGTATGCGTCAACTCAAAGGCTGGTCCAAGTTTAACGATAAATTTGCGACGCGAGCCGAGGATATGGCAAAGCGTGTCGAGCGCGCTAAGCAGGAAAGCGTAGATCGTCCCATCTTGATTCGAGATAAAATCAAATTGAACCTTGATGCTGAGCGCAGTGGCAAGATCGTGCTTGATGTGAAAGGGCTGGGCAAGTCATATGATGAGCGTGTCCTGTTTGAGCCATTTGATTTAACTATCCTCTATGGTGAACGTGTTGGCATTGTCGGAGCCAACGGCAGTGGCAAGACGACGTTGCTCAAAACAATGATGGAATTGATCCCTGCCGACTCTGGCTCAATAAAAATCGGAGCGAGTGTTGTAGTTGGATACTATGCGCAGGAGCAGGAAACGCTGCCTTTCGATAGCACGCCGTTGGATTTCGTCCGCCGCATAAAACCGATGAATGAACCACAAACTATCAGCTTTTTGCGTGGCCTGCTTTTCTCCTACGAGGATATCTATACACCAATCAGGCGCTTGAGCGGTGGTGAGAAGAGTCGTCTTCAAATAGCACGCTTGATGCTTACTGATGCTAACTTTTTATTGTTGGATGAGCCAACCAACAATCTTGATATTGCATCCGTCGAAGTGTTGGAGGCAGCTCTTGAGGAATTCGAGGGGACCATCCTGACCGTTTCGCACGATCGCTACTTTCTTGATAAGATTGTGACGAAGATTGCGGCGATTAGCAATGATGGGAGTGTGAGGGTGTATCCAGGAAATTTCTCGTATTACCATGAGAAAAGCCATGTGTAGAGCCGAGGGCCGATGAATCGGCGATGTGCGCGATACATCGGCACCTACGTATGACGGCATGATTATGCAAAATACATTCGCACTGCTCCTATGGGTATTAAAAACAAGGGCGATATGCTATAATAAGTGAAATGTTATACATTCATCCCTGATTAACAGCTAACATATGATCTGGAGGCCTATCCCTTGGGCAGTAACTATACATCGGGTTCGGGAATGTCGGGTAACGGTAGTTCGTTTGTAAGTCGTCGTGAAATGCGTGCAACCAATCAAACAGGTGCGTTACCAGTTGTAAGCACCAGTCGCAGCTACTCAGGTTCGTTCGACTTCGAAAACTTGATCGCATCTCTACACGAGTTGTTTGCGCAGGATCGGCAGGTCGCTAGCCAGCAAGAGGGTACACGCTGCGGCATTTGTTACCTGCATTTCACTGTAAGTTCTTTATCGTATCGCGAGGAAGAAGGTTTTTATGTATGCCAGGGTTGTGAACGAGGCCTTGGTAAAAATAAAATCCCTATGATTAGACGACAGCAAAAGTAATTCAGTAGGAAAGCAAGGTAGCCCTGCACGCGCGTGCAGGGCTACCTTGCTTTCCTACTGTTTTTATTCTATCAGCGCCTCTTCCTCGGCTTCCTCGAACTCGGCTTCTGTAACTTCGCGCAAATCTTCAGGACTGTCCAGGCGATCCAGGAAAAGGATACCATCCAGGTGATCGATCTCATGTTGGAGGATACGCGCAAGCCAGCCTTCGGCTCGGACGCGAATCGCTTTACCACGCGCATCCTGGCCTTTTACAACCACACTGGTCGCACGCCTGATATTATCGCCGACGTAGCCGGGAATACTTAAACATCCCTCGGTACCACGATCCTCTCCCTCAGCCTTAATAATCTCAGGATTGACTATCGCGATTTTGCGGTCTTCGAACTCGGCAACAAAAATGCGGACTGAAATTGCGATTTGAGGTGCTGCCAGACCAACACCATGAGCCACATGCATCGTTTCAAACATGTCTTCGATCAATTTTGAGATTGATGAGTCGAAACGATGAACCTTTTTTGCTTTTTGCCGCAGAATAGGATTCTCTGATGTAATTACGTTGTGAATTGCCATAGCCTGTGTGTTCTTCCCTACACTTTTCCTAACTAAAGGGGCTCACCCGTCCAATGACCATGAAGAGGTCGTGTGTTTTATTGGCTATATCGTATCATATCGGAGAGGAATTATCCACAGGTGGAGGATGTGACTGGCTTTTTCAAACAGAGAAACCGAGAGCGCCTGATTATCTCCAAGTTAGGGGTGTGGAAGTGCGTCAAGTTGTTCCACTAGTCCTCTTACGGTGAGTATCCTCCTTTTTTGGATGGTCGTCAATCAAGGATTAGCCTTTTGCAATAAGGATTGGGAGTGTTATTATGGTAAGCTAAGCCATTAGTGGTTTATTTATTCCTGAGTTGCCAGAAGTGGTTATTGGGGTCTGATACAATTTGCTGTTGTTCATTGAGGCGCATTACGTCTTCAGAGAACGCCGTTTTGTTCATAATTGTTCGCTAAGTATTGTGCTTCATCGCCGATTTTGCTGTCGACTTTGCTGAGTTGTTTTTTTATGATTCGGATTGTTTCTCACCATTAGTGCTTTCAGCACAGAGTATAAGCTCGGCAGCATGATATGACAACTTCTCAGTTAGTATCGTGGGAGCGTTCGTTAAATATATAGCATCGGATTGATGGATCGAATCGCTTTGAAGATAATGCGTCATTACGAACTTTGTATTATTAAATGGTTTTCCTCATTGCTTCTTGGGAACCGTATTACCTATTCGATAACGTTTTTGAATGAAAATAGCAGATAGTTGGTTAACGCTGTGCAGGGACTTGACTGAAGAGACGAGATTTATCTCCTGCATTGCGTATTGGAAACAAGGAGCAAAAGCGTGTATTTTAGAAAGCAAGAAAGACAAATACGTTGTATAGGTCAGAATCTATTGACACGAACAAATTTTCTGATTATAATTCTTAAAAAGCGAGCAAATAGTTGATTCTATCTTTTATGCGCTTGCGAGCGAACAAAAGTTGGCTTGCCAAGTTAGGTCATCTTGGAGCAAGCAGTAAGCATTATGCAGAAGGAGGATGCAGAAATGCAGGTGGAAATAAATTACGCTAGACAGTTGTCACTAACCGAAACCGGTTTATTTCCAGATTTGCCTAGAAATGCCTACCTGAGTCGATTAGATTATTTTACATCAGATTTGTTAAATGAGTCCCCATACACTTTGGTTAGTCTCTTCTGTGGAGGTGGAGGTTTAGACTTAGGTCTTGGTTTTGCTGGATTTAAATCTCTTGTCGTCTCTGACATAGCTCCTGCATTTGTAGGGACTGTTACCAGCAATATATTTCATGCAAAGGGTCTTGTATGCGATGCGATGCGCTTAAATGAAAGTAAGATTTATGGGTTGAGCTGCACTAATGCCATCGATCTAGTAGCTGCTGGACCGCCCTGTCAAGCATTTAGCATTCTTGGTCGCCGTAACGCACTAGATGATCCTCGTGGTAAGCTAGCCTTGAAATATTTTGATTTGGTTGTAGCTATAAAGCCGAAGGCGTTTTTATTTGAAAATGTGCCCGGACTGCTTACAGTCAATAAAGGAGAAGACTGGAGGCAACTGTATCAGTATGCTAAAGAGATCACTGGATATCACCTTCATTTTAAGAAATTGAACTCAGTTGCATTTGGCATTCCTCAATATCGGGAAAGAATTGTTCTCGTGGGCTTCCGCGAGAACGTACCTTTTGAGTTTCCTACAAGTGCGACGGGTCCTCATGCAAATAGACTTATTAACGAAGGGCATTTGCTGTCTCCTAGTATATGGGCACTTCAGGAAGTTGATGGACTGCCTAATCATAATATTCGCAACCATGGCGAGGCCGTTCGCAGGCGCTACATGAATATTCAGCCAGGCAATCGCGATAGAACTGATCATACTGATCGTATAGATCCCACGCGTCCATCAGGGACAGTCTTAGTTGGTTCCAGCGAAGGAGGAGGTAGACCGCACATCCATCCATACAGCCCTCGGGTGATAACCGTGCGAGAAGCGGCACGGCTTCAAAGCTTTCCCGATTGGTACGAGTTTCACGGAACGAGCACAGCTCAATATCGTCAGGTTGGAAATGCAGTTCCGCCTCTGATGGCTTACGAGATTGGTAAGAAGATAGCAGAAGCGCTTGAAAAGTACTAGAAGAGTGCTGTTTAATCCGTTGGTGTGCTAATATAACACAAGTAATATTCTCATGATTGAAGCACCAAATAATACTGGAAGAACGTTCTTATGTATCCTGCTACTCTTTATCCAGGGTATAGTTGGTCCATGACCCATCATATGGGGATAGTGGATCAAAAATTTCTCTACAATTTTTTGCTAGCGGCTGTTCTTCATCGCGATGTTGATGATCCTGCGACTTACATCAATAATTATATGATTGTTAATAATCTCCTTCCTCCCAATATAAGAAAGGATACGGGACAACCAGATATTTGGCGGGATTACCAACAGATCTTAGGAGATTTGGGGCTAATGTTCTCCACGAAATATGTGAACCGCATTACGCCTACACCTATTGGGCTTGCCTATCTTGATGATGCACTTAGCTTTTCTGATGTTATGATCCTTCAAGCTTTTCGCTATCAATATCCGAACGGACACAGATTCTCAATAAATGGTACTCTACGGAAAAATCTGCACGGGTCATTTTATGGTCAATATAAGACTCTTACAGAATTGCAGGCGAAAATTGGAGTGTACATCCGTCCCGCAGTCTTAATCTGGCGTGTATTGCATTCCCTGAGGCAGAGAGATGAAAAATCTAGCATTACAGTTGGTGAAATAAAACAGTATCTTATGCGATGCGTAGCGCAGGGAGATACCGATATGTGCATAAAGGCTCTGATCGATGCTAGAAATGGAAAAATAAATTTCGAACCTATAGGCAACCAACGGGACGCGCTAGAATGGATTCACATCTTGGTAGCCACTCCTTACTTTACTGAAGTAAAAAGGAGTGTCATCGAATTATCTCGACGTTCCATTGAGCGTGAAACTGAAATCGATAAGATTCTTTCTAATTTGGAACAATCTTCGAGTTTTTGGAAGCCACAATCGTTTACTCCAGATGGTTTAATGTCCTGGTATGACTATTTTGGCACTTTGGATTTAGGAACGCCTTTAATTCCATTACTTTCTGTTGATATTCCTGACTCCAGTAATGAGATACTAGACGAACTTGATGCGGGTGCCGGATTGAGGGCGATTGATGGAACTGGTGGTTCCATCAATCTGCGCGAGTTTAATGTAGGAGTCGTTCTATCTCCTCAGGGAAAGCAAGCAAATCAAAGAAAGCTGACGATTGACTTATCCTATGACGCTGAGTTAATCAAAAGCGCGGCTCGTACCCATAACTCAATGGTGAAGCTCATAGCTGAGGTTTGTCGTAGAAAGGGTGCTAGGATCATGGAAGATCCCAGTTCTGTGGATTTGCTAATAGAGTACGAGCAGCATGAATTCATTGTTGAGGTTAAGAGCGTAACGCCCCGAAATTTTACTGCCCGTCTTCGCTATGCTATAGGTCAGCTATTACAATATGATTACCTTCGTTCGGCCGAATCGCCTCTTCCTCGTAGAAAAGTCATTGCTCTAGCTGCACAAGTACCAATGGATTCTTGGTGCGTACCTTTCTTGAATAATCATCTCAACATTGATCTGCTTTCATTATCGGGAAGAGAGTTGAGAGTTAATTCTCTTAATGAACTAACTAATCGTTTATTTTCTAGCGAGTAAAACCTGTGAGTTCTGAGTGGCATTATTGCTTGCTATTTTCAGAAGCATACTGGCATAGCTTATAAGCAGGGCATTTGCTGCAGAGAGGTTTAGGTTTGCAAATCTGAGCCGCAAGATCCAGCAACCCATAGTTTATTTCCCTGTGATCTTTTTCTGCGATCACATATTTGCTCATAATGTGAGCAAACGCAAGTCCTTGACGAAGAGTGTTAGGTAAGAAGCCGCAGATGCGTGTATATACTCTTGCCGCGTTCACATCGATTGTAGCAACACTAATGTCAAATGCAAAAGATAAAACTGCCGAGGCAGTGTAATCTCCAATGCCTGGTAGCGACTCCAAGAATTCAATGTCTCCAACAATTTTGCCATTCATCTGTCTAACAATTGCTTGTGCGACATTATATAGAGCAATTGCCCTCTTTTTAAGACCTAGTAAGCCTATCATCGTTTCCAAATCTGTAAGAGGGGCGGTTGCCAATGTTTCTATATTTGGATAGCGATGCATAAATGCTGGCCAAAGTTTTTCTACAGGTTTGACAGCGGTTTTTTGCAGAAGCATCTCAGCAACCAGCACTTTATAAGGATCTCTTGTTCTTCGCCAGGGGAAATCGCGCCCATTTGTTTGATAGTAGTCTTTCAAAATGCCACAAAGAAGTACAGGGATTTCTGGATGGACTTCAAGATAATGAGTAGCATCTAGAGCGCCTTCAATAGTTTTATTTGATTTCGGATTTCTCATTGTGGCATTAGTTCCGGAGTAAGCTAGGTCTTAAACTTTTGTGATCATTGTATTAGGAAAGAGGTAAGTATCGCAACGTTATGCTTTCTAATTAACTTGTAAGCGCTAGAAGAGGAAGTTCCTGAGTAAGATTATTTATTCTTTCATCAAATAGAAAGGGAATAAATGATTTGGGCAGATCAGTCAGGTTAATGTAGCTTTACATTTAGGATTCCCATATATGAAACCCTTATCACTATAATATGCCTAATAGAGCGGATTTATAAGAAACTGAAGCCATCTTCTGACGGAGTTTACTAAATGGTAGCTTGCAATCACACGTGGTCTAAGGGCACATTATTCTGATTTATTTCTCGTCAAATTTGCTTTGTCTCCTTAGATGTTCTTTCTCACCATGACAGACCATATGTTAGCTGATAC
>WNGG01015293.1_pt1 | contig 10548 bp, 10 predicted proteins | sample 5400661 | NCBI WGS metagenome assembly WNGG01 (sample SAMN13153372, study PRJNA577476) | soil metagenome | isolation source: 100 cm soil or saprolite under Garry oak tree replicate 1 | place: USA:California | collected 2016-06-15
TGACCGGCGTTATGACAAGTGCGAGCGGCAGTCAGGCGGTGACGCCTAACGCACGAGTCTGGGCGGCAACCGAATTGAGTCAAGCTGTGGTGCATCCTGAACTCATCGATCAGAGGGCTGCGACATCCGAAGACGACGCGGATCTGCTTTCGAATTCACGCGAGGCCCAAGTAACCACGAAGCAGCCACCTCGCGGGAACAAAATAGTTTGGGCAGGAAGCTTGTTGGGCATTTTGATTGTCGGCGCGGTCCTTTATGTGGCCTTGGCGTCCGGTTCCTCCACTGGGTTCACACTGGTCGTCAACGGCGCGCCGCCAAACAGTGAGATCTTTGTCAATGGATCTCGCCGTGATGCAGTCGTTGCGAACGGCGGGCTCAAAGTCGTGGGTCTGAAACCAGGTCTCGCGCATATCCGCGTTTCGCATGAAGGGTACGCCGATTTTACGACTACGGTCACCGGCGTGAAGGGCGAGGCGCAAAGCTGTGAAGCGCAGTTGTTGCCTGAGATCAAGTATCATGCGGCAATGGTGCCGGTTCCGGCAGGCGATTTCGAAATGGGTTCAGATGAATTTGAAGACGATGAGCGTCCCACGCACAAGGTCTCACTTCCTGCGTACTACATCGACAAGTACGAAGTGACAAACACGCTATACAAACAATTCTGTGACGATACTCATAGAAAGTATCCGCCGGATCCTTCGTTCGAGCCGAACTATTTCAGCGCGAAACCTCAATATCCCGCGTTAGGGGTCACGTTTGAAGACGCCCTGGCCTATGCGAGCTGGGCGGGCAAGCGCTTGCCTACCGAAGAAGAGTGGGAGAAGGCGGCGTCCTGGGACCCGATTTCTAGCAGGAAACGTTTATACCCTTGGGGAGATGAATCGGGGGAGGGGAACATTAGCACCGGAAAGCCTGCGCCAGCCGCTGAGGCTAGCGGAGACCGCAGCCCATACGGAGTCTTCAATATGGGCGGAAACGCGCTCGAATGGGTCGACGCTGCATACAAGCCTTATCCGGGAAACCAAAAGCCCAATCCTGCTTACCAGATGGATGAGCGTGTCGTGAGAGGAGCTTCGTTCTTGCAAGCCCAAAACAAGGCCCGTACGTCCTACAGAGACCATCTTCCGAGGATCTTTCCTGAAGGGAAGAGCACACCAGTAGGCCTGCGATGCGCCATATCTGCCAACGATCCCAGAATCCAGTCGCTTGTTCACGAGCGTAGTAAATAACGACAGAGAAGGCTATGCCATTTCGACTATCGAGAATCAGCTTGATCGTGGCGGGCATTGCCGGACTGGTCGCTTCCGGACTCCTGGCGGATCGGGCAGAAGCGCAAAAAGAAGGCGCTCCCCTGTGGTATTCCGTGGTTAAGGTCAATCGAGTCACCAAACCAAACCGAGAGCACACTCGCCCAGCTCACACGGTCCAAAAGGCTGCCCTTCTCACATTGCAATGGCATTTGCTGCAGCGGGGGGACGGCAATACGCAAAAGGAAGTCAATGCCCGCAAGGGATTTGAGACGGATGACCAACTCAAGTTGGCAGTCACCGTCAATCAAAGTGGCTATTTGTACATCGTCAATCGTCCGCCGGGAAAAGATGCCGTGCTGCTCTTCCCCGACATTCGAATCAACCACGGCGATAACCAGGTGCTTAAGGACAAGGAGTACGTGATTCCGGCCTACTGCCCCGGCTATGAGGATCCGGACGATTGCTGGTTCACGATAACTCCTCCCGCTGGAAAAGAGACGATGCTGGTAATCTTCAGCCGTGACAAGATCACCACGCTCCCTAACAAAATCGACAAACCTAATAGCGTGGTGAGTCGCTCGGTCGTCGATGAGTTAATCGCAAGCTCGCAGCAAAGAGTTAAGCAGGCGACCGGCAGTCTTGCCATTCCCGGCAAGAAGACTGTGCGCTACGCGACGCGAGCCCAGAATACAAATCCCAAAGACAACGAAGAGCTGATCGCAACAATCGAACTCTCGCACGGAGAGTGAGCACGAAAGAAAAAGGAGTGCCAATCATGAAAGCTGTACTAACAATTATGATGACGGTGCTGTTCGTCACCGGCTTGACCGTATCTATGGCAGGCGCCGAGAAAAGACCTCAGAAGATGGACGAGGGCAAACGCGCGCGCGGACTGTTTGTAAACAAGCGCTCTGACGCAATGCAAATCATCGTCTACAAGAACGATGGCGGGAGTCTGGTGCCGGTTGACCCGAGTAGTCAATTCAAGGCTGGAGATCAGATCAAACTCCAATTTCAGAGCAACTTTGACGGATACGTCTACGTGGTGAATATCGCTCCGAGCGGTAAGCGATGCGTGCTGTTTCCTTATCCTGACGCTGCAGACAACGCAGTCCGATCCGACGAAAAATATGACATCCCGCCGGGCGGCGACGCGATTGAGTTCGACGAGGAGAAAGGCACCGAGGTACTTCAAGTAATCGGTGCCTTTCGCAATCGGCTTCCGCGGCTGCATCCGAACTACAGGCCGGTCTCGTGAAGAACGTCACACCAGTCGTGCCGAAAGACACCGCCGTTCGCGCGCGGGATATCATTCTTGCTCCTGGAAAAGATAAAGATAAGAATGGTTCGGTGGTCGCGATTCCGGAAAACGGCGGAGGCGGCAAGCTCAAGCCTGGTGAGATCGCGCCATTCGAGCTCAGGCTTAAACATAATTGAATTGAGCCGATCGTTCTGAACGGCGGGCGGGGAGCATGAGACTCAAGCTTCTAGTAATAGGCGCTTCGTTTATAGCTGCTGCTTTGTTTCCAGTTCTCGCGCAGGAAAACAAGTCAAGTTCGAAGAAGCCGACGGCGCGGGGGCTATTCATTAGAAAAAGCGCAGACGCAATGCGCATAGACGTGCGGGACGCCAACACTGGCGTGCTTGTTTCTCCCAACCAGACGTTCAAGCAACACGATGCGGTAAAGGTTGTAATTCAAAGCAACTTCGAGGGCTATGCTTATATTATAAATGTGGAGCGTACGGCGGCCGGACAAGAGAGAAGGCTTTTGCTTTTCCCATACGCAAGGGAAGTCAATAACAAGATAACTCCCGACTCGCCCTGCGAGCTGCCACGCAGAGGGAAGATTGAATTCGACGAAACCCCAGGCATCGAGGTCCTGCAAGTTATCATGTCTCGCGAGCCGGTTGCGTTTCTCGACGCGGCGCTCCAAAGTTCTAACTGCTCAAAGGATGAGACGCCTTGTGAGTTGGACAAATCGGCTGCGATCCTTGCCGCTCAGCTCACCGGCGACGGTGGATCTTCACCGAAACAAGCGAAAGGCGGTGTCGTCGGCAAGAAGGCTCAGCCCCAGCAAGGCGCGGACTCTCTTCGCTCCCGCGACATAATTCTTTCACCCGGTCGGGACAAAGATAAGAGCGCTTATGTGGCGATCCCCGGTAATGGCGGCTCCGAAGGCAGGCTGAAATCTCACGAAGTCATGGTGTTCGAGATTCAACTCGTGCACAAAGGTCACTAGAGTTGGACAATAAGTGTTGCTAAGGTTCTGATTCATGCGCATTAGCCGAATCAGCCGAGGTATCTCGAAGTGGGGGAGTCCGATCGTCCTCACCGCGCTCGTTGCTCTGTGCATATCCGCAACAACACCCCGGCAGCTGTTAACACCGTCCGAATCCCAACAGTCGGGAGCGGGACAACCCAATCCATCACCGGAGACGATCTCGCTCGTCCGTCAAGCCATCGCTTCAACTGGACTGATTCTAGTTCGCAACTCGGGCGACGCCTCGGCCCCGCGCCCGCGGGGATCGGCAGTCGTCGTCCGCCGCGACGGCATCGTTGTCACCAATTTCCACGTAATAACCAACGACCGGACTGGCGCATTATATGACGAGATCGTCTTCAGCCTCTCTCGCGAAGGGGATCCGATCTCCGCGCGGACTCGCTACCGGCTGAAGCCGCTGCTTATCAACAAGCAATACGACCTGGCTTTGCTTCGCGTCGAGTCTGACGCTGCCGGGAATTCGCTTCCAAAGTCGTTTACCTTTCCAACAATCGAGATCGCTGATTCGGGCAAGATCAAAGTGTTGGATGAACTGTTCATAATCGGCTATCCAGAGAAAGGCGGCTCGACGGTCACGGTCAATCGCGGCGCGGTCGAAGGCAAGGACTTGCTGGCGAATTGGATCAAGACCGATGCTCGCGTGATTCACGGCAACAGCGGCGGCGCGGCGGTCAACCTTGAAGGCAAGCTGATCGGCATCCCGACCAAAGTGGTTGCCGACGATCAGCCCATTGATAAAGACGGCGACGGCTTCCCTGATGAAATCAAGCATTTCGGCGCGGTAGGGTTCTTGCGCCCCTCTCAGCTTGTGGCCGAGATGCTCGCCCAGGTGCAGAACGCTTCCAAGATCGGTTCGCCGTCTCCCGGCGTCCAGGTGATTGAGTCCTCGACCGGGATCTCCGTTCGCGGATTCGTCAAGTCGGCCGCGTCGGGCAAACCAATAGCTGGCGCTCTTGTCGGGCTGCTTCCGGTTGGCGAGAGCAATGTAACGGAAAGCACGCTGCTGACCTGGGGCAGCACGAATGCCGACGGAGAGTTTAAACTGAACAAACCCGTGCCGCCGGGCCGTTACACGTTGAGGGCGAAAGCGCTGGGGCACCAGTTCTACACTCGAGAAATCGAAATCGGGCCGGGCGCTTCGGGGCTGGTGATCGAAATGCGCGCTCAGTCAGAGTAGTTGATAATGGCATTTCTTCCTTGCTTGCAAGGTTGTTTGTAGTTAGAATGAAACCGCGTGGACGAGTATCAGGAGGTCCGCGCGACAGCAGTAAGCATCGAATTGATCGTTCTGATCAGCACTGTTTTCTGAATCGTCGAAAATAGTTGGCGACAGCGCATGCCGCCTGATGCCCGGCCGAGTCCGGGCCAACCCCAGACCTCGGGGGGATCGTCATGAAAAAAAGATTCGCGTGCGCTTTCTTGACCGCGCTGCTCGTTACAGCGCTTTCACAACTGCTCGCTGTATCCGCCCAGCAAGACAACAAGACCTCGGCGCAGGGAGCTAAGGTCGACAATGAAAAGCCCAAGTCTCCCGATGCGCCCGCGAAAACCCTAGGCGATAAAGCTCCAGCCCCTAGACCAGACGATCGCAAAGTCCAGAATCCCCAGGATGGAAAAATCCAGCTGGCCACGGACATCGTCAACGTGACCATCAGCGTGACCGATCCGTATGGAAGATTTGTCACCGGCCTGGGCAAAGACCATTTCGAAGTTTTCGACGATAAGGTGAAGCAGCAGATCGCGCATTTCACTGATGAGGACGCTCCAGTTTCTCTAGGCATCGTTTACGACGTATCCGGCTCGATGAAGGAGCGCATCAACAGGTCGATTCGCGCGCTTAGACGGTTCATCGAGACCTCCCACCAGGATGACGACTTCTTCCTGATAGCTTTCAACGACCGCGCGAAGCTGATCCAGGACTTCACGGTTTCCGGAGATAACGTCCTCGGCCATCTGATGTTCGTGGCCCCGCATGGCTCGACAGCTCTCTACGATGCGGCATACATTGCCGTTGAGAAAATCCAGCAAGGCCGCCATTCCAAAAAGGCGCTGCTGATAATATCGGACGGGCAGGACAATAACAGCAGGTACACCTACAAAGAGCTCCGCAACAGGGTCAAAGAAGCGGACGTTCAGATTTACGCGATTGGGATAACAGACCCGGCGAGCGACTCGCTGGCGGGATTTGGGCGTTCGGTGCTTGAAGAGATTACTCGGATGACCGGAGGGCGCGCCTTCTTCCCAAACGCTTACAACGAACCTGAGCTGGTCGAGATCTGCACCCGCATCGCGTTGGAGCTTCGACATCAATACTCGATCGGGTTTTATCCAACAGACATTCAAAGCGAAGCGAAGTGGCACAAGGTACAGGTGAAGGTGAATCCACCTCGTGGTCTGGGCCGCCTCTCGCTGACTTATAGAGACGGTTATCAGTCGTTCAAGAAGTGAATCATCCTCTTCTGCTCGCATCCTTTCGGCAACGATTAGGGCCCGGCCGTGCATCCCAAGCCTCGGAGTCCCGGTTTTCAAATTCCACCGTCCCGGAGTAAAATTCGCTTATGAAGTTCGCATCATTCAGATTAGCCTTTGTCATCGGTGTTGTTGTCGGTTTCAGTTTTTTGGTCGCCGGCCTTCCCGCGCAATCATTCACTATTCAGCAGCGGCCGGATAAGCCTAAGCTCCAAAAACCGCAGCAGGCCAAACCAGAAGAACCGCAACAACAGGAAGACACGGTGATACTCCACACCGATCTTGTTCTTCTGGATGTCACGGTTGTCGATCCGTCGAACAAACCGGTGATGGATCTCAAGAAGGACGAGTTCGCGGTAACCGAAGACAAGGTCACGCAGAAGATTGAATTCTTCAGCCGCGAGCAGGTCCCCGTCTCACTCGTCTTTGCGATCGATACATCCGGCTCGATGCGACCCAAGATTGACACGGTCGTAAAGGCCTCGACCAATCTGGTGAAGGAGAGTCGCGCCGGCGACGAGATGGCCGTCATAGAATTCAAAGACCAGCCTGAGCTTTTGGAAGAGTTCACCAGCGATGTGAACGACGTGATTGATACGCTCAACGGCTTGGTCGCCTCACGGCAGACCGCGATGCTCGACGCGCTTTACCTTGCTGCCGATTACGCGAGCAAGGAGGGTAAGAACAGACGGAAGGCCGTGCTGTTGGTCACTGACGGTCTCGACAACGACAGCTACTACAAGTTCAACGAAGTGGTGAATCATCTGCGCGAGATCGACGTGCAGATCTATCTGATCGGTTTCATAAGCGATCTCGAAAAAGACTCAGGGCTGTTCAAGAAGAGCGCGAAAGACAAAGCCGAGAGCCTGTTGAATAAGCTTGCTGAAGAGACCGGCGGCAAGGCTTTCTTCCCGAAAGAGCTTTCGGAGGTCCACGCGATCGCGCAGCAGATTTCCACCGATCTGCGCACGCAATATGCGATAGGCTACTATCCTACCAACAACAAGAAAGACGGGACGTTCCGCGCGGTGAGGGTGCAGGTTAACTCGAGCAACCGCCGTCTGATCGCTCGCACACGAAACGGCTACACCGCCCCGCGCGAACACGAATCGCGAAGTAACACTCGACCGTGAAACAGCGGAAAACAGAGACCCAGCTGATGCTCACGATTGAATAGTTCTCGCTAGGAACTCCGACACCGCGCCCGCTAGTTCTGTGAGGTGGCCTTCGAAGAAGTGATCTGCGCCTGCGATGATCCGCAGTTGTTTCGGTTCGGCCAGCGTTGAGAATAATCTCTCTAAGTCTTCCGGCGGGCCAAACTCGTCGAGCGAGCCTTGCACAAATAACTTCGGCTTGCTGCACTGCGCAACCTCTCCAAGATCGTATTTCGAGACCGGAACCCCGGCAGCTACGAAGCCGCTGACTCGTTCGTCGCACGCGGCCGCCTGAAGCATAACCGTCGATCCAAATGAAAACCCCGCCAGCCAGATTTCCGACTCCGGATATTTGTCTTCGATGAATTGGATTGCAGCGCGCAAGTCATCTTTCTCGCCGCGACCGTAGTCGTGCTCGCCCTCGCTTCGACCCGCGCCCCGAAAGTTGAATCGAAGCACCGCGAATCCTGCATTCTGAAACGTCCGAGCGATTCGATAGACGACCTTGTTGTGCATCGTCCCGCCGAACAACGGATGAGGGTGGCAAACTATGGCGGCCCGCGTCACACTTCCAGCCGGTTCTTTGAGTATCGCCTCGATTCGACCGGCCGGCCCTGGAAAGAAAGTGTTGCCGGTTAAGTCAGTCATACGCCACGCCGGAAATCATTGTTGTCTGTACAAAACTTTTACCCATTGAGGCGGCTCAGGATCATCTTTGAAGCTGAGATTCATTCCTTTGCTCTTCATCCAACGCCACAGCCAGGTCGGGCCATATTTGCTTACGGTCGTATCTTTGGTTTGATATGCTGCATCGGTCATCGCTTCGTCCAGAGTTACAAACCGATACCCCCGTCCGCCCAGCCGTCGCAACATTTCGTCCAGGCAATCGGCGTTGATGTCGTTAGCGTGGAGCAACAACGTCTGCGCGATTTCACGGTCGAAGATTTGCGGCGAAACTCGTTCGGCAAACTCAGTGGCCGCCAGGGTGAAGTCCAGGTATGTCTCTCGCAACCGCCTGGCGGTTGCCTCATCCTTAGCATGTAATGCGCGCACATAGCCCACGTTGAAGACGAAATCTGAGTTTTCAATCGTGTGCGGTGTGACTTTGTAACGGCGCGCGGCCAGAAATATTTCGATCGCCTCTTTCTTGGCCTGAGTATCGCCGGTGTGTGTCATCGGATGACGAAAATAGAGCTGGTACGGTTGGTGTGATTGCATCAGGCGACGCGTGATGACTTCGCCTTTGATTATCTCATCCTCAAATTGCTCGACAGTGAGCTGATTGAAATCAGGATGCGAGTACGTGTGATTGCCCAACGCCATCCCGGCATCAACCCACTGCTGCAACAACGCAATTCGTGCATCCACCTGGCCCGCTATTTGTAACTTGTTTTCATTCACGAACCCAACTGCCGGCGCCCGGTGCGCCTGCAGGACGCGGAGGATTTCTTTCGTAGCACGCTGAGCGCTCTGCAAACCCTGCGAGGGTACACCGGCGCGAACGTAAGGCAGATCGTCAAAGGTTAACGCCATTTTGCGTGAAGGGCCCTTCGCCTGCGCCGGAGCGCTCAGGCAAAAAAGAAGAATGGCAATCACTATCTTGAAATCCATTCTGTAATTGCTCCAACCTTCAACGCTATGCGCCCGTCAAAGTTTCAAATCGAACCGATTTTGAACTCATGCGCAGACTAGACAGTCTGCGGTATCTTTGCCGTGACTCAGCTATCTTCCCAGCCGTTGGCTCGTTAATTGGTCCAGGTAGTAATGCATAAACTCATCGCGCTTCGGCTCTAAACAAACCCTGACCGTCTTCCCCCACTCGCGGTCCACTCGGGTGTAACCCTGGTCATCAACTACCAGCGGCAATGTCTCCTGTTTGGCAAAGAATGTCCCTGAGCTCGCGATTTCCGCGACGGCAAGTTGATCGTGAAGCGTCATTCTCTGCGTCGGGCCGCTGAGCCACAAACGATAGAGACATTCCAGCGCGTAAGTAATCGGCGAGTCGTAATCCGCTACTCGCTTGCGCTCTTGCTCACTCAGCTGAACATGCGTGGTCGAATCGAGGGGCACAATCGTCAGAGGCAAACCAGCGCCGTAAACGAGTTGTGCATCGGCGGTAGATTGATAGACGTTCCATTCGCGTAAGGGCTTGCCGGGGCTGGACGACGTGCCGTAAATGCAGCCGCTCATCAGCACCACCCGCTTCACGTAATTGCCTAAATCCGGTTCCTTGCGCAGCGCGTCGGCGAGATTCTGCAATGGGCCGATGGCAAGCAGGGTCACTTCGCCCGGGTAGCGCTTGACCATCTCTACTATGAAGTCAGCGGCGGATTTCTTGGCTGGCCTTTTCGCCGTGAAGTCTTCAGCCCAGGAGAATTGCTGGAACACTTTGTCACTCGTCTTGCGCCCCACAAAAACCGGTATGTCATCGCGTTTAGCGACATGGAGTAGCTTGCAAGCAATCTTTGCCCGCTCGGGTGTGTTGCCGTGTGTGATAGTCACGCCGAGAGGGGCAAAGCCTTGATACGAAATAACAAAGGCCAGCGCCCAAGCATCGTCAATGTCGTCACCAATATCCGTATCCAGAATTATCTTGATCTTGCCGTTTTGAGCAGGAACGCTGGCAAGACACAACGCAAGGTAAAGGAGCGTAAGCAGGTAGCAGAATTTTTTTCGCGCTCTCATCTGAATAGCGTGAATGTTGCTGCGTGCATCCAACGGCAGGCAGCGGCGGAAGAACTACCTGAGGCGGTTATTCGCCGCGGCCTACGGGCAGCTCGATGATAAACCTGGCGCCCCGAGGCTGATTGTCTTCGACCCAGACACGGCCTTTGTGGTCGGCGATTATGTGACTTACGATAGCCAGGCCCAACCCCGTTCCTCGGCTTCGAGTCGAAAATTTCGGCAGAAATAATTTATCCCTGTCTCGCGCGCTGATACCGTGACCTGTGTCGCTCACAGTAAGCCGCACCGAGTCGCTGCTCCGGACGTAATGCGACTGGATGCTGATCAGTTTGCCCTCCTGCGACCCTCGCTCGGAACCATTCCCTTCGTGCTCTCCATCGGAACTCAATGCTTCCACAGCGTTGTCGATCAGGTTCACCAGTACCTGCTTGATTTGCGCCGTGTCTAGCCACAACCTGGGCAGATCACCCGAGAGACCACAATTAATACGGATACCGTTCAAACGATCGGCGTAAAGGTTGACCGCGTCGCGCACCACATCATTCAAGGAAGTTTCAACCGGGCGGGCCTCAGGCAGCCGCGCGAAACGTGAGAACTCTTCCACCATTCGCTGAAGCGCCGACACCTCGCGCACGATGGTCGTCGTTCCTTCGCGGACGACCTCGTCAAACCGAGACTCGGATGCAGCACCGACTCCGCGCTGGTAGT
>WNGG01020268.1_pt1 | contig 10548 bp, 7 predicted proteins | sample 5400661 | NCBI WGS metagenome assembly WNGG01 (sample SAMN13153372, study PRJNA577476) | soil metagenome | isolation source: 100 cm soil or saprolite under Garry oak tree replicate 1 | place: USA:California | collected 2016-06-15
CTCAAGTCCGTGCAACATGCGCGGACGCTCGGCGTCGACATCGTCTACCAGGACCTGGCGCTGATCGACGAACTCACCGTCTATCACAACATGTTCCTCAAGCGGGAAGCCGTGCGCTGGCCGCTGCTGAACAACCGGAGCATGCGCAAGATCGCCAGGGAGCGCCTGGACGACATGGGGATCGGCCTGAAGTCGGTCGACGCCCAGGTGGCGAGGCTGTCCGGCGGCCAGCGGCAGGCGATCGCGGTCGCCAGGGCGGTCTACTCAGACGCGAAGGTCCTGCTGCTGGACGAGCCACTGGCCGCGATGGGCGCGAAGGAGGCCGCGCTCATCCTGGACCTGATCCGCGACCTGAAGCGCAAGGGTGACGTGTCGATCATTGTGATCGCGCACAACTACGGCCAGGTGCTGGAGATCTGCGATCGGGTCAACCTGCTCCAGCACGGTGAGATCACCTTCGACAAGCCAAGCGCGGAAACCTCCGTGCAGGAACTGAACGACATCGTGATCGCCGAGTACCGGCGTGCTCTGGCCGAGCGTCAGCGCGGCGCCTGACTGATCGCCGGTCTCACACCTGCACGAATTCGATTCCGGCGAGATCGCAGAAGACGCGCCAGGACGCGGCGTGGTGGCCGAGGTTCATCACCTCATGGTGCGGCCCGCCTGCCGCCAGCCATCCGTTCAGGCACGCGCGCACCCCTGAGGCCGGCCGGAACTGCCCGTAGGGCATCTCCAGATTCGGCAGTGGCGGGCTGTCGAGGTTCTCGCCCTCGGCAACGACAAGCCGGAACCGTCCGCCTTCCAGATTGACCAGCGTGGCCAGGGTGGCCGGGCCTGGCTGGTACTGGAAGAGGAACGTCGGCGGATCGGCCAGCCTGCCGATTCCGAGCGGGCGCTTGATCAGCCGCACCGGGCGGTCGGAGCGGGCGATCTTCCAGTTGCCCTCGCCCATGTGGCTCATGAGGATCGAGTCGGAAGGAAAGTCCATCGCGTACATCTCGGTGAAGTGCGCGTCGCCGATCAGCGTATGACCGGCGGAGACCAGGCAAGCGGTCAGCACATCGCCCTCAGCGGCGTAGCCGTAGCCCGCGGCCATCAGCGTGGAGGCGGCTGCCAGCGGCAGCCGGTCGAAGCGGCCGTCTTCCCCGATCGCGTCAAAGTGCGCCGTATAAGCTCCGTAGCCGTCCCGTTCCAGGACGGCCTGGATCGCGACCTGCATCCGCGCGTGGTCGGCGCGCTCGGTGTCCGACAGCGCCGGGTCGATCTCGAACCTGGCGTCCTCGAAAGCGATCACGGCGGCGACCTGTGCCTGCGTGACGGCGCCCATCGCGCGGTAGAGGTCACCAGGTGCGACGGCGCGGATCTGCGGGCCGAGGCCGCGGACCAGCGCGCTCTCGTCAACCCGGATGTCACCCATGTCGTTCATCGCATAGCCGATAATCGCGACCTTCAGCGACCGCCACGCCGTCACCGCCGCCGCTGCCCGCGCCCAGCGGCCTACATCGGCGCGGAACGTCTCGTTATGCCAGTCATCGGTCAGCGCCCAGAACCGCCGACCCGCGCGGACCATGGCGTTGGCTGTGTCCTGCGCCCCGTGCACGCCCTGGTTGTAGGTCATGTCCGCCATGTCCCACGCGGCCGTCACCGAAGGCTCAGGCTGGATGTTGGCCAGGCAGATCGGCAGCCGGGATTCGCTCAGCAGCCTGGCGACCCGCATCGCGGGCCCGTAGGTCAGCATCACGACGAGCACGCCGTCCAGGCCGGAGCCCTCGAACTCGCGCATGACGCGTTCGGCGTCTTCCCGGTACTTGATCACCTTGCCGGGGATGAACTCGCCGACCTCAGCGAGGCTGGCGGCCAGCTCGGCCGCATACCCCTCCTGCCGCTGGGCGATGCCGGGGACCATATCGTCATACAGGTCCTGCATGATGCCCAGGATCCCGATCCGGGGCTTCCGCTCGCTCATACAGCCTCCCTGAGGGTTCGGCACTGCCACACTGCGCACCAGCGGTCAGCGCTGGCCGTACTCGTTCTGGTACCTGTCGTACAGAGCGTCGATCAGGTCGGCGGGCAGCGATCGCACCTGACCCCGCATGCTGGCCAGGTGGACCGTGCACGCCGCGTCCTCGCACATCACCGCGGCCTTGACCGCGTCTCGCGCTGTGGCGCCCACGGTGAACACTCCGTGGCTGCGCAGCAGCACGGCGGGCGAGCGATGACCCGCCAGCGTCCCGACGACGGCGCGCCCGATTTCCTCGCCGCCGATCGGCGCGAACGGTCCCACCGGTATCTCGCCGCCGAATTCGTCGGCCATCGCCGTGATCGCGCAGGGAATCGGCTCGCCGCGGGCCGCCCAGGCGGTCGCGTAGCGCGAATGGGTGTGCACGACCCCGCCGACCTCCGGCATGTGCCGGTAGATGTACGCGTGCGACGCGGTGTCACTCGACGGGCTGAGCTCGCCGTGCACCTTGGTGCCGTTCAGATCGCAGACCACCATGCTCTCGGCCGCCAGGTCCGCGTAGGCGACGCCGCTTGGCTTGATGACCAGCAGATCCGTGCCAGGCACCCGCGCCGAGATATTGCCGGATGTCCAGGCAACGAGGTTGTTATGCACGAGTTCTGCGTGCAGGTCGGCGACCGCGTGACGGGTCATGCGCACGGCATCGCTCGCCGGATCGGGATTTCCGCGTCCGGCGGTTACCAGACGCCCGCCGGCATGTTCGTGCGCTCGAGAATCGGGTTTCGTGCTCATCACGAGCCCTCGCCCGCGACGGTCCGGGCAGCAGCGCCCTCTCGCGTCCGGTTGCGCAGGGCCCGGAGCCGGTGCATCACCTCGCTCATTCCGCGGCCGAAATAGTCGTGCAGCAGGACGTATTCGGCGTAGAGCTGATCGTAGACATCCGCGCTGTGAGGGTTCGGCTTGAAGGCGCCCGCGTGCATCTTGCCCATGGCGGCCGCGGCCGCCGGCACGTCCGGATAGGCGCCGGCGGCGACCGCCGCGTGGATGGCCGACCCCAGCGCCGGGGCTTGCTCGGAGGCGACCAGGCTGAGCGGCCGGCGGGTCACGTCCGCGTAGATCTGCATGAGCAGCTGATTCCGCGTCAGGCCGCCGCCGATGATCAGTTCCGACACCGGCAAGCCCGCCGTCTCGAAGGCGTCGATGATCACCCTGGTCCCGAACGCGGTCGCCTCGAGCAGCGCCCGGTAGACCTCCGGTGCCCTGGTGCCCAGCGTCAGGCCCACGATGGCACCGGACAGGTGATGATCGACCAGGACGCTGCGGTTCCCGTTGAGCCAGTCGAGTGCTATGAGCCCGTGCGCGCCGGCCGGCTGGGCAGCGGCCTCCGCGGTCAGCAGTTCATGGACCGTGACCCCGTCGCGGCGCTCAGCGGCGTGGTACTCCGGCGGCACGAGGTGGTCGGTGAACCACGCGAAAATGTCGCCAACCGCGCTCTGGCCCGCTTCGTATCCCCACGAGCCGGCGAGGATCCCGCCGTCGACCACGCCGCACATGCCAGGCACCTCGGCGAGCGCCGCGCTGTTCATCACGTGGCAGGTGGAGGTGCCCATGATGGCCACCATCTGACCAGGGGCGATCGCGTTCGCGGCGGGCGGGGTCACGTGCGCGTCGACGTTGCCGACGGCGACGGCGATCCCGGCAGGCAACCCGGTCCAGCTCGCCGCGCGCGGTGTCAGCGAACCCGCCAGGTCGCCGAGGGCAGATATCGGATGCTCCAGCTTGTCAACGGCGAATCTCGCGAACCCGGGATCGAGGGCAGCGAGGAAGCTCTCCGACGGATAGCGGCCGTCCTGCCAGATGCCCTTGTACCCGGCGGTGCACGCGTTCCTGGTCTCGGTGCCGGTCAGCTGCCAGATGATCCAGTCCGCCGCCTCGATCCACCGGTCTGCGAGCCGGTAGATGTCGGGCGCCTCATCGAGTACCTGCAGGGCCTTGGCGAACTGCCATTCGGATGAGATCTTTCCCCCGTAACGAGCCAGCCACGGCTCGCCACGGCTCAGCGCCAGCTCGGTGATCCGGTCCGCCTGCGGCTGACTGGCATGGTGCTTCCAGAGCTTCGGATAGGCGTGCGGACGGTCCCGTAGCTCGAGGAACTCGCACAGCGGCGTCCCGTCGGCGAGTACCGGCAGCACCGTGCACGCGGTGAAGTCGGTGCCGACGCCGACGACCAGCGCTGGGTCGATGCCCGCGTCGCTGACGGCGGCTGGCACCGCATGACGCAGCACGTCCAGGTAGTCCTCGGGATCTTGCAGCGCCCAGTCTGGCGGCAGGGACGTGCCGGATGCCGCCAGTGCCGAATCCATCACGCCGTGGCTGTACTCATGAACGGCCGCGCCAAGCTCCGCCCCGTCGGCTACCCGGACGACGACCGCCCGTCCGGACAGCGTGCCGAAGTCGACGCCAACCACATAGCCGGGCGACGGATTGTTAGCGCTCACAGGTCCATTGTGCCCTATACCGTGCCGCCTGAGCGATACCTGGTGACAGGCGGCAGGTCCGTCAGCGCGATGGCCGGCGGCCTGCGGCCGGTCCCGCGCTTGCCCGCACGACCATCTCCGGCTCGATCGGCAGGGTTGCCTCGAGTACGTGCTGGGCTGAGATGCGATCCAGCAGCAGCCGCAGCGCACGCTTGCCCAGCTCACCGAAGTCCTGGCGGACCGTCGTCAGCGGCGGCAGGAAGAACGCGGCTTCAGGAACGTCGTCAAATCCCACCACGCTGACGTCGGCGGGTACCCGCCGGCCGCGCTCGGCGAGCGCGCGGAGCAGGCCGAGGGCCATCGGATCGTTTCCGCACAGCACCGCGGTGACGTCGGGCATGGCCGCGAGCACGTGGCCGATCTCGTAACCGGATCGCGCGGACCAGTCGCCGCGGTGCATCGCTGGCTCGGGAGCGCCAGCCGCGCGGAGGGTCCGCCGCCAGCCCTCGACGCGCTCCTGCGCGTCCACCCAGTTGTCGGGGCCGCCGATGTGGTGAACGGTCTCATGCCCGAGATCGAGCAGGTACTGGGTGGCCTTCGCGGCCCCGGACAGATTGTCGATGGCCACCGAGAACAGCGGCGCGCGGATCCCGCATCCCACGGCGACCAGCGGGACGTCGGTAGCCAGGCTGGTGAGAGCCTCGACAGCGGCGGTCTCCGGCGCGATCACGATGATGCCGTCGACAGCCTGCCCGAGAAAGCGTTCTACCGCTTCCGCCATCGACCTGCGATCAAAGCCTGCCAGGCTCGCGATCGCCACCGAATAGCCAGGGTGAGCCGCCCGCTCGATGCCATAGAGCATCGACGCCGGGCCGAAGAGCGTGGTGTCGATGCTGATCACGCCCAGCACGTTGGTCCGGCCGGTGACCAGTGTCCGGGCCGCGGCGTTCGGGCGATAGCCCAGGTCGCGAATGGCCGCGAGGACGCTCGCCCTGGTCGCCGGGCTCACGTTCGGGTGCCCGTTGAGTACGCGCGACACCGTCTGATGGGATACGCCGGCTTGCCGCGCGACGTCGGCCATGATCGGCCGGGCTGACGAGCGGCTCGTGGCAGACATCATGCGGTCATTTCTGTTGCTCCTAGGCAGCTGCCGCTACTGCTGCGTCGCGATGGCAACGCTAACATCGGGGCAACGAACCGCGGCGCGCCAGGCTTCAGCGCTCTGGAGTCCCTGGTCACACCGCGTTCGGCGGCCTCTACGTGGTGACTCTAACCCGGAGCGCCACGTGCTCCGTCATCGAGGTGCCCAAGCTGGGAATGGCCTGAACTGCTTGCGCCCACCTATATACCGGGTATCATACCGAGCATGATACAAAGCGAGGGCACATCATGAGCGTCCGGCACGCGCTGCTCGCGCTGCTGAGCGAGGGACCCAAGTACGGGCTCCAGCTGCGCGAGGAGTTCGAGGCGCGCACCGGCGAGGTGTGGCCGCTGAATGTCGGCCAGGTCTACACCACCTTGCAGCGGCTGGAGCGCGACGGGCTCGTCGAGTCCGAAGGCGAGGACGACGGCCCGCAGAAGGCCTTCCAGATCACCGACAGCGGCGGAGCGGAGCTGGCTGTCTGGCTGCGCACCCCGCCGGACCTGAGCTCGCCGCCGCGAGACGAGCTCGTGATGAAGGTCCTCGTGGCCGTGCGGCTTCCCGGCATCGACGTTCATGCGGTGATTCAGGCGCACCGGCGCTACCTGGTCCAGCTCATGCAGCAGTGGACCCGGATCAAGGACGGCGACGCCGAGGATGACCTCAGCCTGGCGCTGGCGGTGGACGCCGAGCTGTTCAGGCTCGACTCGGTCGTCCGCTGGCTGGACGCCGCCGAAGCCAGGCTCAGGCGAGCCGCGACAACCGACACCGGCGCGATCCAGCCGGCCCAGGGCCCACTGCCACGACAGCGGCGCAGAACAGGAGCACGGGGATGAGCATGCTGGAACTGCGGCAGGTATCGAAGGTCTACGGTCACGGGGCGACCGAGGTGCGCGCGCTTGACCGGGTGAGCCTGGCCGTCGACGAGGGGACGATGGTCGCGGTCATGGGCCCGAGCGGATCGGGCAAGAGCACGCTGCTGACCATCGCGGGCAGCCTGGAGGATCCGACCGAAGGCGAGGTGCTCGTCGCATCGGCCGCGGTGACCAGAATGTCGAGGAAAGACAAGGCACGGCTGCGACGGCGCACGATCGGCTACGTCTTCCAGGACTACAACCTGCTGCCCGGCCTGACCGCGGCCGAGAACGTCAGCCTGCCCCTCGAGCTGGACGGAATGCCCGCCAGGAAGGCGCACGCGGCCGCGGTCGCGGCGCTGACCGAGCTGGGCCTGGCCGAGCGGGCGGCGCGCTATCCGGACGAGCTGTCCGGCGGCGAACGGCAGCGGGTGGCGATCTCCCGCGCGGTTGTCGGCGAGCGGCGGCTGCTGCTGGCGGACGAGCCATCGGGCGCGCTCGACTCCGCCAACGCCGAGGCTGTAATGCGCCTGCGTGATGGTCCAGGAACGGCCGGCCAGTCACCGCAGCGGCAACGGCGGCGTCCCCGCCCGGCGCGCCGTCATCCGCTGGGGGTGGCGGCTGCTGCGCCGGGAATGGCGGCAGCAGCTGCTCATCCTCGGGCTGATCACCGTCGCGGTCGCTGCGACCGTTGTCGGCGCGACGGTAGCGACCAATACGCCGGCGACGGCCACCGCGACGTTCGGCACCGCCAGCGACCTCGCGGCGTTCTCTGGCGGAGGGCCGCACGTGCGCGCGCAGATCGCCGCCCTCGCACACCGCTTCGGCCCCGTCGACGTGATCGAGAACCAGACGATCTCGATTCCCGGCTCGGTCCAGACCTACGACCTGCGCGCGCAGAACCCGCACGGGCGGTTCGGCCAGCCCATGCTCGCCCTGGTCAGCGGGCACTACCCGGCCGGTCCCGACCAGGCGGCCGTGACCACCGGGCTCGCCTCGCAGCTGGGCCTCACGATCGGCGACACGTGGCACGCGGGCGGCAGGACATGGCGGGTCGTCGGCACCGTGACCAACCCGCAGAACCTGGTGGACGCGTTCGCGCTCGTGCAGCCGGGCCAGCTCAGCGCGCCAACGCAGACCACCGTGCTCTTCGACGCGCCGCACATCAGCCGGGCGTCGATCGGGCCTGCCGTACAGGCGCGGCATTCCGCATCGCCGGGCAACGTCATCAACCCGGCGACGATCTCGGTGGCAGCCGCCACGCTCGGCATGCTGCTCATCGCCCTGGTCAGCGTCGGCGGGTTCACCGTGCTCGCCCAGCGCCGGCTGCGCTCGATCGGCATGCTCGGCGCTCAGGGCGCGACGGACGCCAACATCGCGCTGGTGGTGCGGGCGAACGGGGCCGCCACCGGCGTCGCTGGCGCGCTGGCCGGCCTGGCGCTCGGGGTGGTCGCCTGGCTGGCGTACCGGCCGCGCGCCGAGGCCAGCTCGCATCACCTGATCGGCGCGTTCCAGCTGCCGTGGCTGGTGATCGGGTTGGCGATGCTGCTGGCCGTGGTGGCGGCGTACTTCGCCGCGGCCCGCCCGGCCAGGGCGATCGCCAGGCTTCCGCTGGTCGCCGCCCTCGCCGGGCGGCCGCCCGCGCCGCGACCTGTCCGTCGCTGGTCCTGGCCGGCCGGCCTGGCCCTGCTCGTCATCGCGTTCTTCCTGATCGGTATCTCCAGTGCCAGGGCGGGGAGCGGCTCGGGAAGTTCGCTGTTCGGCCCCCTGGTTCTCGGGCTGGTGGCGATGGCCGCAGGAGTGGTGCTGGTCTCCCCCAGTTGCCTTGGAGCACTTGGCAGATTCACCAACCGCGCTCCGCTGGTGTTGCGGCTTGCCCTGGGTGATCTCGCGCGGTACCGGGCTCGCTCGGGGGCCGCTCTCGGCGCGATCAGCCTCAGCGTCCTCATCGCCGCCATCGTCTGCGTCGCGTCGGCCGCGAGGTTCGGCAACGTCCTCGACTACGCAGGTCCGTGACCAAGCGACCTGAGCCAGGGCCCGGCCAGACGGTCAGCGGCAAGCAGCTGGCCGCGATGTCGGCGAGCGCGCACCGCATCGCCGCGCTGCTCGGCTCCCACGACGTGATCCGGCTCGAGACGACCGACGTCGATCTCCGCCAGGCGGCAGCCGGGCGGCAATGGAACGGGGCTGTGTACGTCGCCACCCCGAAGCTGCTGCGAGCGTTCGGGATCACAGCCGGGCAGTTCAGCGCGGACGCCGACATCCTGACCATGCGTCCTGGCCTGGACACGCTGTCTCGGATGCAGCTGCTCTTCAGCCCGACAGCCCAGGACGTCGGGCCGCCAGGAGCCACCCGCACGACGTGGCCATGCCCGCCTGCTTCCTGCCGGGCCAACCCCAAGATCGAGGAGGTCGGCGCGCTGCCGTCCGGCACCTCGGCACCCAATACGGTGATCACCGCCCGCGCCGTGCGCCAGTTCGGCCTGACGGCCAGCACGGCGGGCTGGCTCATCCAGGCGCCAGCCTCACTCACCGCCGCCCAGGTCTCGGCCGCGCAGCAGGCCGCGGCGGCAGCGGGCCTGACCGTCGAGACCCGCAACAGCATCCCGTCGCTCGCGGAGATCGTCAACGTGGCCAGCGTCTTCGGCCTCCTGCTCGCACTCGGCATCCTGGCCATGAGCGTGGGGCTCCTTCGCAGCGAGACGGCAGCAGACCTGCGCACCCTGACCGCGACCGGTGCGAGCGCCGCGACCCGCCGGGCGATGTCAGCGGTCACCGCCGGCGCGCTGGCGCTCACCGGCGCCGTCGTCGGCACGGCCGGCGGCTACCTCGCCGCGCTCGGCTTCTTCCGCACCAGCAAGCTGGACGCCCTGTCCTCGCTGAGCAGCATCCCCGTCACGAACCTGCTGCTGATCCTCGTCGGCGTGCCTGCCGCCGCGGCGCTCGGCGGCTGGCTCCTGGCCGGGCGCGAGCCAGCTGTGATCGCGCGGCAGCCGCTCAGCTAACCAGCTGAGCTCCGGGATCGCCGCGCGGTTATGGATTCCCCCATGGGCAAGCATGGTCTTCTGCCTGCGCGCTTTCCTGACCTGACCCCCTGGGTACCTCGGTCGCTGACGACTAAACGCCCCTGCCGGGGTGAGGCTACGGGGGATTCGGGGTTCGTTCGTGAAGCGCTCTCTCGCGGATTCAGCACGAAGGTTGGGCCCGTCGGCGGTCGCAGGCGGGGCCGTGACGCTCGCCCTGGCGGCGGCGGGCTGTTCGGCAACCGCGGCGGCTCCCGCCGCGGCGCACGTCAAGGCGGCAGCAGCCAAGGCCAGCGTGGCGATCCTTCCGGCGGACGGCACCCGCCAGGTGCGCCCGGGCGCGGGAATCACGGTGCGCGCGACCAACGGCCATGTCCAGAAGGTCGTCGTCGCGACGGTCGGCGGCGTCGGCAGGCCGGTCGCCGGCAGCCTGGGCAGCCGCGGCACCATCTGGCACAGCACCGCACAGCTGCTGCCGTCGAAGAACTACACGGTCGTGGCGACGGCCGTCAGCGCCGGCGGCCAGCAGGTCACCGCGAGCAGCTCGTTCCGCACGCTGACGCCGCGAAAGACCGTGCACGTGACGGTGCTGGAAACCAATCACCAGGCGTATGGCGTCGGCATGCCGATCGTGCTCACGTTCAGCCACCGCGTCACGAACCGCCGGGCCGTCGAGCGCGCGCTGAGCGTCACGACGTCCAAGCCGGTGATCGGCGCCTGGTACTGGGACACGACCTGGGACGGCAGTACGACGGTCGCGTTCCGGCCCAGGAAGTACTGGTCGCCGGGCACGAGGGTGAGCGTCACGGGTCACCTCAACGGCATCGAGGTCGCGAAGGGCGTTTACGCCACCCACGACGTCCATGTCGCCTTCAAGATCGGACCATCGCTGATAGTCAGGGCCAGCACGCGCACCCACTACATGGACGTGTACTACAAGGGCAAGCTGTTCGGTCACTGGGCGATCAGCACGGGCCGGCCGGGTGATGACACGTCCAACGGCCGGTACCTGACCATCGAGAAGGCCAATCCCACGTACATGACCGGCCCGGGATACGCGCTCTGGGTCTACTGGGCCGTCCGTTTCACCTGG
>WNGG01035327.1_pt1 | contig 10548 bp, 12 predicted proteins | sample 5400661 | NCBI WGS metagenome assembly WNGG01 (sample SAMN13153372, study PRJNA577476) | soil metagenome | isolation source: 100 cm soil or saprolite under Garry oak tree replicate 1 | place: USA:California | collected 2016-06-15
TCATCGCCAAGCGGTCACTCCGCCGGAAGGCGCGCGAGAAGACTGGGCGATCATCAACGAAATTGCTAGCCGCCTCGGCTATGCAGATAAATTCAACTCCGCGCCGCGCGAGATATTCGAGGAGTTGCGCATTGCTTCCAAGGGCGGAGTCTCCGATTACTCCGGTATGACATGGGATCGCATCTCTGAAAACAACGGCCTGTTCTGGCCCTGTCCCGAACCCAGTCACCCCGGCACTCCGCGCTTATACGAGGGCGGCAAGTTTGGCCATCCCGATGGCAAGGCACACTTCATTCCCATTGAATGGCGACCCTCCGCTGAAATGCCAGACGACGAGTATCCGATCATTCTTACAACTGGCCGAGTTGTATCGCACTTTCTTTCTGGCACGCAGACCCGCCGCATTGGTGGATTGATGGATCAATATCCGCAACCACGATGCGAGATGCACCCGCGCCTCGCAGAGAAGCTTGGAATCGCGGACGATGATTTTGTGAAGGTGGAAAGCCGCCGAGGAGAGATCGTGGTTCGCGCTCAGTTGGTCAAGACCATCCGGCCCGATACAGTCTTCGTGCCCTATCACTGGCCTCTGGGACGTTCGGCAAACAACCTCACCATCCGCGCCATTGATCCGGTATCGAACATTCCTGAGTTCAAGATCTGCGCTGTTCGCGTTAGCAAGACCGAAGCACCAACCGACGCCATTGCTCAACTTGAATTGGGGGCGGGTGGTATTCGATGAGTGAAATGGCCTTCTTTATCGACCACTCGCGCTGCATTGGATGCCAGTCCTGCGTGCAGGCCTGTGCGGAGTGCGACACCCACCGCGGCGTCAGCATGATCCATTTGGAGACAATTCAGCGCTCCGATAGCGTACAGACAGCTCCTCAGGTATGCATTGCGAAGATCCAATCTGCGCTCGCGTTTGCCCGGCCGATGCCATTAAGAAAACGCCAGACGGAGTCGTGCAGAGTTCTCTTAAACCACGCTGCATCGGATGCTCCAACTGCGTGATGTCTTGTCCTTTCGGGGTTCCGAAGTACCGCGCGGAAATCGACCAGATGATGAAGTGCGACATGTGTTACGACCGCAGCAGCGTTGGTAAGAAACCGATGTGCGCTACGGTCTGCCCATCTGGAGCTTTGACGTTCACCACCATGGAGGAAATTCAGCGCACCCGCAGCGGTATTCCGATTAACACGTGGCGCTTCGGAAACGAGATTGTGAAGACGAAAGTACACGTAATGGTCCCCCGCGAAGTCGAGCGCGTCAATGTTGATCTGGTGCAGATCGAGGCAACTCCTTCCACTTTGCCGGATGATCCCTACGATGTCGCGTTGATGCTGGAGGAAGTGGAATGACGGTCGAAAAGAAGGACTGCGCTAGTTGTGGAAAGGCTCCGAAATGGAGACAGGATTTTCCGATTGAATGGGAGGGCGACCATTACGTCACTCGCCGCGAAATGGTGAAGTTCATGACTCTGGGTTCGCTGTTGCTGGCCGCAGCGAATTGGTTTACGGCGCTCGCCGGACATTTCATCCACCGCGGCTCGCGTGCCGAGCGCGACATTGGGGCGGTTGCCACACTGGAGCAAAGCGGCTCATTACTCTTTCGCTATCCTACGGATCAGGATCCATGTATTGCCGTTCGCACGCCGGAAGGAAAGCTGGTTGCCTATTCACAGGTCTGCACTCACCTGTCCTGTGCTGTTATTTACAACAAGACTGAAAACGCCTTGATCTGTCCCTGCCATAACGGTGTATTCAACATTGATCGCGGCAATCCTGTTGCCGGGCCACCCACCCGGCCGCTTTCCCGCGTGAAGGTCGAGCAACGTGGCGTCCGGCTCTATGCAACGGAACTGGAGGCCTGAATGAGCGTGCGCACCCAGGGAACAACACTGTTTACTGCGATACTGATTCTGGTAGGAACGACCGTCGTAGTGCAACTGTGGCTCCTGACGGTCTCAACTGAGGCGCTACTGAGCGGGCAGACACAGACACTTATCCCAGCTGCGGTAGGGTCGTCGGTGTTGCTGCTGATCAATACCAGCCTACTTCGCTATGTTTTTCGCTTCGATCACGACGTCGAGAGCGAGCGTCAGGAGTAGTCGCTCCATGGCATGCAGGTCCGCGGCATCGTCCAAGATGAGCTGCGGTCGCTAGTCTTGCAAAACATGCAAAGTAGTCGCTCGTTTTGGAACAGGTGCGTGCGGAACGCATCCCTTTGGCACATATGAGCAGCACGGCTCTTCAGCGTAGGGATTGCCCGTGAGTGCGAAGGCGCGGGAGCGTGATCCTCCACAAATCTGCTTGAACTCACACGCGCCGCATTTCCCTTCCAACTTCTTGGTATCGCGCAAGCTCGTAAACAGGGGTGACTCACGGTAAATCACGGCCAACTCCTGCTGGCGAATGTTCCCCGCAGAGAGCGGCAGGAAGCCACTGGGGAAGACTTCGCCGGTGTGCGAGATAAAGACGAAGCCCTTTCCATCGTTCAGTCCGCGCGGCGCGCGTCCAATCGCGTCCGGCAGTTTCTCCTGTATTGCAGCGCTATCGCCCGCCTTCCGCGCAGCGGTGCGCTGCTGCAGCAAAAAGCGCCGATAGTGCTGCGCTTCGGTGGTCTTGATATCGAAAGTAGCGCTCTTTGAAAGCTGGTGCAGCTTCGCGAAGACCTCTTCGAATTCCTCGGCACTCAACAACTCGCCTAGTTTTCCGCGGCCGGTTGGGACCAGGAAGAAAACACTCCACAATGTAATGCTGAGGCTCTCCATCAAGGCAACAAGCTCGTCGATCTCGCCAATGTTTCTACGACTGAAGGTCGTGTTGATCTGCACGGGTAATCCTATTTCTCCAGCCCAACGAATGGCATCGAGAGTTCGCGCAAACGATCCCGACATGCCACGAAACGCATCGGTAAGTGAAACGCGAACGCCCTTCTGCCGTGCATGGCCAATGAGCTCAAACAGATCAGGCCGCTTGATTGGGTCGCCGCCGGTGAGCACGAACACTGGAACCTCAAGGGTCGCGATCTGATCGATGAGGTTCTTCCCTTCCTCCGTACTGAGTTCCATGGGATGACGGTCAGGCTGCGCGGAGGCGCGGCAATGGACGCAGGCAAGATCGCAGGCCTGTGTCGTCTCCCAGATCGCGATGAAGGGTCGCTCGTCAAAATCAATGTTGTTGATCTGCTGATTCATTCTCCTATTTGACCCCGCCCATGCTGAATCCGCTGTGACTTAAGTAGTTCACTGGTAAAATTCCACGCATGAACATGGAGCAGCGCAAGAATATGGCCGCCGTCTTGAAGAAAGCGGAATTGCTGTCTCATCTCTCTGACCCGGAACTAGAGCTTCTGGCGGAGCGAACCGTAAGAAAGATCTTCAGCGGCGGTGAGCTGCTGTTTTCAGAGGGCGAGCCCTGTCGTCATCAGGAACTTGCGAATCATTTGGGCACGGTTCGTGAGCTGGTTTCCCGCAACCTAATGCGATTGCAGGCCGAAGGATTGCTGGAGGTGGATGCGCGACAGATTGTAGTGAAGGACATCGAAGCGCTGTCTGCACTTCTCGACGTTGCTGCATAGCATTTAAGTGAGAAGTGACATAAGTTACTGCTGACTGTTGAACCACCCGCTAGGGTTCGTATGGAGGTATCTCCATGACTACCCTAAGCCAGTCCGTCCGCGAAATCACGGCAAAGCAGCCGTCATCTTTGCAAGTCTTCGAACGATTTGGAATTGACGCCTGCTCTAAAGCCGACAAGTCTCTCAAGGAAGCCTGCGACGATCTCCAACTGTCGATCGAACAGGTGCTGGAGAAACTTACAGAGTTGGAGAGGGCTGAAAGCGGTCAATCTGAGATTGACCCAATAGGTCTGACTCTCACGCAGCTGATTCAACATGTAGTTCGCACTCATCACCATCGGATACGACATGACCTCCCAGCGCTTGTCCAGATGGCGCAAACGCTGGCCGAAACCAAAGGCGAGCACGCGCCTGAACTGAATGAGATCAGTCTGCTGGTTGGGCAACTCCAAAGCGATATGCTCGCGCACATCCGAAAAGAAGAGGAAGTACTGTTTCCATTCATCGCTCATATGGAAGACGACTCTGCTCTTGCCTATCCCGCAGCACATGTCTGTTTCCGTGAGCTCAGCAACCCGGTTTTCATGATGGTGCAGGAGCATGAAGCGGCACATCGAATTCTGGAAGAGTTGCGCCAACGGACACATAACTTTGCGGCTCCAGATTGGGCATGCCCAAAGCATCACGCGTTACTGGGCGGCTTGCGCGACTTCGAAGCGGATCTTGCACTTCACGTGCACGTTGAAAACGACATCTTGTTTCCGCGGGCATTGAATATGGAAGCCGAACTCAGAGGTGAGAGATAAGTTATGGCCGCAGCAAACCAATTCCATCCGATCGTCCCAGCAAAACCAGAGGTTGAAGTGAGCGTGGCTCGCGAGCGGCAGAAGAGCCTGTTGCTTCGCGCCTGGATATTCAGCGGACTTTTCTTCATGGCTGTGCCCGGCACTCTACTTGGATTCTCAAATCTGATAGCCATCAGCTCGCATCACGGATTCATTTCGGCAGGACTTGAACTGATTGCAGTCATCCTTTTTCTGCGCGCTGCCTTGCATCACAAGATGCCGAAACCTGCGCAGGGCGAAACCCCACGTCGTGGAATGGAACCTTGGATGATGTCGGTACTGCTGGGAACTGCTGGACTAACAGCGGCAGTCATCTTCAACTTTACGGAGTGCCTGCTATTGGCCTTGCATAACCCGCAGCCTTCCTTCCCGCACGCGCTCGATCAGAAGGCTCCCATCATTCTTGTCGATTCCTAAGCCAGATGCCACGAAGCTAAGGTCTGCACTAGCCCTCGTTGTAGCTGCAATCCTCTGCGGTATTGCCGGGTTCCTGTTCCTAGCAACCGTCTTGTTGACGTCTAGCGCTATATTGGCAATCTTCGCACTTTGCCTAGCAGAACGCCCCAAAGGGCCCGCGAAGGTGCAGGGCATTCATCCGAGTTTCCCTGTCTTCATTCGTGTCTCCTATGTCTGGCTTCTGATTGCGTCTGCGATGAGCGTCTGGGCTGCATGCGCCGATGTTAACGGCGGAATCTGGGGAGCCTCGCGCCACGCGCTGACTGTTGGTTTTGCGGCGACAATGGTCTTTGCCATCGGCCCTCGAATCCTTCCACACTTCGCGGGCGTGCGCGCAATCTTCAGCAAACGTCTAATGTTTCTCTGTCTTGTCCTGCTGCAGGCCGGATGCACGCTGCGCGTTTTTTCAGAACCGCTCGCCTACGAAGGATTGGCTAACTTCGGCTGGAAGGTACTGCCACTCTCAGGAGTACTGGAGTTGAGCGCGGTTCTTCTCTTTGCGATCAATCTCTCACTTACATTACTGCTTGGAACTTCCTCGTGGGCAGTGAAGGACTCGCAGACCATCGCTCTCGCAAACATCTCTTCACAACACAAGTAAAAGATTGCAAGCTCGTGACTAAAGTCCCTGCATTGCATAGCCAGCCACTCTAATGTGTTCACAGGCGAGGAGCTCACTCTTCGCACATCGTCTCTCATTCGCAACCGAGGTAACGCAATGTCGTATAGACGCTATTGGGTGGCACTGGCCATCGTCATCATCGGATCATTCGCCGTCCTGGGAGGAGTCGGGCGGAAGATGATCAGTCAAGCCCCTCCCATTCCGGACGTGTACACCACGGATGGACAACTGCTATTTACCGGAAGCTCGATCACCGACGGTCAAGGTGTGTGGCAGTCGCTCGGCGGGCAGGAGATTGGTACGGTCTGGGGACACGGCGCTTACGTCGCTCCTGACTGGAGCGCAGACTGGCTGCACCGTGAATCGGAAATCATTCTCGATCGCTGGGCGAAGGGCATGGGCGCTGCAAATTTCGCAGCTCTAAATTCCGACGGACAAGCTGTGCTGCGTTCGCGTCTCATTCGCGAGATGCGCAACAATCGATACGACTCCGCAAACAACCGTGTAACCATTGACGGTGATCGCGCGGCTGCATTTCAGCAACTGGCCGCCTATTACTCTGACGTGTTCGCAAATGGACGCAAGGAGTATGCAATCCCTCGTAGAGCGCTTACAAATGAAAGCAAGCAGAAGCAACTCGCCGCATTCTTCTGGTGGACCTCTTGGGCTGCGAGCACGGAGCGCCCAGGAGCAACTGCTACCTACACCAATAACTGGCCCCATGAGCCATTGGTTGCCAATGGGCCAACCTCGGGCGCGATTCTCTGGAGTATAGCGAGCGTTATCTGTCTTCTGGCCGGTATTGGCGGACTGGTTTGGTGGTACTCCGCGCAAGAGAAGGCGACTGTGCACGGCCCCTATCCAGAGATTGATCCATTCCTGGGATTGAAGCCGACGCCATCACAGCGCGCCACCATCAAGTACTTTCTTATCGTTGTAGTGCTGTGGGGCGTCCAGATATTGATGGGAGCGATCACGGCGCATTACGGAGTCGAGGGACAGGGCTTCTATGGATTTCCTCTCGACCGCTACCTGCCCTACGCTATAACCCGCACCTGGCATCTGCAGATCGCTATTTTCTGGATTGCGACTTCCTGGCTGGCAACTGGCCTCTATGTGGGACCGGCAGTCAGCGGACACGAACCAAAGTTCCAGCGGCTCGGCGTCAATGTCCTGTTTGGAGCACTGATCCTCGTTGTCGGCGGTTCATTGGCGGGCGAGTGGTTTGGCATTCAGCAGAAGCTCGGCAACCTCTGGTTCTGGTTTGGCAGCCAGGGTTTCGAGTACGTGGACCTGGGCCGCTTCTGGCAGATTCTGCTGTTCGTCGGCTTGCTTCTATGGCTTGTCCTGATGGTTCGCTCGCTTGCTCCTGCTCTCAAGCGCAAGAGTGAAGACCGCTCGCTGCTTAATCTCTTCCTAGTTTCAAGCATCGCAATTCCGCTCTTCTACGCAGCAGGCCTGATGTACGGCCAGCGCAGCCATCTGATCACCGCCGAATACTGGCGCTGGTGGGTCGTTCATCTCTGGGTCGAAGGCTTCTTTGAAGTATTCGCCACTGTGGTGATTGCGTTCCTCTTCACCAGACTCAAGTTGATTGAGATCCGCAGCACGACACGAGCGGTGCTTTTCTCGACGACCATATTCCTCTTTGGCGGCATCATCGGTACCTTCCATCACCTCTACTTTACGGGGGCATCGGCGGCGGTTATTGCCTTGGGAGCGGTTTTTAGCGCCCTCGAAGTAGTACCGCTGACACTTGTGGGCTATGAAGCCTGGGAGAATCTCCGGCTCACAAATCCCACGGAAAAGGCGCCATGGATTGCAAATTACAAATGGCCCATTTACTTCTTTGTGGCTGTCGCCTTCTGGAACCTGGTGGGCGCAGGCCTGTTCGGCTTCCTTATCAATCCACCAGCGGCGCTGTATTACATGCAGGGGCTAAACACGACCCCGGTGCATGGGCATACGGCCTTGTTTGGAGTTTATGGAATGCTGGGACTGGGCCTGACTCTGTTCTGTCTGCGCGCCCTGAATCCCGGACGTCCCTGGAAGGAAGGCCCATTGAAAGCCGCCTTCTGGATGATCAATCTCGGGCTGGTCTTTATGGTCCTGCTCAGCATGTTGCCGGTCGGATTGCTGCAGGCATGGGCGTCGATCGAGTACGGCACATGGTACGCTCGCTCGGCAGACTTCATGCAGTCCGGCGGAATGAACACGCTGCGCTGGATGAGGGTCCCAGGCGATGTCCTGTTCTCAGCGGGCGCCGCCATCTTCGGTTGGTTTGTTCTGGGTCTGCTGACTGGCCACTCATACCGCAGTGAGGAATCCAGCTCCGGTACAGTAGCTACGAAAGAAAAGTCCGATAAGACTGAACTGACGCTCGCAGGAAGCTAACTCGAATACGATCGCTGGGCTTCGATTTCACATTGGTGCAATCGAAGCCCTTTTTATTTGCGCATCGTTGACACGGCTACCTCGGAATAGACGGGCATCCGACTACCTGGACCAAATTGGATAACGAAAGAGAGGAGAAGAAACCTTTAAGTCTTTTAGAATTCTTGGCGTCCCCGGCGGGATTCGAACCCGCGTTATCGCCGTGAAAGGGCGGTGTCCTAGGCCGGGCTAGACGACGGGGACGCAGCTAGGCAGGGTGTATGACCAAATTCATACTAGCAATCACAGAGCAGTGTGTCAAAGCGGAGCACACCTCGAAATGCATTCTTCTGTGGAAATACGAAATTGATTGACTCTGCTCCCTGAGGTGCAGAGTGCGAGGACTCGCGACAGATGGGGCGATACGTTAGCATGAGTAGGGTGCGATGCAACAATGCTACTCGCAATCAATGCTGGCGCGGGTATGCGGCATCCCGAGGAGGGCCACTCATGGCAGACACGTTGAACCTTAGCCTTTGGTTTCCGGGCTTCGATGCAGAGCTGATGCTGCCTCGCCTGGTTGAAGTATTGAAGCACTTCCCTTTTTCTGAAAGCCGCAGCGGAGTGCAATACGGCTCCGTGCAGCCAGTGGACTGGGCGGAGCCCACTTTGTTCGAAGAGAGCTTCTCGCCGGGCGTGAGCGCGGAGGATGCGGCAGAGGCGCTGCGGGACTATGCGCAGGCGGACTTTGCGCTGAGCCTGGAGGCGTACTGGGATTTGTGGATGCTCGACGTGGAGAGCAAGGAGTGGGTGCTGCGTCCGGAGAAAGTGGTTTTCACCGCGCAGGGCCTGGAGTTCGACGAGGGGGCGTTCGCCGAGCGCGGGCACATCATGGTCGACTTTGGGCTGGATTTTCCGTTTCTGCATGAGGATGTGGATTTGAGCGCGGATGATGCGCTTCGGGTGAAAGCGAATGTGGCTGCGCTGATTGAGTTCACGCATCGCGTGGAGACGAACTGCAATACGACGGGGCGCGTATTGTGGTCCGAAAGCGAGGAAAACCTGGCTCAAAAGCTGATTGCACGGATGCAGCAGGTGCAATAAGTTCGGGGAATTGTCATGGAGCCGGCCTCAGGGCCGGCTCCATTGTTTTGGGCGGGATTAACGGATTGGTTAATCGTTGAAAAACGCGTTTTTACTTTGAGGTTAATCGTAGTGCAAGGGGCTCGACGATTGATTGCCCTTTCGCTGTTGCCTTTTTGATTAATCGTTGGAGCGATTGAACATCTACTTCGGGTACCAGTCGAGGAGACGAACCTCGATCCCGGTTCCGGCGAGACGCTGCTGGAAAATTTTCAGGTCGGAATTTCGATAATGGTACGGGATGACGATTTTGGGGTGGAAGGCTTTTACGGCTTCGGCGGCTTCGTCGGGCGGCATGGTATACGGAAGATTCATACAGACGAAAGCGACGTCAATGTTCTTGAGGGCGCGCATCTCGGGGACGCCTTCGGTGTCGGCTGAGAAGTAGAAGCGCTTGCCTCCGTAGGTGAGGACATAGCCGTTGTCTCGTCCCTTGGGGTGATAGAGCTGTCCAGGGGAGGGACCGCGCTTGAGGTTGTAGGCAGGGACAGCTTCGATGGTCCATTGCTGCCATCGCTTTGTCTGATCGTTGGCCATGGGCTTGGCGGATGGAAGCTTCTCGACGACAGAGGCAGGCGCGATCACCTCAGTCCCAGGCTGGCTGATGGTGGCGATGGACTCCGGGTCAAAGTGATCGGCGTGGATGTGGGTGATCAGGATGAGGTCGGCCTTGGGAAGTCCGTTGAGCTTTGCGGGCTTGGCTGGATCGACGTAGATGGTTTTGCCTCCGGCCTGGATGAGAGCGCTGGCGTGATAGAGCGGGGTGATCTTCACGTCTCCGGCAGAGGTGGGGATGTGTCAAAGCCAGCGGCACTGGAGGAGGAGCGCTCGGCGTAAGGCGTTGGAGGCAACCCCGAGGTTCTTCGCTTCGCTCAGAATGACACCATTAGAAACAAAAGCAGGAGCAACTGCAAGAGCAGGAGCAACTGCCCCACTCAACGAAAGGAGCGTTGAGTGGGCCACCCGCCGAGACATTACCGTCCGGTAACAGCTTCCACATCCAGAGGTTGATCGCGGCGCCGGCGGTCATCCGGCGCCGCAGTTTTCGGTTCGACATTCCCACATTACAAAGCAAACCACAAAGAGGGTGCTGGAGTTCCCCCGCGCAATCAGCCGCGCGAGAGGACGTGTGTGAATCGCTGCTTGAGGGTCAGGAAGGGGGACTCAAGCCAGCGGAAGCTGAGAGCGGCGAGAGTTATGGCTATGGCGAAAGCTACCGCGAGGCGGAATAAGTAACGGCCCAGGCTCGTATCCGAGTTGTGCACGATGTAGTCGCTGATCAGGAGGCCGAGGATGTGGAATACATAGAGGCCGTATGAGATTCGTCCGAGGTAGGTGAAGGTGCTGAGTGCTCGATTGCTGATCTTCCGTGCGGCTGGGAGCGCGCTGCTAGCCCCACTCAAGCCAAAAGAGGGCTTGAATGGGCCACCCGGAAGCGGATGAGGGCCACCTGTAGATTTGGGCGGCGCAGGCTCACTGGTTTTACGAGGGTGCAGTGTGGCGAGGAAGAGCGCCACTGCTCCGAGA
>WNGG01012045.1_pt1 | contig 10547 bp, 8 predicted proteins | sample 5400661 | NCBI WGS metagenome assembly WNGG01 (sample SAMN13153372, study PRJNA577476) | soil metagenome | isolation source: 100 cm soil or saprolite under Garry oak tree replicate 1 | place: USA:California | collected 2016-06-15
GGCACCACGCCGAATGCGATAAAGCAGCGGAGATTCGCCGGGTCCCACTGTTCGATGCCGGCGGCAATCGGCACGCCCCAGGTGGCGCTGTCGACGGCGCCTTCGGCGGTCGTGCCGTTCGCCGGGCAGGGCAGCCGGCCGTTCGCCTGGGCAAAACCGATCAGCGCGTCCCTGACGCCATCCATGGTCCGGCGCGTGTCGGCGACGTTGCGCACCTCGATTTGCGTCGATAGGGGAATCATCGCGGCCGCAAGCAGCAGCGTGATGACGACCACTACCACGGCGAGCTCGACCAGCGTGAAACCCTTGCCAAAATTCATCGCAACAGGGTTCAGGGAGAAACGACTACGACGCGGTCGTTGATGGAAGTTGGAACCCCTGACCGATGCTCGTAGATGAAATCGGCCGGCGTGGAATTTTCCCCTTCGAGATAATCGGCCAGGTTCGGAGACGGGCGCGAGCTCCCGTTCAGGGTCTTGCCGGCCAGCACCAGGATCGCTTTTTTGTTCGTGCTCGGCAACGCGTAATACGCAGGCATGTTGTTGACCTTCAGACAGGAAGGCGCACCGGGAAGCGGATTGCAGGCGGCGCCGCCCCCGGGAACATAACCTGGGGAGACTGCGTAATAGGTCTGGCGGTACCACTCGTTGGCGACGAACCAGCCGGCTATCGGATCCAAGGGATTCGTAAGCGGGCTCGCCGCGAGATTTGGAATCATGATCTCGATGGTGCAGATCAGAAGGCAAAGGTTTCCATAAGTCGCAGTGTAAGTCACGGTCCCCGTCGCGGTGCCCGTCAGGGTTCCCTGGATGGATGGTGATGTCATTGTCATATCGATTCCATTCAGCCGAGTGACAACGCTGCCAGGCAAGATCGGAAAGCTCGTACCGGCGTTCGAACCGAGCGAACCCTGCACGTTGAACTGCGCAGCAACAGAGAGAAACAAGACGAAAGTGCACTTCCAGCCGGACACAGGCGAGCCAGACACGAGCATGGTGGCGGTCCCGCATACACCTGCTCCAAGCGGCAGGCCCAGCAGGGTTGTTGCAGTACCCGAGCCGCCGGTCCAGGCATACGTGGCGGAGGCGGTAATCGGCAAGAGCCCGCTCGTCTGGGTCGTGTCGCCGACGTATGCGCTTTGCGCGCGAGTCGTGCTGGTTCCGGGGCCGGGGGCGAACGTCGCAGGGAACGGGAATGCTCCCCATTGTGTGAGATAGGTTTGAAGGTAAGGCTTGACGTCGCGCTCGATCATGGCGGCCACGACGGGCTCAACCACCGACATGAGGTCGGCCTGTGTGATGACGAGCAGCCGGTCGTTGAACGAGTCGGAGGGAAAGGCCGTCGACGTGAACGTGTCGTAGGCTGCGTTGTAGCCCTCAAGGTAATTCGCCGGGCTATTGTGGGCGAGAGCGTTCGCCGGGTCGCGGTTCTGGCCTTGTATGGCCTCCCCGGGGGCAAACACAATTGCAACGATGTTGCTTGCCGGGGCGATTCCAATAACGGTCAGCTGCCCTTGAGTGTCGCTGTTGATTACAGTTGTTCCCGAAAGCTTGCGGAAGTTCGCCGAAAGCGCGTACCACAACCGCTCGCCGCTTGCGTCCCGAAGGTCGTCGATGCCGAGCGTTTTCCAAGGCAGCCGGCCGATCCGATTCGCGGCAGCGGAACAGATGCCCGCAGAATTTCCGGAGTCGTTGCTGTCCGGGCAGGGCAGCGCGCCGGGCTGGAAATTTGTGGGTCCGCTTCTGTACTGCTGCCACTCCTCGGACGCCGCGTAGGCGATCAGCGCGGCCTTCGCCTGCCGCAGGGCGTTCATCGAGCGCTGTTCGCGTGTGTTCGCCAGCTCGGCGTTGGTGCGGGCGAACGCATTGGCGACCAGGTAGGCACTCATGATCGCGATCAGCGCGATGAGCGCGATCATGGCGAAACCACCTTGCCGTTGGCCGAACCGCGACGTGCTGCAGGTATGAGCCGGCATCGCGCCTCCTAACGAGCGCGCGGTTGCACCGCGATGCTGCCGCCGCCGAGCTCGTCCGTGACCTCGCCGCGGGCCCGGTCGAGCGTCTGACCGACTTTGAGATCGACCCGCGCGCCGCCTTCGCCGGTGGTGATCGTGACTCGCGCGGGATCCCGGGCCGGGCGGTTGCCTTCTCGCGGCACGCCGTTTATCCAGGTCGTCGTCTTGCCCGAAGAGCGCGACACGTGCCCGTTCACGGTGACCAGATCGTCTTGAGTGACCACGGCCTCCCGCATATTTGCCTGGCGGCGGCGGTCGAGTTCCTGGCGCTGCTGCGGCATAAGGAACAGCCGGCCGAGGTTATCGACGGCGCCCGCAGGCGGGGGCGCAAAGAGGATGAGCGAAAGCGCGAGCCCGCTGCCGCGTGCAAGGAGGCGAAGTCGGCGCGTGGAGTCCCGGGTCATGGCATGCCGCGCTCAAGCGGCCTTGTTTTCTCTCAGAGTGATCAGGTCGATTTGGCACTCCGAACGCAGCCGCGGAAACAGCGCTTGGCTCGTGGAAATGCCGCCGCGCTCGAGTCGCGCGATGCTGCAGCGCCTGACCGAGACGAGCGATTTTCCAGCCGTCCGCATGTCGGAAAGGAAGTTGAGAAGATCTTCCTCATGCAGAAGCATCATGTCGAGCTTCATCCGGCTGACCATGAAAATCATCGCTCCGATGGAGCTGGTGCTGGGATAGTCAAGCGGCTTCTGCGCCTCGATGTTGTACTTGATCTCGAGTAGCTTGCGCTCAGTCTTGATTCTCGCGATCGAATCGATCCAGTCAAGGCGGTTCTCCGGGCCGATCATCCCTTGCTCCTGCATCCGTTTGTAGAACAACAGGTTCTCGCGGATTTCGCGCTCCTCCTCGGACGCCTTGGACATTCGCCCCTGCGCGTCGGCGCGCTGCGCCTTGACCGCCCCGTAAGCGGCATTCGCCAGCGTGAAATAATATTCGCTCGTCCCGACTGCGATGGCTCCCAGCGCTGCCAGCACCGCGGCAATGATTGCCGGCAGCCGCAGGCGATTCAAGTCGGCGCGCGCGATGTTCATGTTCCGAGCCGTCTGCTCACGGTTACTGAGAACCGCGGCACCTCCGTGCCGCGCTGCACGCCGATGTCCCCGGAGATGCTCTTTTCGGCGTTGATGTCGAACGGCAGGCGCGTACTGACGATTTCCATTCCCGGGCGGCGGCGCAATGCCTCGACGAACTGGTTCATCAGCAGCGTAATGTTGCGGTAGTCGGAAGCCACCGGCACGATCAGCCGCCCCGAAATTTCGGCGACCTGATAGCGCGGCTCGGCGCCCGGCGCCGACGAGTCCGCAGCGGCGCGCGGCGCAATCGCGGTGGCCGCGTCGCGACCGCTCGCCGCCGGTTTCGGCGCGCCGATTTCCCAGTCAATCCTATCCAGCTCGATCTGTGGCAAATTCGCCAGCGCTTCGCTGATCTCGACGAGCATCTCGCCGGGCGATGAGTTCTGGCGCTGGATCGAGAGATAGTTCTTGACGATCGTCTTCAGGTTTTCCGCTGATGTCGGCGTTTTGGGAAAGCTCGCCTGCGTGCGCGCGTATTGCTGGGAGGCCGCTGCTTCCAGCTGACGATCGGTTTCGGCCAACTGGTTGAGCCTGTAGATGTCGAAGAGTTTCATCCCCGAATACGCGAGGCACAGGGAGAATATCGCGACTCCGGCCGTGATCAGGCCGACCCGGGCCCGCCACAGGTCGTAGAATCGGCGCAGATTGTTGTCGGCGAACTGATCGCGGACGCGGGCGGTCGCAAGCACGTGCAAGAAGAGTCCTTCCGCGAGGGTTTCCTCCGGCGCCGAGGTCAGGCCGGCGCGTCGCGCGACTTGGTCCAGATCGAGCACGTGAAAATGCAGCCGGGCGGTATCGATGCAGGCGGCATCGTAGAGCGCCCTGTACTCGCTTGGCGCAAGCACGACCACGTCAAGGGGCGGGGCCGCACGAGGCAGCACCCGCATATTGGTGAGATATTGCTGGATCCGCGCCGACTCCTCCGCACAGGAATTTGCGATCGAGCGCGGGTCGTCGGAGTCGACGCGACCCAGGCGCGAAAACCGGATGCCTGCGTTCTCGACAAAGCTTTGCCTCAGGCCGGCCTGCTGCAGGCTCACAAGAAGGTAGCGCGATGCCTTGAAGCCGATGCGCTTGCCCACGAGCGGCGCGATGAGCGCCAAGGAGTAGACGCCCGCAACGCGCCCCTCGTTCGCACGCAGTGCCGCGAGCCAGGGCTCGAATTGCTGGGTGTTGGTAAAGGAGCTGAAAAGGACCCGCTCCTCTCGCCGGTCCCCGCTTACCATTCCGAGAGACAACGCGAGCGCCAGGCTGGTGTCGCGATAACGCTGCGCGAGCTTGCGCGCGAGCAACATGCGCCGGTCGCCGCCGTGTACGCGCGGAATGTTCTCTTGGAAGAAGTCCTCCTCGACGACGTCGGCGAGGATGTAAAACAGGCTGTTGCGCGCGTTGGCGGCGATGTATCGTGAAAAAGCCGCTACTCCGTCCGCGTCGACGCCGAATGCCGCCGCAAGCACCAGCGTCCCGGCCTTCCAGCGGTAGGCGACGACCCGCTGCGAGGTAAAGTAGAGAAGGAGCTTGTCCGGCACGGCTAAAGCCTGATCTTCGCGATGACGTCGTAGATCGGCCCGAGCACCGAGAGCATCACCCAGCCCAGAACGGTGCCAAGGATCACGGTCAAGGCGGGCTCGATCATGATCTGGAGTTTGGCGATCGATTCGCGCACCTCGCGGTTGTAAAAGTAGGAGACGTTCAGCAGGGCGGTGTCGAGCGCGCCGGTATTCTCCCCCACGCGCAGCATGCGCACCACCAGAGGCGGGAAAAGCCCCACGTCCTGGAACGCGGAGGTGACGTTCTTGCCGTCCGCAATCTGCTCGCCGGCGAGGCGCAGCCCTTCCTGAATCGTCACGTTTCCGGCGGTTTCCTCGGAGCTGCGGATGGCGTCCAGAATGGTGATGCCCGAGGAGTACATCAATGCGAAGGTGCTCGCGAAGCGTGAGAGGATGATCTTGCGCAGGATGTTGCCGATATACGGAAAGCGCAGCTTGGCGCGGTCGACTTGGTAGCGGACCAAAGGGTTGACTTTGGCCGCGATCGTCACCGCGGCAAAAAGCAGTATCGGTCCAAGGATGAGAGCCCACCAGTAGTTGACGAAAAACGCCGACACCTCGATGAGGAGCTGGGTTTGCAGAGGGATCTGCTGGCCCATGTTCTTGATGAACCCGACCATCTGCGGCACGAGGTAAATCATCAGGAAAAAGATCACCATCACGACGATCGAGCCGACGAACGCCGGATACATGACGATCTTCTTGGTCTGGGATATGAGCTCGTCTTCCCATTTCAAGTTGTCGGCCAGGCTCTTGAGAACTTCGGGCAGGCGCCCGGTCTGCTCGCCCGCGCGAACGAGGCTGATGAAGATCGGGCTGAACACCTCGGCATGATCAGCGAGCGCTTGGGACAGGCTCGCTCCCCCCTGGATGCCCTCGATCAATCCCGACATGACCTCGCGGAACCGGGCGTTCTCGACGCTGTCGCGCAGGTCCGTGAGGCTTTCCACCAGCGGCACGCCGGCATGGATGAGCTGCTCCAGATGAAAGCAGAAATTGATCAATTCGGTCCGATTGATCGAACCGGAGCGCAACAGACTCCCGCCGCGCTTGGTCGGCCCGCCCCGGACGAGATCGAGGCCCATGCGCTTCAGACGCAGCTCGAGGTCGACCAGGTTCATCGCCTCGATCTGGCCGAGGATCGCCTTGCCCCGGCTGTCGATCGCTTTGTAAGTGAAGAGTGGCATGAGCGCCTTCGAATCCTGCGGCTGCGCGCGCCCGCGGGCCGCTGGGCTACATACGGTCAGTAAGGTCTATGACCCGGATCAGCTCGTCGACCGAGGTGGATCCGTCTACGACGCGACGCGCGCCGTCGTCGGCAAGCGTGTGGAAGCCTTTGGCGAGCGCGGCCTTGTGGAGCTCGCGCCCCGTGGCGCGATGCGCAATCAGCTCATCGAGCTCGCTGTCCATCTTCAGGATTTCCATGATCGCCATGCGCCCCCTGTAGCCCTGGTAGTCGCATTGGTCGCAGCCTACGGAGCGGTAGATCATGGGTACGCGGTCGGTGATCGCGCCGAGCAGATTGCGCTCCCGGGTGCTCGCTTCGTAGGCTTGCTTGCAGTGCTTGCACAGCTTTCGGACCAGGCGCTGGGCGATAATGCCGATGATGTTGCCGGCGAGGATGTCGGCGACGATGCCGATATCGAGGAGCCTCGGGACCGCGCCCACCGCCGAGTTGGTATGCAGGGTGGAATACACCTGGTGGCCGGTCATGGCCGCACGGAAGGCCATGGTCGCGGTATCCTCGTCGCGGATCTCTCCCACGAGGATCACGTCGGGGTCTTGGCGCATGAGCGAGCGGATGCCGTTGCCGAAATCCATTTTCGCGGCCTCGTTGACCGAGGTCTGGCGGATCAGGGTCATGGGATATTCGACCGGGTCCTCCAGCGTCATGATGTTGAGGCCGTCGTTGTTGATGTGGTTCAGCACCGAGTAGAGCGTCGTCGTCTTGCCGCTCCCGGTCGGCCCGGTGACGAGGATGATCCCTTCGGGCCGCGCGATCATTTTCTTGAGGAGCTGGAGCTGGCTCGAATCGAGGCCGAGGCCGTCCAGCGGCACGATGCCCTTCTGCCGGTCGAGGATCCGCAGCACGATGTTCTCTCCGTGAGCGGTCGCCTGCGAAGAGACGCGGAAATCGACCGCCCTGCCGGTGAGGGTGAGGGAGATCCGACCGTCCTGAGGCGCGCGCGTCTCCGCTATATTCATCTTCGACATCACCTTGATGCGCACCGCCATCGCCGGCCAGTAGGTCTTGTGCAGCGAACGGATCTGGCGCAGCACGCCGTCGATGCGGTAGCGGATGCGCAGGAAATTCTGCTCCGGCTCGAAGTGAATGTCGGAGGAGCCGCGCTCGACGGCGTCCGCCAGCAGCGCCGAGATGAGTCGCACCACCGGCTGCGAGTAGGCGTCGCCCGAGGACTGCAGGCTCTGGTAGTCGATCTCGCCGGTCTCGATCTCGTGCAGGATGCCGTCGATCGAGAAGTCGTGGCCGTAGTACTGGTCGATGGCACGGACGATTTCGCTCTCGCCCGCGAGCCGCGTCTCGAGCGTGAACTCGCCGCGCAGCTGGGCCCGCACCTGGTCGAGCGCGACAATGTTGTTGGTGTCGGCCAGCGCGACGATGAGCTTGCGCGCGTCGCGGTCGAGCGCGACCGGAAAGATATTGTGGCGCTTGGCGAAGTCGCGCGGCACGAGCTTGAGGGCCATCGAGTCGACCACGATCTGCGTGAGGTCCACGCTCTGCAGCCCGAGCTTCTCGGAGAGCGCGTCGCGCAGCGTCGCCTCGGACACGAAACCGAGATTGACGAGGAGCTTGCCGACCGGCTGATGGGTCTTGAGCTGCTCGAGAAGCGCGATTCGAAGCTGGTCTTCGGTGAGGATCCCCTGCGAAATCAAAATCTGCCCGATGTGGCGCTTCGCCTGGGGAGCAACGGACTGAACGGCAAGGCGCGGGGAGTTCATGGGCGGATTACTTGCCCAGTTCCTGGACGCGTGCGCGGGCGTTGACCTGGTCGAAACTGCCAGGACGCTTCTGGGCCAACTCGAGCGCGCGCTCGTAATACTCGAGCGCGAGCTTGCTCTGTCGCAGCTGGTCGAGGCTGACGGCGAGATTGAAGGCATAGTCGGCGTTTTCCGGGTCGGCCGAGTAGGCCTTGAAATACTCCGCCTGGGCATCATTCCAGCGCGACTGCTGGGCGTACTGATTGCCGAGGATGAAACGCAGATGTGTCGCCTCCGGCCGGTTCCCGATCAGGGTCTTCAGACGGCTCTCCGAGATCACCGGGTCGAGCTGCGCGCGCAGCGCGATCAGGCCGGCTTCGGCGTAGGTGTCACGCGGATCCAGCTCGAGCAGCTTGAGGTAGCGCGCCTCGGCTGTCTCGAAATTGCGCGTGCGCAAATCGATCGCGGCAAGGCCGAGCAGCGCATCGCGGTTGTACGGCTCGCGCGCGAGCACCCTTTGATACCCGTCCCGGGCGGCAGCGAGGTCGCCCCGTTGGTAGGCCTCATAGGCTTGCTGGAGCAGCGGGTCGACGACGAGTACGGGCGGATGAATCGCAACCGGCGCAAGCGGTTCGGGTTGCGTCGCGGGCGCAGCGGGGCCCGGCCGCGCCGCGGCGGGCAGGGGTGCGCGCCCCCGGAAGGCAAGCCTGGAGGCTGCTGCAGCTCCCTGGGAGGTTGGACGTGGCGCCGGCCGCGCCGCCGCGGAAGGCCGAGAGGGCGCGATCGGAGCCGAAGGCGCTGCGACGGCGGATTCCGCGGGCTGCGCCTGCGCCACAGGCGCCGGCGTTGCGGCTACGGCAGGAGGCGCGGCCGGGCGGGCCTGCACTTCTCCGGAGGGCGGGGCAGCGACGCTCGACTTCGGCCGAAGCTGCCACCAGATATAGCCGCTGTAACCGATTCCGACCAGCGCCAGAAGTCCGAGCGTGAGGTAGAAAGGCCGCCGCGGGTTGTAGTCCATTTCCTTCACTTCGAACATCTGCTGCGCTTGCGCGCGCGCCCCCGAGAGCACGGGTTCGCCGGGAGAAGAGTTAGGTCGTGGCTCTTGAGCCCCCGCGGCAGCCTGCAGCGTCAGCGCGGGCCGTACCGGCTCCTCCGCGGGGGTTTTCTGTTCCGATGACGGCAGGTCATCGGTCAGAATTTCGAGCGGCTGCGAGATATCGGGCAATTTCTCGCGCGTGATCACCTGAGTCACGGGCTCCGGCGGCGCGGGCTCAGCCGGCGAGGCGTCCGCCTTGGACGCCTGCTTGGCCAGCTCGGCTTTCTTCAGCGCTTCAAGGAGCAAGCTCATAGCGCGGTATCACCTGAGAGGCGTGGACTTGCCGGGATTGGGTTGCGAGATGAAATCTTCACCCGGGACCATGCTGCGGAACGAACGGAAATCACCGTCGATGCTCGGATCCTTTACCACGATCGGGCGCAGGAAAATCACCAGCTCGGTCTTGGTGTTGATCTTGTTGCGGGAGCTGAAGAGGGAGCCGAGGATCGGAATGTTGTTGAGTATCGGTATGGTGTCCTCGACGTCGTTGATCGAATCCTCGATCAGGCCGCCCAGTACCGCGATCTGGCCGCTATTGACCTTGATCAGCGACTCCAGCTCCCGCATGCGCAATTGCGGAACCTGGTTTGTCACCCCGGCCGCGGCGAGCGCGGGATTCGGATCCGGCACGAACTTGACCAGGCGCGAACTTGACCAGGCGCGTCGTGGTCGGCTTGACGTTCAGCAGGATCGTATCGTTGTCGCTGATCTGGGGCGTGACGTTCATCACGAACCCCACGGGGACAGTGACCGGGGTGGTGTTAGTGGCCGTAATGGCATTTGAATTCAGGTTTCCCGGCGCCACAGTCACCTGTACGTTGAAATAAACGATGTTATCGACCACCCGAAGCAGGGCCGTCTGATTGTTGAGCACCGAGATCTTCGGGCTCGACAGCACGCGCACCGTCCCGAAGGACTCCAGCAACTGGAGCACCCCTGAAAGATTGGTTCCCCTCGCGGCGCTGATCGTGAAAATGTTCGGGACCGTGAAGGAACTCGGAAGGTTGTTCACCGTCGTCGGCGAGACTTGGGTCAACTGTAGGGAATTCGAGCCGCGGGTGCGCAGGGCATTCCAGTCGATTCCCTGTTGATACTGGTTGCTGAGCTGCACCTCGGCGATCGTCGCCTCGATCAGTACCTGGCGCTTGGCATTCGCCATGACTTGGTCGAGAAATTCCTGGAGCTTCTCGTGCTGGCGCGAGGTGGCGCGGATCGTCAGCACCCCGGCCTCGGGATTAGCGATCACCGAGGCGGCTTCGCGGAACGTCATGTTCGGCGTGGAGACGGGTGCGGCGGGAACGGCACCGGGAACAGGCGGTGGCGCAGCGGCTGCCTGGGGCGCACCGGGGGCGCCCGATCCGGGCAGGATCTTGTCGGTCTCGCGCAGGATGTCCTTCACGTTCTCGACCAGCGTGTCCCAGAACTTGTTGCTCGAGGTATTGCGCACCGTGGTGCTCGACGCATTGCCGGCCCCGGCCGCGGCCCCGGCTCCGCCTCCCCCGGCAGCGCCGGTCGACGAGATCTGGCTGGAGACGCCGACCGTCCCTTGGGTGATTCGGTCCATGTTGAGGTAGTCGATCCGGTACACCCGCAGGTACGGGCTGTCGGGCATGACGACGAGATTGGGACCATCCAGCTCCCAGCGCATGTCGATTTGCTTGGAAATTCGCGACAGGAGTTGCGGCAGCGTCTGGTCGATCGCGTTAAGCGTGACGCTGCCGCTGATTCCCGGGTGAACGTCGATGTTGAGCTTGGCATCGCGCGCCAGGGCGAACAGCAACTCCTGCGCCTTGACGCCGTTCACCACCACGCTGTAGGTCTCGGGTCGCGGAGTCGGTTTCGGTCTGGGCAGGATAGTGGAGATCTGCACGGGA
>WNGG01017810.1_pt1 | contig 10547 bp, 8 predicted proteins | sample 5400661 | NCBI WGS metagenome assembly WNGG01 (sample SAMN13153372, study PRJNA577476) | soil metagenome | isolation source: 100 cm soil or saprolite under Garry oak tree replicate 1 | place: USA:California | collected 2016-06-15
ACAAATGACTTTGAATCCTCGATTAAGAACCTGCTGTCAGACCCCAGCGAGATGAACCTGAACCCTTAGATTTATCTCTGAAGTTTTGCACTCTATGTGGTAGGGAGACATAGCGGAATCAGGCCATTCCACTTTATTTGCTCGCACCTCTCCTCGACCCATCCGCAGAGTTCTCCCACCGTCATCTCTTCGAGATCTGACATGGTCCTCTTGAGGTGGTTCAGTGACATGTACGCGAGGAAGATTGCCCACCAGTGTCGGTTGGTGGCCTCGTGCCCGCGCACCATGTAGCTCTCCAGCCCCAGATTCTGCTTCGTGTCCCTGTAGAACTCCTCGGTGAGGTGCCTCGCCTTGAGGAGGGAGAGGAACTCCTCGGTGGAGATGCCCGTCATGTCGGTGACGACGTAGTGGTTCTCGTCCTTGCCGTCCGCCTCTCTCTCGACCATCAGCCTCACGTCCCCGTTTGATCCCGAGGCTCGGCATGTAGACGTCGAGCTCCCTGTGCAGATAGGTCCTCCCGCGAAAGAGTATGGTCTCGCCGTCGTCGTCGTCGCTCAGTCCCACGTCGCTCGATTTCACCGTCGCCCCTTCGGCCACGCGTATCTTCCTGTTCGACTTGCTCTCGCTGACGAAATGCCATCCCCTCTTCCTTATCGCGTCCACGATCTCCTTGCAGAGGTACCAGGAGTCGAAGAGGACGACGACCCTCTTCTTCGCGGCACGGCTCCCGGCTGGGACGGCGAAGACCTTGGCCTTGACGTAGTGCCTGAGGTCCACGGGGACGACCTGCCCGCAGGAGCAGACCATCACGCACGAGACGAGGTCGTGCGAGAGTATCGACTCTCCGTCCTTCGCGCTGTACTGGTAGCCGACAGACTCCATCGTCTCCCCCGACTTCTCCAGGAGCGTGTCGTCGATGATCAAGAGGATGTCGCCGCCGGGGCAGTCCTTGTGGTCTTCCAGGGCCATCGTCTTGCACGCGTCCGAGAGGACCTCAGTCTCCGAGGCGTCGGAGTTCATGAACCTGTTGAGCGACGACTGGTCGAACCTGTCGGTGGTCGACCTCGCAATCGAGCGGATTGTCTTCCTTCTCGACGCGACGAGCCAAATCACGTAGCGGGCGAGGTGCCTGAACTGCTTCCTGGTGAAGCTGGGCCTCAGCCTCTCGAGGAAGGGCTGGAGCTCGGGTATGACTGTTAGGAGCCTCATCTACTCGCCCGCTGGGAGGCTCCATCTGATACTATTATGCCAAGATGAGAGGCGGGTTGAACCGGAATATCAAAACCTGTTCATGTCCTAAAAAACCGCAAAACTTCAGTTATCTATCTTTGGGTCTGGGTTTCATTTACTGCTGCTTTTGGGGGCTCAGTAAGGAAAGGTGTTGGGAAAATTTAATGGAACAACAACCTTAATAGTACTCTCTCGGATTTTCGGCAATCGGATTAGTAGGTATGAGGAGAAATAGTTGATTCGCAAATTCTTGAACTCTTGATACGTTCACTCTCCTAACCGGAGATGATTCTACTTTGGATATCAGTTTCATCCTGACTCTGATAATTCCCGGCCTTGCGATAGGAGGGATCTATGCCCTTGTTGCCGCCGGAATTACCCTGATTTTCAGCGTCATGAAAGTGCCCAATTTTGCGCATGGAGAGCTGTATATGCTTGGTGCCTACGTTACATTCACAATACTTTCCTTCGTCCAGGTCGGTTTTGCTTTGGCAGCTTTGGGAGCGGCTTTTGTCGTAGGATGTGTAGGCTTGTTTTTCGAGAGACTGTTTAGGCGTTTTTATGGAGATATGGACGCTCTAATTTTTCTGGGCATCGGCTTAATCTATCTAATAGATAACGTCGCCACGTTTGTTTGGACCAGTCAGACAAGAAACATCAACACTGGCTTTCAAGGAACCAGTGTTGGAGTCTCAGGAGCAACTATTGGGGTCGATGAACTCGTCATACTTTCCAGCTCAGTTGCCATAACTGCATGCCTTTATCTGTTTGTACATAAGACGAGAATCGGAAAGATGATCAGGGCGACTTCTGAAGATTCAGAGGTCGCCCAACTGATGGGAATTAATCCTCGTTTAATGTATCCCATTGTCATGTTTATTGCCGCAATGATAGCTTCTTTTGCGGGGTCTCTAGTTGGGGCGAGGAATGGTCTGTACCCAACGATGGGAGGGCTTTCAGTGGTCCAAGGTTTTATCGTTGTTACACTTGGAGGACTAGGAAGCATCATTGGTGCCCTTTGTGCAGGATTGCTCCTTGGGATCGCCGAAAACGCGGTGGCAATCTTTTTCCCCGGTGGTGTAAGAATAATATTTTCAATGATGGTTCTAATCGTGGTTCTCATGATCAGGCCTAATGGCCTTTTTGGCCAGAGAGAGGTTACTTGAATATTGCAGCTAAGGGCAATATTACAAAAACGGTTCTCTTACTCATAGTAATAATCTTCTCATTTGCACTGCCATTAGCAGCGCCTGACGCTTTTAGCTTGGTGGTATTTACCGTGGCATTAGTTTTCATAATTCTCTCTTCAAGCTGGAATCTTGTATATGGTTACGCTGGTCAGATTTCCCTAGGCCACCCGGCTTTCTTAGGAATAGGCGGTTACACCGCGGCCTACTTAGGAGGAATAATATCCCCTTGGCTTGCAATCCTAGCGGGCGGTCTAGCTGGAGCGCTTGCAGGATTTGTAATCGGTCTACCTTCTCTAAGATTACGTGGGATTTATCTTGGAATCGCCACTTTCGCCTTCCCAGCAATCCTTGAGCAATTCACTCTTTCCTTCGAACAATACACTGGCGGACAAACCGGACTATCAGTAATAAGACTGACCCCTGTAGCGATACCATTCATTGGCACAATATCATTTGATAGTAACATATCGTACTACTACCTTTTCCTGATCATGACTTTAGGTTCTATTTTTGCAATTTATCTTATGGTAAGATCGAAGATCGGTCTAATTCTCACTTCGATAAAGGATGATGAGAACTTGACCAAGGCTATGGGCATTAACACAACTAAGTACAAAATGATAGCTTTCGTTACGAGTGCGTTCTTTGCAGGTCTTGCAGGGAGTTTGTATGATCTACATTGGAGGGATGGGTACAATTATCGGGCCAATATTGGGCACGATTATCGTTAGATCTGTGTTTGATTGGGGCAGGTTTGTCGTTCCTCCGGGCTACTTGCAAATTGCGTTCGGCATCATTTTGGTTTTGCTAATCTTATTGAAACGAGGCGGAATCTACCATTACCTTCTTGCGCTGGTTCGCCCCCTCATAGCCTCGCCATGCGTCGAACCCTGAGGATGTATAATGAAACCTCTAAGGACAGCAATGGCGTGATGATTCAAAAGCCTTCCTCTCTTTGTCTAATTAGCCGTTACAGAAAGTGTGTCTAATCCAATGCTCCTCATTTTCTCACAGAGATCTTCGAGCCTGCTCCAAAGACGTTCGAAATCGATTAAGAGCGGTATTCCACCAAGGCAAACCTTGTGATTTGGAGATATTTTCCGCCTTACTTTATTCCGAGATTTAGACTTCTCGATTCCACCGTGGAAAAGTTATAGATTCCACGGCTCTAGTGTGGTGTGGATGTAGCGGTAAATGCCTTTCAAGACAGATCAATGGTGGGTTAGTGAGCAAAACTTCGCAACAGAGGTTCGGTCTAGGTGGGCACTACCCTCTAGCGTAATCATACATGATTCGACACTTCGAGAAGGAGAGCAGATGGTTGGCGTGACTTTTTCCGGAGAACAAAAGGTTGAGATGGCCAAAATGATGGACGAAGCAGGCATTCACCGAATAGATGTCGGAATTCCCGCTCTCTCAAATGACGATGCTAACGCTCTTAGAATTCTGTCAAGGGAAAACTTGCGAGCGAGGCTAATGTGCTTAACTAGAGCAAAACGGCAAGACATCGATCTGGCATCAGATGCAGGAGCTGGCGGAGTAGTAATTGAGATTCCCGCAAGTTACCACATTCAAAAAGTTCTTGGCATAAAACACGATGATGCAATAGATAGAGTTGTCGATTCGATAATCTACGCGAAGGCAATGGGACTTTTTGTCGCAGTGTTACCTTGGGACTCCACCCGAGCTGATCTCGATTATTTCATGAGGTTAGCTAAGAGGGCTGACTCCGAAGGACATGCTGATTCTGTAGCACTCGTCGATACTTTTGGCGCGGCATTACCCGATACGATTTTCAGTTTAGTCAGGAAACTAAGATCCGCTATTCGATGTCAAATGGAGATCCATTGTCATAACGATTTCGGACTGGCCACTGCGAATACACTTGCGGGCGTAGCTGCGGGATGCAATGTTGTTCACTCTTCATTTAATGGCCTCGGGGAGAGATGTGGAGATGCAAGCACAGAAGAAGTTGCACTTGCAGTACGAGTATTCTATGACCTTGACATGAACTTGAAAATGGAGAGATTTAGATCTATCTCAAAAGCTTTGGAACAAATCTCAGGGTCGAGAGTTCCGACACAAAAGCCAGTAGTTGGCGAAAATGCCAGCACTTATGAGTCGGGCTTGGTTGCAAACATGCTAGATAAAGCCAAATCCATTGGTGAAGATGAACTGGTTCTTACTCCTTACAAAACTGAAATTGTAGGAAATTCGGGACTCAAGTTGGTTCTTGGACGTAAGAGTGGGAAAGCTTCTATTCGATGGAAACTAGAAAAACTTGGAGTAAGCGCAACCCCTGAACTCGTTGATCAACTACTTTCTACAGTAAGGAATGTTTCTTTCAATTCAAGAAGGATCCTAACCGACGACGAATTTCAACAGATTGTAAGGAAGCAGTTAGAGTAATTTCTAGATATTCTTAGCTTTGTTAGGGTCGAACTTTGTAGTTCATTTCATCAAGTGTCTGGAGCCAGGGTTAAGCTTTGTCCTTAAGGTAAGGAATCACTTTCTCTGAGATCAGTTCCATAGCCTCGAAGCGATTTGAGCTCCCCTCCAGCATGAAGGCCGGATTCTTAAGACCGGAGCCCTGATAGCCCTCAAGCCTCTTTATGCAATCTTCTGGATTGCCTGCAATTGCGTACTTTGAGATCAGTTCTTCTGTGACCATACTCTCCGCGTCCTCCTTTCTACCAGCCAGAAATGCAGATCTTATTGGTTCCAACTCTTCCTCGCGAACTCCTAGGTCGTCATAAAAAGACTCTGGAGGATAGCGCGAGATTCTACTCGTTACTAGAGGCCTAACAGAACTAAGCGCGTCATTCCTGTCTTTCGCAATGGAGATCACGGTATTTGCAACCACGTCTATCTCATCGACATCTCTTCCCTTAGCCCGAGCTGCCTCGGACATGCAGTCTACCGCGCGCTTGATGAACTTAGGCGAGGACGCTGTTGCGGAGTCAAGTATGAGGCCGTCAGCCAGTTCTCCCGTCATTTTCAGCATCCTTGGTCTCAATGCTCCCACATAGATTGGCGGGGGACTAAGGCGCGTTCCATAACCAAATTCTAGTCCACCGCTAGGCGGATGGAATGGGAATTCGCTCATTTCATGGATTTGAGGCTGATGATACAACAAGTACCTGCAAATCTGCACTGCATCTTTGACTGAGCTGAAGGGTTTGGTTTTTCGAAGATCGAAGCCCAACCATTGCAGCACGTCGTGTATCGTCCCAAGTCCGAGAACAAATCTTCCTTCACTAAGTTCGTTCAACCCGGATGCTTCGACGGCAAGCATGAAGGGGTGACGGAGTAGTGGACTGGTCACACCTATGCCGATCTTGATTTTTCTTGTGCTAAGTGAGCAAAGAGTGGCATGGGGGACGGAACTTCTGTAAATTGTCCTTCCGTATAACAGGGCTTCCCCTATCCAGAAGTAATCGAACTGCAGCTTCTCAGCTTTTACAGCATATTGTGCCACCTCGTGCGCAGGCAAATTCGAGTTAATGATCACGCCAAAATTAGAAAAAACCATTTCTTCTGCAAGCAATGCTTTTCTTTGCTTATTTACTTTGCAATCATTTCAAGGCCAGACCCAGAAATTATGAACCAACCCATAGCCCCTCTCCAGGGATAAGGATTCGAATAAGCCGATAGACAGTCAGAAAGGTTGGGCTTCGGCGATGTCGTGAAGGGAAAACTCAAATGGCAAAGGGGTGATATGATGATGATGTCAGCTAGTATTACTAATTCTAGCACTTTCGGCGAGTTCAAATCTCACCGGCCCCACCTCCAGAGAGCGTTAGTAGGCGCTCCAGTGGCAACAATCCAGCTTCCGCTCGCACTAGCCGAGCAGAAAGTATCCGAAGCAAGAGCTTGGGGGGCAAGCGTCGTCAGAATCACAGTTCCGGTCACGCAGAAACAGGAGTGAAGGGGCGTGGATTGCGAAACAAACTCTTGGCAGGTTCGGCTTTACTTATCCTTTATAGGAAAGTCATAAAGACTTTACTGAATGGACCCCTTTCTCTAACTCGGGTCGAAATGGCTTGGTCGTGGCCTCGATAAGCGGAATCCGGGGAATCCTGAATCAGGACTTCGCTTTGGCCGACCTGGTCGGGTGGGTGAGGAATTTCGCTTCCCTAACGAAGTCTGGCGAGGTCCTTCTCGCGAGAGATACCCGCCGCACCGGGGACGTCATCAGGCGGAGCGTAGTTGGCAGACTCCTCGCCAGCGGGTCCGACGTAACAGACTACGGGGTGATCTCGACACCCGCCCTCTTCAGGGAAAGTCTGAGATTAGGTAAACCGGCCGTGATGATCACCGCGTCGCACAACGAGCCGGAATGGAACGGAATAAAGTTCATAGTGAACGGGAGAATGATTGACGAAGGGCAGCTCTCCTACATCTTTAGTGGCGACGGCAGCAGCCATGACCCTGGCGAGCGGATGGTTAGAGCCAGGTCTCACTCCAGATACGATGACGACCTGCTGGACAGGTTCGGCGAACGAAGCGCTGAGGGCGTCAAGGTAGCCCTCGACCTCGGCGGGGGTGCCGCGATAGTGCACGCGCCCTCGATCCTTGCGAGGTTGGGCTGCGAGGTCACTTCGCTTAATGATACGCCGGGAGTCTTCAACCGAACGATCGACCCGGTCTCCGACCCTCTCACCCTCCTCCAGAAGGTCGTGAACAGGAAGGAATGCGACATCGGCCTCGCATTCGACTGTGACGGCGACAGGCTCGTCATACTCGATTCCGAGGGGAGGAAGAGAAGCGGCGACTTCATGCTCACCCTCGCGTTGGCTCAGATTCTTCCGACGTTGAAGGCCAAGAAGGTGGTCGTCTCGGTCGACACGACGCAGGCTGTCGACGAGCTCGTAAATGGTTTCGGCGGCAAGGTCTCGAGGTCGAAGGTGGGGGAGGCTAACGTAATCCAATCGATGACCGAAGTGGGATCAACGCTGGGAGGGGAGGGGAGCAGCGGAGGGCTCATAGACACCTCGTTCAACTATTGCAGGGACTCGATGCTCGCGGCGATAACCATAATCAAGGCGCTCGCCCGGAAGGGTTCGAGGGCCTACGACGAAGTGAAGAGCTACCACCAGACGAGGACAGCCTTGAAGGCCCCGCGCAACAAAGCCCTCGTTGGGATCAAGAGACTGCAGAGGAAGTACCCGGAGGCGGAGACGGTAGATGGCGTCAAGATACGGCTCTCCCGCAGGTCCTGGGTGCTCCTCAGGCCGTCGGGGACGGAGGACTCGATCAGAATCTCGGCAGAAGCAACCTCCGAGAAGGAATCGCAAGATATTGTAAAATCATTCTCGAAGAAGCTCCAGGAGCTGAGCCGCTAGCACGCCGGACGAGCTTGAAGTAATCGAGATAATCAAGAGGCAGCTCGGCAGGCTTCCCCGAGGCTACTCGGCGATCGGGGACGATGTCGCCGTCACCCCCGTCAAGGGAGAGAAGTTGGTGGTGAAGTCCGATATGCTGGTGGGAAAGACGGATGTTCCAAAGGGGATGACGTACCGGCAGGCCGCCCGGAAGGCGGTCGCATCGTGTGTGAGTGATTTCGCCGCGAAGGGAGTCGCGCCAGACTCCTTCCTAATCTCCCTAGGTCTACCGAGGGGGACCTCGGAGAGGGAGGTGACGGGCCTCGCGGAGGGCTTCGCCGACGCGGCGCGCGAATGGAAGGTCAAGCTCGTTGGAGGAGACACGAACGAGGCAGACGACCTAGTAATAGACTGCACGATGCTCGGGTTCGGCGCGGGGATCACTCCCAGGGGTGGGGCGAGGGCCGGAGAACTAGTCCTTACCACCGGTGAATTCGGTTTGTCGTCTGCGGGGTTGAAGATCCTGCTCGAGGGGGCGAAGGCTGAGCCCGGGTTCAGGGAGGTCGCGGTTGGGAGGGTGTTGAAGCCCGCCCCGAGGCTTGAGCTCGGAGTCACAATCTCGAGGTACCTGACAGCCTCGGTCGATTCGAGCGATGGTTTGGCGACCTGCCTGCACTCCATCGCCAGGATGGGTGGGGTGGGAATAACACTCAATCGCTTACCCCTCGCGAAGGGGGTGGAGAGTTTTGCGCGGATGAACGGGTACTCTGCGGAGGAGCTTGTCCTGTACGGCGGGGAGGAGTACGAGATTGTCGGTTCGATGGGGGAGAAGGCATTCTCGAAGGCGGCACGGGCGGCCCGCTCCCTGGGGGAAGAGCTTCTTCTCATCGGGGAGACGACGGAGGGAGGAGGTGTCCATCTGACGACTGAGGACGGGGAGAGAGAGGTTGAGGACCGAGGCTGGGTGCACCTAAGCTGAAGCTGCCTTCACGATCTTGAGGAATTTCTTCAGTATGGACTCGGCCTTCTCCTTCGTCTCCGCCTCTGCAAAAATCCTCACGATGGGCTCCGTCCCGCTGGGTCGAATGAGGACCCAAGAGTGCTCGTCGAGCCAGAACTTCAGCCCGTCCACCTTCTCCACCCTGCCACGGGTGTCCCGCTCGACCTTCTTCATTACCAGGTCGACCTTCCCGGGGTCGACCTCGACCTTGGCCTTCGTCTGGTGAAATCTTGGAATCCAGTAGGAGATGGCTCGTGAGAAGGACATCCCTCTCGCCGCGAGGCATTCCAGCATCAGAGCGGTGGTCATCGCGCCGTCTCGGACTGATATGTGCGGGGGGTAGATGCAACCTCCGTTCTCCTCAAAGCCGAAGGTGGCGTTTCTTTCGATTATCGTCCTCGAGACGTCGACGCTGCCTACCCTCGTCCTGAAGACCCTCGCGTTTCTCTTCTTCGCAATCGCCTCGGCGGCTTGGGTCGAGCTCACTGGTGTGACCAGCACCCCGCCGGGGGCTCGCTCAAGAACGTAGTCAGCTAGCAGGCAGCCCGACTGGTCACCCCAGAGGATGCTTCCCTGCTCGTCGCAGAAGATCGCTCGGTCCCCGTCCCCGTCGTATGCAACCCCCAAGTCTGCGCCTATCGACTTGACTACCGTGGAGAGATCCCCCAGGGTCTCCGGAGTTGGCTCCGGTCCCCTCCCCGGGAAGCTTCCGTCCAGGACCGAGTTCAAGGTTATCAGCTTGCAGCCCATCGACTCGACCAGGTAAGGGGCGGCGACGCACTGGGCACCGTTGCCCAGGTCCATGACTACGGTGAAATTGCGCTTCGCGATGAGTTTTGTGTTAACCTTCGAGAGCACGCCGTCGATGTAGCTCATTACTACGGAGGGTTCCTCCCTGGCCACCCCGACCGCCCTCCAGTCCGCTTTCGTCTCGGCCTCGTCGAAGAAGATTTTCTCGATTCTCTGTTCGTCCAGCCTGGGTATCTCCACACCATCACGCCCGACCACCTTGAGACCGTTGTACTCTGGCGGGTTGTGAGAGGCGGTGATCATCACCCCGCCCCTGAACCCCTGCGTCTTCACCGCATACTGCATCGCGGGGGTAGGAACTACCCCCGTCGCCTCGCCGACGTTTCTGCCTGAACTCATCAGACCAGACACGGTCGCATAGGAGAGGGCGTTACTCGAGAGTCGTCCGTCCCGCCCGACGAGGAGGTCGCCGTCGCCGAAGTAGGTGCCGATCGCCTCACTCAGCTTTATGACGAAGTCGAGGTCGTGAGATATCCCAGGTTGAAAGCGGACGCCGTTCGTGCCGAAGAGCCTCTCCTGGGGAGACGGCAAGAACCTGCGATTTCTCTATAACAAATTAAAACCCTTCGAAACTATCTATGGCTAGCCGGTGCCTCGGGCTTCAGTCCTCCCTCAGGGGCAATCCTCGATGCGAATGCTCCGAGAATCGTAAATGACATTGTAAATATTGCAAGGCATGCGGAGTCGTAAACATGCGAACGATAAGTTTCCGCCTGGGGAGAATCCGACGTCGCGGTGTCCGCCGCTGAGGCAACCGCAGGGGTTAGTTGATCAGTACTGCGGGGAATCCAATCACGCCAATTCACGAGGCGATTCGAGAGATTGGGCTGCAAATACTTATGTTGAATTGGAGAGGGGCAGTTCGATGGGCTCGTAGCGCAGATCCCTCGGAGCGAAACACGGATAGCGCGGCAGACCGTAGGGGGTCGTACCTTCTATCCTCTGTCGGGGAAAGCTGTAGAGAGTCTCAGACTCGCAAAGGTCGTGGGTTCA
>WNGG01020853.1_pt1 | contig 10547 bp, 9 predicted proteins | sample 5400661 | NCBI WGS metagenome assembly WNGG01 (sample SAMN13153372, study PRJNA577476) | soil metagenome | isolation source: 100 cm soil or saprolite under Garry oak tree replicate 1 | place: USA:California | collected 2016-06-15
AGCGTGTCCCAGCCGACGATCACGGCACGCGGCGCCTCGGCCTGCCAGAGGCGCATGAGGAAGTTCGAGAACCCGATGAGCGCGTTGCTCGGCTTGCCCTCCGCGCGCCGCATCGACTTGGGCAGCGCGTGGTACGCGCGGTGCGCCAGGGAGTCGCCGTCGATCACGAGCAGCGGCGACGTCATAACTCCGCTCCCAGCCGCTCGATCTCCGCCATCAGGCGGTCGGTCGCCTCGCGCGCTGCGACCGAGGGATCCTCCTCCTTCAGATCGTTCAGCGGGATCGGCGCGCCGTACCGCACGCGCAGCGGCTCGAGCCGCGAGAGCCGGTCAGTCCCGGCGATCGCCGCCGGTACGAGCGGCACTCGCGCCTCGAGCGCGATTCGGGCAGCGCCGGTGTGCGCTTTGGGCTGGAACCGCTTCACGAGCCCTTTCCGCTGCCGAGTGCCGTGCGGGAACATCGCCACGACATAGCCATCGCACACGAGGTCGACCGCTTTGTTGATCGCCTCGAGGTCACGCTCGCCGCGCCGGACGGGAAAGCCACCGCCGGCCGTGATCAGGTGGTTCAGCGGCCACCAGTAGAGCTCCGACTTTGCCATGAAGCGGAGAAAGTTCTTCGGCCAGAGCGGGAGGCCGAGCGGCCAGGGATCCAGGTTCGAGGTGTGGTTGGCCGCGAGGACGTAGCCGCCCTCCGAGGGCAGGTTCTCCTTACCCTCGGCACGCAATCGGTACAACCATCGCAGCACCGGCCAGGAGAGGGCGGCGGCGAGCGAATAGAAGGGACTGGGCTTCACGCGGCCAAGTATCTCCAGCCCGGCGCCCATTCCGAGGGCCGCTATGGTGTTTTGGATGCCAAAGACCCTTGTGATTGCTGAGAAGCCCTCTGTCGGCCGCGACCTCGCGGGCGCGCTTGACGGACCCTTCCAGCGCCGGAAGCTCGACGACATCAAGCCGAAGCGGGGCAAGAAGAAGGTCGAAGAGCCGACGAACGAAGAGGCCGTCGAGGCCGCCAAGTCGACCACGAAGTCCCGGAACACACGCGAGGAAGCCGTCTTTCTCGAGTCCGACGACTACGTGATCACCTGGGCCGTCGGCCATCTCGTCCAGCTCGCCGAGCCTGAGGAGTACGACGAGAAGTGGAAGAAGTGGAAGATGGCCGACCTGCCGATCGTCCCGCCGAACGGCTTCAAGCTCGTGCCCCGCGACGCGAAGTCGAAGAAGCAGTTGAAGCTGATCGAGACGCTGCTGAAGCGCGAGGACATCGACAAGATCATCAATGCCTGTGACGCCGGCCGTGAGGGCGAGCTCATCTTCGCCTACGTGTACGAGTCCGTATTCGGCAGCTCCGCAACGAGCCTAAAGGCGCCAAAGCCCGTCGAGCGACTGTGGATCTCCTCGATGACCAAGCAGGCGATCCGCGAAGGATTCGAGAAGCTCCGCCCGGGCACCCAGATGCAGTCTCTGGAGGATGCCGCTCGCTCTCGCTCCGAGGCCGACTGGCTCGTCGGCATGAACGCGACGCGTGCGGCGACGATTCGAGGCCGCGCATGGGTTGGCGGCGTCGTCTCGCTCGGCCGCGTGCAGACGCCCACGCTCGGGCTGATCGTCAAGCGCGAGCGCGAGATCCAGGCGTTCGTCCCCGAGCCATACCGACTGATCCACGGAACGTTCCAGCCGCCGTACCAGGGGCTCTGGTTCGAGGGCGACGAAACTCGGATCTTCGGAGACCTGACGCGCGCCGACGCGATCGTCGCCAAGGTCTCCGGCCAGGACGGGACGGTCGAGAAGGTCGAGCGCAAGGAGCAGTCCGAGCGCGCGCCTCTGCTTTACGACCTGACCTCGCTCCAGCGTGACGCGAACCGGCGCTACGGCTTTTCGGCGCGGCGCACGCTGCAGGCCGCGCAGTCCCTTTACGAAAGCAAGAAGGCGATCACAAGCCGACGGCAGCCACGCTGCTCCCGATCGAGGACTACCGCAAGGGGGCCGAGTTCGTGCTCGCGCTCGGCCAGTTGCCGCTCGGACGCGTCGTCAGCGATGCGAAGGTGAGCGACCACCACGCGATCATTCCAACTGACATCGACAAGGATCTCGAGGCGTTCTCGCCCGACGAGCGCCGTGTTTTCGACCTCGTGGCCAAGCGCTTCCTCGCGGTCTTCCATCCGCCGGCGCGCTATGCCCGCACGACGGTCATCACGCTTGTTGAAGAGGAGCGCTTCCGGACGCGTGGCAAGATCACGCTCGAGGCCGGGTGGCGCGGCGTCTACGGACTCGAGCCCGATCAGGAGCGGCAGTCGGAGGACGAGGCCGAAGGCGGCGAGATCCCCGTGCTGCAGGAAGGCCAGACCGTGCGCTGCATCGCGGCCGAGATCGAGGACAAAATGACGAAGCCGCCGCCGCGCTACACCGAGGCGACCCTGCTCTCGGCAATGGAGACCGCCGGCAAGCTGATCGACGAGGAGGAGCTTCGGGAGGCGATGAAGGAGTCCGGGCTGGGCACGCCGGCGACGCGCGCCGAGACGATCGAGACCCTGATCCGGCGCGAGTACATCGAGCGCGTCGGCAAGGACCTCCAGGCGACGCCCAAGGGTATCCAGGTCATCACCATGCTGTTGGACCACAAGCTGACCTCCCCTGAGCTCACGGGTGACTGGGAGCACAAGCTCTCCGACATCGAGCACGGGCGCGGGGATCGCAAGAAGTTCATGAAGGGAATCGCCGATTTCGCCAAGGAGACCGTCGAGCAGATCGCCGCCCTGGACAAGGAGCAGCTCCGGCCGGAGCGGGTCGAGCTCGGCCCCTGCCCGCGCTGCGGAGCCGTCACGGGGGAGATCATCAAGGAGAACTCCAAGGCCTACGGCTGCACCAGCTGGAAGAGCCGGGAGGAGGTCGGCTGCGGCTTTGTGATTTGGAAACGGGTCGCGAGCCGGACGCTAACGCCGGAAATTGCGAGACAGTTGATCGAGGAACGTCGGACCCGGGAAGTACTCTCCGGTTTCCGCTCACGGAACGGCAAACCTTTTCGTGCGCGGCTCGTCTTGAACGACGAGGACAAGATCGAGTTCGAGTTTCCTGTTCGCGCGCAATCCAAAGAGCCCGCGGCGACGGAATAACAAAGGACCCGGTTACGTTGCACGGTCGAGACCCTTCTGGGACGGTTGTGGCCTGGAAATAAGAAGGGATTCGGCCTACAGTGCGAAGGTTGCCGCCGTATCACAAAGTAGGACTCGAAAGGGACACTTGACACAAAATCAGCTGCACGAACTGCTTGATTCCGACCAGGCCAAGGCGCTCGTCGAGGGTGCCGAGGAGCGTGGGCACCTCGAGGCTGCCGAGCTCGAGGCGTTCGCCCTCGAGCACGACCTCAACGAGGCCGAGGTCGAGGAGCTGACCCGCGAGCTCGAGCGGATCGGGCTCGATATCCGCCAGCCGGAAGCCGAAGCCAAGGTCGAGAAGGAAGAGAAGCCCGCCAAGCCGGAGCCGCATGTCCTCTCGGGTTCCGCAGACAGCCTTCAGCTCTTCCTGGCCGACGTCGGCCGCCACAAGCTGCTCACCGCCGCGGAGGAGGTCACCCTCGCCAAGGCGATCGAGCGGGGCGACCCGACCGCGAAACGGCGCATGATCGAGTCGAACCTGCGCCTGGTCGTCTCCATCGCCAAGGGCTATCGGGGCCTCGGCGTCCCCTTCCTGGACTTGATCCAGGAAGGCACGCTCGGCCTGAACCGCGCCGTCGAGAAGTTCGATTGGCGCCGTGGTTACAAGTTCTCCACCTATGCGACCTGGTGGATCCGCCAGTCGGTGCAGCGCGCCGTGGCGAATCACGCCCGGACGATTCGCGTGCCCGTGCACGTCGTCGAGCGGCAGCAGAAGCTGTCGCGGGCGGCTCGCCGGCTCGAGGTGGAGCTGGGCCGCGAGGCGACGAAGGACGAGCTCGCCGAGGCGACCGGCCTTCCGATCCAGCACGTCGACGAGGCGCTCGGCGCCGCGCAGGCTTCCGTCTCGCTGAACCAGACGGTGGGCGCGGACGACGAGGGCGAGCTCGGAGACCTGTTCGCCGACCGCGAGGCCGCGGATCCGTTCGACGAGGCCGAGGAGTCGCTCCGGCGCCAGGGCGTCCGGCGGGCTCTCGACGCCCTGCCCGAGCGCGAGCGCCGAATCCTGGAGCTCCGCTTCGGCTTCGAGGGCGAGCCTTGGACGCTCGAGGCGATCGGACACGAGCTCGACCTGACGCGCGAGCGCGTCCGGCAGCTCGAGGGCCAGGCTCTTGCCCGGCTCTCAGCGCTACGAGATCTGATCTCTCTGGCCGCCTAGCGGCGGCGCATACCGGATCGGACATGAGGGCGCCCTAGGGCGCCCTCAATCGTTTTCGACGCAAAATGCGTCTTACCTAGCAGGCCAGTTCCTTTTTCCTCATACTCTCGGCGGGTGGGGGTGAGTCGATGAAAGGAGTTCGTGTGAGGGGGCATCTAGGAAAGTTTCTCCTGCCGCTTGCGGCTATCGCAGTGCTCGCGGTCTTCGGTTCGAGCGCCGGCGCACGGGTCGTCGCGGGAAAGACTGCGCAAGCCACGACTCTCGTCGTAGGCACCGAAGGCGACCCGGTCGCGCTCGACGGCGCGCTCGTCTCGGACGGCACATCTCTGCGCGTGCTCGATCAGATCTCCGAAGGGTTGGTCGACCTGAAGCCGGGGACGCTCGAGATCATCCCGTCGCTTGCGACGAGTTGGAAGGGCACAAAGCAGGGAGCCGTTTGGACGTTCCAATTGCGGCACGGCGTCAAGTTCCAGGACGGGACGCCCTTCAACTCCAAAGCGGTCTGTTTCAACTTCAACCGCTGGTACGGTTTCACCGGGTCGTTCCAAAACCCCGACGCCACGTACTACTGGCAGCAGGTGTTCGGAGGTTTCAAGGGCACGGTCGGTAAGCCGGATGCTCCCGAGGGTCTCGGAACCAGCCTCTATCGCAACTGCCAACCGCTTGGCCAGTACGCGGTACGCATCAACTTGACGCGCAAGTCGGCCTCCTTCCTAGGCGCGCTGGCCTTGCGCAACTTCGCAATCATGAGTCCGGCGGCGCTCGTGAAGTACGGCGCCAACCAGGGCAGCATTGACGCGGACGGCGTTTTCCATCCGACGGGGACATTCTCGACAAAGCATCCGATCGGTACCGGTCCCTTCAAGCTCCAGACATGGACCCTTGGTGAGCGGATCGTTCTCGTCCGCAATTCGAGCTACTGGGGACCCAAGGCGAAGGTGAGCCAGCTGATCTTCCGGCCTATCGCCGACAACGCCGCGCGACTCCAGGCTCTCCAGACCGGCGAGGTTCAGGCGTACGACCTCGTTGCGCCGCAGGACGTCCCGACGATTCGCAACAACTCGAACCTCAAGGTCCTCGACCGCTCGCCGTTCAACGTCGCCTACATCGGGTTCAACCAGGCGAAGCCTCCGATGAACAAGCTCGCGGTCCGGCAAGCGGTCGCTTACGGTCTCGATCGGCAGGCGGTCGTAAAGGCCTTCTACCTTGGGCGCGGCAAAGTCGCGGACGAGTTCATGCCGCCTGGGCTGTTCGGCTACGCGAACAACGTCGTGAAGTACCCCTACAATCCGAGCAAGGCGAAAAGCCTCCTGCAGCAGGCAGGACTCAGCCTTCCGGTCAAGCTCGACTTCTACTACTTCACGCGAGCGCGGGCCTACCTGCCGGACCCGAAAAGTACCTTCGAGGCCTTCAAGGCAAGCCTCGAGAATTCGGGTTTCAGCATCACTCCGCATGTGCTGCCGTTCAGGCCGGACTTTCTGAGCGCTGTCGACCGCGGCGACGCGGGGCACCTCTACATGGTCGGCTGGAACGGCGACTGGGGCGATCCAGACGACTGGGTAGGCATTTTCTTCAAGACCCCCCAGAAGGCGTGGGGCTTCGATAACCCGAAGCTCTTCAACCTCCTCACCCGAGCCCAGGGCGAGCCGAACTTCAAGAAGCGCGTCAAGCTGTACCAGCAGGCGAACCGCGACATCATGAAGTTCCTGCCGGGAGTGCCGTTCGCCCACAACAAGTCGGCGATGGCGGCCCAGCGTCGCGTCAAAAATCTGGTTCCGAGCCCAGTCCAGATCGAGCGCTACTCGATCGTCTCGCTCGGCTGAGCTGGAGCTGGCTGAGAGCAAGCAGCCGGCGGCGTAGATGGTTCGCTTCATCGTCCGCCGGCTGTTGCTCCTCGTACCGATCCTGATCGGTGTTTCGATCCTCGTTTTCATCTGGATCCGAGCGCTACCAGGGAGCCCGGCTGAATCCCTGTTAGGCGAGCGGGCGACGCCCGCGACGATCGAACGGCTCAAGCACCAGTACGGTCTCGATCAGCCGGTCTTCGTCCAGTACGAGAAGTACGTGGAGGCGACGCTGAAGGGCGATCTCGGCTACAGCATCGCCTCGCGCCGTCCCGTGACCGAGGAGCTGAGGCGCCGATTCCCCGCGACCGTTGAGCTCGCGCTCGCGGCGATGTTCTTCGCGATCGTCTTCGGTGTCCCGCTTGGGTTCTTCGCCGCCAAACGGTACGGCTCTTTCGTCGACCACGGAAGCCTCTTCTTGTCCCTGATCGGGATCTCGATCCCGATCTTCTTCCTCGGGTTGATCCTCAAATACGTCTTCGCCGTGAAGCTCGGCTGGCTTCCGAGCGTCGGACAGATCGACGTGACCAAGAACGTCAAGCACTCGACCAACTTCTACGTCCTCGACGCGATCATCACGCACGATTGGGGCACCCTCGCCGACGTGCTCAAGCACCTCGTTCTTCCAGCAGTCGCCCTCGGCACGATCCCCCTGGCGATCGTCGCCCGGATCACTCGCGCCGCGGTCCTTGACGTCCAGAACGAGGACTACGTGCGCACGGCCCGTGCCAAAGGCCTTTCCCCCCGCATCGTCGACCGTCGTCACGTCTTCCGGAACGCTCTGCTCCCCCTTTCGACGGTGATCGGACTGCAGACCGGCCTGTTGCTTTCCGGTGCGATCCTGACCGAGACGGTCTTCGCCTGGCCCGGCGTCGGCATCTGGCTCGCCGACGCGATCTCGGCCCGTGACTACCCGGTCCTTCAGGCCGGAATCCTCTTCCTGGCAACCGTCTTCGTCCTCGTCAACCTGATCGTGGACATCTCCTACGCGATCATCAACCCGAGGATCCGGTACTCGTGAGCGTCGCTCGCCTTCGGCTCGCTCCCGTGAGGGAAACCATGTTTCCCTCACGTGTTCCCTTCTTTAGGGATCGCCTCAGCTCAAGCGCCGCTGAGATCGCCGCGTGTGCTGAGGACAAACAAAGGGGAAACCTCGCGGTTTCCCCTTCTGCCCCTTCCCTCGCTCATTGGCCGAGGGTCGGCCAATGAGCATCGCCGAGCTCGAGGCCCACCAGGTAGCCCTCGAGTCGCCGACGGGGGGCCTTTGGCGGGACGCTTGGCGGCGGCTGCGCCGGAACCCCGCCGCGATCGTCGGCTTCGTCCTCGTCGGAACCTTCGTCGTCGTTGCGATCTTCGCGCCGCTGATCGCCCCGTACGACGCGCGTGAACCGAACCTGCTCGCGCTCGCGCGGGCCGGCGGTTGCTGTCCGGGCCCATCGTGGCACCACCTGTTCGGCCTCGACCAGCTCGGTCGGGACGAGTTCTCGCGAATCGTCTGGGGGGCGCGCGACTCGTTGATCGTTGGGCTGGTGGCGGTCTCCGTTGGGCTCTCGGCCGGCCTCGTCATCGGCGCAATAGCGGGCTACGCCGGCGGCTTCGTCGACTCGATCTTGATGCGCTGCATCGACGTCATGCTGGCCATCCCGGGACTCCTGATGGCGATCGGCATCGTTGCGGCGCTCGGGCCTGGGCTCTGGCAGATCATGGTCGCGGTGGGGATCGTCAACGTGCCGATCTTCGCCAGACTCCTACGTGGCTCCGTGCTTGCGCAGAAGGAGAACGACTTCGTCCTGGCGGCGCGGGCGATCGGAGTGCCTCGCCGCAAGATCCTCGTGTCGCACATCATTCCGAATGCGATCGCGCCGGTGATCGTCCAAGGGACGCTCGCGATGGCGACGGCGATCATCGACGTTGCCGGTCTCGGTTTCCTCGGCTTGGGTGCGTCGGACCCGTCGACGCCCGAGTGGGGAACGATGCTGACCGACGTCGAGCGCTACTTCCAGTCGGCAATTCACCTCGCAGTCTTCCCCGGCGCCGCGATCGTCGTTTCGGTACTCGGGTTCAACCTGATCGGCGACGGGCTGCGCGAGGCACTGGACCCCAAGCTTCGCGGCCGGACAGAGCGGTACCGCGAGCGAAAGCGGTTCTGGTGGCTTGTGGGCCTGCGCAAGCGAGGAGCTGCCCATGGCGCCTAGGGAACAACCGCTGCTCGCCGTCGACGATCTGAGCGTCCAGTTCTGGACCGGCGGCGGCACCGTCTACGCCGTCAACGGGATCTCGTTCGAGGTCGCCGCAGGCGAGACGCTCGGGATCGTCGGCGAGTCCGGTAGCGGCAAGAGCGTGACCGCGCTCGCGCTGCTCGGCCTGCTCCCCCGCGCCGGCCGCGTCAAGTCGGGCACCGCCCGGCTCGAAGGCCGCGACCTGTTGCAGCTCACGGACGCGCCGGCCGGGTCAAGTCAGGAACCGCCCGGCTCGAAGGCCGCGACCTGTTGCAGCTCACGGACCGGGAGCTGCGCCGGCTCCGGGGGCGGCAGATCGCGATGATCTTCCAGGACCCGATGACAAGCCTCAACCCGGTGCTGACGATCGGACGTCAGATCCGGGAGGCGCTCGAGACGCACTTCGACTTGGATCGGAAGGAGGCGGAGGCGAAGGCGGTCGAAGCCCTGGACCGGGTCGGCATTCCCAGCGCGAAGGCCCGGCTCCGCGACTACCCGCACCAGTTCTCCGGCGGGATGCGGCAACGCGCGATGATTGCGATGGCGCTCGCGTGCGAGCCGAAGCTCTTGATCGCCGACGAGCCGACGACGGCGCTCGACGTCACCATTCAGGCGCAGATCCTCGGCCTGCTGCGGGAGCTCGTCGCGGAGGAAAACGCGGCGCTCATCCTGATCACGCACGACCTCGGCGTCGTTGCGGGGACGTGCGAGCGCGTGAACGTGATGTACGCAGGCATGTTCATGGAGACCGGTTCGGCGGAGCAGCTGTTCGGTTCGCCGCGTCACCCGTACACGCTCGGCCTGCTCCAGAGCGTCCCGCGCCTGGACGCCGGCCGGCGGTTGCGGCTGCATCCGATCGAAGGGTCGCCGCCGAACATGCTCAGGGCGCCGACGGCTTGTCCGTTTCAGCCTCGTTGTACTTACGAGGTCGACCTGTCGCAGCGCGAAGTGCCCCAGCTCGTCGAGATCGAGCCCGGCCACAAGGTGGCGTGCTTCAACCCCGTGCCGGTCGACGAGTGGGGCCGCAGCCGCGAAGCGGCCACGGGCTGACATGGGAACAAACGGCGCAGGCCCGCTCGTCGAGCTCCAGCATCTCAAGGTCTACTTCCCGATCAAAAGCGGGATCGTTCTCGATCGCCATGTCGGCGACATCCGCGCGGTCGACGACGTCTCGCTGCAGATCAAACGAGGTGAGACGGTCGGGCTCGTTGGCGAGTCCGGCTGCGGCAAATCGACGGTCGGTCGCACGATCCTGCGCCTCTATAAGCCGACGGCCGGACGCATCCTGTTCGAGGGTCGCGACATCTCCCGGCTGGGCGAGAACGAGTTGCAGCCGCTGCGACGTCGCATGCAGATGGTCTTCCAGGATCCGTATTCATCGCTCAATCCCCGCCATAGTGTCGGTCGCATCGTCGGCGAGCCGCTGCGAACCCACGGTCTCGCAAATCGGCGCGAGGCGAACGCACGGGTACGCGATCTCCTGAAGATCGTCGGCCTCCCCGCCGACGCGGCGGGGAGGTACCCGCACGAGTTCTCCGGCGGCCAGCGCCAGCGGATCGGGCTGGCGCGAGCAATCGCTCTCAATCCCGACTTCGTCGTCGCGGACGAGCCGGTGTCAGCACTGGACGTCTCGATCCAGGCGCAGATCATCAATCTGCTCGAGACACTGCAGGAGGAGTTCGACCTTACGTATCTGTTCATCGCGCACGACCTCGCGGTGGTGCGTCACATCTCCGATCGCATCGCGGTCATGTACCTCGGCTGGATCGTCGAGGTCTCGTCGGCCGCGGAGCTTTACGAGAACCCGTTGCACCCGTACACGATCTCGCTGCTCTCGGCGGTGCCGATCCCGGACCCGATCATCGAGCGGCAACGCGAGCCGATCCTGCTCGCCGGCGATCTGCCGAGCCCCGCGAACCCACCGGCCGCTTGCCGCTTCCACACGCGCTGCCCGTTCGTGCAACCGACGCGCTGCCGCGAGGAGGTCCCGCCGCTCCGTAAGGTCTCGAGCGGCCACACGGTTGCCTGTCACTTTGCGGAAGAGATCAAGGAGGGCCGCATCAAGCCGCACGAGCGCGAGCCTGTGCTCGAGGCTCCCCGCCAAGAGCCGGTGGAAGCGCCGCCGCCAGTCTGAGAATCGAATCGGTCTCGAGCGGCGCAACGCGCAGTTCGGG
>WNGG01023161.1_pt1 | contig 10547 bp, 14 predicted proteins | sample 5400661 | NCBI WGS metagenome assembly WNGG01 (sample SAMN13153372, study PRJNA577476) | soil metagenome | isolation source: 100 cm soil or saprolite under Garry oak tree replicate 1 | place: USA:California | collected 2016-06-15
ATCCGGTGAAGCGGGCCGCACTCTACATTGTCATGAATGACCTCGTCATGGCGCATAATGTGGTGGTGCCAGTGACCTGGCGCCATGTGGTGTCGGCCGCGAACACCAAGCTGCGCGGCCTGGATTTGACCACCTGGGATTCAAATCTGTGGCACCTGGCCTATTGGTCCCGGGCCGCGTGACGGGGTCGCAGAGGGCGTAAGGAGGAGGGCCGAGCCGTGTCGCGATATCTCCTGCGTCGATTGCTTATCGCTGTGCCGGTGCTCGTGGGGATCAGCATAGTACTGTTCTCCATCCTGGCCCTTGCTCCTGGTGACCCCTTTGGTGAACTGGCCCTGAACCCGAATATTCCTCCTGAGGTCCGCCTCAACCTCCGGAAGCAGTTTGGCCTCGACGATCCTCTGCTGGTGCGGTACGTGCGCTGGCTCACGGCCATGGTACACGGCGATTGGGGTTATTCCTTTGTCAGTCGTCTCCCCGTGCAACAGTTGATCCTGCAACGGCTGCCCACGACCCTGTTTGTACTGGGCTCGGCGTATGTTCTAGCGCTCCTGATCGCCTTGCCCGTGGGCCTGCTCGCGGCCGTGAAACCCTATTCGTTTTTTGACCAGGTAGCCACGACCTTTGCCTTTGTGGGCTATTCGCTCCCCACTTTTTTTACCGGGTTGTTGTTCATTCTGGTGTTCAGTATCTACCTGGGCTGGCTGCCGTTTATTTACAGCTCGACGATTGAAGCACGCGGGGTCGCCTGGGTGCTCGAGCATCTGCGCCAGGGGGCCATGCCCATGACAGTTCTTGGTCTCTTCGAGGCCGCTGCGCTGACGCGCTTTGTCCGCTCTGCGATGCTGGAGGTCATCAATCAGGACTATATCACCACAGCGCGGGCCAAAGGGCTGCCCGAGCGCCTCACTGTGCTCAAGCATGCCCTGCGCAATGCCCTCATTCCCGTCGTGACCGTCGTGGCGTTGCAAATCCCAACGATTTTTACCGGGGCGGTGATTACCGAACAGATCTTCCGGGTGCCTGGTATTGGCTCGTTACTGATTGCCGCCATCGAGAGTACCGACACGCCTGTGGTGACGGCGATTACCTTTGTCTATGCAGCCCTGGTGATCCTGTTCAATCTGCTCGCTGACCTCGTCTATGGCCTTCTCGACCCGCGCATTCCCTACGGCTAAAGACGTGCGAGGGGAACGCGGCTATGCGTGAGCAGTCAGACAAGGTCATCCCTGTGGTGAGAGCGACATCTCATGGCCCGGCAGTGCTGACGGCTGCCCGCCCCCAAAGCCTGTGGCGGACCTGCTGGCGACGCTTTTGTCGGCACCGGCTCGCCCTCGCAGGGATGACCGTCCTCCTGGTGCTGACGCTCGGTACACTCGTTGGCCCCCTGGTGTATCACCGCCACCTTAATGACATCGACTTCGCCGTGTCCCTGCAAGGCCCCAGTCTCACACCCCCCTGGGGACGGATGACCTCGGGCAGGATCTGTTGGCGCGTATTCTCTATGGTGGTCGGGTGTCCATGGCGGTGGGCTTGATGGCTATGCTCATTGCCATGCTTTTTGGCACAGCCATTGGGGCGACGGCCGGGTACTGTGGCGGCTGGGTCGATCACGTGCTGATGCGGCTGACCGATCTCTTTATCTCGCTGCCCCAACTCCCTCTCCTGCTGCTGGTGGTCTATCTGTTCCGGGATACCATGCGCCGGCTCTTCAACCCCGAACTGGGTATCTTTCTCCTCATTGTGCTGGTGATTGGTGGGCTGCGCTGGATGCAACCGGCGCGGTTGGTGCGTGCCGCCTTCCTGTCGCTCAAAGAGCAGGAATTCGTCGAGGCGGCGGTGGCGCTTGGCACACCGCCCTTACGCATGATCCTGCGGCATATTCTGCCCAATGCGCTGAGCCCGGTGATCGTCGCGGCGTCACTGGGAGTGGGCTCGGCGATCCTGGCTGAGTCGTCCCTCTCCTTCCTGGGCCTGGGCTTCCCGCCGGACATGCCCACCTGGAGCCGTCTCCTGTTTGATGCCAAGGATCACCTGGATTCGGCGCCCCACTGGGCCCTGTTCCCTGGGACCATGATCTTTCTCGTCGTGCTGTCGATCAACTATGTCGGTGATGGCCTGCGCGATGCGCTGGATGCTCGGAAGGTGCTGTAGCGGGCCGGGCGCGACTGGGTACTGGCGTATTCTACTGCTTTAGAACCGCTCGGGCCACTGCCGGGCCCCGTGCAGTACGTGCAGGATCTGGATGATCTCACCCTGTACGCGATAGGGCAGAATGTAGGGGGTACCTACCACCACCAGCTCGCGAGTTCCGGGCACCCGACCGGGCCGACCTAAAGCAGGATTGTCGATGAGGCGTGCGGCTGCCGTGCGCATGGTAAGGATAGTGGCGTGCGCCGCTTGGAGATTCTCCCGAGCAATATAGTCAGCAATTGCCTCAAGACTTCTCTCAGCGCGCCGGAGCCAGACGAGCGTCATGGTTTGTATTTATTATTGAGGGCTTCAATTTCTTCTGCAGTGGCAAAATTCCCTGCATCGGCCTCAGCAAGCGCCTTATGAATTTCCTCAACCTGCCACGCCTGGACTGCGACAAAGTGTTCCAGTGCCTGCGTGATCACCCATGTGCGTGACCGTTCCATCACCTGAGCTACGGTATCCAGCTGTTGCTGCAAAGCAACGGGTATGCGGACAGTTAATACCACAGTATCGGCTGCCATCTCTCTCTCCCTTGAGGGCCTACACAGTTATGCACTCCTCACTCACACCTAGCGAGCAGTCCCTGCATAAAGAAATCGACGTCTACTTCCTCACCACGCTCGCCATCCGCCATCGACGTGGAGAATAGCCCCTGTCACGTACGATGCCGCCGGCGAGGCCAGAAAGATAATCGCGCCCAGCAGTTCCCCTTCCCGCCCCAGACGCCCCATGGGCGTAAACAGTTCCATGCGGGCGCGTTGCTCGTCGTGCACGCGTCCCAGACGGGGATCGGTAATCATTTCGGTGGGAAACCAGGAAGGGGCCAGGGCATTGACGGTGATGCCATACGGCGCCCATTCTACAGCAAGCTGGCGCGTCATATTGGTCACCGCCCCTTTGGTGGCGGCATAGCCAACGGTTTTGTGGACGGCGTTGGCCCCTTCGCCGAGGACCGAGGAGATATTGATGATACGGCCACCCTGCCCGCGTTCGATCATGTGCCGCCCGACTTTCTGACAGCACAAGAACACGGCGGTAAGATTGATATCGAGGGCTTGCTGCCACCTGTCAAGTGTATGACGTTCAGCACGACTGACGGGGGCCACACCAGCGTTGTTCACCAGAATATCGATGGGACCCAGGGTCTCTTGCACCTGCTGCAACGCCGCGTCGATCTGCACCTCCTCCCGGAGATCAGTCGGCACCGCCAGGGCACGCACGCCAAAGGCTTCGAGTTGCGTGACCACGGCCTGCAAACGCTCGTGCCGTCGGGCCACCACGGCCACATCAGCACCCGCCATCGCCAGGCCTTGCGCAAACTCAACGCCCAGCCCACTCGAGGCGCCGGTCACCAGCGCCACTTTGCCGCGTAATCCGAATAACGTCTCCAGATGCTCTGCGCTCATGCCAGCGACCCTTTGGCAAAACGCGCCGCCCGAAAGAGGGAGATATCGTGGCGGGTGCTGCCACACTCGGCGAGGTCGGCGAGGATTTCCCCCACCACACTACAAAATTTGAAGCCGTGCCTGGAAAAACCACCGGCTATAAAGACTGCGGGACATTCCGGATGCGCGTCAATCACAAAATGGGTATCGGGAGTGTTGGTAAAGAGGCACGTGTGCATGGACAGCGTCGGTCCATCTCCAGCGGGAAAATAGCGGCGGACAAAGGTACGCAAGCTGGCCTCATCAGCGGGATGGCAGTCACGGTCCATGCCAGCAGGATCATCGACCGCCTGCTCCAGGTGGTGCCAGCGCGCAAACTTAAAGCTCCGTGAGAGGCCATGGGATGAACCACGGTCGTGTGGGATGTCATACTGCTCTATGCCCAGGACCCGTATACCACGCCACGCCAGGTGATAGACCGCCGCACTGCCCATACCACCAACGCCTACCACAATGACGTCATAGGTATCCATAGGGGACTCCTCGTCGTGCCCAGGCCGAGGGAACCACCTACACCTCGCCCACGGATGAACGATTGCGATAGACCATCAAGATGCGTTGCGCCATCGGCGCGTCGGCTTTTGGCACATAGATCTCCGCGGCACCGAGAGCGCCATGGGAGACAGGCAGTTGGGGCACACGGCGCGACCGGATCCGACATTCCACCCCTTCCCCCGCTAAGATGCCTGTGATAAGATGCAACTCAGCGTCGTTAAAGGCAGTGTGGATTTTCTCCCAGGCGTCATCATCGAGTGAGAAGTTCACAGAGCTTGCTCCATCCATGCATCGTCTTTAAGCTCGCGTGCCCAGAGCTGATCTCGATAGCGTTTAGGCCCTGTGGCTAACGATTCATATTGAAAAAAAACCACAGGCCAAAAACCGTCCAGAGGACAATGAGTGTCAAGCAGCCATAGTGGATAACCCTTTCCTGCTGCTGCTGTTGCGCTTCGACCTCAGGCGATACTTTAGGTTTGAGAGTGGCGGTATCACCGACATATTCACCACATTGGTAGCAGTAATTGTAACGCTCCGGCATCTCGGTGTTGCAGAGCGGACACATCTTCATCATGGCTACAGCTTCTCACAAGGATGGGATGGTCTGTGCATCCTGGTCTGCCGGCACCACACCTCATGATGGAGGACACTCAGTGCAGCGTCGCCTCCTGTTTCTCTGTCTCACGCTTCTATGCTGGTGCCTCCCACAAGGCATAGGCACGCCGCGTGCGAACCCCGTTGCTGTACTCGCCCCCCTGACACCTACGTTTGCTCTGATGCGTGAAGCGCTGCAACAAGCATTACACCTGCGCTTTACGCCAGCTTTGGAGATGACTATGCGCCTGGAACAGCAGGCACACTACGCACTTGAGGCACAGTTGATGCGGGGGATAATAGCCTATTTTCAAGCCCGCTGGCAAATACACCCCGCTCTTACCGCCCGCCAGTCAGGCCAGAAGGTGCTTAGCACTCTCCTCAAGGAGGGCCGGCGTCAACTCGCTCGCTCCCCACGTGAGCCACGGCTACAACTTATACTGGGGATAGCGGCTATTTTTGATGCATTACTTCAACAGCAGAGTGGGGCCTCTCTCGATTTCGGATTGCTCATGCAAGGACGTACCTGGCTGCAACAAGCGCTCATGGCGCCCGAGACGATGCCCGACGCGCACCTTGGGCTCGGCTTGTTGTACTTTGCTGCCCCTGCGCGCCCTGCCCTGTTGCCACATTTAGTGGACGGCGCTGGCAATGACAATATTACAGAGACCATCTATCACCTGCGCCGTGCTGCAGAGACCGGGTATTTTAGTGGCGAGGTGGCGCAGACGTTCCTCGTACGGGTCTATGAATTGGAGAAACGCTACCAGGAGGCTATCACCTTAGGGCAAGCCTTACAGGCCATGTTTCCCAGCAATGGGTATTATGCCTTGGTCGTCGGGCGCAGCCAGTACGCTCAGGGTCAGTACACTCTGTGTGCCGCGACCCTGGGCAAACTCGCCGCAGACCTGCAAGCCGCTGCGGGACTGTCCATGTCGCGTGATGACCGCTTTGATATCTATTATTTTTTGGGTCGGGCCTTATACGAGACGGCGCAAGATGCGCCGGCTTTCGATGCTCTGCGGCAGGCCATCAACCAGGATCCGGGTACTGTCAAAGACGCCAGTTTATGGGCTAAATACTACCTTGGTATCCTCTATGAACGTCGTGGAGAAGCGAAAACGGCCTGGCAACTCTACCAGACCTTACTGCGCGGACGGAATGTTGAGAATCTACATGAACAAGTTGCCCAACGGTTTGAGCAGTTGCAGTAAGCGCTAGACAAACATGATATCAGCACGGAAGGAGCAGTGGCATGATGAGGTTCTGCATAGCACTCTGGTGGCTCATCTGTGTGAGTGTCTCCCCTGCCCTGGCGCAGCTCTATCGCTGGACGGACGACGCCGGCAAGATCCATATTACCGACAACCCGGCGACCATCCCACCCGCATATCGCGAACGTGCACGCTCCTCTACGTCTGAAGCGCCGGCCGCTGATCCCAACGCGGACACCCCAGCTGTCGCTCCGTCTCCACCACGTCTACCAGCCCCTTCCCAGCCCCTCTCCCAGGACGCCAGCGCTGCGGTGCTATCACAGATCCAGGAACTTCAACAGCAGATTACCACTGCGCGTCAGGAACGCCAGACTCACCTCGAGCAGCTGCGCGACGAACGCCCCATTCACGCCATGCCAGAATTTGTGCGGCAACGGCGGCAAATTGCTGAAGCGGGGCGCGCGCTGTTGACGGCGGAACAACAGATCGATACGTTATCCGCAGCGTTGCAGATCGATTCGTTATCCGCAGCGTTGGAGCAGGCGCAGCAGCAGTTGCAAGCCCAACAGCCTCCCGCCGCACAAAGTCCCACTGGCTTCGATAAGGAGGGGCACGACGCGACATACTGGCAACGACGCCTCGGGGCGGTACGTGACCGTATGAGCCAGGCGCAAGCCCAGCGGCGCGATCTGCTGAGCCAGCTCGCTGCAGCCGCTGGCGAAGAGCAACGCGCCGCGGAGCGCCAAGGGCGCGCCCTCCTGCAGCTAGCCCAGGCCCTGCAGCAAGCTGAGCAGGACATCGACGCAGCTGAGGCAGCCCTCCAAGCCGTCAAGCAGGAGGCGCTTGTGGCTGGTGCCCCGGCCGCATGGCTGCAATGAGCCGCTGCGCCTCTCCCACGTTCAAGGGATTGACAGGCAGCAAGGAATCATCAACACTGTCTCGGGACCACGCGAGCATACCTCTCACATGAAGGAGACCTGCGTATGCCTCTGATGGCTGGGCGACAAGCTTTTTTAGAAATCCTGCATGCCGCAGGTGTGGAATACATTATTGGCAATCCTGGCACCACAGAACTGCCTCTCATGGACGTCCTGGTGGATCACCCCGAGTTCAAGTACATTCTCACCCTGCAAGAAGGGGTGGCGATGGCCATGGCCGATGGCTATGCCCTGGCCTCGGGGAAGCTGGGCGTGCTGAATGTGCATGTGGCGCCAGGGCTGGGCAATGCCATGGGCATGCTCTACGACGCCATGAAAACGGCGGCGCCCCTCCTGGTCACCGCCGGGCAGCAGGACGGGCGCTTCTCCCTCACGGAACCCCTGCTGTGGGGGGACATGGTGCGCATGGTGGAGTCGATGACCAAGTGGGCCTACCAGATCGAGCGGGTGGCCGACCTGCCGCACGCCCTGCGACGCGCCATCAAGGTCGCTACGACACCACCCACGGGGCCGGTCTTCCTCGGTTTACCCATGGACATCATGATGGCGGAAGCAGATCTCGATATCTCGGCGCCGTCCCGCATTGCCCCACGCCTGCGCGGCGACCTCGAGGCCATGCAGCGTGCTGCAGATCTCCTTACCAGCGCTAAGCATCCGCTCATCCTGGTCGGGGATGAAGTCGCCAAGACCGAGGCGCTCGACGAGCTCGTCGCGGTCGCCGAGGCGCTGGGCGCCCCGGTCTTTGCCGAAACCGTCCCCAATACCACCAGCTTCCCAAGCGATCATCCCTTGTATCAGGGCTGCATGGCACGCACGCAACAGGGGGTACGCACGGTCTTACAGGAGGCGGATGTGGTGTTCACGGTGGGGGCAGACATGTTTACCATGTCGCTATATACCGAAGTCGATCCCTTCCCGCCTGGCCTCACCTGCGTATGCCTGCATAATGACCCCTGGGAAATCGCCAAGAATCGGCCCGTTGATGTCGCGCTCCTCGGGGACCCCAAAGCGACATTGGCAGAATTCCTCCCTCTGCTGCGCGCACGCCTGGATAGTGCCAAGCAACAGCAGGCCCGGCAGCGCACCGAGCTCTTCCGCCGTGCCAAAGCGGAAGCCTTACAGCGTCTCGCCGAGCGCGCTGCGGAGGAGGCGCTACGGCAGCCGATGTCGCCACTGGTCATGAATAAGACCATCGCCGACAGCGTCCCGGCGGATATTGTCGTGGTCGATGAGTCGATCACCTCTGGTGCTGGCCTGCGCGAATTTTTACCGCGTCGTCACGCCCGCGATTATTTTGGTCTCAAGGGCGGGGGCATTGGCTGGGGCTTGCCGGCCACCATGGGCGCAGCGCTGGCGTTTCCCGAGCGGCCAGTACTGGGGATCATTGGTGATGGCAGCGCCATGTACAGCATCCAGGGCTTATGGACCGCGGCGCGCTATGGTCTGCGGAGTATTTTCATCATCTGCAACAATAATCAGTACCTGATTCTCAAACGGCGCCTCCACGCCTACAATGGCCCGGCCTCCAAAGCGCAGACCTATATCGGCATCGATCTGACCTCCCCGGCGATCCAATTCACGGGTCTGGCGCGCTCCCTGGGAGTGCATGCGGAGCGTGTAGAGCGCCCGGCAGAGCTGCAACAGGCCCTCAAGGAGGCACTGCAGCGCCAGGGACCGACGCTTATCGACGTGCCGCTCGAATCCGATTTTCCGGCGGCGTAACGCCATCCCTGAGGGAGGCTTGAGCTGTATGACTGAGGCATCCGAGTATTTCCCACCGCGTTTACGCGGTCAGGTGGCTGTCATTACCGGGGCGGCGCGTGGTCTAGGACGTGCCTATGCCCTGCGCCTGGCCAGGCTGGGCGCCGATATCGTCGTGAATGACATCAACCTGGCGTCGGCCGCTGATGTGCATGAACCCCTGAGCGCGGATACGGTGATGGATGAAATTCGTCGCCTGGGTCGTCAAGCGCTGGGCATTACCGCTGATGTATCGTCTGAAGCCGACGTGCAGCGGATGTCTGACGAGATCTTTGCGACCTTTCCGCACGTCGATATCCTGGTGAACAATGCCGGCGGTGGGCGTGGCGGCAATAGCGTCACCGAGTGCTCTGCTGAAGCCTGGGACGCCATCATCAATAAAAATCTGCGCTCAACCTTTCTGTGCTGTCGTGCGGTTGCTCCCCATATGCGTGAGCGCCGGCGGGGTAAAATTATCAACGTGTCCTCAGTCGCCGGTTTGCGCCCCCTCATGCCCGTCCTGGCCCCCTATGCGGCCGCAAAGGCCGGCATTATTCAGTTGACCCGCGCCCTCGCCCTGGAGTTGGCGTCCTACGGCGTGACAGTCAACGCTATTGCTCCGGGCTATGTGACAACGGTGAACTGGATGGGTGGCCTCGGGAAGATCCAGGAGGATCTGGTGCCCCACATTCCCATGGGACGGCTGGGGCAGCCGGAAGATTGTGCCAAAGTGATCGAGTTTCTCGCCACTGATCTGTCGGACTTTGTCACTGGGCAGGTAATCAGCGTCGATGGTGGCATGGGACACTTGAATCCATACTATCTCGGACCGGCTTATCGTTGATGCAATCCCCTCTTGCCCCCTGGGCGGACGAGCCAACAGAGGAGGAAAAGGTGTCACTGCCCTTGTCACGCAGCGCATCGCCTTTGGAGAACGCGCCGGACAGAACGTCCGACGGATTGGATCGGGCTTTGGCTATGCAGGGGAACGCCCCGAACTCATGGGTCCTCGTTGCGCCAGAGTCCACGGGTTTTCGCTACACGCCAACACCCAGGTACCAGCCCATCGGCGTGACCAGTTGGAGCGCTTGATGCGGGACACAAGCAGAGGCGCCGTAGCGCTTGAACGTCTTGCGGAAGATGCCAATGGGGAGCTCGTGTACACGTTGACAAAACCGTGGTCGTCACGAGGTATGGCAATTGCTCAACGACTACATCCAGGTCCCAGAACTCCACGACCGGCTCGATGAATACAGTGTGTGATAAAGCCGCCATACGTCCCTCTCCCCTCTTCCGCCCTCCAGACAATCCCAGGGTACGGTTGTCGATGGAGCATAGCATTAGCGTGGCCACGCTGCCAGCAGGCGTTTGCTTTTCGACCGCAGTAGCTCGATGCGGCTTTCCTCTCCTCACATCGTGCTCGAAAACCACATAGGGGTGCACATAGCAGGTCCAATCGCTGCTGGCATGTGGTGTTCTGTCCAAGCCAGTGGGGTACCGAAGTCATGGGCTTTACAGGTAACCCAGAAGCCTGACCAGTGTAGGATTAGCGTTCCTCCAACGCTGCGCATTGGTTCTCTCAAGGTAAGCGTTCACGTGGTCACAGTAAGGAATCCTTGCCAACTGGCATTGAGGGCGCGTAAGATGTTGGCCTATATATACCGATTGATTTTGATGGGTACCCTTGGCGCAGCAAACCTCACATTCATGTTCAGGAGTCATGCATATGGCAGACGTGAAAGGGCCTCTGGACGGTATCCGTGTAATCGACTTGGGGCGCCATCAGGCCGGACCCCGGTGCGCCCAGGTGCTGGCTCGCCTGGGGGCCGAAGTCATTAAGATTGAGCGCCTGGGGGGCGAGGAAACCCGCTACCACGGACCGTGGGTCCGCAAACAGAGCGCCTACTGGGTGCAGTACAACAGCG
>WNGG01009629.1_pt1 | contig 10545 bp, 7 predicted proteins | sample 5400661 | NCBI WGS metagenome assembly WNGG01 (sample SAMN13153372, study PRJNA577476) | soil metagenome | isolation source: 100 cm soil or saprolite under Garry oak tree replicate 1 | place: USA:California | collected 2016-06-15
AGGTGCAGCCAAAAAAAAATCATGGGCGCAACGACCATGCTGAACATCAGGCCAATGTGGGTCTGGCCCACGCTGCAACCGAGCGCCAGTCCGCCCGCTGCCGAGAACAGCACCACCAGCAACGCAACCGCGGCGAGAGTCAGCGGAGCTCGAGGGCTCAAATCAAGTCCGGGGCGAAGCAACAACCAGGCTGCGGGGATCACAACCAGGCCGGCAACCAGCGCCTGCAGGATGCCGGCCACCATCTTCTCCACCGCCAGCCAGCCGATTTCCATGGGGGCCAGCAACCGATCTTCAATTTCACGGGTGAACTGGAATTCGCCAATCAAGGGCATGGCCACCGCCCAAATGCCGGTGAACACCATACTGATGGCCATGATCCCGGGGAGCAGCAGGCTCTTGTATTGGGGCGGCATGTAGCCGCTGCGCACCATCACCCGGCCGAAAATAAACACAAACATCAGCGGCTGCAAAAAGGTCTGCAACAACAGGGGCACGAAATTCCGCCGGGCAACGTGGCCATCGCGCGCCAGCATGGCGAAGAAAGTCTTCCAGTTCATTCGCGCAAGCTCCTTCCGGCATGGTGCAAGAAGAGATTTTCCAGGCTGGGTTCGGAGATATGCACATCCGACAGCTCCACCCCCAGCGCCGAAGCCAGAGCGGCGATCTCGGCCACCAGTGAACCTCCGCGATTGGCGTAGAGGTCCACTCCGCTGCGGTCAGAGGCGCGCACCTCGGTCACCCCATGTAGGGCTTGCAGTTGCCGCAGCATGTCGGGGGAGGGTTGGGCGAAGCGAAGCCGCAGCAGGAATCCTCCCGGGACCGAACTCTTCAACTCCGCCGGCGTGCCCAGAGCGATGATGCGTCCGTGATCAATGATGGCGACGCGATGACACAGCGCGTCGGCCTCCTCCATGTTATGGGTTGTCAGCAGGATGGTTTTGCCCGTCTGGTTGTACTCGCAAATAATTTCCCATAACAGCAGGCGGGTCTGGGGATCCAGGCCGGCACTGGGTTCATCGAGGAACAGCACTTGAGGGTCGTGCATCATGGCGCGGGCGATGGAGATGCGCTGCATCATCCCGCCGGAGAAACCCCGCACCAATTGGTCGGCGCGGTCAACCAGCTTGAAACGGTCGAGGAGCGCCCCCGCGCGCGCCTTGCGCTCCCCTGCGCCTTGGCCAAAATAGGCGCCGTGGAAAAGTAGGATCTCGCGGGCGGTAAGTGAGAAATCAAGATTGGGACGTTGGGCCACCACTCCGATCAGCCGCTTGACTGCCACCTGTTCTCTCCAGACTTCGTGCTCCCCAATCCAGGCACTGCCGCTGGTCGGCCGTACCCGCGTGGTAAGAATCCCCCACGGTGGTGGACTTCCCCGCCCCATTGGGTCCAAGCAGCCCAAAAATTTCTCCGTGGGAGATATCGAGTGAGACGCGATCGAGGGCAACAATCTCGGTTTTTGGCTGCTTAGCACGCTTGCCTCTGCCAAAAGTGAAACCACCGGTTGCGGCGGCGATAGGCGGCGGTGAATTGTAAATCTTGCGCAGGTCGTAGGTGCGCACACCAATTGCCATTCCAAACTCTCCTAGGAGGAGTCTAAGCAGAAAAGTGTAATGCAGTAATCCTCAGGCGGCGTGCTGCTTCTCTGAGGGTTCTGTCCTGGGCAACTCCACCACAAACTGTGTTCCCTTTCCGTGTTCAGTGGTAAAGCTAATATTGCCGCCCAGCGCGTTCAGGATTCTTTGCGCGCCGGAGAGTCCCAAGCCCGTGCCGGCTGGTTTGGTGGTGAAGTAGGGATAGAAAATCTTTTTCTGATGCTCACGCGCGATTCCCGGTCCGGTATCGGTGATCGAAGCAATCACCCTGCCGTTTCTTTGTTCGGTGCGACCGTGAGCGTCCCGCCCTCGGGCATCGCCTCCAGTGCATTGATGATCAGGTTGGTAACAACCCTGAGCAGTTCGCCGGCATTGGCGGTCACCGGTTCCACGGCTTGCAGCTGCCGAACCATCTTCAGGTCGCGGGCCGGCTGCCACATGGGACGGGTAAGCTCCAGCGCTTCTTCCAGCACGCGGCAGATATCAACTGCCGATGTTTGCTCTGACCCACGGCGCAGGTACTCGCGCAGTCCGCTGATGATGTCGTTGCCTCGGCGCACCGCTTTACGAATAATCTCCAGATAGGGTTTCCATTCTTGCGCCGGTTTTTGACTTTGCATCTCCAGCATTGCCGCCGCCTGCAGCACGGTGGTCAGCACGTTGCTGAAATCATGCGCGATGCCGGCCGCCATCTGCCCCACGGCGTGATGGCGCTCAGTCACTGCGACCCGTTGCTGCAGCTCCGTGAGCTGGGTAATGTCGCGGATTATCTGCAACACCCCGATGATTTTGCCGGAGCTGTCGTGCATGGGGCTGGCCGAGACCAGAGCCTCAACCTTGGTGCTATCACCGGACTGATGGAATATGCGCCTGGCGTCCCGCACCACTTCTCCCCGCAGAGCTCTGGTCATTGCCATCCGCGCAGGTTTTAGAGGCTTGCCATCTTCCTCCTTGGCGGCCAGGCGGCGCAGGAATTCTGCACCAGTCATGCCTTTCAGCCGCTCTCGCGGCAGCAGCGCCAGCTTTTCTGCGGCATGATTGAGGTCAACGATTTTGCCGTTGAGGTCGAAGATAAGGACGGCTTCCGGCAGGCTCTCCAGAAAGGTCGAGAGCTGTACAGCGCGGGCAGGATGAAGCTTGCCGTCGCCTCCGCGCTCACGTCGCCGCTCCACCATATAAACGTTGGCAGCCAGCAGCAATGCGCCGGACATCCAGACAGGAAGGAGCGTGGCGGAGGGCAAGAACACTGCCAAAGCGGTTGCAAGTGGAAGCGGCGCGAACATGCACTCCATTCGAGGTCTAATCCAACCCTATGGCGCCGGCGGTCAGGGAACAGTTGGCGCACTGGAAACCGGCTAGGGGAGCGACATTGGCAGGAACAGGAGCCCTGAAAGCTTGGTTTGAAGCGGTTGGATGTAGCACGAAGCCATGGGGATGTCAGCGAATCGCTGCCGCCGCTCTAGCGGGAGGCGGCTTTCTGGTTCGTTTTCAGCAGCTCGTTGACAATTGTGACCAGCTCCTCCGGGTTGACCGGCTTCTCCAGGTAAAGGTCGGCCAGCGGCTCGGCAGCCTGAAAAGCCTCCGCAACATAGCCCGAGACCACCACCACCGGCATGCTGGAATGCGATTTCGCGGCCTGCACCACCGCCCGCCCGTTGGCGTCGCCCAGCCGCCAATCGGTGACCACGGCGTCGAAATTTTCCTTGCGGAGCTTCTCAATCGCCTCGCGGGCGGAGGTGGCTGCGGTCGCCTGATGACCGGCAGATTCCAGGATGGCGCACTTCAAGGTAACCACGTTGGGCTCGTCATCAATACAAAGAATTTTCGCCATAACACGAGGGCCCTTTGAGCCGGTGGAAACGTGCCAGAGCGTTGGCTCAGAGCGGCTCGAAGTAGTTCTCCGAGCCTTTATTGAAGGGCATTTTCAAGCACGCTACCTGCGAGGTCAAATAGCAGACGCGCAGCAGCTGCTCCCATCGGCACCAGCCCTTAAAGAAGTGGAAGGCCGAAGCAAAGCAAAGGTTGCCGCGCCTCAGCCCAATTTTTCGCCAATGGATTTAGCCTGAGTAAACAGATACAGATAATCGGGGCCGCCAGCTTTGGAATCGGTGCCGGAGAGATTGAATCCGCCAAACGGATGTGCGCCCACAATGGCGCCGGTGCACTTGCGATTGATGTACAGGTTGCCGACGTGGAATTCGCGTTTGGCGCGCTCAAGTTTCTCCCGCGAACGGCTGTACACCGCGCCGGTAAGTCCAAATTCGGTATTGTTGGCGATGCCCAGCGCCTCGTCAAAATTCTTGGCTTTAATCACCGCCAGCACCGGCCCGAAAATTTCTTCCTGAGCAATGCGGGCCTTGGGGGCGACGTCTGCAATCACCGTTGGCTGCAGGTAGAAACCTTCTCCGGCATCACTCGCCCGCCCGCCACCGGTCAGCAAGCGGCCTTCTTTCTTGCCGATCTCAATGTAGTTAAGAATAGACTTCATGGCGCCTTCGTTCACCACCGGTCCAAGCGCCCCGTTTTCCGCCGGATCGCCAATTCTGATTTTCTGCACTCGCGCCGTCAGTCGCTCCACAAAGCGGTCGTAGATTTTTTCATCCACGATAGCGCGCGAGCACGCCGAACATTTTTGCCCCTGGAAGCCGAAGGCGGAGACGGCCACGCCCTCCACAGCGGCATCGAGATCTGCGTCCGCATCCACCACGATGGAATCCTTGCCTCCCATTTCCAGGATGGTGCGCTTGATCCAAATCTGCCCGGGACGCGGCTGGGCGGCGCGCTGGTGAATGTCAAGTCCAACTTCCTTGGAGCCGGTAAACGCAATAAAGCGGGTCTTGGGATGCTCAACGATGGCGTTGCCAAAGCTGCTTCCCGCTCCCGGACAAAAGTTCACTACCCCCGCCGGCATTCCCGCCTCTTCCAGCAGCTCGAAGAATTTGGCGGCGATGGTGGGGGCGTCGCTCGAGGGCTTGAGCACCACCGTGTTGCCGCAGACGATGGAGGCCAGCGTCATGCCCGCCATAATTGCCGCCGGAAAATTCCACGGCGGGAGCACCGCTCCCACCCCCAGCGGGATGTACCAGAGCAAATCGCGTTCCCCGGTGAGTTGCACCGGCGGCTGCACCTTCGCCAGGCGCAACGCCTCGCGGGCATAGAACTCGCAGAAATCTATGGTCTCGGCAATGTCGGCGTAGGCTTCTGCCCAATTCTTCCCCACCTCGAAGATCATCCAGGCGCACAGTTCAAATTTGCGCTCGCGCAGCAGTTCGCCAAGCCGGAACAGCAAGCCCGCGCGCTCTTCCACGGACGCACGTTTCCATTCCTCAAAGACCGCCACTGCCGCCTGCACCGCTGGTTCGGCCTGTTCGCGTCCCGCCTTCTGATGAACTCCCACAACCTGGGAGGGCTTCGCCGGATTAATAGAATTGATTTTGTCCGCAGTCCGCAGGCGCTTGCCGCCAATCACCAAATCGTATTCACGTCCCAGTTGCGAGCGCACTTTTTCAATGGCTGCTCGCATCAGGCGCGCGTTTTCCTCGCGGGTGAAGTCTAAGATGGGCTCGTTGCGGAAGCGGCCGGCGGAAGCAGCGGTCTCAAATCGGGTGGGGGCTTGCAGGGTTGCCATCGCATTTTCCTCGGAAGTGATTTCTCTTATCGGAACAGATGCCGTACTCGAGCAGGAAGCGACCTTTTTATTCTAGCACCGAGTGAGCGGCCGGACTTCCGCCTGGCCGCTCCCCTAGGCGCCGCTATTTGCGAGAGATCAGAACCTGCTGAAATGTAGGTGGAAGCGGATGCAATTCGCTTGAGCGGAATCCGGCATTGCGGAACATGCGCTCCAACTCGGAAAACGTATAGGCATCTCCGCTGGGCGTGGAGCCCAGCATCATCAAGCTGAATGTTGCCGGCACCGGCGGCGACACCCGGTCTTCATTGGGCACAAACTCCAGGGTCGCGACCCGGCCACCCTCTTTCAATGCCGCGTGCACCTTGCGCAGCAGCTTTTCATTGGTGGGCGGATCAAAGTGATGCAGGAAATTGGTGAGCAGAACAATGTCGTAGCCGTGGCCGTATTCGACATCAAAGGCGCTGCCCGGAAGGGTGCGATAACGGCCGGCAATTCCCGCCGCCTGCGCGTTTTCTTTTGCCACCTGCAACACATTAGGCCAGTCCACGGCCACGATCTCAGCCTGGGGATTGTTCTTCGCGATTGCAATTCCGAACAAGCCATGACCGGCGGCGATATCCAGCACCTTCCACGTTTTGCCAGACCTTGCATCCAAAAGTTTTGCGATCTGCTCCCCCGCGGGCCCGATCAGGGGCGCCATGGCACGCGCAAATTCCACCCACATGGGGTGCTCCGGAGCAAGCGGAGTCTGTTCGGAAACCGTCCCGCCCTTTCTCACCGCCGCAACCAAGTCTCTGAAATTATCTGTCAGCATCGGCGAGGCCAGGAACTTTACCGCCGAAGCGATGCAGGCTGGGGAACGGCGGCTCAAGAACACGGTCGAATCGGGCGTCAAACTGTATTGGTCTTCCTTCTTGGTAAGAAAGCCAATCACTACCAGATAGTCAGCCAGCGTCCGCATGCCGCGTTCGGACGCCCGGCAGCGTTTGGCGAGCGCCCGTGGCGTGACTTCTCCTTCATCAATTGCGGTGAAAATATCCAACTCGATTGCGGCCTTCAGCGCTTGCGTCCGTTGATAAGCGTTGATGGTTTCAAAAAACAGCACCGGCGAGGGCTGCGGGATCTCAGCTGGCGTGGTCATGAGCGGCTCAACTCGCGCGACCATATTTCACCTCATCTTAAGATTGAGAAGTTCGGCGCTGCGAATCAGCGCCATAAGTCCGCCGAACAATTTTTGCGGTCACCTATCTTAGCAAGACTCGCGCTATTGAGCTGCTCTGCCGCGTAGGATACTCAGCGTTCTTCCACCGGATGGGGTACTTCGGGATAGCGCAACATGGCCGTGCGCTCCAGCTTGTCCCAGGCGAAGCGGCGCCCTTCCAGCGCGCGCTTGAAGGTCTTTAGCAGCACCAGCGAAAACAGCTGGCGGTACGCCAACCGCTGCAGCCAAACTTGGGCCAGCAGTCCCAGGTCGGCACCCGAGCGCGCCTCTTTTCGTTCCAATCCGAAGGCAATAGCGGAGGCCAGGAAATCGATGATCAAAAAGGCGAAGAAGAAAATCACCAGCCGCTGAAAGCTGGCGGGATTGGCGGTTTCCGGGTGGAAGCTGCGGTCCACCGCGTAGGCCAGCGCGCCGATAACAAACATCACGTCAATAAAAGGCGATACCACCGGAAGCAAAATTTGAAAGATCACAATGTTAGGCAGGGCGATCCAGCCCAGCACCCCCTTGCGTCCGAAGGCGGCGCGGTGCTTCCACACCGATTGCAGAATTCCAAATGACCAGCGAAAGCGTTGCCGCATGAGTGCGCGCGCATTCATCGGCGCCTCGGTATAGGCCAATGCTGAGTCTTCGTACTCCACGCGATAACCGCGCCGCAGTAGCGACATGGTCAGATCGGCATCTTCGGCGACCGTGTCTACATGGAAGCCTCCGCTCTCGCGCACTGCGGAAGTGCGCCACGCTCCCACCGCTCCCGGCACCACGCTCACGGCGCCAAAGACGTTCAGGGCACGGCGTTCAAAGTTCTGGCTGGTGATGTACTCCAGCGCCTGCCAGCGCGTCCACAGGTTCACCCGGTTTCCCACTTTGGCGTTGCCGGCAACCGCTCCCACTCGGGGATTTAGGAAATGCTTTACGAGCCGGCTAATAGCGGCGGGGGCCACGACGGTATCGGCATCAATGCCAACAAAAATTTCCTCACTTACCTCCTCCAGGCCAAAGTTGAGGGCCTCCGCCTTGCCCGAATTCGGCTTGGACAGGATCACAACGCGGCCGGCCACAACTTCGCTCTTAAACGCCCGCCGCGCCACCTCGAGGGTGGCATCCGTGGAGCCATCATTCACCACAATCACCCGCAGCTTGGGATACCGTGAATCAAGGGCCGCCCTCACGGTGCGCTCAATAACTGCCTCTTCGTTGTAGGCAGGGATAACCACCGCGATGGCGGGCTGGTAGCCGCTTCCTAGCCGCGTGACCTCGAAGTTGTGCTTGCGAAAGCGGTCGAACACCGCCAGCGCGCCCACAATGAGGAGCCGCCCGCTCATGAGGATGTCGCCCAGAAAAAAGATATAGACGATGGCGGCGTTGAGCAGGCCAAAGAGCCAGAAGCCAAAGCTATCCACCTGCGCCGACCAGCGCTCGTTGGCGGAAATGGACGGCATGACCTCGGCCGAAGTTTTTCCCAGCAGCGCCGAAACCGGCACCAGCTCATAACCGCGCGCGCGCAATTCGTGGATCATCATGGGCAGAGCGCGAACCGTTTCGCTGCGGTCTCCGCCACCATCGTGCAGAAGAATGATGTTGCCGCGGTCCAGTTGCGCCATCACTCCATTCTTGCCACTCGTAATTTCTTCCGCGCTGCGGTGCGGGCTTTCACGCCAGTCGTTGGGATCGATTTTGTCGCCCACGGTGGTGTAGCCCATGTCCTGCACCACCTCCAGCGGCCGCACCTGGTCGGCGGTATCGGGCTCCTGGTCAATGGAGTACGGCGGGCGGAAAAACAGCGGCTTGATTCCCAGCGAGGCCGCAAAAAAACGCTCAGCCAGGTTCAATTCCACCCTCATGTATCGGCGGGAGATGCTGCCGATATCAGGATGAGTGAAAGTGTGGTTGCCAATCTCGTGGCCTTCGCGATAGACGCGCCGGGTAAGGCTGGGAAATTTCTCTGCCTGCAATCCAATCAGGAAAAATGTGGCCTTCACCTTTTCGGCTTTGAGGATGTCCAGAATTTTGGGCGTGAATCGCGGGTCGGGGCCGTCGTCAAAGGTGATGGCAATTTTTTTCTCCTGGGCGCCGTACTGGGCGATTTGATAAGGCAGGGGCAGCGACTTGAATTTCTCGCTGGTGATCAACCCGGAAGAACTGTCGAGGACCACATCTCGCTCGCCTACTCGGGGACGCTGCTCGATGCGCAACACCTCGCCTTTGCCCTCCATGTCCACGTCCTGGCCGGGGGGAACGCTGCCCAGTTTCTGGCTCGCTTTCTGCTCCCCGGGAAGGTCCCAAACCGCCCACAGGGAGCGGTCTTCGGCGCCCAGCCGCCACAGCGCGAAGGTGGTGATACCCAGCTCGCTGGCGGCGCGCATCTGGTTGAGCGCGGTCACCGCGTCCAAATACCAAACATCGTGGCGCCGGTTGGCTTCGTCCAGATAAGCGTAATGCGGGTTCAGCGTGTCGGGATCAAACTCAATAGTGGCGTCAGATTCCTGCGACCCCAGCCACGCCTCCTGCACTGATACGCTGCGCCCATTTTTCCCCGCGCCCTTCCCCTTGATCGCAACCCAGTCATAGCCGTAGTTGCCGATAGCGCAAATCAGTTTTTCGCGCGGAATTACTTTGAGCGCCTCCTGCAGATTTTTCGCGAACCATTCCTGCGCCGCCACTGCCCCCGCGCCTCCGCCGGGATAGTGCTGGTCATAGTTCATTAGGATCACGCCATCCACCTGCGAGGCGATGTAAGCGTAATCAAAATCATTGTTCTGTACCGGAAGGGCAACGTATAGCTTCAGGCCGCGTCCTCGCAGGTCGGATTGCAGTTCAGACAGCAGGCTGTTGAAACCGGGCTGCGCCGCCAGCGGAAATGCCTCGAAGTCAATGGTTACGCCGCGATACTTGTCGCTCTGTAGAAATTTTCCCAACTGCTCGCGGAAATTTTTGCGGGCAATGGAATTGTTGAAAAACTTGCTGGTATCAATCCAGTGCCCGTTTGTCGGGTCGTAGTTGTTGACTAAAGGAAGCACTTCGGTTTCGGCATTTTCCGCTTTCAGGAACGGCATCACCCGGTCGTCCACCTTTTGAAGAAAGCCGGAACCTTTTTGGAAGACGTTGAAAAGCTCGTTGGCGGGGGTGACCGCTTGCATGTGCCCATCCGGAGTAAGCACGTGCAACCACTCCGGAAACAGGAGATCGATCTGATGGACGTATTCGTGCAGCGAGGCAAAGCTGGCCGCGTCCCAGTTCACGTAGAAGGCCCCGCGGATGCCTTCTTCCTGGTTCAGCAACACTTGCGAGGGCGGCTTCTTGGAAGTGCGATGCGAGGCCGGTCGCGCTCTTGCCCGCCGCCGCTCCTTGTCCGGCAATGCTTTGTAAGGACGCTTAAGATCCGGCAGCAACACTCCCTTGAGCGGCTCGCTCCGCACTACCGTGAAAACAAAAAAGACCATCACCAGCGTGACTATGACGCCCGCCGTGTCAAACAACAGACGCAAGCGCCCCCAGCGCTTGCGCTGCGGGTCATAGAAGATAGCTTTGGCCATGTGGAGAGGAGCGGTTACCTCAATCGTATGCTGCTGAAATAGCTGGGGTCAAACTCCCGCCGAGCGAGAAGCTAAATCCGCTGCAAAAGGTTATATTCCCGGCGTGCTCGGGTTAGCGCGCAGCCGCAACAACGGCCACCAAGACAAAAGATTTTTCCTCTGGCTCGCGGTTGCGGCCTTGGCGCTGCGTCTGCTGTTCGTTTTCCGCTTCCCTCTGATTGAGACCGATGGCTTCGTCTACGGCGACCTCGCCAAGAACCTGCTACAGCGGCATATCTATGGTCTGAGCACGCCCGCTGGGCCGGCGCCCATCTACTTCCGCCTGCCCGGATATCCATTGTTTTTGGCTTTTATTTTTTCGGTTTTTGGGATGGAGCACTACACCGCTGCCATGATCGTACAAGCAATAGTGGATGTGGGCACATGCTTCGTGATTGCCGATCTTGTTCGGCGCACCGTTGGATCAGACGCTGCCAAGGCGGCTTTCCTGTTGGCCGCTTGTTGTCCCTTTTTGGCGAATTACGCTGGCGCCGTATTGACAGAAACTCTCGCCATTTTTTT
>WNGG01009630.1_pt1 | contig 10544 bp, 9 predicted proteins | sample 5400661 | NCBI WGS metagenome assembly WNGG01 (sample SAMN13153372, study PRJNA577476) | soil metagenome | isolation source: 100 cm soil or saprolite under Garry oak tree replicate 1 | place: USA:California | collected 2016-06-15
ACGCCCGGCGTGTAGGCCATCGAGAGATCGTCGCGGGTCTTGACCGCGATCTTTCCGTTCACCTCGATCTTGCCGCCGAGGTGCATGAGGAACGTGCGATCCGAGACGTTGACGACGCGAACACCACTGACGGCCCGGACCTTTTCCACGACCTGCTGGGCATGACGCTCGTCACTCGCCTTGACGCTGAGATCGCGGGTGATCGTCGTCTTGCCGACCTCGACGAGGTCGATGGCGCCGATGTCACCGCCCGCCTTGCCGATGGCCGACGTCACCTTGCCGAGCATGCCTGGCTTGTTGTCGATCTCGAGGCGTACCGTGACGCTGTAACTCGCGCTCGGAGCGTTGATCATTTCTCCTCCAGATCCGCCCGGACGACGGCGATGGCGACAATTCTAGCGCGCTCCGAGGCAGGGCTTATCGGACGAAATCGCGGCCTCGCGGCCCGGGGGGCCCCGGCTCACGAGGACGCTCGAGCGTCGGCGCGAGTCAGTCCGAGGGGCGACGAAGCGACAGGAGACGGCGGTCGGCGTCGAGCGTAACGCGGTAACGACCGAGGAAGGTGTTGCCGAGGATCCCGTCGAGGCCGGGCCCGGGATCGTGCACCACGACGATGACGTCGTGGACCTCGGCCTCACCGATGCGGATGGATGTGGCCGTCGTGACCGGCCCCGCCGTCACTCCGCCGAGCGTCTGCAGCTCCATCGTGGCCCTGGTGGCCTTGGTGGGCATTCCGATGATCCTGGCCATGGCAGGGGAGATGAGCGTCACGCTCGAGCCCGTATCGACGAGGAAGCGCGCCGGATAGGCGCCGTTGATCAGCGCTGACGCCACCCACACGCCACGCGTCGACTCGACCGGCACGGTGGTCTCGACGTCGGTGGCGGTGGTGCTGGCCGCGTCGAGACTCGCCAGCTCTTGCCGCGCCGCCGTGGCGACCGATTGAGGAGGATCGAGCATCAGCGCCAGCCGAAAGCCGTCGGCCGCGGCGTGGCGCTGGCCGAGCCGCGCCAGCGCCGAGGCCCGCCAGAAATGAAGGACCGCGTCGCCGGGCTGGAGCGCGGTGCCGTGGCTCCACACCCGGAGCGCTTCAGGGTAGTCGCGCCGCTCCCAGGCGGCGAGGCCGACACTGTACAGGTCGGCTGGCGAGGAGCTGGCGCCGAACGTGAGCCACTGGCCGATCAGGACCCCGACCACCAGCGTCAGGCAGCGCCGCATGCTGACGCACGGACGCAAACGCCATACCGTTTCAACGTGGCCAGACGATGCCGCAGACTCTGCAATGCGTTGCGACCTCTCGCGCACGCGTAGTAGGCTGAGCCGGCTGAGCACACGCTCGAGGAGGCCGCATGATCGACGTGAAGACCGCCGACCGGGAGCTGCAGACCTACATCCGTCCGCAGACCTTTCCCGTGGCGATCAGAATGCTGAAGCCTGGCGAGGCGATTCCGGACAGGGCCAAGCGTCCGGCTCGGGATTTCAAGAAGCTCTCGATGAACTGCCAGGTCATCGACATGGCGCGTCGCTACGGCTGGATGATCGCCCTCACCCGCGAGGACCACATCTGCTCGCTCGGCATCGCGGCGCTCGGCTTCGAGAAGCCCACGCATCTGCACAATTCCGGGACCCTGTGTGAAGGGATGTACACGGAGACGAAAGAGGCCGGCCGGCGGTCGGAAGCCGCGGTGGACCAGTTCGCGCCCGGCGAGTACTACGCGCTCCTCGTCGCGCCCCTCGATCGGGCCACCTTCGAGCCGCACCTCGTGTGCATCTACGCGAACCCCGCCCAGGTCATGCGGCTCACCCAGGCCGCGCTCTGGAAGCGCGGCGGCAAGCTCGCCTCGGCGTTCGGCGGCCGCGTCGACTGCTCGGAGATCATCGTGACCACCATGCGGACGGATCGGCCTCAGGTGATCCTTCCCTGCTCCGGCGATCGGATCTTCGGACAGACCCAGGACCACGAGATGGCCTTCACGATCCCGTGGGCGCAGATGGAGGAAATCGTCGAGGGGCTCCGCGGAACGCACGCCGGCGGCATCCGGTATCCGATCACGCAGTTCATGGAGTACGAGGCGAAGCTGCCGCCGCGCTACATGGAAGCCAACCGGCTGTGGGACGCCGAGAAGGGCCGTAGCGAGTTCACTCCGCGCGATCGGGTCGTCGCGGCCTACAAGCGCAGCTTCGCCGATCGCGTTCCCGTCTATCCGATCGTCGCCTCGTTCGCGGGCACGCTCGACGGGTTGTCGATCGAGGAGTACTGCACGAACACCACCCGGGCCATCACGGCGATGATGAACTACTACGAGCGCTACCAGCCCGACGTGGTGCTCGCGTACAACGATCTGGCCAAGGAGGCCGAGGCCTTCGGCTGCCGGGTGAAGTACTCGGACTACGTCGTCCCCTCGATCGACGCTCACGTGCTCGCCGAGGACAAGAGCGCGCTGGCCAGGATCCCGATGCCCGATCCCTACAAGACGGCGCGCCTGCCCGGCTTCCTCGAGCAGTGCGAGGCGCTCGTGAAGGCCAAGCCGCCGACGGCGATCGGGGCCGTCGCGGTGGGGCCGTGGACGATCGCCATGCTCATGCGCAATCCCGAGGTGATGCTGCTCGACACCTTCGAGGATCCGCAGTTCATCCACGATCTCATGCGGGTGACGACGGACTTCTGCAAGACGTGGGGCGACGCCATCGCCAAGACGGGCATCGGGCTGTCGTTCTCGGAGCCGACGGCGTCGATCAGCCTGATCTCACCCGACAACTACCGCGACTTCGTGGCGCCGTACCACAAGGAGCTGGTGGAGTACTTCAAGGCCAAGAAGGTCGGCGTGACCACGCACATCTGCGGCACGACGTATCCGATCTACGAGGATCTGATCCAGTGCGGCTTCACGACGGTGTCGTTCGACCTCGACCAGCAGGCCGATCCCACGCTCTACGTCGACCAGCTCGAGCGCTTCGTGGAGGTCGCGCGCGGCCGCGCCGTGGCCATCGGCAACGTGGACGCCACCAAGTTCGAGAAGACGACGAAGGACGCGATGGTGGCCGACGTGCGTCGCTGCCTGGACGCGGCGGCCCGCCAGTCCGCGTTCATCCTGTCGACGTCCTGCGAGATCCCGCCCAAGTCCGATCCCGAGGTCGTGCGGTGGTTCATGGACGCCGCTCACGAATACGGCCGCTACGATCGGATCTTCGAGACCGCGCCGCCGGCCGTGACCCCCGCGCCGGCTCCCGGCGACTCGGGAGACGCGAAACCAAGGCACAAGAGGTAGAAACGGAACGGGGCCGGCCGAGCGGCCGGCCCCGCGTTCGTACCATCCTCTGATGTTCGGTTAGTTCACCGCTCTCGCGTTACCAGCGGACTGGCTTCGATGGCCGATGAGCGTAGCCGCTCTCTCGACCACCACCACCGCCCGGTCCGCGCCCACCGCCGCCGGGTCGTCCTCCGCCACCGGGGCGCCCACCACCCGTGCGTGGCCCCTGGGGATTCGACACCTCAACGGTGATGCGGCGACCGTCCAGTTCCCGACCATTGAGCTGGGAGATCGCGTTCTGCGCATCCTCGGCGGACGCCATCTCGACGAACCCGAAGCCACGGGACTGACCTGAAAACCGGTCTGTGATCACTGTTGCGGAGAGTACGTTGCCCGATTGCGCGAAGAATTCCCGCAGGCCTTCGCTGGTTGTGGAGTACGAGAGACCGCCGACGTAAAGCTTGGACGCCATAGACTCCTCCTCGACCTCTCTCCCGGTACGGTCATACGTCACACGCCCCGCGAACGGAAGAGAGCAGCCTCGGCGGAGGCGAGGTCCGGCCGGCTTGTGGCAGACAGAGCAAGTGTACACGGGCCGAGCCTCGGCGCAAGCAAGACGCGACTAGCCTACTGTAATCTTGAGCACGTCCTCGACGTCGACGGGACGAGGAACCACGGTGAACCCGACCAACTCCCAGCCCACACGGGCTTCGAGGGTGGCCGACGGGGGCGCCGCGATCACGACGGGCACGCCCGGGGCGACCCGATCGAACAACACGGCCTGATCACGCGCGCTCAGATGCATGAGCGAGGGCTCGACCACGATGAGCGAGACGCTCTCGTTCAGGAGCAGGCGAACACCTTCGCACACGGTGTCGACCAGCGCCGTCCCGATGTCCCGCTTCAGGCAGGCGAGCGCGAACTGATGCGCGGTGGCGCGATCTTGATCGATGATGAGAATTGTTCTCATCCATTCCTCCTCGGCTCCGCGGGGAGCGGACCCCGAGGGAGCAAGGTCAATGCCACACCGCGCCATCCCGTAACTACGCGGATCGAAGAGGCGAGCAACATTCACACTCGAAACACTCCAGGGAGGAACGCCGTGGAGCGGGATCTTTTCCCAGGTGCGGCCCGTTCATCGGGCGTGACACTCGGGCGACGGATATTCGTCTTGGTGGTCGCCGTTGTGGCCGCGGGCTGCGCGGGCGCCGTCGGCAACGTTCCGAGTCGCTCAGCCCAAGACGACTGCGAGCGCGGCGGTGGAGTCTGGCGGCCGGCGTTGTCCTACTGCGAGGTCCAGGCGGGGAGCAGTCCGATCTAGGGCAATCTCAAGACGCGACCCGGCAGGCTGCCGGTGTGCTCGCCGTCGCGGATCACGAATCGCCCGTTGACGACGACGTGCTCGATCGCCTCCGGGTATTGATGCGGCGCCTCGTAGGTCGCCCGGTCTCGCACGCGGCGCGGCTCGAACACGACCAGGTCGGCCTTCGCCCCCGGACGGATCACGCCGCGATCGGACAGGCCGAGTCGGCGCGCGGGAAGTCCCGTCATCTTGTGGATCGCGTGGGCGAGCGGGAGCACGCGCTGCTCTCGCACGTACTCGCTCAGCACTCTCGGGAAGGTGCCGTAGCTCCGCGGATGGGGCCGGCCCTCTCCCAGCTCGCCGTACGGCGCCAGCGCTGACCCGTCGGAGCCGATCATCACGCGCGGGTGCACCAGCGCCTGCCGCACGTCGCGCTCGTCGAGCTGGAACAGGATCATCGCGGTCCGGGGCTCCGCAGCGAGGACGTCGAGCGCTCCGGCCAGGCCACCGATCTCGCTGAGCCGCCGGCCTTCGGCGTCCTTCCGTCCGGGCGAGAACGAGATCATGATGTTCTCCCAGCCGACGCGATCGAGCAGGCTCTGCCCCGTGACCGGCTGCTCGAGCTCCTTGGCGATGCGCTCGCGCACGGCGGGATCGCCCAGGCGCTCGACCATCGCGGGAATCCCGCCTTCGAGAGCCCAGTCGGGGAGCAGCGACCGCAGTGACGTGCTGGAGGCCGTGTACGGGTAGACGTCGGCCATGACGTCGATGCCCTCGGCGACCGCCGCGTCGACGAGGGCGAGCGCGCGCGCGACCTTGCCCCAGTTCGGCCGACCCGCCGCCTTGATGTGGCTCACCTGCACCGCGAGCTCCGCCTCGCGGCCGACGGTGATCGCCTCGGCGACCGCATCGAGCAGCGTCGCGCCCTCGCCACGGATGTGGCTCGCATAGAGCGTGCGCTGCCGGCGTGCGCAGATGCGCGCGAGCTCGACGATCTCGGCCGTGGTCGCGTAGGAGCCGGGCGCGTAGATCAGTCCGGTGGACATTCCCCAGGCGCCGGCCTCGACGGCGTCGGCGAGGGCGCGCTGCATCGTCACCAGCTCGCCGGCCGTCGGCTCGCGCCGCGCGAAACCCATCGCGGCAACGCGCAGCGTGCCGTGGCCGACGAGCTGGACGACGTTGACCGACGCCCCGCCGGCATCGAAGGCGTCGAGATACTGACCGACCGAGCGCCAGCGAAGGTCCAGGCCGCGCGGCAGATACGGGGCGAAGCCCTTGAGATCGTCGAGGTGCTCGTCGCTCACGGGCGCCGGCGAGAAGCCACAGTTGCCGACCACTTCGGTCGTCACGCCCTGGCGGATCTTGGACTCGGCGCGGCGATTGGCCCACAGGCGCCAGTCCGAGTGGGAGTGCATGTCGATGAAACCCGGAGCCACCACGCGGCCGGCGGCGTGAACGGTCCGGCCAGCCGATTCGCGGGAGAGATCGCCGACGGCCACGATCGTATCGTCGCGCACACCGACGTCGGTACGGCCGCCGGGTGTCCCCGTGCCGTCGACGACGGTGGCGCCCTCGATCTTGAGATCGAGCACTAGAGCGTCGGCGCCGCGGAGAAGCGAAGCACGCCTTCGCACCAGGCGGCCACGCGCAGGAGCGACTGCTCGTGGCCCGCGCCGCTGGTGAGCTGGATCGCGAACGGGAGGCCGGAGGCAGCGAGGCCGCTCGGCAGCGAGATCGACGGCATCCCTGAGTAGCTCCAGGGCGCACACAGTGAGCCGTCGCCCGTCGAGCCGAGTCCGGCCGGCGCCGGCGTCGGCACGGTGGGGCTCAGCAGCGCGTCGTGCGCGGCCAGCATCGGCGCCACGTCGGCGCGGAAGCGGAGCCGCGCGCGGTTGGCGTCGATGTAGGCGACGGCGGTCGTGGCGAGCCCTGCCTGCACGCCGGCGCCGATCTCCTTGCCGAATTCGGGGCCGTGCTTCCGGAAGTCCTGCTCGTGGTACGTCGCGGCCTCGGCCTCCAGCACGGTGAGCCCGGCGGCGTGCAGCACGCCGAAGGACGGAGGAAGCGTCACTTCCACCAGCGTCGCTCCCGCCGCGCGCAATGCGTCGGCGACGAGGCGCAGATGGGTGACGACCTCGGGCTCGGCGCGGGCGACGAGCTCGGGCGACACGGCGATCCGAGGGGGCCGGCCTGCGGCGGCGTCGTACTCAGCGCCGGCGAGGACGCCGAGCGCGAGGGCGGCGTCCTCAACTGATCGCGCGAGCACGCCGACGTGATCGAGCGACCAGGCGAGCGGGATGACGCCGTCGACCGGGATCAGGCCGTGCGTGGGCTTGAGGCCGACGACGCCGTTATAGGCCGCGGGTCTCAGCACGGAGCCGACCGTCTGTGACCCGCTCGCGAGCGGAATCATCCGCGCAGCGACGGCCGCACCCGAGCCGGCCGACGATCCTCCCGGAGTGTGGCCGAGATTCCACGGGTTCCGGGTGGGCGCCGGATCGCGATAGGCGAATTCAGTCGTGGCCGTCTTGCCGACGATCACGGCGCCGGCCTCGCGCAGGCGAGCGACCGCCGTCGCGTCTTTGGTCGCCCGGCGGTGCCTCCACGGCCGCGCTCCGCCCGTCGTCGGCATGCCGGCGACGTCGAAGATGTCCTTGATGCCGACGGGCACGCCGTGAAGCGTGCCGCGAATCCGGCCGGCTCGAGTCTCGGCATCGCGCTCGCGGGCGGCGGCGCGCGCGCTGGCCTCATCCACGTGCGTCCAGGCCAGGAGCTGTCCGTCGAGCGCACGGATGCGGTCGAGGCAGGCCTCGAGCAGCGACGCCGCGGTGATCTTGCCGTCGCGAATACGCCGCTGGGCTTCGCGAGCGCTGAGACGGGTCAGGAGCCGTGCGTCATCTGAGGACATCGAGCACCTCCGCGACGACCTCGAAGCGCCCGAAGGACGGCATCAGGTAGGCGCCCGCGTAGCGTGACCGTATCTCGCCGACGAGCTGCTGGGCCATGTCGATGCCAGCGCGAAGCGCGCCGTCCCCGGCGGCGCGGAGTCGGGCGCGCACACCATCGGGAATCGTGATCCCCGGCACCTCGTTGTGGAGGAACTCGGCGTGGCGGAAGCTGTGGAGCGGCAGCACGCCGACCAGCACGGGCACCGGCGAGCCGACGACGCGAGCCAGGAAGCGATCGAGGACTTCGAGGTCGTACACGGGCTGCGTCTGGAACCAGCGCGCCCCGGCCTCGAGCTTGCGGTGAAAGCGCTCGACTTCGCGTCCGGGGTCCGGCGCTCCGGGGTCGAGCGCGGCGCCCACGCAGAAGGACGTGGGCTCGCCGATGCCGTTGCCGGTCGCGTCCATGCCCTCGTTCATCCGGCGCAGCACTTCGAGCAGGCCGATGCCGTCGACGTCGAAGACGGCCGTGGCGTTCACGTAGTCGCCCGTGCGCGGCGGGTCACCGGTCATGGCCAGGATGTTGCGAATGCCGAGCGCGTGCGCGCCCAGCAGGTCGGCCTGGATGCCCATGAGATTCCGGTCCCGGCAGGTGAAGTGCATGTTGATGTCGAGACCGGTTGCCTCGCGCACGAGGATGGCGGTCGGCAGCACGGCCATGCGGACGCGGCCGAGCGAGCCGTCGTTGATGTCGACGATCTCCACGCCACGCTCCTTGAGGAGCTTGGCGCCTTGCACGAGCTTTTCCACGGTGTGGCCGCGCGGCGGATCGAGCTCCACGCTCACGACGAAGCTGCGCTGCTCGAGCTTGCGTCCCAGCAGCGTCGGAGCGAGGGTCGTGCGGAGTCCGGGGGTCTCGAGTGCCTCGATCACGCGTGCGGCGCTCGTCGGCCGGGGCTCGGCCTTCGATGCCGGCGCCCGGGCGTCGAGCACGCGGCGCATCGCCGCGATGTGCTGGGGCGTCGTCCCGCAGCAGCCGCCGACGATGCGCGCGCCGGCGTCGATCATCCGGCCGGCGTAGTCGGCCATGTAGCCGGGTGAAGACAGATACATGAGCCGCTCGCCGATGCGATGAGGCAAGCCGGCGTTCGGCTGGATGGCGAGTGGCACGTCGCGGGCTTCCGGTCCCATCGCCTCCAGGACCTCGTAGAGCGTGCTCGATCCGACCGAGCAGTTGGCGCCGAGGGCCCGCACGCCCAGCTCGCGCAGCGTTCGCGCGACCTCGGCCGGCGAGCGGCCCGCGAACGTCACCCCTTCGTCCGTGAACGCCATCTGCGCCACGATCGGCAGATCGGTCAGCGCGCGAATCGTCTCGATGGCCAGCGCGATCTCGGTGAGATCCGAGAACGTCTCGACGACGAACGCATCGATGCCGCCCTCCAGCAGCGCCTCGGCCTGCTCGCGAAAGGCCGCGCGCGCCTCGTCAGCCGTCACGGTACCGAGGGGAGCCAGATACTTACCGAGCGGCCCGACGGAGCCGAGCACCAGGACGTCGCGCCCCATGCTCTCGCGCACGTCTCGCGCCAGCTTGACGCCCCGCAGGTTGATCTGGTGGACGTCGCTCGCCAGGCCGTGCACGGCCAGCTTGAACCGGTTCGCGCCGAACGTGTTGGTCTCGATGCAATCGGCGCCCGCCGCGATGTACTCGCTGTGGACCGACTGCACGACCTTGGCCTGGTTGACGTTCAGGACGTCGAAGCAGGCATCGATGCTGACCCCGCGCGCGTAGAGCAGCGTGCCCATGGCGCCGTCGCAGAGGAGCGGGCCGGCCGCCAGCCGGCGATCAAACGCGTGCGGCATCGTGCTCGCGCAGCGCGGCCATCACGCGCGCCACCACCTCGTCGGGGCCGAGCCCGGTCGTGTCCACGCTCAGGTGAGCCTGACGGTAATACGCCTCGCGGCGGCGATAGAGCTCCTCGATCTCGGTGGTGGAGCGGCCCGCCAGCATCGGCCGGTCGCCGCTCCGCGTGGCGCGGGCGTGGAGCTCGGGCAGCTCGCCCCGCAGCCAGACCACCGTGCCGAGCGCGCGCAGCGCCTCCATGCGGCCGTCGCGGCAGGGAAAGCCACCACCCGTCGCGATGACGTCACCGGACTTGAGCCGCAGCAGCTCGAGCGCCTCGCCCTCGAGCTGACGGAAGCGCTCCTCGCCTTCACGGCGAAAGATCTCGGGGATCGAGCGGCCCTCGGCTGCGACGATCATGTCATCGGTCTCGACGAAGCAACGACCCAGACGCCGCGCGAGCAACCGCCCGCACACGGACTTGCCGGCTCCCATGAATCCGACCAGCACGATGGTGCCGCGACGCATCGACAAGCATCGTAACACTGCTCTTTGCACGTGAGCGAAACGCGAGCGACGAGGCGGCGCGGCCAATCGGACATAGTCGCGGATCGCGTAAAGGGGGAGTCTGAGGGGGGACGCAGGGTCCCCCCTCAGTCAATCATCGGCCAGGTAGAGGCGGCGGACGATTTCCCAGCCGCCCGCGAGCAACGGGACCGAGACGAGCGCGCCGATGAGCCCGCCCATATGAGCCCCGGCGAAGAGCGCGAGGAGCACGGCGAGCGAGTGGAGACCGGTCGCGCGGCCGACGAAGTGCGGCGCCAGGAGCTTTCCTTCGAGGACCGTCACCCCCGCGGGGGACGCGGTAACGCTCGGCCCAGCGGGCGGCTGGCAGGACGGCGGCGACGATCAGCGCCGCGAAGAACAGGAGCCAGACCACGGTAGCCGGGTCACCGGGCGAGAGCGATCACGCCGGACGCTGCCAGCGCATCGATCTCGCGACGTTCGATCCCCAGCTCGCCGAGGATTTCCGCCGTTTGCTCACCGAGCGCCGGCGCTGGCCGTCGCACGCGGGCGTCGATCTCGGAGCCGCGAACGGGAAATCCGAGCATCCGGATGCGGCCGTACCCGGGCTGCTCCATCTCGGTGACGAGTCCGAGGTGCTGGACCTGGGCGTCGGCGAAGACCTCGTCGAACTCGTAGATCGGGCCGCAGGCGATCGTCGCCTTCTCGAGTCGCCTCACCCACTCCTCCGTCGTCGCGGT